>Ga0316201_10004391_pt1 | contig 10632 bp, 9 predicted proteins | sample CS6wburrow_MG_FD_204516 | JGI IMG/M metagenome (GOLD analysis project Ga0316201, IMG submission 204516) | Coastal sediment microbial communities from Delaware Bay, Delaware, United States - CS-6 worm burrow | ecosystem: Environmental > Aquatic > Marine > Coastal > Sediment | place: USA: Delaware... | reverse complement strand
GCAGGCCTGCCGTCTTCCGAATGACTTTACTTCGGGCGAGGTTCCAGTTCGGCGCACCATTGCGGATCGATCTCTTTATTAGCAGTTTCTCAACCTCACGGTAATGCTCACTGAAAGCGGTGTTTTTGCGCGGTACCTGCCTTGACGCTCGCAGCCGAGAAGGACACACTCGGGCGGCAACCATGCGGCAGTCGCACCATTGAAGTCGTCACGCATGGCCATCGAATAATTTGAATTACAAGAACCCGGTGTACACGGGAGGAGATCGAAGATCATGAATTCAAGACTCGTAATCGGCGTGAGTGTCGCCGCTGTGCTGTCCCTATCGGCGACGGCGCATGCCGGCAAGACTCTCGATGGGGTTAAGGCGAAGGGCTACGTGCAGTGTGGTGTGAGTACCGGCCTGCCGGGTTTCTCGGCCGCCGATGAGAAAGGCCAGTTTACCGGCCTGGATGTAGACATGTGTCGCGCGGTTGCCGCCGCCATCTTTGGTGATGCCGGCAAGGTAAAGTACAGCCCGTTGACGGCCAAAGAGCGCTTCACGGCCCTGCAGTCGGGTGAGGTCGACATGCTGTCTCGCAATACCACGTGGACCTTTACGCGCGACACCTCGCTGGGTCTGAATTTTACCGGCGCAAACTATTACGATGGCCAGGGTTTCCTGGTGACCAAGGCCCTGGGTGTGAAGAGTGCCCTGGAGATGGACGGTGCCTCGTTCTGTATCCAAGCCGGTACAACGACCGAGTTGAACCTGGCCGATTATTTCCGATCGAACAAGATGAGTTACACGCCGATCACTTTCGATACCTCGGATCAGACCGTCAAGGCCTTCGAGGCCGGGCGTTGTGATGCGTTGACCTCTGACCAGTCGCAGTTGTATGCGCTGCGAATCAAGCTCAAGGACCCGAAGAGCGCTGTGGTGCTGCCGGAGGTTATCTCGAAAGAGCCGCTCGGCCCCGTGGTTCGCCAGGGTGACGATGAGTGGTTCAACATTGTGAAATGGTCGCTGTTTGCCATGATCAATGCCGAGGAGCTCGGGGTGACGTCGGCAAATGTCGACGAAATGAAGGAAAAATCGACCGACCCGAACGTGCGCCGTCTGCTTGGTGTTGAGGGCGTGAAGGGTGAGTGGATGGGGCTCTCCGACAACTGGGGGTATAGCGTCGTAAAGCACGTTGGAAACTATGGTGAGGCATTCGAACGCAACGTGGGCAAGGGTAGTGCGCTGGGTATCTCACGGGGTCTGAATGCGCTTTGGAGCAAGGGTGGCATCCAGTACGCGCCGCCAATCCGTTGATCGCCTGACAGTCTTGGACTGAAATCTGCCCCGGGATGGTGTGTGCATCCCGGGGTACAAGGCTCTATTTACACACCTGATCGCAGGACCCCCATGGCTCCTCAGAACATGCCGCCAACATCCGCAAGCAAGGTTCCACTGTGGCGCAAGCCGGTATTCAGGGCGACTCTTTTCCAGATCCTGCTGGTGTTGGGCATCCTGGCTTTCGGCTACTACCTGCTCAGCAACACGCTTACAAATATGGAGCGGCGGGGTATCACCACCGGCTTTGGCTTCCTGTCCAACGAGGCTGGTTTCGGGATTCTGAAAAGCCTGATCGAGTATGACGAGACCCACACCTATGGGCGTACTTTCCTCGTCGGTCTGCTCAATACTCTGCTGGTAGCCGGGCTCGGGATATTCTTTGCGACCCTCATCGGCTTCTTCATGGGCGTTGCACGTTTGTCGCATAACTGGCTGGTGGCACGCCTGGCCACCGTATACATAGAGACATTCCGCAATATCCCGCTGTTGCTGCAGATCATGTTCTGGTATTTCGCGGTCTTGCGCCCGCTGCCACTTCCACGGCAGAGCATCAACGTGGGCGATGCGATATTCTTGAACAATCGTGGTCTTTTTCTACCTGAACCGGTTGCAGAACAGGGGTTCTGGTTGGTCGGAGCTGCGCTGCTGGTTGCGATAGCGTCGAGTATCTTCATTGCACGATGGGCACACCAACGGCAAGAGGCGACCGGTCAGCAGTTCCCTATCTTCAGCGTCGGGCTCGGTTTGATACTGGGCCTGCCCTTGCTGGCATTTTGGCTGAGCGGGGCCCCGATGCACCTGGAGTATCCAGCTCTGAAGGGTTTCAACTTCCGTGGCGGTATGGAAGTTATCCCTGAACTGGCTGCCCTGGTACTCGCGCTGAGCATCTACACGGGCGCATTCATCGCCGAGGCCGTGCGTTCGGGCATCATGTCGGTCACCCACGGTCAGACCGAGGCCGCTTATGCACTGGGTCTCAAACCACGCGTTACCCTGAAGCTGGTGATCATTCCACAGGCCATGCGGGTGATCATTCCACAGCTGACCAGTCAATTTCTCAACCTGACCAAGAATTCTTCACTGGCGACCGCGATCGGTTATCCCGATCTCGTCAATGTGTTCGCCGGTACCACACTCAACCAGACCGGCCAGGCGGTCGAGGTCATTGCGATGACCATGGGCGTCTACCTGGCGATCAGTCTCCTTATATCGATGTTCATGAACTGGTACAACAAACGAAAAATGTTGGTGGAAAGGTAGATTCAGATGAGCACGCATACCCCGCATCCAGATCTGCCACCGCCGATCACCAATGTTGGTTTTATCGGTTGGTTGCGCGGCAATCTCTTTTCTTCCTGGTCGAACACAATTCTGACCCTGGTCGCCAGCTTTGTCATCCTGATGACGATTCCACCGCTGATCGAATGGGCCTTCATCGATGCTGACTGGATCGGTGATTCCCGAGACGCTTGTACCAGCGGCGGTGCCTGCTGGGTGTTCGTCAGCGTTCGCTTCAATCAATTCATGTACGGGCTGTATCCCGAGGCCGAGTACTGGCGAATCAATCTGGCGGCGGTACTGATCGTTGCGCTGATGATTCCGATGTTCATCGAGCATTTCCGCTGGAAGCTCCAACTTGGCCTGTTCAATCTGGTCGGTTATCCGATCATCGCGTTTTTCCTGTTCTCCGGCGGTGTATTTGGACTGGAGTATGTCGAAACCAGTCGGTGGGGGGGGTTGACCCTGACACTGGTCCTGGCTTCGGTCGGCATGGCTGCATCTTTCCCGCTGGGTATCCTGCTGGCCCTCGGGCGCCGTTCTACCATGCCGATCGTGAAGTCGGTTTCGGTAGTATTTATCGAATTCTGGCGTGGGGTACCGTTGATCACGGTGCTTTTCATGTCATCCGTGATGTTGCCCCTGTTCCTGCCGGAAGGGACGCACTTCGACAAGCTGCTGCGCGCCATGATCGGGATAGCCCTTTTCCAGTCGGCCTATATGGCCGAGGTGGTGCGAGGTGGTCTGCAGGCGATTCCGAAGGGGCAGTACGAGGCGGCGCAGGCGCTCGGTCTCAGTTTCTGGAAGTCGATGGGGTTGATCATCCTGCCGCAGGCACTGAAGCTGGTCATCCCGGGTATCGTGAACACCTTTATCGCACTGTTTAAGGACACCACCCTGGTCCTGATTATCGGCCTGTTCGACATGCTGGCGATGATCGAAGCGGCCTTGGCCGATCCGAACTGGCTTGGATATGCGATTGAAGGACTCACCTTCGCTGCATTCGTCTATTGGGTTTTCTGTTTCAGCATGTCGCGCTACAGCATGGCTCTGGAACGTAAGCTTCATACCGGCCATTCCCGCAACTGACAACGAACTGAGGCTTTCCGATGTCCGATTCAAAACCTGGTCTTGCCGTCTCCGACAAGCTGATGATCGAGCTGCGTCAGGTACATAAGTGGTACGGCCAATTCCACGTGCTCAAGGACATCAACCTGAGTGTTCAAAAGGGGGAGCGGATCGTCATCTGCGGACCTTCCGGTTCGGGCAAGTCGACGATGATCCGCTGCATCAATCGCCTGGAAGAGCATCAGCGTGGTCAGATCGTCGTCGATGGTACCGAGTTGACCGACGATGTGAAAAACGTTGACCAGATCCGCCGCGAGGTGGGGATGGTGTTCCAGCACTTCAATCTGTTTCCGCACCTGACGGTGCTGGAGAACTGCTGCCTCGCCCCTATCTGGGTGCGCAAGATGCCGCGCAGAGAGGCAGAGGAGGCGGCCATGCAGTACCTGGAGAAGGTCAAGATTCCGGAGCAGGCGAAAAAATACCCGGGGCAGTTGTCAGGTGGTCAGCAGCAACGTGTGGCGATCGCCCGCAGCCTGTGTATGAACCCCAGCATCATGTTGTTCGATGAGCCCACCTCGGCCCTCGACCCGGAGATGATCAAAGAGGTGTTGGATACCATGATAGAGCTGGCCGAGAGTGGCATGACGATGATGTGTGTAACCCACGAGATGGGTTTTGCGAAGACGGTCGCCAACCGGGTGATCTTCATGGACGAGGGTGAGATCATCGAACAGAACGAGCCGGAAGAGTTTTTCAACAATCCTCAATCGGACCGCACCCAGCTGTTCCTCAGTCAGATCCTGGAGCACTGAACTGCTGCGTTAGCTCTGATACAAGGCATTTATCCGGAACTATCCGGGGGTACAAAGTCTTCCGGAAATTTTCCGGCCAGAATATAGGCAAAGGCGATCACCTCGGCGATGGCCTTGTAAAGATTGTCCGGAATCTCTTCACCCAGCGGTATCTGCGACAGGATCATCGCCAGTTCGGGGTCTGGATAGAGTGGGACGCCTGCCTGTTCGGCGGCTTCGACGATCTTGTCCGCGAGTTGTTGTTCACCTTTTGCTGTGACCCGCGGCGTACTTTTTCCGTCGTAGCTGAGCGCAATGGCGAGTTCCGTCTGCCCGTTTACGGTTTGCTTGCCGGGCTTCATCTCAGGCGCGCTCGTCCAGCAGGGTTTCCGGCATCGGAACCTTTATTAGCGGCTGCGTGGGCTCACCGTGCACGCCTGCAAGATGAGCGACTTCGAGCCCCTGTGCCTCAAACGCCTCTTTCAGGTTCGGCAGGCGTTGTTCGATCACCCGCTGCGTGCTATCGCGTTCGCACCAGAACGTGGCCGATACGCGTTCACCGGCCAGCGCGATCCGGGTCTGCAGGGTGCCGATGGTGTCGAACTGGAAGGCCAGGTTCACCGCCCAGGTAGCCGCTTCGCCATTGTCTTTGTCAGCCGCTTCACGTTCGATTCTCAACATTGCGTCGTGTGTTTCATCTGGCAGATGGACCGGCAGATCGATCTGCCACGCCTGGCGTTGGCCTTCCTCGACCGGCAGCGCGGCCGCCTGCTGCAACTGGATGCGTGATACCGATGACTCGACCAACCGCATTAGCCGGTTGATCAGGGAATCACCGCCGGGGTCGCGCGACGCGGGCATCTGCTCGGGTGCGGTCTGTGACGGCGGCGGAATCTTCTGATTGGGTGCGGCATCGTTTTTCAGCAGGGTCAGCAGCTGCAGCAAGCGAGTCTTGGCATCCGCAGTGTCCAGCGGCATGGCGCCCGCGAGGCGGGCCTCGTGAAACAGCCCGCTCTGAACAACCGCGCGTTGCAGATTCGCCGGATGCAGCTGATTCAGCCTGACTCCGCTGTCCTGCAGAATCGCGGTGAACTGCCGCACGCCGTCGGATTGTCTGGGCGTCTGGACCTCGGCGCGCAGTGCGTCGAACACCTGCCGAACGTCCGCCGGTGGCAACTGCCTTACGATGGCCGAACGCACCGCTTGCTGCTGTCCTTCCTGTCTGGGGGGGTGCTGCAGGACGCGTAGCTCAGGCTGAGGATGACCCCGGACGACCTCGAGATTGAGGCGCGTTCCTGGCTGCAGCGTGACCTGGGTGCGGGCGAGTAGCTCGGTGGTGGCGATCTGTAGGCGGACAAGGCCGGGTTGCAGCTCAGTCAGCACCTTGGCCTGCAGCAACTGACCCACCTGCAGTTGCTTGAGCAGGGAGGGCAACTGCTGACGCGGGGTATCGAGCAGTGGTTGCAGTGTCGCCGAGATCTTCAAGATGCACTTGCCGGGACAGGGAGGTGCACAAGTTATCGGCATCGCGGCCGATAAATTCAGCATCGATTTGGTTTGGAAAATCTGATGTCGACAACCAGGGCCAAGGGCAGCGGACTGCAGTGGTTTGTACGCAGAGGAACGGCTGTGCGTGGCCCTTTCAGCAGCACCAAGGTGCGGCACTTCGTGCTGGAGGAAAAACTGGGTCTTGATGACGAGGTCAGTGCCGACAGGATGAAGTGGCAACGGATCGGTGCTGTTGCCGAGGTTGTCCCGCTGCATATGCGTGCCGATGCCCCTGTTACCGCGCCTGAACAGGATCGACATCGCAAGGGCGAGCGGGCGCGAGCGACGCGCGCAATCGTCGTGTCCCTGCTGGTCGTCGTTGCGCTTACCGCTGGGGTCTCCCTGGTTGGGCGGGAAGAGCTCGACAGCGAACCCGACTGCGCAGCGACACCCGGCCCCAATGTGCTTCTCGAGGGCTGCCGCTTGGCCGGCGCCCAGATGATGGGCTTTTCCCTGCAGGGGGGGCGGCTGGCCAACATCTCGCTGCCAGGGGCGAAGCTCTCCGAATCGGATCTGACCGGGGCCGATCTGCGCTACGCTGATCTGACCGGCGCGAACATGGCGTACGCGAAATTGAATCGGGCCAATCTGAAGGGTGCAAACCTACGGCTTGCGGATCTGACCAATGCCGACATGAGCGGGACCGATCTGAGTTTCGCCGACCTCAGTGGTGCCCGTCTGGGTGGCACTCAGCTGGAGCACGCAAAGCTGGATGGTGCGATCTGGACAGATGGACGGGTCTGCGCCGCCTCGGATTGCCCGCGTTGATTAATCGCTTGAGCTTGGGGCTTGGGCGCGGTTAGACTTCACCTCGGTACCAGGATGGGTGCCATTCATGTTCAAAGGAGCGAACACAATGCAATTCGTAAAGACTTCCCTTCAGTTTTTCCAGGCAACGTTACTTGCCGGTTTGGTTCTGGGCGCATCGTCGGCATTGGCAGCGAGCCAGTGTCGGGGTATTCAACAGGATGCCTGTACCGCGGCGGCCGAGTGCGTGTGGGTGAACGGCTATATGCGCAAGGATGGTCGTTCAGTCAGCAGTCACTGTAAGTCCAAAGGCGTGAAAACGGCAGCCTCCCGGTCTGATGCCAATGCACAGAAATTGAGCACGACCAAGAACCCCTAGCCTGCAATATCGGAATCTTCAAGGTAGAAAACACCCGCCCGACGGCGGGTGTTTTTTTGTCATGATGTAATTGCTATCGTGCCGCTTTACCGGAGTGATCGAAGCGAACGATGCAAGAAGACCCGATTGTCTTTACCATTTTCCGGGGCGGCTGTATTCGCCACACTGGCGTTGTTTGCACGCCAATCGCTGTTGGTGGCGTACATCGTGTTGGGCGCCTTGTTCGGGCCCTCGGCCCTGGGTCTGGTCTCCGATCCGGATCTGATCCGCAGTATTTCCGAGTTCGGCATCATGTTCCTGCTGTTTCTGCTGGGATTGAACCTGCAGCCGCAGGAACTGATCCGCATGGTGCGCAAGACGACTCAGGTCACCGTGGTGAGTTCGTTTGCCTTTTTTGCTACCGGGTTCCTGGTTTCGATCTTCTTCGGGTTCAATATTACTGAGGCGTTGCTGGTTGGCGGCGCCGCAACCTTCTCGAGCACCATCGTGGGCCTGAAGCTTCTGCCCACCACCATGTTGCATCACCAACGCACGGGCGAGGTGATCATCAGCATCCTGCTATTGCAGGACCTGCTGGCGATCGTGCTGCTGTTGATCGTGCAGGGGAGTTCCAGGGGCAGCATGCAGCTGGGGGATATTCTCAAGCTGCTGGCTGCACTCCCGGCATTGATCGGTTTTGCCTGGATGGTGGAGCGATACGTACTGATCCGCCTGATCCGGAAATTCGACAAGATCCAGGAATACATCTTCCTGATGACCATCGGCTGGTGTCTCGGCATGGCGGAACTGGCAAGCGTGCTCGGCCTGTCGGCGGAGATCGGCGCCTTTATCGCGGGTGTGGTGCTGGCCTCCAGCCCGATCGCCATGTTCATCGCCGAAAGCCTCAAGCCGCTGCGCGATTTTTTCCTGGTGCTGTTCTTCTTTTCGCTCGGTGCGGGGTTCGATATCGGTGTCATCGACCAGGTAGTCCTGCCCGCGGTTGTCCTTGCCGCCGCTCTGATGCTCCTGAAACCCCCCGTATTCCGTTGGTTGCTACTGCGCACCGGTGAGTCAGAAAAGCGCTCGCATGAGGTGGGGTACCGGCTGGGACAGATGAGTGAGTTTTCCCTGCTACTCGCGGTGCTGGCTTTCGAGCACGGCGTCATTGGTGCCGAGGCGTCCTACCTGATCCAGCTGTCCACACTGGTGACCTTTCTGATCTCCTCCTACGTGGTGGTATTGCGTTTCCCGACTCCGATTGCGGTCAGCGATGCCTTACGCAGGGACTAGTGGACCACGCGGCAGCGATGATCCGATTCTTTGAAAAAAATCACGCTATGCGCTGCAAGCGGTTACGGGTGGTAGCGGGTCAGGAGCCGGTTTCCGCCGGAGTGGATGCGGAACAAGGAAGTCCAGGGAGCAAGCACGGATTTCGATTCGATTATTGTTCTCTTGTTCGTGCCCCGTGGTCCCTGTCTCTCGATTCGGTTACCACAGCCAATGCGCTCGGGGGGATTTCTTCCGCGGCGTACAGCTCGGCACTGAACGCAAGCTCCTCGCAAAAGGCGTTTCGCGAAAAAGGTGGTCGACCGAGATATCCCTGATAATAGCTGCAATTCGCCTTGCGCAAAAACTGCAGCTGCTCGCGAGTCTCCACACCCTCGGCAATAACGGTAAGGCCAATATGCTGTGCCATCGACAATATGGCCTTGACGATCGCCGCATCGTTCGGGTCGCTGTCGATATCGCGTATGAACGTGCGATCGATCTTCAGGGTATCGATCGGCAGCTGCCGTAGGTCGCTCAATGATGAGTAGCCGGTGCCGAAGTCATCGATCGCGAACCCAATGCCAAGTTGCTTGAGCGCATGCATGCGGTCGACGGAATCTTTGGTGTCCTTGATCAATATGGTCTCGGTTATTTCGAATTGCAGGCGTTTCGGGTCGGCTCCGGTTTCGTCCACGATCTGCTGTACGCGTTCAACAAAATCCGGTTGATGAAATTGCTGGTGGCTGATGTTGATTGCAAGGCATTCGGGGGTCTGCAGATCGGGGTCGCGCTGCAGTTTGCCCAGCAGCAGGCAGGATTCCTGCAGTACCCAGTCGTCCAGTTTCAGCATCAACGCGGAGTTTTCGATGTAGGGGAGGAATTCCGTGGGTGCGATCAGCCCGGATGTGGGGTGCCGCCAGCGCAACAGTACCTCGGCACCCAGAGCGCGGCCGTCCTTGATGGCCAATACGGGCTGAAAATAGAGTTCGAACTGCCCCTCACGCAGTCCACTGCGCAGTTCGTTCTCCAGGCGCAGGCGTGAAATCGCCGCCTCGTCCATGCGTTGTTCGAACATGCGCGCGCCGTCACGTCCCGCACCCTTGGCATGATACATGGCGGTATCTGCGTGACGGAGCAGGGTGTCGACCGTATCGCCGTCTTGCGGAAAGGTCACGATGCCGATACTGGCGGTGACATAAAGTTCGTGGCCGTTCAGGCGATATTCGTCGGCGAACGCGCCACGCAGCTTTTCTGCAATCTCGCGAGCCTTGTCCACCGCGCCGGTCTGCTGCTGCCCAAGGCCTTCCAGGAGTACCACGAACTCGTCGCCGCCGAGACGGGCCACGGTGTCCTCTTCGCGCAGCGTATGGCGCAGTCGGCTCGCCAGCTCCTTGAGCAATTCGTCACCGACGGAATGTCCAAGCGAATCATTGATGCGCTTGAACTTGTCCAGGTCGAGAAACAGCAGCGCGCCTATCTGCCCGGTGCGACGCGCACGCGCGAGCGCGCGATTGACCCGGTCGGTGAGGAGCGTCCGGTTGGGAAGGTTGGTCAGGGTGTCGTGATAGGCGAGGTGCTGGACACGTTGTTCCGCGTCCTCGCGTTCGCTGATGTCATGTGCGATGCACAGCAGCAGGTTGCCGGTGTCCAGACCGATCCGCGACGCCGACACCTCGGCCGGTATGACGCGGCCGTCGCCGGCACGGTAGTTGATGCGCAAGGACATACCTGCCTGACGGTCCATCACGTCATCAATCATGCTGCGCAGGTAGGGTTCTTCTTCGTCATGCAGTTCAAACAGCCGGATGCCGCGCAGGGCCTCCCGTGGCATGCCGAGGAATTCTGCAGTCCTGGGATTGCAGTCCACCAACTGGCCGTCTTTCGGGTCGAAGATCATGATCGCGTCATGCGAGTGACGATAGATAGACTTGAATCGCGCCAAATCGTGGCGTAGTCGACCGGTGTAACGGGTAATTCTTTGCTGATGCGCAAGTACGAGGCGGTCAAGCTCAAGCGGGTCGGTACCGGCGGGCGGGGCAGACGGGGCTGACGTTTTGCGCGGACGCACCGACAGCGTGCGGATCCGTTTTTCGAGCCGACCAAGGCGCCGGCGCAACGGCCTCTGCGTGAAGAAATCCCATGCCAGCGCGGTCAGAATGGACGCCCCGGTGGCAAGCAGCAGGGCGGGCGTGGTGATGGCATCGGCGCCTTGGCCGCCCAGCAGGACAGCGAGCTGCCCGAACAGCACCAGT
>Ga0316201_10004390_pt1 | contig 10632 bp, 11 predicted proteins | sample CS6wburrow_MG_FD_204516 | JGI IMG/M metagenome (GOLD analysis project Ga0316201, IMG submission 204516) | Coastal sediment microbial communities from Delaware Bay, Delaware, United States - CS-6 worm burrow | ecosystem: Environmental > Aquatic > Marine > Coastal > Sediment | place: USA... | reverse complement strand
AGATCGGGGACGGGGACAAACTGTACTTTGGATAATGCGCCCTGAACAGGACTTGCGCCGCAGCCCTGCCGATTCATTCGCGCCCGTCCCCGATCGACTGGTGCAACATGCAGGCTAATTCGCGCAGATTCGTGCCATCCGGCTGTCGGTCGATGTACGCGGCAGACAAGCCGGGGCCCTGCAGGCCCGCCTCAGAACCCGATGCCGACGCCGACGCCACCCCAGGTTCTACCGCCGCTGCCGACACCGAGGTTGATGCTCGGCGACACGCGTGGGCCTGCGCCGACACTGCCCCGTTCGGGCTCCCACAGCTGCAGTCGTTCACTGACGACGACGGGATAGCGATAGGGTGAATTGCCCACCTTGCCGTCGGTGAAACCCTTGAGCCGGCCACGCACCTCGATCAGGCGGTCGGTTGAATACTCGTGCGGCTCGAGAAAGCCCTGCTTGTCGACGATGAAGCGCCCCTGTGGACGCTGATCGGCCTGCGGTCGGCCGCTGCCGTCCAGCGGCAGGGCCAGCACTTCGACGAGGGTGCGGTCACGCAGATTCCTGACCTTGACGATCTGTCCGCCCCAATGCACTTCGCTGTGCGTCTGGACGCTGCTCGATCCGGGGCCCTGGGCCGCGACCTCGGCAGGGGTCGGGCCACTGGTCACCGAACGGGTCTGGTTTGCACAGCCGGCGAGCATCAGTGATGCCACCCCAAGAATTGCGATTATCCGTTTCATTCTCTACCACCCATAAGGCCAATGCCGATGCGGTCCCCAGGGGCCCCATGGCCACCACGGATCATAATAGGGATCACGATACCATGCGGGCAGCGGCGGCGATTGATAGGCAGGCCACAGGTGCATGGCATCGACCGCCACCAGCGGATAGCGGTATTCGAACTCACCGACCGGCCGCGTGAGGGCCGCCTGCAGCCGCCCCTGTACCGTCAGACGCTTGCCTGGCTTGTATTGGACCGGATCGAGGAAGCGCTGCACGCGCGCGATAAAGCGCACGCCGTCACCCCCTTCCGGGCTGGGCTCCGCGTTGTCGAACAGCGGTCGACCGTAGATCTCAACGTCGGTGTACCCGCGCGCATTGTCGACGCTGAGGATCTCGCCGCCCCAGCGCACCGCCTTGCCGACGTAATCGGCCGGAGCGGACTGTACGGCCGATCGCGACGGCGCATCGACCGGCGCCTTCCCCAGTTCGGCAGGCGGCATACTGGCGCAACCGCCCAGCAGCAAGGCCAAGGTCACCACCGTGACCCTGGGGCTGAAACTCCGTAACTTGAACATACCGGCATCCTCGACAGCTGTGCGGGCCCATGGCAACGTGTTCACTGCCACCCCGCGCCCAGGGTCCCTGTTTCGCCGTGTGCGACCTTCCGCGAATACGATGCCAGATGTATTGTTTCGCGCCCGGTGGCGCCGGGCAACCGCCTGTCATCGCGCAGCGTGCTTCCTGGTCCGCACAGGCCCGATCCGCGATCAATCGAGCGGCGAGGCACAGGCAGCCCGTTACTACGACTGAGTCCGCACTTTAAAGATAGTTCCCCGGCCGCCGCCGATACCCTTGATGCGACGGGTGCCCGCGTCGGCTGCCGACAAGCGCGCACGACGCACCAGACCGGCTGCCGACCGGACACCTGGCCTTGGATAGCATGCCGTATCGAAAGGCATCGCATCGCCGTTCGACGCAAGGGCCGCATGCAGCCGTTGCGGGCAATCGGCCTTGCGAGCCCGACCGGCACACAGGCCATACGCAATACGGTTAGAATCTGCGCTCGCATCACGAGGTGAATGGACGATGTCCCACGACAACCTGCCCTGTTGGGTCTATCGTAGTCCCCGCAAACAGGAGATGTATCTGTTTCTTGCCAGCGAAGATGGCTTCGACACGGTACCGAAGGAACTGCTGCAGCAGTTCGGCGAACCGATACTGGTGATCGAGCTGGAGCTGTGTGACAAGCGCAAGCTGGCACGTGAAGATGTCAAGACGGTCATGGCGAACCTGCTTGAACGGGGCTTTCACCTGCAGATGCCGCCGAAACTGACTCCCGATATGTACGAAGGCAATCCGATCTGACGCCGCCACCCTGCCGGTCCTCAAACCGAACGCCCCCCGAACCCGAACCGCAGACAACCATGAGCGAACTGTTCCTGTTGACCCTCAACGGCGATGACCATCCCGGGGTCACCGCCGCCTTCACCGAGGCCCTGGCCGCACATGCGGTCAACGTGCTGGACATCGGCCAGGCGGTCATCCACGAACGCCTCAACCTCGGCGTGTTGATCGAGGTACCGGATGCCGCCGAAACGGGCGCAGTCATGAAGGAACTGCTGTTCCTCGGCCACAGCCATGATCTGAAGGTCAACTTCGTACCGATCGCCGAAGACGACTACGAGGCCTGGGTGAACAGCCAGGGACGCCCGCGATTCATCGTCACCCTGCTTGGACGCAAGCTCAGCGCCGCGAACATCAGCCATGTCGCCGCGGTCGTCTCGCGCCACGGGCTGAACATCGATGCGATCAGCCGGCTGTCGGGACGCTTTTCCTTGCGCGACGAAAACCGCCGCAAACGCGCCTGCATCGAGTTTTCGATCCGTGGAGACGCCGCCGAGCCGGAGCAACTGCGCCACGACCTGCTCGCCATCACCCGCGACGACGAGGTCGATGTCGCCTTCCAGGCCGACGACCTGTTCCGCCGCAATCGGCGCCTGATCGTGTTCGACATGGATTCGACACTGATCCAGTGCGAGGTCATCGACGAGCTCGCCCATGCGGCGGGCGTCGGCGAACAGGTCGCAGGGATCACCGAGGCGGCGATGCGCGGCGACATCCCGTTCAACGAGAGCTTCACCCGCCGCCTGGCCACGCTCGAAGGGCTCGGCGAAGACGTGCTGGAAAAGATTGCCCGCGAGTTGCCGATTACCGAAGGGGCCGAGCGCCTGATCTCGAACCTGAAACGACTCGGCTACAAGGTCGGCATCCTGTCAGGCGGGTTCACCTATTTTGCCGACCATCTGAAACAACGTTTCGGCGTGGATTGCGTGTCGGCCAACCAGCTCGACATCGTCGGCGGTCGCCTGACCGGCAAGGTCAAGGGCGAGATCGTCAACGGCGAAAAGAAGGCCGAGTTGTTGCGCGGCATGGCCGAACAACTGGGTATCGACATGCGCCAGACCATCGCGGTCGGCGACGGTGCCAACGACCTGCCGATGCTGTCGATTGCCGGCCTCGGCGTGGCCTTCCATGCCAAACCGGTGGTGCGCGAGAATGCGCGGCACAGCATCTCGACGCTCGGCCTGGACAGCATCCTGTACCTGCTCGGCGTGCGCGATCGCGAGGTCATCGAATGAAAATGCCCCTGGCAATACTGGCGCTGGTCGGCGTGATGCTGCTGGCGTTCCAACTGTTTGCACCACCCCCGGGGCCCGATGCACTCGCGCCGCGAACCGACCTGCCGTGGCAGATCACGGTCAACCCCGACGGCAGCAGCCGCGTGCTCGATCTCGATCTGGGCAGGGCCACGCTGGCCGACGCCATGGCCAAGTTCGGCGGCCTCGAAGGGCTGGCCCTGTTCGAACCCAGCCAGGGCGAGCTGGCCCTGGAAGGCTTTTTCGGCACCGTGCAGCTCGGACCGCTGAGCGCCAAGATCGTGGTCGGGCTCGAGGCAGACGCACAGGAACTGCAGGCGATGCGCGCCCGCGCGACCAAGCGCGAGGGTTCACCGAGCGGCGACTGGAAATACTCGCTGCCCGACGCCCCCAAGCTGCACATGGACCGACGCGTCACGGTGATCAGCTACGTGCCGGGCACACGCAGCCTGGATGCCGAATTTTTCCGCACGCGGTTTGGCGAACCGGCGGCCACGCTGCAGGAAAACGAACAGGCAGTCAGCTGGTTCTACCCGGACCTGGGTGTGTCGATACTGATCGACGACAAGGCGCGCGAGGTGCTGGAGTATCTGCCGCCGCGCGATTTCACGCTGCCCGACGGCGTAACGCCCAATCCGGCCGCGGCTACCGGCGGCCGCTGAGCCTGCCGGCAGTGCGAGTCGGCACCGGCCGATAGCCCAACGTGCCGGCACTTCCGGCAACAACCCGCCTCGCCACCCGATCGACATTATGTCGCCCTCAAGTTCGCCACCGACAGGCCGAATCAGGTTCCAACAGATTCGTAAACAATGATCGGTCGCACGTCAGCGCCTGCGCACCGGTCAGGTGCTGGAGAAAAATGTAATGCAAACGATATACCGCGGCCTGTGCGCCGTACTCCTGACCTTTGCCTCAACCGCCTGGTCCGGGTCGGAACTCGTCGATGCGACACCGACGCAGGTGCCGGGGGCAACCACGGTCGACGCGGCCATGGCCAAGCAGTTGTTCGACCAGGAAGCCGCATTCGTCGACCTGCGCAAGGAAAACGTCTGGAACGGTGGCCGCGTGCCCGGTGCCATCTGGATGGATTTCAAGAACGGCTTCAGCCAGGAGGCACTCGCGTCCGAGGTCGACACGAACGAGAAGATCGTTTTCTACTGCAGCGGCGTGCGTTGTCCGCGCAGCTCCAAGGCGAGCGCCAAGGCCGTCTCGTGGGGCTACAGCAGCGTCTATTACTTCCGTGACGGCTTCCCGGCATGGAAGAAAGCAGGATATCCGGTCGAATAGCTACCCGCCGTAGTCTGACGAAGGTCCCAAGCGTGAATATTCGCACTCGTATCACCGCCGTTGCGGTGGCCGCGCTACTGGCTGTCGCAACGATCCTGATCGGTTTCGGCTACCGCTCACTGGACGCGGCAGACGCGCGCTATATCGACGAAGTACTGTCGTCGAAGCAACTGCTCTGGCAGCAGATCTCGGCCCGCCTGCAGGAGCGCATGGCGGGATACCGCAAGGCGCTTACGCGTGACAGCGTGGGCCTGAAGGCGCTCCGCCAGGGCGATGCCGCAACAGTCCGCGAGCAGGCAGCCACCACCCACAACATGCTGTCGGCCGACGGCACGCTGGAACGCCTGCAGATATTCGACACGACCGGCAACTACATCGCGGCCTTCCCGCAAGGCCCATCGGGGCTAACCGGCAAGAGCCTCGTGCGGCAGGTGATCGCCGACTCGAGAACCGGCTTCGGCATCAACCGGGACGACGACGGCAACCTTCAGGTCGTCGCGGCCTTCCCGCTGTTTGCGCGCGGCAAGCTGCGCGGCGTCGCCGTGTACAGCCAGGGGATACAGGCACTGCTCGACGAATTCCAGGCAAACGCCGGGGCCGACGTGTTTGTATTCGATCCCGACGGCGAGCTCGAGGGCATGGGCGCCGACAACACGATCAAGACGACGCCGATTCCCGCATTCTCGCAGGCCGGTGGCGGGCTGGAGGTGGTGCGCGACGGTGACAGATACCGCGTGGCGGTGGCTACGCCCATACTCGACGAGCGGGGTGAGACACTCGCCAGGCTGGTCGCCTCACAGGACCAGACCGATACCTACAGCGTGCAGGCCACCTCGACCTACATCTCGGTCGGACTGGTCGCGATGATGCTTATCGGCTCTGCCGTCGGCCTGTTCTGGTATTTCCGCCGCACCTTCAAGCCCATCGACCAGGCAATCGAGTGCATGACCGCGATCTCCGCCGGGCAACTGAACTTCGAGCTTCCGACCGCGACACGCGACGACGAGACCGGAAAACTGAGCGCCGGGCTGCGCGACATGGTCGGACAACTGCGCACGCTGATCGGCAGAATCACGTCGGTGACCGACAACATTGTCGATGCCACGGGAAACCTGTCGATCATTGCCGACGAGGGCAATGCCCGCATCAGCCGGCAGAGCGAGGAAACCGACCAGGTCGCCACCGCGGCAACCGAGATGGCGGCGACGACCCAGGAAGTCGCCCGCAGCGCCGCGACCGCGGCGGAAGCGGCAAAGCGTGCCGCCGATCGGACGCGTGACGGGAGCAGCGTGGTGGAGGCGACCACGACGGCGATCGGGCACCTGGTCGACGATGTCGAGCGGGCAGGCGAGGTCATCGGCCGGCTGCGCAGCGAAAGTGAGAACATCGGTTCGGTGCTCGACGTGATTCGCGGCATCGCCGAGCAGACCAACCTGCTGGCACTGAACGCGGCCATCGAGGCCGCCCGGGCCGGCGAACAGGGCCGCGGATTTGCCGTGGTCGCCGATGAAGTCCGCACCCTGGCCAGTCGTACCCAGCAGTCGACACAGGACATCCATTCGATGATCGATGCACTGCAGCAGGGCGCCGCCGAGGCCGTCTCGGTCATGGAGCACAGCCACAAGAGTTCGTCCGAGACGCTCGAGCACGCGTCTTCGGCACACCAGGCCCTGCAGGAGATCACGCATGCCGTTGACGAGATCGACGACATGAACAGCCAGATCGCGAGCGCCGCGGAGGAGCAGTCTGCGGTATCCGAGACGATCAGCAGAAGCGTTTCCCAGATTGCGGCACTGGCCGAGGAATCGCTGACCGCCGCGCAGCAGACCGCGCAGGCCGCGAACCAGTTGTCAGCAACGGGTCACGAGCTCGGCGGACTGGTCAGCAAGTTCGAGCTGTAGCGCCTGTCGAAGGCAGTTCGGCATCATCGCAAATGCGGATATCGGCACGCGCCTGGACGTTCAACCGGCGCGCACCAGCGCATCCATCTTCTGTTTGAAGCGATCCCAGTCGGGGCCGGCGTTGTTGCCGTCGGCCATCAGTTCGATAAGGCCATAGGCGAGTTCGCGCTGCGGCACCGACAGGTCGCGCAGCTTGGCCAACTTGAACACGTAACCGGCCTGCTCGAACTCCAGCGTCGACACCAGCGCATACAGCGTCAGCGCAGCGGCAGAGTGCGGCGCCTCGGCAATCTGTGCCGTAACCTGCTCGAGGACATCGGTCATGCGTTCCAGGGAGTCTGTCACCCGAGCACCCGGGTGATCTGGCAGGCCGCGGCAAAACTGCCCTCGCCACCGTCGACCGGCGTACACCGCAACACCTGGACCTCGGCCTGCATCGGCGGGGTGATGTCGTTGACCGGTTTGATTTCCAGCATCAATGTGGACTGCGGCGCGATCTCGTGTTCGAGCCAGATCAGCAGACCGCCGCCGCTGAGATTCTTGACGATCGCGCCGCCGCCCTGTCCCCCAACGATCTCAAAGCTGGCCGGACATTCGATGTCCATGCGCGGGTAATTGCGTTTCTCTCGGTATTCCAGCATCAATCCTCCTTCACGGTGTGCCGAACCGGCATGGCGCTGCGCAGACCCTCGCTACTGTCGCCAGCTCTCGAGCATCGCAAGGCACTCGCCGTTCAGTTGCACGGCGCGTTGCGCACTCTCCGCTTCAGTGTAGCAACGCAGTTCAGGCGCGTTGCCCGAAGGCCGCAGGTGCACGACCTCACCGTTGTCGAACGTCATGCGCAGGCCATCCGTGAGATCGGTATGCGCGACCCGGCCGAGCGTCGGCAACAGCGCACCCAGCGCGGATGGATCCTCGGTCAGCTCGGCAATCCGCTGCGCGCTGACGTCGGTCGGGAAATTCCTGAGGCGGTCGCTGGCCGTGAAGCGGGCCGGCAACATGTCGGCCAACTGAGATACGGGAACACCGCCGCGCCGTGCCAGCAGTAGCACGGCAAGCGCCACCAGCACGGCATCGCGGGTCGGCAACGCGGCCAGCTCGCGGCCGTCCAGTTCAATCGGGTTCATGGTCAGAAAGCCGCCGTTGGCCTCGTAGCCGACCACCCGGCTGGCACCCTCGTCGAGCGCGGCCTGCATGCCTTCGATCACGAACGGGGATCCTATGCGCGTGCGTACGACCTTCGCGAACCAGTCGCTTTTCTCCAGCGCGCTGTTGCTGCTGACCGGTGTGACGACCGTGTCGGCATCGAGGAATCGCGCCGTCAGAATGCCGGCCACGTCGCCGCGCAGCCAGTTACCGCATTCGTCGCCGACCAGCGGTCGGTCACCGTCCCCGTCAGCCGAAACCAGCAGATCGAAGTGCTCCACGGATGCCCAGTCGCGGGCCAGCGCCACGTCTTCATCACGCACCGCCTCGGTATCCACGGGGATGAACGAATCCGAATAACCGCGCCTTACGACGTTGGCACCGAGGCCGGAGAAGATCTCGACCATTGCGTCGGCCGCCACGGTCGAGTGCTCATAGACCAGCACGCGCGCATGACTCAGACACTGCGCCGGCAGAAAATCGAGGTAGCGATTCACGTAGCGTCGGAATGCGGTCGAGTCCTCGGCCGGCAGCGCCGGGGGTTCGATGAAACAGCCCCGATCGTCGAACAGCGCACGCGGCACGCTGACGACCTGCTCGCGAATCCCCGCCTCGTCGGCCTTGAGCACCTCGCCATCGGGCTTGTTGAACTTGATGCCGTTGCGGTCGTCCGGAATATGGCTCCCGGTGATCATCAGGCTGGCCATCTGCTCGCCGATCGCATAGCTGGCCACCGCCGGGGTCGGTATGCGGCCGCAGTTGACCGGTTGATACCCCAGGTCGGTGATCGCGGCCGCGGCCGCGGCCATGATGCGCGGACTGCTGGGCCGGAAATCACCGGCCAGCGCCACCGGGTCGCCGGGATGGATGACCTGGGCCTTTTCCAGGTACTGCAGGAAACCGACCGTGTACAGGTAGCACACCCGGTCACTCATCGCCTCGGCCAGGCCACGTGCGCCACTGGTACCGAAGCCGACCCCGCTCTGCTGCATCAGGTCGGCGATGGCGATTGTTTCAGATTTTTCGTTCATTCCGCGTCCGCGAAGATTCGACCGCGGGAATTCTATCAGCATGTTGCGGCCCCGGCCGCTGCGCTCAGTCGAACCACATGCTGAAGTACAGGCCGCCCCAGACGTGGTTGTCGGGGGCATCCGGCAGCCTGGTGTCGCCCGCCTTGGCATTGATCGCGAAGGTCGCCTGAAAACCCGGCCAGCCCTTGGTCACGCCGACGCCGGCCTCCCACACGAGTTTGCGCATGTCATCGTAGTCGACTGTGACCTCGCTGTGCCGGAACTGCCCTTGGAGCAGGGCATCATAGCCCACCGCACGCACCCGCCCGGCGCCCCACAGGTACAACTCGTCGCCTTTCAGGGAGGGTACGAAATTGCCTCGGTTGATCGGATCGTAGGGCACACTCCAGAACGGGCTGTGCTTGTAGCCCACGCGCGCATTCAGGCCGAAACTGACGTTGGTCTGAAACCCGAGGTTGGCCTCCCAGCTGCGTCCCAGGTCCCAGTGGTCGCCTTCGCCGAGCAGGCGCGATCCGGCCACGCGCAGCCGCAACGTCGGTTCACCGCCGTTGGAGATCTGGTACCGCCAGCCCTTGGGGTCCTGCGGCTCGACGCTGTCGCGGCTGTCCCGCACCCATTCATGCAGTGTGCTTTGCACCTGCTCGGCCACGTCGAGGCCGAGCGCACCGACCACCAGCTCGACCCCAAGGGCGCGCTCATCGTCGGCCACCACCTTCTTGTTGGCCAGGTACAACAGGGACGCATAGGGGCGATCGTCATAAATCGGATCCGGTTTGGCGATATCATCCGGCGTATAGGTGATCGCACCGAACATGTAGCTTTCATGGATGCGCCCGCAGCGTCGATCGAAACCGAGCACCGGGACGACGATGTCGATCAGGTCACCCAGCAGGTACAGCGGACCACGTTCGTGAAAGAACTCGATACCGATGCCCATCGTGTAGTCACGATCTTCGTTGGTACCCGGCACGAACAGATCCTGGTCGAAGTAGACCCCGACCCCGAGGCCCTCCGGTCCGGCTGGCGCGACACACTCGCCCGCAGTCGCACCACGTGCGATCAACAACGACAGCAAAAATCCGAGAAAACGCAAACCACTAAGACCGTAAAGCTGGACCCATGCGGCGCATGGTACTACCAGGCCGTCGATTCGGGGTGGTCATACGCGCCCGGGAACGGGTGAATTCGGCAAAAAGCGGACTACCTCGCGAATTCGCGATACAAGGATCCGGCTTCTGCCCGCTCGCCATGGCCGGCAGCAAACGTTAGTCTTGCGCGATCGTTGATTCAGGCAAATTGCCACAGGAAACCGACATGCGCATCGGAACACCATTGAGTCCCTCGGCAACCCGGGTCATGCTGCTCGGCGCCGGCGAACTCGGCAAGGAAGTCATCATCGCCCTGCAGCGGCTGGGCATTGAGGTCATCGCCGTCGACCGCTACGCGAATGCACCAGGCCACCAGGTTGCCCATCGTGCGCACGTCATCGACATGACCGACGGCGAGGCATTGCGAAACCTGGTCAAGAGCGAGAAACCGCACCTGGTCGTACCCGAGATCGAGGCCATCGCGACCGACATGCTCGCCGAGATCGAGGCGGCGGGCCTCGCCGAGGTGATCCCGACCGCACGTGCGACACAACTGACGATGAATCGCGAGGGTATCCGCCGGCTGGCCGCCGAAACGCTGGGCCTGCCGACGTCCGGCTATGCATTTGCCGACAGTCTCGAGCAGGCAACCGCCGCGGCGGACAAAATCGGTTACCCGTGTCTCGTCAAGCCGGTCATGTCATCGTCCGGCAAAGGCCAGTCCACGGTCGACAACGCCGCCGAGCTGGCCGCCGCGTGGGATTACGCGCTCAGCGCCGGCCGGGTCAATCGCGGCCGCGTCATCGTC
>Ga0316201_10004389_pt1 | contig 10632 bp, 8 predicted proteins | sample CS6wburrow_MG_FD_204516 | JGI IMG/M metagenome (GOLD analysis project Ga0316201, IMG submission 204516) | Coastal sediment microbial communities from Delaware Bay, Delaware, United States - CS-6 worm burrow | ecosystem: Environmental > Aquatic > Marine > Coastal > Sediment | place: USA: Delaware... | reverse complement strand
AGCAATGCGGGCGAGTCCGGCGGCAAGCTCAAGGGACGGTCGCTGCCGGGCCGCAACAAGCGCTCGGCCCCCGGCCTGCGCGCCCTGCCCTTGGCAACCGCGACCACGGTCAACCAGTCCAGCTGCATATCGGCCAGCACCTGCATGGCCGCGGCCAGCTGGCCTTTGCCGCCATCAACGAAAAGCACGTCGGGCATCGCGACCTCCCCTTTCTTGACGCGCTCGTAACGCCGTCGCAGGGCCTCCGCCATCGCCGCGTAGTCATCGCCCGCTGCGGCCGGAGTGAGGTTGAACCGCCGGTAGTCGCTTTTCAGCGGCCCGGCAGTGTTGAAAACGACGCACGACGCCACCGTGGCCTCGCCTGAGGTATGGCTCACGTCAAAACACTCGAGCCGCTGTGGTGGCTCCTCCTGCTGCAACACCTCGCCCAGCGCCACGAACTGCCGACGAATGGTCGCATTGCTGGCAGCCCGCAGGCTCAAGCCCTGGTCGGCATTCGTGTTTGCCATCTGCAGCCAGCGGGCCCGGTCACCGCGGACCCGCGCGCGAATCCGGACCTTGTGGCCGGCACGATTGCCGAGCTCCGCTTCCAGCAGGTCGGCATCTTCGATATCCGTACCAACAACAATCTCCGGCGGCGCCTCGCGACCCAGGTAGTACTGGGCAACGAACGCATTCAGGATTTTCTGCTTGTCGGTCTCACCGGCAAGGCGCGGAAAGTGATCGCGACTGCCGATAATCGAGCCGTTGCGAAGGAACAGTACGGTCACACAGTGCATTGCGCCGTTCGACGCGAAACCAAGGATGTCGAGGTCCTTGCGATCCGAGCGTTTCACCAGTTGCCGCGCTGCGATTTCCTTCAGCCGCGAAATCTGGTCGCGAAAACGCGCCGCCTGCTCGTAGTCTTGCTGCGCCGCCGCCTCATCCATACGTCGCACAAACGTGTCGACGACGGTTTTGTTCTTGCCGTCCAGAAACTGTATCGCGGCGTCGATGTCCTGGCGGTACTGCTCGGCGGAAATCAGCCCCACGCACGGTGCCGTGCAGCGCTTGATTTGATACTGCAGGCAGGGCCGCGTGCGGTTGCTGAAGAAGCTTTCCTTGCAGTTGCGAATCAGGAAGAGCTTTTCGAGCTCGCTGAGCGTCTCGCGCACCGCACGCGTGCTCGGATAAGGCCCAAAATACCGACCCTTGCCACGGCGGGCGCCGCGATGAAACTGCAGCCTGGGAAATTCGTGCTCGGTCGAAGCGTAAATATAGGGATAGCTTTTATCGTCTCGCAGCAGCACGTTGAAGCGTGGCTTGTGGCGCTTTATCAGGCTGTACTCGAGCAGCAGTGCCTCTGCCTCGGTGTTGGCAACGGTGACTTCAACGCGCGCCATCCGCTCCATCATTGCGGCTGTTTTCGGTGAGGCCTGGGTTCGATTGAAGTAGCTGGAGACGCGTTTTTTCAGATCGCGTGCTTTGCCGACGTAGATCACGCGGTGCTTGTTGTCGAGCATACTGTAGACGCCGGGCCGGTGCGTCAGGCTGCCGAGGAACGTCTTTACTTCAAATTTTGCGTCGTCACTCACCCGGCTATTTAACAAGCAAGTCGCGGGCCTTCGCAAATACGTCGTCAAACATCGATTCGGTTAGTCGACCCGTGTTCGTGTTGTAGCGACTGCAGTGATACGAGTCGAGCAGGCGAAACTCGCCGAGATCATGCAGCGCCGCATGCGCAAACTTGTAGTCGACCTGCCGTCCACTCACTGCCTTGATGATCGCACGGTGCGCAATGCCGCCTAGCGCCAGGACAACCGATGCAGCCGACAATAACGCCAGTTCCCTGGCAAGAAATCGATTGCAGGTATTCACCTCGGCGCCAACCGGTTTGTTATCGGGCGGCAGGCATTTCACTGCGTTGGTAATGCGGCAATCGACCAGCGTCAGCGCATCATCGGCGGCTGTCGAATGATCGCGCGAACTGAAACCGTACTTGTGCAACATCTGGTACAAGAGAATGCCGGCATGATCGCCCGTGAAGGGACGCCCGGTACGATTTGCACCGTGCATACCCGGAGCAAGACCAACTATCAGGAACCGCGCATCAGCAACGCCAAACGGCGGCACCGGACGGCAGTAATAGTCGGGGTACCGGCCTTTGACATCGTCAAGGAAAGTTGCAAGCCGCGGACACTCGCGGCACGCTTTATCGAAGACCGCTTTGTCCACGATTCAATCGTGCATGTGGCGGATGACCGCCCTTCCGAAACCTCGCGTGCCAACCAGTCGAGCGCCCGGAATCAACTTCTCAAGCTCCTGCTCGACTTCCTTCTTGTCATGCGTCTTGATCTTGCGCTTCGGCGCACGAATAGCGGCGCGCAATCGCGCCAGGTCGAAAGTTAGCTCGCCATTGGCGATCGCGCCGGCAACACCCTTGATGATGAGATCGGCGGCTTCCGTCCAGCCCATGTAGCGCAACATCATTTCCGCGGACAATATAAGGGAACCCGGATTAACCCGGTTCTTGCCGGCAAAACCCGGTGCAGTGCCGTGCGTCGCTTCAAACACGCCCACGCCATCACCAATGTTGCCGCCCGGCGCAATACCGATGCCGCCCACCTGCGCGGCCAGCGCGTCGGAGATGTAGTCACCATTCAGGTTAAGCGTGGCAATGACGTCATAGTCTTCAGGGCGTAACAGAATTTGTTGCAGGAAGTTATCGGCGATCACATCCTTGATGACAATTTCCCGGCCGGTGACGGGGTTCTTGAATGCCAGCCAGGGGCCGTCGCCCAGTTCCGTCGCACCGAATTCGGCGCGCGCCACTTCGTAACCCCAACGGCAGAACGCGCCTTCGGTGTACTTCATGATGTTGCCTTTGTGGACCAGCGACACCGAACCGTAGTCGCGATCCACGCAATACTGGATCGCCTTGCGCACCAGTCGCTCAGAACCCTCCCGCGAGACCGGCTTGATGCCGATACCGGAACTCGCCGGGAAGCGGATATTGGTCACGTCGAGTTCCGTCTGCAGGAAATGAATCAGTTTCTGCACTTCCTGCGAGCCAGTCGGGAACTCGATGCCGGCGTAAATATCCTCCGTGTTTTCGCGAAACACCGTCATGTCGACGAGGTCGGAATCTTTCATCGGCGTCTCAACGCCGGGAAAATATCGAATCGGCCGAACACAGGCGTACAGGTCGAGCGCCTGGCGGATAGCGACATTCAGCGAGCGAATTCCACCGCCTGTCGGCGTCGACAACGGCCCCTTGATCGAGACAACGAAGTGCCGCAGCGCGTGCAGCGTCTCCTCCGGAAGATAAACGTCGTCGCCGTAGATCTCGGTGGCGCGCTGGCCGGCAAAGACGCGCATCCAGCGCAGATGACGAGCATCGCCATAGGCCTGCTCGACCGCTGCCTCGGCCACGTTCAACATGACCGGCGTGACGTCGACGCCAATACCGTCGCCCTCGATAAACGGAATGATCGGGTTGTCGGGAACCACCAGCGAATGGTCCGGGTTGGCAACGATGGCCTCGCCGTCAGCGGGCACCTCAATATGGTCGTAATGCATAGTAGTCTCAGCCGGACATCAGTGGCCGTGCATTGTACAGATCGCGCGATTTTGGGCAATGTAGGCACCGAAACCCCTCGCGAACGACCAACCCATGCGCCCATGCCGCTAGTCCTGCTCAACAAACCCTGCCAGGTGCTGTGCCAGTTCCGTGACCCGGACGGTCGTGCCACGCTGGCCGACTACGTCGATACGCCGAACGTCTATCCGGCCGGGCGCCTGGACTATGACAGCGAGGGCCTGCTGCTCCTGACCGATGACGGCAGGTTGCAGGCGAAAATCAGCCAGCCGTGCTCGCAGACGCCGAAGACCTACTGGGCACAGGTTGAGGGGGAGCCAACCACGGCCCAGATTGATGCGCTGTTGCGCGGCGTGGATCTCAAGGATGGCCGTGCACGTGCCGACGCTGCGCGGCTCATCGACGCGCCCGAAGACCTGTGGCCGCGGCAGCCGCCTATTCGTTACCGCGCCAACGTGCCGGACCACTGGATTGAAATCACGATCAGTGAGGGACGCAATCGGCAGGTACGCCGCATGACCGCCGCCGTCGGGCTACCAACGTTGCGGCTGATTCGCAGTTCGGTGGGTCCGTGGGCGCTGGATGGCCTCCCGCCCGGCGCGACTCGCGTGGAGTCAAATGCTGTGGCCTGGAGCCGATTCTCGCCGCGCTAGTTGGCGCTAGAGGCTCGCGTCCTTGAGGCCCGCAATCAACATTGCAACTTCCATCGCCTGTTCGTAGTTAAGGCGTGGATCGACGGTCGACTTGTACGCACGTGCAAGATCCGCATCGGTCAGCCCCCGCGCACCGCCGGTGCACTCGGTGACATTTTCGCCGGTCAGTTCAAGGTGCACGCCGCCCAGGTAACTCCCCATCGACTGGTGCACGCGGAACGCCGATTCCACCTCGGAAACAACGTTGTCGAAACGGCGCGTCTTGGTACCGTCCGCCGTACTCTCGGTATTGCCGTGCATCGGGTCACAGACCCACAGCACCGGCGAGCCGGTTTCCTTGACGGCCGAGATCAGCGGCGGCAGGTGCTCCTCAATAGCCTTGGCACCAAAGCGGTGAATCAGTGTGAGGCGTCCCGGTTCGTTATTGGGGTTCAGAACGCGCACCAGGTCCTGCAGCCATTCCCGCGTCATGCCCTGGCCGACCTTGACCCCGATGGGATTGGCGATACCGCGGAAGTACTCAATGTGAGCGCCGTCCAGCTGGGCCGTGCGCATGCCGATCCAGGGAAAGTGCGTCGTCAGGTTGTACCAGCGCTGCCGGCCTTCGCGACCCACATAGCGGGTCTGCGCCTGCTCGTACGGCAGGTGCAGTCCTTCATGCGCCGCGTAGATGTCCGCCCGCTGCGTCAGATGAAACTGCCGTCCCGAGACGGTCTCCAGGAAATCCAGCGCGTTGGAAATCGAGCGGACGATCGCATGGTAATCCTCAGCCGCGTGCGAGTGCCCAACCCAGCCGAGATCCCAGTATTCCGGGTGGTGCAAATCGGCGAACCCGCCATCGACCAGTGACCGAACGAAATTCAGCGTGAGTGCGGCACGCTCATACCCGCGCAGAATCATCTGCGGGTCGGGAATTCGATCATCCGGTGTAAAGCCGCTCCGGTTCACCAGGTCGCCGCGAAAACTTGGCAAGGTGGTGCCTTCGCGCGTCTCGGTATCCGCCGACCTGGGTTTCGCGTACTGGCCCGCCATGCGGCCGATACGCACGACCGGTTTCTTGAGCCCGTAAATCATGACGAGGCTCATTTGCAACAGGATCTTGAGCTTGTCGACGATATTCTCTGAGGTGCATTCGTCGAAGGTCTCGGCACAATCACCGCCCTGCAGGACAAACGCTTCGCCACGCTGCGCCTTCGCGATGTGGTCGCGCAGTGCGTCGATCTCCCACGAGGTCGTAATTGGCGGCAGCCGACTCAGGTCGGCAACCGCTCGCGCCAACTCGGCTTTATCCGGGTATGAGGCCTGCTGCGAGGCTTCGAAGCCCTGCCAACTCGCGGGATGCCACTCGTTTTTCGGTACCGTTCTGCTCACGTCGTGTTTTCGTCTCAAAAAAAGCAGGGCCCGACGATCGGGTCCTGCGGGCCGCAGACTATGCCACGGGCACTATGGGGACTCAAAAGTTTCTCATGTAATCAGTCATTTATCAGGCTTTTTTTTCGCAGGTTCGACACGCCACGACGGACCTGATCGTGGCAACTCAAAAGCCGCTTGATGTATCGCACATTATCGCGACTCAGGGTATGGCAAGGGCGCGGTGACATTGGCACAATGCGCGCCATCTCTCCACCGCTCACGCGGCGGTTTTCCGTTACGCGGTAAGACGCGTGGGAGCTTCAAATGCAGAAAGTACTCGTTCTCGGCGCCGGCAAGATTGGCGCACTCATCTCCGGGCTGCTCGCGGAAAGCGACGATTACGATGTCCAGCTTGCCGACGCAAAGCCAGGCGCCGCCGACAAAGTTGTCAACGCCCATGATCTTAGTCATCTTGCCGCGTTCGACCTCGATGCCACCGATACGGATGCCCTGCGAGCTCATATCCGGCAGTACCGGCCGACTGCCATCGTTTCAGGGCTGCCCTACTTCTGCAATATCGTCGTCGCCGAAGTCGCACGTGCCGAGGGTCTGCACTATTTCGACCTGACCGAAGACGTTGCTGTGACCAGGAAAGTTCGTGAACTGGCAGCAGGTAGCCCGCAGGTATTTGCCCCGCAGTGCGGTCTCGCTCCCGGCTTTATCAGTATTGCCGCGCATGAATTGATCCAGCACTTCGATTCCTTGCGCTCGGTCAAGCTGCGCGTCGGCGCATTGCCGCAGCATCCCAATAATGTTCTCAAGTACTCACTTACCTGGTCGACAGATGGCGTGATCAACGAGTACGGCAATTTGTGCACCAGCATCGTTAACGGTGTTGAGGTCGACGTGTTGCCGCTTGAAGGCCTCGAAAAAATCGAGATCGACGGTAAAAGCTATGAGGCGTTCAATACCTCCGGTGGATTGGGCTCGCTCGGTGAGACCTACGGCGATCGCGTCACTACGATGAATTACAAGACAATTCGTTATCCCGGCCATTGCGAACAGATTCGTTTACTGATGAACGGCCTGCGGCTGAACGATGACCGCGCCACTTTCAAGCGAATTCTCGAGAATGCAATTCCTCAGACGTTGCAGGATGTTGTCATCATTTATGTAGCCGTTACGGGCCACCAGGACGGCGAATATCGCGAGGAGAACTACGTCAACAAAGTGTACCCGCAAGTCGTCGCCGGTCGCCTGTGGTCCGCCATTCAAATAACGACCGCCGCCGGAATCTGCAGCGTGCTGGACCTGGTTCTCACTGACCCCGGCAAGTACTCGGGCTTCGTTGCGCAGGAAGAATTCGAATTGTCCGATATTCTTGATAATCGTTTCGGTCGCTTCTATGCGCATGGCGGCAATAACCGGACATCCGCTGAACTGGTTGCTCGTGGTGAAACCGGCCATCAGCGCGCCGACAGGAGGAAATAGGATCATGCAGTCAGTATTGAAAAAACTTGGCCTCGCAGCAGTTAACGACGGCACCTGGTATGGCGCAACGTCAAGCACCGATGAATCGCAGCCGCTGATCGAATCGATCAATCCGGCCAACGGCGAGTTGATCGCAAGCGTCCGCGCAACGTCTATGGCCGAATACGAAAAAGTCATCACGATGGCGCAGGAGTCCTTTGTCGCCTGGCGCGCCCTGCCGGCGCCGGCGCGCGGTGAGGCTGTTCGCAGAATCGGCAACGCGCTGCGCAAGCACAAAGATGCGCTGGGCAGTCTCGTGGCGCTGGAGAACGGCAAGATCAAAGCCGAGGGCGACGGCGAAGTTCAGGAAATGATCGACATTGCTGACTTTGCGGTCGGCCAGTCGCGCATGCTCTACGGCCGGACCATGCACTCGGAACGTCCGCAGCATCGCATGTACGAACAATGGCACCCACTGGGCCTGGTCGGCACTATCTCGGCATTCAACTTCCCGGTTGCCGTTTACGCCTGGAATGCTTGTATCGCTGCGGTTTGTGGCAACGTCAACATCTGGAAGCCGTCACACAGTACGGCGCTGTGTGCTGTAGCTGTTCAAAAGATCATCAACGAAGCGCTCGCAGACATGGATCTGCCGCCCGTGTTCTTCCTGATCAATGGTGGTTCGGGCACGCATGAACTTGCCGAGCGTTTCGTTGACGACAAACGGGTCAACCTGATCTCGTTTACGGGATCGACATGGGTCGGCCGCGGCGTTGGCGAACGGCTGGCAAATCGTCTGGGCAAGTGCCTGCTCGAACTCGGCGGCAACAACGCTATCATCGTGGACGAATTTGCCAATCTCGAGCTTGCCATCCCGTCAATTGTATTTGGCGCCGTCGGTACGGCCGGGCAACGTTGCACGTCGACCCGGCGCGTCATCACGCACCGCTCACGCTTCGATGAAGTCAAGAACGCGCTGGTCAAAGCCTATGGCCAGGTTCGTATCGGCGATCCGCTCGATCCGGACACATTGATGGGCCCGTTGATCAACGATGCAGCGGTACGAACCACTGAAGCGGCATGCGAAGCGGTTCGCGAGGCCGGCGGTGAAATCCTGTGCGGCGGCGAGCGCATCGACGGACCGGGTAATTTTATAACGCCCGCAATCGCAGTCGCTCAGAACGACTGGGAGATCGTACAGCACGAAACTTTCGGGCCCATCCTTTACCTGATTCCATTCGATACGCTGGACGAGGCAATCGCCCTGCAGAATGGTGTCATGCAGGGACTGTCCTCAGCTATCTTCACCGACAACCTGCAGAACGCCGAATATTTCCTGTCGAACGGCGGGTCGGACTGCGGCATTGCCAACGTCAATATCGGTACCTCCGGTGCTGAAATCGGCGGTGCATTTGGTGGCGAAAAGGAGACCGGTGGTGGCCGCGAGGCTGGCAGCGATGCGTGGAAGGCCTACATGCGGCGACAGACGAATACCATCAACTGGGGCAAGGACCTGCCGCTGGCGCAGGGAATCAGCTTCGACCTGTAAGGCGGGAGCGCGCGCCTAGAGTCGCTCGAAACGGTTTTGCTCGCGGTTCTTGCGAACTGCCCCGGCCTCGAATACCTGGCCGCTCATCGCAATGTAAACGCCGGGTGCCGCAACCTGCACCACCGCGACCGCCATGCCGACGTTGAATACGGCATCGGTGCTGCGAAAGCGCGCCGGGCTCAGGGCCCCGGTCAGCACGATGGTCTTGCCGTCGATACCACGAAGCGCCTCAGCCGTCTCCGGCATCGTGTCTGTTCCGTGCGTCACGACAATGCGGCTGGCGTCGTCGGCAGCAATGAAGTCTCGCAGTTTCTTGCGGTCCTCGTCCGTGATTTCCAGGCTATCTTTTTGAAACACGGACACGATATCGAAGTCAAAGGCAGCAAGTCCCTCGGCGAGGATGTGCTGCACTTGCGAGTCGCCAACCTCGAACTGGCTCAGATCGTCAAAGTAAATCTTGTCGATCGTGCCACCGGTCGTAATGAACTTAATGAACATGGCGTCTAGCATGACAGCAGAAGTTACAAATCAAAAGCGGGATTTTTGTCTACGGGAAGTGTCTGGCTGGTATTATCAGTGCATGAAATCCTCAACTCGAACGTGGCTTCGGCCAATGCGGTTGCAGGTAGCGCTGGCGCTGTTGTTTGCGTCGGCGGTGGGCCTGCCCCTTTTCACCACCGCCGCCCATGCGGCCGGCGATGTCGTCGTGCTGGAGATCGATGGCGCGATCGGTGCGGCAACTGCCGACTACATCATCAGCGGCATCGAGTACGCCGAGGAAGCCGGCGCAGAACTGATCATTATCGAAATTGACACGCCGGGCGGTCTGATGGGCCCGATGGACGACATCGTCAAGGCCGTCCTGGGTTCGCGCATCCCGGTCGCATCGTATGTCACGCCGGCCGGCGCCCGGGCCGCCAGTGCCGGGACCTATATCCTGATGGCAAGTCACATTGCGGCGATGGCGCCGACGACGCGCCTCGGCGCGGCAACGCCGGTGTCACTGACGGGCGACGATGCAACCCCGGATGACAAGGGCGGCGGTGAGGACAAAGCCGACGAAGCAACAGAACCGAAATCGCCGTCAGGTTCGGACCTGGAGCGCAAAGTCCTCAACGACGCGCTCGCCGAGATTCGCAGTCTCGCGAAACGCTACGGCCGCAATGCCGAGTGGGCTGAGAAGGCCGTTAGCGAGGCTGCGACCCTGACCGCCCGCGAGGCGCTCGAACTCAATGTCATCGAATTTGTCGCTGACAGTCGCGCCGACCTGATCAGCCAGCTGGACGGCTACCAGGTCGAGATCGACCGGGAGACGGTCACGCTGGCGACCGCCAGCGTCATTGTCGATGAATTCGAGCCCAACTGGCGGATCCAGATCCTGTCGGCCATCGCCAGTCCCGAGATCGTGTTGCTCCTGGGCCTCGTCGGCGTGTACGGGCTCATGTACGAAGGCCTGAATCCCGGCGCCATCGTGCCCGGCGTCGTCGGCGCTATCTGCCTGTTGCTCGCCGCGTACGGGCTACAGATGTTACCCGTCAATTTCGCCGGCCTGGGCCTGATCATGCTGGGCATCGCGCTGATGATCGGTGAGGCCTATGCGCCAAGCTTCGGTGCGCTCGGCATCGGCGGCATCGCTGCGTTCGTCTTCGGTGCCATTATCATGTTCGACAGCGATATTCCGGGCTTTGGCATCTCGATCGCCTTCGTCCTCGGCCTTGCAATCGTATTCGCCGTTCTGCTGATATGGTTAATCGGCTTCATTCTGAAACTCCGCCGCCGCGGCGCGGTTACCGGTGCGGAGTCGATCGTCGGCGGCATTGGCACCGCAATGGCCGACTTCACCGGCGAAGGCCAGGTCTGGCTCGAGGGCGAGGCATGGCATGCCCGATCGAAAGTACCGATCACCAAGGACCAGGCAGTTATTGTGAGGAATCTTGATGGACTGGTTGTAGACGTCGAACCCGTCCAGGAAACAGCTAACGACGCGCAGCTACAAACTTGAGGTAGGAGTCTCTAATGGAATTTGCAAC
>Ga0316201_10004388_pt1 | contig 10633 bp, 6 predicted proteins | sample CS6wburrow_MG_FD_204516 | JGI IMG/M metagenome (GOLD analysis project Ga0316201, IMG submission 204516) | Coastal sediment microbial communities from Delaware Bay, Delaware, United States - CS-6 worm burrow | ecosystem: Environmental > Aquatic > Marine > Coastal > Sediment | place: USA: Delaware... | reverse complement strand
CGACGGACGTCATCCACCGTGGCTTCCTTCGGGAAGTTGCAGGTCTTGGAGATCGCGGAGTCCGTGTACTGCTGAAACGCCGCCTGCATCCGGATGTGCTGCTCGGGCGTCACGTCGTGCGCCGTAACGAACGCTTCCTGGATTTCGGTCGGGATCTCGTCGAAGTGGATGTGGCCTTCGTCCGCTATGCGCTGCATGAGCTCTTCCGAATACCATCCACCCTTCTTCGCCTGCGCGACGAATTCCGGATTCACGTCCGGCATCAGGACGCCTGCCTGGTTGCGCATGAACGCCACCGCGAACAGGGGCTCGATGCCGCTGGAACAGCCGGCAATAATCGAGATCGTCCCTGTCGGGGCTACCGTCGTGACGTTGCAGTTCCGCAGACGGCGCATCGGACGGATTCGCGCCCCGGTCTCGTCCCGGGCACAGCTGTCTTCCGCTCCCCAGATCGAATTCTCCCACTCCGGAAACACTCCGCGCTCCCGTGCGAGGCGCTCGGACTCGATCTTCGCCTCTTCGTCCACGAATCGCATCAGTTCCCGGCCCAGCTCGATCGAGCGGGCCGAGCCATAGGGCTCTCCGAGCTTCACGAGCATATCCGCCCAGCCCATGACTCCCAGCCCAACGCGCCTGATGTTCTTCGACAGGTCGTCGATCTGCGGCAATGGGTACTGGTTCGCATCGATCACGTTATCGAGGAAATGCGTGGCCCGGTGCACCGCCGTGCGCAGGCTGTCCCAGTCGATCCTGTCGTCGGCGACGAACCGGCCGACGTTCACGGAACCGAGATTGCACACGTCGTACGGCAGCAGCGGCTGCTCTCCACAGGGGTTGGTGGCCTCGTAGGAGCCGAGCTGTGGAACCGGGTTGTAGCGATTCGCCTCGTCGATGAAATAGACGCCGGGCTCGCCGTTCCTCCAGGCGCCGTAGACGACCTTTTCGAACACCTCCCGTGCGTCGAGCTCTCCGATCGGCTCGCCGCCCCGCGGATTGCGAAGGGCGTAGCTCTCGCCCCGCTCCACGGCGTTCATGAAGTCGTCGGTGACCGCGACGGAGATGTTGAAGTTCGTGATCCGGTGCCCTTCTTCCTTGCAGTCGATGAAGTCCAGCACGTCCGGGTGATCGACCCGAAGAATGCCCATGTTCGCGCCGCGCCGAGTGCCGCCCTGTTTCACGGCTTCCGTGGAGGCATCGTAGACTTCCATGAACGAGACCGGTCCGCTGGCCACGCCCATGGTGGACTTCACGACGTCGCCCTTCGGCCGCAGCCGACTGAAGCCGAAACCCGTTCCGCCGCCTGACTGATGGATCAGCGCCATGTCACGCAGCGTTTCGTAAATCCCCTCGAGACTGTCGGGGACCGGCAGGACGAAGCAGGCCGACAACTGGCCCAGCGGGCGCCCGGCGTTCATCAGGGTCGGGCTGTTCGGTTCGAAGTCCCCACGCGCCATGATCTCATAGAACGTGCGAGCAGTCTGCTCCACGCGCTCCTCACTCGCGCCGTATCGTGCGTCAACCTCCGCGATCACCCTGGCGACGCGCCAGAACATCTCGGTGGGCGATTCGTTCGGCTCGAGATCGGGACCCTTCTTCAAATACCGCTTGGCGAGCACCGTACTCGCGTTGTCCGACAGCAGGGGTTCTGAGAGATCAGCCGGGGGCGTCTCGAGACCGGTCTGTTCGATCTCGGGCTTCATGGAAATCGTCGTGTCGGGTCCGTGCATCAGGTTGTCCTCGCTACTTCCTTCAGTCGTGAAAGTCTATCGGCTTCATGTATCATTTCCGGTCCCGACGACCGGTTCGCGTGCCTGTTTCGGCTGGTTCTTCCCGCCACTGATGGCGACGCCTCCCCGGGGGTGCGACGCACCCTGAAGTCACGTCTCCTGCTTTCGTAAGGCGAAATGCTTTGGACCGGGCGGGACAAGCTCGGCCGACCTCGAGCAGCCTCGGGGACCGCTCGCGCACACCCCAATATCTTGGGGTAGACCCAGAATAACCCCCCTACATATGGGGGTCAAGGGCCAATTTGCGTCGAAAGTCGAATCCGGATTCTGCGCGGATTTCCGGGCCAAATCGAGGTTCAGGCCGGGGGTTGCCAGCGACCTCCCCAATGCAGGTCCTTCAGGGCCCGGTAGTGGTCCACGGTGAGTCTGATCCGGTCCTTGAGGCCCTGATCGACCTGCCTCACGACCCGGCCCGGAACTCCGACGACCAGGCTGCCCGGCGGGATCCGGGCGCCTTCCTTCACCAGCGCACCGGCCGCGATCACCGAGCCCTCTCCGACGACTGCGTCGGAGAGGACCACCGCCCCCATGCCGACCAGGCAACCGTCTTCGATGTCGCAGCCGTGAACGATGGCCCGATGCCCGATTCCAACACCGGCCCCGATGCGGCAAGGACGGTCCACGTCGACGTGAACCATCGTGAGATCCTGGATGTTGGTTCCCGCCCCCACGGAGATCGGCGCGATGTCGCCGCGCAGCACACACTGGTACCACACGCTGGCGTGTTCCCCGAGCGTCACGTCCCCGATGACGTCGGCCGAAGGCGCGATCCAGGCTCCCTCGGCGATTCGCGGCTGGACGGTGGTCCGCAGCTCCTCCTCGTTCACTCGGAATCCCTCCCGGCCGTGTCGCGGAGGAACGCTTCAATCCCGTCCGCCACCCCGCGAGCATACAGCTCCTGGAAACCCGGGTCCTTCAGGGCGGCTTCGTGGCGCGGCATCATCATGAACGCTCCTTCCGTCAGGATGCTCGGCATCCAGGACATCCGGCAGACGGCCAGGTCTCCCCAGAACACACCGAGATCCCGCAAGCGCATCGTCGAGAGCATACCCGCCTGGACCGCGGACGCGAGCGGCGCTGCCTGCGGGTGGAAGTAGTACGTGCTCGTCCCCTCACGGCCGAACGGCCGCACGCCGTCGGGCAGGGCGTTGTTGTGGATCGACACGAACAGTTCGGCTCCGGCCTCCTCGGCTGCTCCGGTGCGTTCATACAGGCCCAACTGTTCGCGGTCATTGCGGATGAGAATCGGGTCCGCTCCACGCTCTGCCAGGATTCGTCGCAGGATTCTCCCGATCGCCAGGTTCGCGTCGCCCTCGTAGTAGCCCGTGGGTCCCGTCGCTCCCGCTCCGGGATGGCCCGGGTCGATGGCGATTCGCCGGCCGGCGAGAGGATTTCCGGGATCGATCGCCGGTGCACTCCGCATTTCGAGTCTCAGTGTCGCCCGGCCGGCGTCCGTCTCATCGTACCGGGCCCGCCAGCCCCACACCGGGCCGGTGAGTCGGACGCGGATCCGCCACGTCCCTCCCGGCTGTTGTGTCCACTCCGCCCACTCCACGAGGCGTGGCGATGGGCCGAGTGACACGCGATTCGTCACGCCGGTGGCTCCATACAACGTGATCTCCAGCGTCCGGCCGTCCGGCTGCGTAACCTCCAGCGGAAGAGCCGATGCCAGCGGAATCGACAGAGCGACCCGGTCGCCCTGCGGCTCGAACCGCAGGTCTCCCACGGCCGAGCGTGGCGTGGGGGTTCCCGGAGGCAGAAACTCGGCGTCCTCGGCCATGACCCATGCGTTCAGGCCCGGCGCCAGACGGAGGCGGATCCGATCTCCGACCCGCAGGTCCACCGGCGCCCGCGTGCCGTCGGGAAAGCGCCAGCGGTAGGGACCGAACGCCGCCGGGCGTGCCACGACCATCCCGTCGTTTCCGTTTACATCGTCCGGTTCGTCCCGAAGCCGGACCACGGGCGGGTGGATCGGATCGAGGACTCTCAATGGCAGAATTAGCGACTCGGTCTGCTGGTCGTCGCCCAGTCTCGCTCGAACTTCCATCCGCAACGAGTCCGGCAGTTCCGACCAGTTGCAGTCCTCGGGAACGCAGGCCGTCCGGTACAGTTCATCTGCCGAGAGCGTGAGCACGCGCAGTTCCGGACGTGGACCGGGCCCGAGCGAGATCCGTGTCCGGCCCGCCACCAGTTCGACCTCGGCCTCCGGGAAGGCTCGCAGCTCGATGCTGATGGACTCGTCCGGGTATGCCCAGCGTGCCCCTCGTACGCCAAGCCAGTCCGGGTCGAGCAATTGCCCTTCATCCCAGCCCGACCCCTCGTCGGTCGGCACCCGGATCGGGTGGACGAGCGAGTCCACTTCCGAACCACGCCGGGCGACGAGATAGTATTCCGCTGTGTCGCCTCGCGTCGCTACGGGAACCGGAAGCCAGGCGAGGAATGCGCCGTTGGGCTCGACATCCACGAATTCCCCGTCGATGATCAGCGTCGCATCACCGGTCCCGATGGTCCCGAATACGAAATTCGAGTCTCGTGCCGTGATTCTCTGCAGCGAGTCCGGATACTCGACGTACAGCGAAATCGGGCCCGCCACCGCCGGGACCGGCGGCAGAGAGGACCGCATGACGCCTGGAGGAACGGTCTCGGGGTCCGCCGTCGTGGCACAGGCGCTCAGCGACGCTGCGACCAGGATCATGGCTACGTGTCCAGGCCACCCGGCTCGAGATTCCCGCTCGGCTGCACTGTTTTCGATCATGGTCTCACTTCTGTTGTGCGGTACCTGGCGAGTCCGGCGAGCCCGATCGCCGCGACGACGGCTGAAATCCCCGCCGTCACCGGCTCGAGAAGCAGTGCTCCCCCGAGAGCGAACATGGCTCCGAACAGGAGAAGCGCCGCGAACAGCGTCCGAACCAGGTCGTGGCGCAACGGGGCGTCGGGTGCGAGGCCGGTCCGGGCGCGGAACCGGAGCCAGCCGGGCCCTCCCGGCCTCACTCGCCTGTAGAACTCTTCCAGCGTCTCGTCCGACTCGGGTGGCGTGAGCCACATCACGGGCATCCAGACCGCTGCCGCACCGAACGCGGTCACGGTCAGCCGCAGCCCGAATCCCATGCCACCCCACAGCGGAAGATAGGAGAGCAGAGCGATCGCGAAACCGGCAAGCATCGAGGCGAGCTCGGCCCAGGCGTTCACCCGCGGCCAGAACCAGCGCAGGATGAGAACCGCGCCCGGTCCCGTTCCGATCGCGATCATGAAGCGGAACACCGTCCCGATATCGTTGGCCACGAACGCCGCCACACCGCCCGCGGCCACAATCACGACCGACGCGAGCCGGCCCAGGGTCACCAGCTTCCGCTGGGTCGCTTCCGGATTCACGAAGCGCGCATACAGGTCGTTCACCAGGTAGCTGGCACCCCAGTTGATCTGCGTGGAAACGGTGGACATGAATGCGGCAACGAACGAGGCGACGACGATTCCCAGCACACCCGCGGGGAGGTAGCGGAGCATGAGCAGCGGATAGCCCATCTCCGGATCCTCGAGGTCGGGGAACAGAACGAGCGCGGCCAGCGCAGCCAGGATCCACGGCCAGGCCCGCACCACATAGTGCAGGATGTTGAACAGCCAGGCGGCACCCTCTGCATCGCCCTCCGTCCGGCACGCCGACATGCGCTGCACGAATTCCCCGCCGCCGTCCGAGCGCCGCCATGCCCACCACTGGATTCCGAGATAGGCGAGAAACGTTCCCATCGGGAGGTCTGGCGATCCGGGGCGGGGCACGAGTCGCAACGCGTCTTCGCGGCCGGCCGCAATCACCCCTTCCTTCAGGGCCGCCAGGCCGCCGATATCACCGATCGCATACCCCGCGACGAGCAGGGCTCCGAGCATCGCGAGCCCGAACTGGAAGAAGTCCGTCGCCACGACCCCCCACAGGCCGGAGATGCCGGCGTAGACCATGACGAAGATCGAAAGGGCAACGACGATCCACAGGCGCTCGTCGCCGGGCAGCCAGGCGGGTGCGGCCGCGAATACATCGAGCGCCTCGATTACTTTGCGCATCGCGAGCATGACGTAGCCGATCGCGATGCAGTTGATCGGCACGGCGAACAGGAAGGCTCGCGTTCCTCGCAGCACAGCGGCCGGCTTCCCGCCGTACCGGATCTCCGTGAGCTCCGCGTCCGTGACGACTTCCGCCCGCCGCCACAGGCGGGCGAACAGGTAGATGAGCAGCAGGTGAGAAAGGGCGAACGCCCACCACTCCCAGTTCCCGGCGATTCCCCGACGGGCGACGAGACCGGTCACATACAGCGGCGTATCGACGCTGAACGTCGTCGCGGCCATCGATGTCCCGGCGAGCCACCACGGCAGCGAGCGTCCGCTGACGAAGAAGTCCACCAGTCCGCCGCTGGCGCGGCGCGCCAGCCACATGCCCAGGGCCAACGTACCGGCCATGTACAGACCCACGACCCACCAGTCGAGGGCGATCACGCGTAACTCGCTCCCGGCGAATCGCCGTTCGCACGGCGTACCTCGGCGTCGAGACGAGAGGCTGCTGCGCGCTCCATCGTCTGTTCGGTGCCCCATGCGCACATCCCGGCGCCGTCCGGGTGGATTTCGGCCAGCAGGCGCGGGTGACCGAACACGATCGGCCAGGCGTTCGGGGAGCTCGCCAGAATCGCGTCGAGCCGGCCTCGGCCGGCCTCGGTGAACGACGGGGTTCCCTTCCAGGCCTGCGGCGTCGAGGCCACCAGCAGGAGTGTCGCCGACGGAGCGCTGTCCTCAGCCGTGTCATCGCCTTCGAGCACCGTCCAGCCGTTCTCCCGCAACGTCGCCGCGAAGATCGACCCCAGCGGGGGTCGTTCCGGCGCCGCGCGGTCATCCCACACGGTTTCGACCCTGACGGGAATCGCGGGCCGAATGCGCCACGGACGTTCCCCGACGACTTCGACGGATGAGACGGCGATCCGTTCAGCCTCGGTGGAGTCGGAGCGGTCCTGGCGATGCGTATCTTCCTCGTGATCCGGCCCCCGGGCCCTGGTCCGCCGGGCCGTCTCCTCCAGTCGCCGCAGCGACTCCTCCAGCCGGTCGCCGGTCCTCGTATCGGCGAGGGCCGCCCGATCGAGCGCTGCCGCGGAGGCCTCCAGATCAGCCGGATAGAGAAGCAGGTCGCAACCGGCGAGCAGGGCCGCTACCGCGCCGGCGGCGGGTCCCGATGCGTCCACCGCGTCGGTGAAGCCCGTCATGTTCAGGGCGTCGGTCACGACGATTCCCTCGAATCCCAGCTCGTCGCGCAACAGCTCGACCAGCAGGCGGGGCTCGAGCGTTGCCGGTCGTGAGGATCCCAGCGCCGGATACGCGACGTGGGCCGTCATGACCGCAGACACCGTATCGGCCACCGCGCGGAACGGCTCCAGGTCCTCCGCCAGCTCGGCCCGTCCGGCATCCACAACGGGTAACTCGTCATGCGAATCGGCCGTGGTTCGTCCGTGCCCGGGAAAGTGCTTGGCGCACGCGCCGGCGCCGGCGGATTCACAGGCCTCGATCCACGCACGACCAAGCCGACCTGCATCGTCCGGGCGGCTGCCGAAGCTGCGCGTACCGACGATCGGATTCCGCGGATCGACATCGAGATCGAGAACCGGGGCGAGAACGAGATTCACGCCGACGGACCGGGCTCCTCTGCCGGTGATCCGGCCGGCCGAGCCGGCCGCGGCCAGCGGGTCCCGGCAGGCGGCGAGTCCGGCGGGCGGGGGAAGCTCGGGAAGGCCGGCGAACTGCTGCCCCGGACCTCGCTCGAGATCCGAGGCGATCCACAGCCGATGACGAACGGCATCCCTCCACTCCGCCACCCGGGCCGCCACCCGTTCCGCATCACCGCCGAACACCACGAACCCGCCCACCCCGAGCTCGAGCGCTTGTTCGGCGCGGTGGCGAACCGCGTCCTCGGACTCCAGGTCGAAGCGCAACGCCTCGAGAAACAGTCGTGCCGCGAGGCTCATGCCGGGGTCCGCTTTCCGAGCACTCGCGCGACCGGCGCACCCGTTGCCCAGCCAAGATCCGCGGGGATCCCCAGGACATGCTGTCGGGCGAGCAATGCGAAAGCTGCTGCTTCGCGGGCATCGGCGTCCCAGCCTGTGCCGTCGAGAGGCAGCACCGGAATGCCATCCAGACGCCGCTCGATTCGGCGGCACAGTTCCGGATTCCGGGCTCCGCCGCCGCATAGCAGGACTTCATCCGGACGGAAGCCCAGGAACCTGTAGGAGTCAGATATGGAGCGGGCCGTGAGCTCGGTCAGCGTTGCCAGCAAGTCCTCCGGCTGTTCAGCAGAGAATCGATCGAGCCACGGATCGAGCGCCGCATCGCCGAATCGCTCGCGGCCCGTGCTGCGCGGCGGGGACTCGGCGAAGAACGGGTCTACCAGCCACGGCTCGAGGGCTTCCTCGAGAACCGTTCCCTCAGCCGCCAACAGACCGTCCACGTCGAACGCCAGCCGGCCCGCGGTCAGCCTCCGGGCGGCGGCGTCCAGCAGAGCGACCCCTGGACCGGTGTCGAAGGCGATCGGCCTCGTTTCGCCGCCAGGTCGCGGAAGGGCCGTCACATTGCCCATGCCGCCGAGATTCTGGATGGCGCGACCACGACCCGGGTCTGACAGCACCAGGAGGTCGAACAAGGGAGTGAGAGGCGCTCCATGACCGCCCGCGGCTACGTCCCGGACTCGGAAGTCGGAGATCACGTCGATTCCGGTCTGTTCGGCCAGCACGGCCGACTCGCCGATCTGAAGCGTGGCTCCGTGGCGGCCCGCCGCCGGTGGGCGATGCCAGACCGTCTGCCCATGACTGCCGATCGCGGCCACCTCAGATGCCGCGACACCGGCGTCGGCCAGCAGTTCCAGCGCCGCAGCCGAGAACCTCTCCCCGAGCTCGAAACCCAGATCGCACAGCGCCTGCGATCCGGACTGCCCCGAGACGGCCTCCGACAGCCTGGAAACGAATTGCGCCTCGTAGGGCTCCGTCCGGAACGCTACCAGCCGGGCCGAGTCCGGTCGCTCCGTATCTCCACCGAACTCGACCAGGGCTGCATCGACACCGTCCAGGGATGTGCCTGACATGAGTCCCATGTACAGAACGCTCACGCTTCCTGCTCTCCGGACCCGTCCGGTGGCGACACCGCGAACCTCTCGAGGCACTCCGCGAGAAACCCGTCACACGCCTCGAGCCGCTGCTCCGCCGTCTGCAGGTCCACGTTCATGCCGTGCATGGCCAGCGCCGTCTTCACGCTCCCGTCCGCGGCGGCGAGAAGATCCTCGGCCGGAATCCTTTCGAGCCCGGTCAGCGCCTCGATGATCCGAATGCTCCGGTCTTCGAGCTTCTTGCTCGTGGCCCGGAGATCCACCATCAGGTTTCCGTACACCTTTCCGAGACGGACCATCGTGGCGGTGGTGATCGTATTGAGAGCGAGCTTCGTCGCGGTGCCGGCCTTGAGGCGGGTGGAGCCGACGATCGCTTCCGGGCCCGTGCGGATGGTGATCCTGTGGCCCACCCGCCCGGCCAGGTCCGATGGCGGCTCCGAGCAGGTCAGCAGGCCTGTCCCGGCGCCGGCAGCGATGGCCCGCTCCAGCGCGGCTGCGACGAAGGGAGTCGTTCCGGAGGCGGCGATACCGAGCACGAAATCAGGCTCGCTCACACCGGCATCCGTGATCGTGGCGCGCCCGGCGGCCTCATCGTCTTCGGCGCCCTCCGCTGCCCGCACGAGGGCCGGCGGGCCACCCGCGATGATTCCCTGTACCAGGTAGGGATCGGTACCGAACGTCGGTGGGCACTCTGCGGCGTCGAGCACACCCAGGCGGCCACTCGTTCCGGCGCCGACGTAGAACAGGCGTCCGCCCCGGGTCAGTCGCGGCACAATGTCGTCGACCAAGGCCGCGAGCGAGTCGGCCGCCGCGGCGACCGCGTCCGGCACGGTCCGATCTTCCGCCTGCAGCAGATCCACGATGCCGCGCGTGGAAGCCCGATCGATCCCTGCCGTGCGCGGATTGAAGCGCTCCGTAAGCCGATCGTCTCCGAGATCGATCAATTCCGGGTTACGAGGGCGCCGTCGCTCGTTCAACCCGCGACCGCTCGGTCAGAAATAGTACCGCAGATCGAACATCACTCCGCCGTAATTCAGGTCCTCTAGCTCGTCCCTGGTCGGAACCTGTGATCCCGAGAACTCGAGACCGATCGTGAAGTCGTCGCGGGCGATGTACGACAGGCGCAGATACCCCGTATTCACGTTCCCATCGACATCTGAGGTGGCCTCGGGATACGAGTCAGTCTGGAGACCGAGAGCTACATTGAGCGGAATGTTGCGCCAGGCAGCCAGGTCGAAGTCGGCCTGTGCCCCGAGGCGATAGAACGCCTTGTCGTCCTCGGTACGCTCGATCGACTCGCCCACGCCGAGTTCTCCGTTCGCGACGATGCCGAACAGATTCGAAAAGGTGCGCGCGTAGCGCAGTCCCCCGGCGAAGCGCACCGCGTTGTTCTTCCTCACGATGCTGGCGTCGATTCCGTCTACCACATCCTGCACGAAGCGCCCGATGTCCACCGTCGTGTAATTCTTGTTCGACACCCGAACGTCCAGCGACAGCATGTCGCGCCTCGACTCCAGCAGCCGCGCCACCCACCCCAGTTCAAACCCCGTAATCGTGTTCACACCCTTGGACAGCAAGGATTCGAGTTGGGTGCCGAGGCGCGCATCAACCCGGTACCCGACTCGGAAGGCGAACCAGTCGACGATCTTCTGCTGGTACTCGAGATCGAGCGTGGCGAACAGGAGATCGCCCTGGAGCCCGGGAATCGTGTCACCGTTGATGA
>Ga0316201_10004387_pt1 | contig 10633 bp, 14 predicted proteins | sample CS6wburrow_MG_FD_204516 | JGI IMG/M metagenome (GOLD analysis project Ga0316201, IMG submission 204516) | Coastal sediment microbial communities from Delaware Bay, Delaware, United States - CS-6 worm burrow | ecosystem: Environmental > Aquatic > Marine > Coastal > Sediment | place: USA... | reverse complement strand
TCGCCATACTCGAACTTCGGCCGCACCCGTCGTCACCCACTCGGCAGGAGATCGGTCAGCGGGATCTGGACGTTGACCGGCTCGTTCATCCGGAACACCTTGAACACCTTTTCGGTGGCGGCATCCGACTCGACGAAATCCGCGTATGCTCGAGCCAGCCATTGGGCGTAGACAACGCGTTGCTGCATCTCGTCCTCCGGCATGTCGTCAAGCTGATCAAGGTAGTCGTGGAAGCGCTGCAATATGTGCAGGCGATTCACGTGAACCACCCTGGCGTCATAAGGCACCTCGAAATACTCGAGAAAATCCTCGGCGCTGCTCAGTTCGTCCAGGTCCAGGTCCAACTCGTTCTCGCTCATTTCGCTCTCCTCTTTCGCTATGCCTGTGCCATGTCCTGGCGGTTTCGCTCGTCGATCGACTCCCGAGCCACATCGATCAGGGCCTGTGCCCCGAGTCGATTACTGTCGTCCAGTTCCACTACCTTATGCAGTCGCGCCAACGCACTCTCGTAATGACCCAGCCTAAGTTCCAGGTAGCCGGACCCCTTGAGCGCCAGCATGTAGAACCGCAGCATCGTCATCGAAACCCGTATACCATTTGCGGAATTCACCTTGTCGAGGTCGCGCCAATCCTCGGGGAACCCGAGCCGCTGGGCAAAAAGACCCAGAACCCTTTCGGCGATCCGCATCGCGTCCTCGTAACGGTGCTTGTAGTAGAAGTAGCGGTACAGGGCGACCAGCACCAAAGGATGCTCGGGTTCAATAAAGTAGGCCCGGAGCAGGCTGTGCTCGGCCGAATCGTCCCCGTAGTTTTCGGCCGCCTCCTCGATGGCCGCCTTGGCGACCGCGTCGATGGGCTCATCGAAATACAGCTGTTCGGCTTCGAAATCCAACAGGTCCATCTCAGCTTCCCGTGTGCCTCAGTCCCACTTCGACCGGTTCACACACCTGCACCGCGCCACAGTGCTTGCACTCGCCCTCGGGGCTTTCACCCCCGGGCAAACAACCGTGCACGCCCACCCGCTCTTCGAGCTGTCGGATTCTGTCGAGGAGGCAACTGACCGCCTCGGCCACCGGATCCGGCATCAAATGATGGTTGAGGTCGATGCCATCGACGTGCTGTTCATCGACCATCGCACGCGAATGAACCACTTTGCCCGGAATACCGACCACCGTCTTCCCATCCGGGACTGGCGCGATCACTACTGAGTTGGCGCCGACGCGCGCGCCTTTTCCGATCTCTATCGGTCCGAGAATCTTGGCGCCGGCACCGACCACCACCTCATTGCCCAGCGTCGGATGGCGCTTGCCCTTGTTCCACGACACGCCACCCAGCGTCACACCGTGATACAAGGTCACGTCGTCACCGATCTCGGCGGTTTCGCCGATGACGACACCTGTGCCATGGTCGATGAAAAAGCGCCAACCGATTGTCGCGCCGGGGTGGATTTCGATCCCGGTCCAGATGCGCGCGAAGTAGGAAAGCAGCCGCGGCAGGTAGCGTCCGCCACTCACCCAGAGGCGGTTGGCGATGCGGTACAGCATGATGGCATGCACACCGGGATAGGTAGTGATCACCTCGAAGCGTGTGCGCGCTGCCGGGTCGCGCTGGAAAACGCAATCGATGTCTTTGCGCAGCATGGCGCGGACGCCGGGAACACGAGCCTTCCGCGCCTCGGCGACTTGGGTCACGCTCATCGGTGCGTCCATTGCGCTCTCTCCCCGTTCACTTCCAGATAGAAGCGACGGAGATCTGCCGGGTTGGGCGCATGCTTGTGCTGCGTGCTGTAGCGCCGCACCAGTGAAAGCACGCTGGCGGCCTGGTTGCGGTCGAGATGAATACCCATCTCGGCATAGGCCTGGATGACCGCATGGCTGCCGGAATGCTTACCAAGTACGAAGGTATGGTCACGGCCCAGTTGTGCCGGATCGACGCCTTCGTAATTGTCACGATCCTTCATCAGGCCGTCGACATGGATACCGGACTCATGCGTGAACACACCCCTGCCGACCAGGCTCTTCTGCCAACCGACTCGATACCCCGACGCCTCCTCGACCTGCTGCGACAATGGCGAAAAGCCTTCCATGTCGATCTGGTAACCCTGACCGAAGAAGCGCCGCAAACCCATCACCGCCTCTTCCAGTGGGGCATTGCCGGCCCGCTCGCCCAACCCATGCACCGTGGTGTTGATATGTGTCGCACCGCCACGGATCGCTGCCAGTGTATTGGCCGTTGCCAGTCCGAGGTCGTCGTGCGCATGCATCTCGAGTTCGAGGTCGCACATGGCGCGCAGTTCGCGGAACTGGTCGTACACCTGAAAAGGTTCCATGATCCCCACGGTGTCGGCGAAGCGAAAACGGCTGGCACCTGCCAGTTGCGCCTGCTCGACCACACGGCCCAGAAACTCCGGATCGGCACGCGAGGAGTCCTCACCGCCGACGCATACCTGCAGACCCAGCTCGAGTGCCTGGCCGACATGCTCGGCGATCTGCGCCAGCACCCAGTCACGATCGCGCCCCAGCTTGCGCGTGATCTGCTGATCGGAGACGGGGATGGAGAGGTCGACGCGATGCACCCCCAGGTCGCGACACTGCGCGATATCGTGCCAGTGCATGCGGCACCACACCATCAGCTCGGCGTTCTCCACCTCAGCGGCCACCGCCTGGATCGACTCGCGTTCTTCATCGCCCATCGCCGGAATACCGATCTCCAGTTCCGGTAGCCCCAAGGCATCCAGGGATAACGCGATAGCGAGCTTTTCCTGCAGGGAGAAGGCCACCCCGGCGGACTGCTCACCATCACGGAGGGTCGTATCGTTAATCGTGATCTTCTGCATGGACGACTCCTTTTCCGGAGAATCTGCAAAGCCCATGCCATTGCTCGGACCGTATAAAAATCAGCAAGATAGTGAGTACACCCTGTTCGATGACGTGTCGGGTTTCGCGCGATTGTCTGACTTGCTACAAGCCCGTGGATATGCATGCTCCGCACCAACAAAAAGCCGCAGCGAAGCTGCGGCCAATCCCAGTCAGCGGGCGGCCGAAAGGCCATCAACCATAGGTCGGCGCAAACGCCTTCTCCGGTTCCTCGACCGGCGCACCGTCTGCCCAGTACGGCGAGAGCTTGCGCAGCTGCTCGACGATCGGCGGTACGGCCTCGATCACCCGCTCTACCTCTTCCATGGTGTTGTAGCGTGATAGGGAAAAACGCACCGACCCGTGCGCGGCAGTGAACGGAATGTCCATGGCGCGCATCACGTGCGACGGTTCCAGGGAGCCCGATGTACAGGCCGAACCACTGGAAGCGGCAACCCCCATCTTATTGAGCAGCAGCAGGATCGCTTCACCCTCAATATACTCGAAAGCGATGTTGCAGGTGTTAGGCAGCCGGTTCCCCGGATCGCCGGTCACGAAACAGTGCGAGACCTTGTCCAGAATGCCTTGCTCCAGGCGATCGCGCATCGACTTGACGAAGGTCTTCTCAAAATCCATCGAATCCTGCGCCATCTCGCAGGCCTTACCAAGCGCCACGATGGACGCGGCATTCTCGGTACCGGCACGGCGCCCACGCTCCTGGTGGCCTCCACGCAGCAGTGGGCGGAAACGCACGCCCCGACGCAGATACAATACGCCGATCCCCTTCGGCGCATGCAGTTTGTGTCCGGAGAGCGACAGCATGTCAATGTTGGTTTGCTTGAGATTGATCGGTAGTTTGCCGACCGCCTGCACCGCGTCAGTATGAAACATCACACCGGCAGCGCGTGCCATCTCAGCCATCTCCTCGACCGGGAACAGCGTGCCGCTCTCGTTGTTGGCCCACATCACGGAAACGATCGCCACCTGATCGGACAACAGGCTCTGGTACTCCTGCATGTTGAGGCGACCCTTCTTGTCGACCTTCAGGTAGTGGACCTTGTAGCCATCCTTTTCCAGCTGCTGACACAGGGTCAACACGGCCGGGTGCTCGACCACGGTGGTGATGATCTCCTTGCGGTCTGGTTGCGCCTTGAGTGCCGAGAGAATCGCGGTCGAGTCGGACTCTGTGCCGCAGGAGGTGAAGATGATCTCTGAATCATGCTCGGCGCCGAGCAGGGACTGAACCTGCTTGCGGGCTTTCTTGAGCGCGCGCCCGACCTTGTCGCCGAACTGGTGCATGGACGAAGGATTTCCGAACTGCTCGGTGAAAAACGGCAGCATCTCAGCCACCACCGCCGGATCGACCATGGTGGTGGCGTTGTTGTCCAGGTAAATTCCATCCGTCATGGCTCAGGCTCCCGCGGCGCGGCGCGCCAGCTCTTCGGAAGGCAGTACCTGAATAAACTCGCCGAGCCCCTCGGCCAGGTGCTGCTGGATTCCACCGAGCGTGGTCGCGGCCATCTGGCAGCCAGCGCAGGCGCCCGTCATCTTGACGTAGACGTACTTGCCATCGACCTCTATCAACTCCACGTCGCCGTGGTCCCGCTGCAGGTTCGGACGGATCTCTTCGAGCAGTTCCTCGATACGCTTGATCCGCTGCAGATTGGTCAGGCCGGAAGTCGGCTTCTTGATCTCCGCCGCTTCCGCATTCGGGTCGAAGGTCTCGCCCTTATCCGCCAGGACTGCAGTGAGGATCTCCTCGATACCCTCATGGCAAGACGAGCAACCGCCGCCCGCCTTGGTGTAATTCGTCACCTCCTCGACGGTGCGCAGATTGTTGGCGCGCACAGTCTCCTCGATCATCACCGCATCGATGGCGAAGCACTTGCAGATCAGCGCGCCTTCCTCGTGATCGTCGCTCCATTCCTCACCACGGTAGTTGGCCACGGCCGCCTGTAACGCCTCTCGTCCCATCACCGAACAGTGCATCTTCTCCGGTGGCAGGCCATCAAGGTAATCGGCGATATCCTGGTTGCTGACCTTCATCGCCTCGTCGACGTGCATACCCTTGATGATCTCGGTGAGTGCCGAGCTGGAGGCAATTGCCGAACCACAGCCGAAGGTCTGGAAGCCGGCGTCGAGAATGGTCTCGGACTCGGGGTCGACCTTGAGGGTCAGGCGAAGCGCGTCGCCGCATGACAGGGAGCCGACATCGCCAACCGCGTTCGCCTCCTCCACGGCTCCCGCATTACGCGGCTTGAAGAAATGTTCCTTAACCTTTTCCGAGTAATCCCACATGTTTCTGCTCTCCTGGTTCAGGCGCTGAATGAATTGCCACAGCCGCAGCTGGCCTTGGCATTCGGGTTTTCGAACTTGAAGCCACTGCCATCCATGCTGTCGAGAAAGTCCAGGGTGACACCATCGAGCAGCGGGGCACTTGCCGGATCGACGAACACCTTGACTTCGCCGATCTCCAGGATGATGTCGTCGCCCTTCGATGCCTCTTCCAGCGCCATGCCGTACTGCATCCCGGAACAACCGCCGCCGGTGACCTGGATACGCAGGCCCTGAACCGAGGTCTCGGCACCCTGAATGAATCGACCGATGGCTTTCTGTGCGCTTTCTGTGAGTGTCAACATGCTTAGTCTTCTCCGTGGCAAGTGTCTTGCATTGCTTGTCTCCGGGAACGCTGCAAGGCGTGTGCCACGCTGAGAGAAACGGCGTTAGCCACTGATTTATCGGTATTTTTAGAACTGAACCGAGACCGGCTTGTCGACTTTGGAACAAACATCAGGGCAACAGCCAGTAACGATCACGACAAACGGAGACACTCGTGGAACTTGAGCAACTGCAACCCGGCGACACGGTATACGCCGCCATTCACATCTATAACGACGGGGGGATCCCTGAAGTGCCTCAGGATGCCTTGCTGGCGCAGCCCGGTACGCGCGGGGTGATCGTCGAAACCGGCCACCTCGAAGAGGCACCCGAGCGCAAGGTGTACCTGGTACGGTTCGAAGACGAAGAACTTAATCTGGGGCCACTGACCGGCTGCTGGCCCGAGGAACTCACGGCCAGCGCGCCCCACTGAGATTGCGGGCGTGAGTCCGGCTGCTTCGTTGTCCCAACGTGACATGCGCCGAGGTCAGCCACAGACAGGCGCGGTTCGGGCATGGCTACGCGAGATGTATGAATGGAAACCGCACACGTGAACATCTGGGCATTGCCAAAAGACCCATCTATTCGCTTAGCTCTGCTGAGGCTGTCTGGCGATTTCGACCTGCAGAGCCTTGCGCTGGACTGCAGCCATGAGCGCAATCGCCAGGCGATCCAGATCTGCGATCGGGCCTTGCCAGGATTGAGCGCCTACCTCTTCACCTATGGGCAGTCACCCCGCCGGTACGGCGTGCAGCTGCAGTATCCATCCGCTATTGGCAGCGCACCGCCCTTCGGGACACTGGAAGAACTCCGGCTGGACCGCGTCATCCAACTGCTCGGCATGCATTTCGACCTGATATGAGCAGTAGCGAAACACACCGCACCTGATATGAGCGCACCAGGCCGCGTTTCTACTTGGCTGCCGCCGGTGCCCGATCGCGTAAAGTAAAAGCACCAGCTACAGAGACTTCTGGGCATTCTTTATTTGAATCGCCCGTCCGATTTCTTTGTCGAAACACTGTCCTGAGAATTTGCTATCCATCCTGTTCGCACGTCTTGGGGACAGTCGAACGCCGGCACAAACGGCTTTACGTCGAGAAGAGCCGTTCCGTCTACGATGTCAACGTTGCGAATATGAAGAACTCTTTCTTCTACGCTTTCCAGTTCGACGACAGACAGGCCGATTGGATTTGGCCTCTTCGGCGCTCGAGTCGCGAAGACCCCCCGGGGGGAGGTGTCCATAAACGGAATGACCTCCAGATTGAAGCCCTCACTTCGATCGAACAGGTACAGCAGGATGATGTGAGAGAACCCTTCAAGATCTTTCAAGCCCACCTCGAATTCTGGAAGCAACTCGATCGTGCCTGGTGTCCCAACGGCCCCCCTCGGCTGGATAGGCATACCTTCGAGCGCCTTGAACGGCGAGCGAATGGTCCCTATGGGTATCATTCCCCGATTGCGCCCATCGCGCTCTGCAGATAGTTTTGCAGACCCGTCTTGCTGATCAGTTCCAGTTGCGTTTCCAGGTAGTCGATATGTTCCTCGGTGTCGCTGAGGATTTCCTCGAGAATATCGCGCGAGACGAAGTCCTTTACGGATTCGCAATGGCTGATCGCCTCGACGTAATGGTCCCTGCCGGATCGCTCGAGTTTGAGATCGCCCTGGATGCATTCCGGGACGTCTTCGCCGATCATCAGCTTCCCCAGGTCCTGCATATTGGGCAGGCCTTCGAGGAAGAGAATACGTTCAATTAGCTTGTCGGCGTGATGCATTTCCTCGATGGATTCCTCGTACTCATGCTTGCCGAGTGCGAGCAATCCCCAATTCTTATACATGCGAGCATGAAGGAAATACTGGTTGATTGCGGTCAGCTCAATGGCCAATGCCTTATTCAGCGACTGAATTACGGACTTGTCACCCTGCATATGTCGTCTCCGATTTGTGGGATTGTCTTAGTGCTCTCGCACTGTGGTGGTCTTCGATGAGACCGCGCATGCACTGAGTACATCGGCCACAGCAGGACTCGAAGCCGAAATACTCACGCAACTCGCTCACGGTGCATTTGCCGTCGCGAATGGCTTCCTTTACACGGCGGTCGTTCACCGCGTTGCAGACGCACACGTACATTGGATTTCTCCTCGATCTTCGATCGATGCCGAGCACCCTATAGGTACTATTGCACGGCCTCACCAAATCGCATGGCCAATAGCCGGGATAGGCGATTGGCAACGCATCACCGACCGGGCCTTCTCGATCGGGTCGACACCGCGACCCTATAAAGTCTGCTGCAATATGCGGGCCATGGAAGGACACCTTCGCAGAACGCACCTGCACAAGGGAGGCAGCGCGGATTCCGCTTTCGGTTCCGGCGGCGCCTGTCGCAAACCCGACAACATTGGCGTAGTCCGCCGCTCCCTGTTTGCCGACGACGTTGGCGTTGCGTGAGCATTGGCTCTGCTAAAGCGCCTACTCGGCACAAGCATGGAAGAAAGCAAGGGACACCGGGAAAAGGCGGCCGGTACGATTCCGACCGCCGCGTAGCCGGTCAGAGAATGTAACCCCGCTCGTCGTGCAAGGCGAGGTCGAGTCCTTCGGTTTCCTGTTCTTCATTGACGCGCAGTCCGATGGTCACATCGATGATCTTCAACAGGATGAAACTGACGATACCACCGTATACCAGCGTGCCGATTACAGAAACGAACTGGACCCAGACCTGGCTTCCGATGGTCATCCCCTCCGCGAGGCCCGCACCGCCCAGGCTGGCGTCTGCGAACACACCCGTAAGAATGGCGCCGACGATGCCGGCAATGCCATGCACACCCCAGACGTCGAGAGAATCATCATAGCCTAGCGCGACCTTGACCTTGGTGGAGGCGAGCCAGGCGAAGAACGATCCAGCAAAGCCGATCGCGATCGCGCCCATGGGCCCCGCCGTACCCGAGGCCGGGGTGATAGCCACCAGGCCGGCGACAGCGCCAGTCGCGATACCAAGGACCGAAGGTTTACCATGGCTAAACCACTCCAGGAACATCCAGGTCAGGCAGGCCGTTGCCGTAGCAAGCTGAGTGACCGTCATGGCCATGCCCGCGGTGCCGTCTGCCGCCAGCTCGGAACCGGCGTTGAAGCCAAACCATCCCACCCACAGCATCGATGCGCCGATCACGGTGAGGCCCAGGTTATGCGGTGGCATCGCCGTGGTCGGGTAGCCCTTGCGCTTGCCAAGCACCAGGGCGGCCATCAGCGCCGCAACACCCGCATTGATGTGCACAACCGTACCCCCGGCAAAATCCAGCGCACCGAGATCGGCTATCCAACCACCGCCCCAGACCCAGTGCCAGATCGGCACGTAGACCAGGGTCAGCCACGCCGCCATGAACCAGAGCATGGCCGAAAATTTCATGCGCTCGGCAAACGCGCCCACGATCAGCGCTGGAGTGATCACGGCGAAAGTCATCTGGAACGTCATGAATACGGACTCGGGGATGGTTCCACTCAGCGTGTCGACCGTGATACCCGAAAGGAAAAGCTTGTCCAGACCGCCAATCCACTGATTCAGGGCGCCACCGTCAGTCGATGCCAAGCTGTAGCCGTAGATCGCCCACAGCAGACTCATCAAGCCAGTCAATGCGAAGCACTGCATGAGCACCGAAAGCACGTTCTTGGAACGGACCAAACCCGCATAAAAGAGGGAAAGGCCGGGTATGGTCATGAACAGCACCAGAGCGGTGGCCGTAATCATCCACGCGGTATCGCCACTGTCGAGGGTCGACTCTTCCGCAAGGGCAACGGAGGAGCCAAGGGCAAGCAAGCCCACGAGAAGGGCGGCAAGGCGCCCAGCTGCTTTCGTTTCCGGCATATTCAACTCCCCACTATCGCTTCAGAGTGCATCCTGACCCGTCTGACCCGTGCGGATACGGATGGCCTCGCCGAGATCGAAGACAAAGATTTTGCCGTCTCCGATCTTGCCAGTCCGCGCGGCACCGGAGATGGCCTCGATCACCGGGTCGACCTCGCTGTCCTCGACGGCAACTTCTATCTTCACCTTGGGCAGGAAATCCACGGCATATTCCGCACCCCGGTAGATTTCCGTGTGGCCCATTTGACGACCAAAGCCCTTGACCTCGATGGCAGTAACGCCAGACACACCAATGCTGGAAAGTGCTTCGCGCACATCATCGATTTTGAAAGGCTTGACGATAGCTGAAATCAGTTTCATGCAATTCTCCTCGATGTGGCAGCCTGGCCACGGACGAACGTGCGCCGACTGGCCGGCTGAGAGGCATCGGTCAAAAACTCGGGAAATTCATTTGCAATATTCAAGCATCCGGCGTGCCAACGCGACGTTTATTCATAATTTCATATAGTTGCGTTGTTCACATGACTCTGCGGGAAGCATACAGCCAGATTTCCGCACCAATATTGAGCGACCCGCATGGCTCGCCCTCGCCGTGCGCACCAAATCAGACTGATCTGTTGAGGCATCTGCTGGGCATCTGATACCCCCAGGCGTTTCAAGAATCCACGGGATCAGTCCTATGCGCACCCGGCAGGTCGACCACTCGATTCAGAAAAGGTTGCGGTAGATTGAATCAGGCATCGAGATGCACACGTCCGCGCATCGCGGGGGTCAGTGCCACGCGGCCCTGTTCGTCGACCACCATCGCCCGATCAACACCGAGGGTGTCTGCCACGTCGCGCCAGCGGCCAGGCCCCGCGACCACCAGTGCAGTCGCCGCCGCATCGGCCAACGCAGCATCCGTATGAACCACAGTCGCCGAAGCCACGCCATGGACCGGCCTGCACGTGCGCGGGTCGATGATATGCGGATAGCGGCGTCCACCGTTCTCGCGATAACGCTCGTAGTTGCCGGAGGTAAACACCGCTTCGTCGCCAGACGCCTCCATCCAGGCAATCCTGCCACCACGCTGCGGGTGGCGGATCGCTACGCGCCAGGGATTGCCGTCCGGCGCATCACCCAGAGTCACCAGATCACCGCCGGCATTGATCAAGGCATGCCCGATGCCCCGCGCTGCCAACAGGCGCCGTCCCAAATCAATGGCATAACCCTTGGCGTAACCGCCAAAATCAAGCTGCACTTCGCAGTTGTTGCTGCATAGCCG
>Ga0316201_10004386_pt1 | contig 10635 bp, 5 predicted proteins | sample CS6wburrow_MG_FD_204516 | JGI IMG/M metagenome (GOLD analysis project Ga0316201, IMG submission 204516) | Coastal sediment microbial communities from Delaware Bay, Delaware, United States - CS-6 worm burrow | ecosystem: Environmental > Aquatic > Marine > Coastal > Sediment | place: USA: Delaware... | reverse complement strand
ATAAGCAGGTGTCTGAATAATATGGGGATCATCTATAAAAATTATGGAGATTATGAAAAGGCTCTTGAACGCTATGATGAGGTGGTCAAATTATACCTTTCAATTGATGATGCTGCATCCCTTGCTGATACCTATATCAATATTGGAGTTGTATATGTAATGAAAGGTGAATATCACCTGGCATTGAAAAATTTCAATCAGGCGCTGAATTACGCCAGGGAATCAGGAAACAAAGAGCAGCAGGCGATGTCATTGATGAATAGCGGTGTGATTTATACCAAGATGAAGGATTATCAGAAAGCACATGAGTATTACGAACTGGCGCTTGAATTAAGTATATCCATCGATGATAAAGTAGAGATATCAAAATGTCTCACAAATATAGGAACGAATTATATCGAACTTGGAGAGTACGAACTTGCTGAAACGTATATTCAGCGCGGCTTGGCTATTAAACAGGAACTTGGCGATTTACGGTCTATAGCGAATTGTTATAATTTCCTGGCAGAAATCGCATTTCATACAGGTCAGCCACTTGAATCGATCAGCTTGGATAAACAAGCCATTGAATTAAAACACAAGGTAAACGATCCGGAAGGACTCGCACGTTGTTATGCGAACCTAAGCAGAACCTATCTTGCTCAAAATGAATCTGCAATGGCGATCAGCTATGCTGATTCGTCACTCTTTTACAGTCAGCCCATTGGCTCTATTGAACATATGGTTACGGCATATGACATTAAAAAGCAGATATTGCAGTCCAGGGGAAATTACCGGGAAGCCTTGATGTATGCAGATCTGTATAAATTGTACAGTGATAGTCTGATGAACGAACGCAAAGCAAGCGCTGTAAAAGAAATTGAGTTTAGTTATCAGGCCCGAGCGCTCGAAGATGAAAACCAGCATTTGAAAGATCAATCGGAAATAGATGCCATCCTGATCAAGCGCCATAAAAAAATAATATATTCCATTGGAGCTTCTATAATACTCTTTGCCCTGGCGCTTATTTTGGTGGCTACGATCCAAAGAAGACAACGGCATTACAATCGTGCCCTTGAAAAGAAAAATCAAATTATTACAAAGCAAAATATTTCGCTGGACACGCTGAACCGGACCAAGGATAAGATCCTTACCGTTATAACACACGATCTTCGCGGGACAATCGGTAATCAGCTCACGGCTCTTTCTGTCCTTGCCAAAGAGGAATTTCAGGATGAAGAAGAACGCAAAATAGTATTTTCCAGGTTGGCCAACTCTGCCGCATTATCCTTGGAATTACTCGAAAACCTGGCAATCTGGACCCGTATACAGGAGGGGAAGATTGAATTCAGACCTGAGAAGGCCTACCTTGATAAAGTATTGTCCGATGTTCTTTATTTATTTCATGAATCCTTTGAAAATAAAGAGCTTAGGCTTGAAAACCAAATCAATGAAGAATTTCTTTGCACCTTCGATACTCCCTTGATGAAAAGTGTCTTTAAGAACCTGCTGAGCAATGCAATTAAATTTACGCAACGGGAAGGGGAGATTTTTCTCGAGATGAATTCAGATGATTCCGGTGTTATTTTTTCAATCTCCGATACAGGGGCCGGAATCTCCGAAGGTGAAATAGCAATGTTGCTCCAGGGCAGGATATCAAAAATGAGAAGGGGAACCGAGAACGAAAAAGGATCCGGACTGGGATATAATATCATAAAAACCCTGCTTGACTTTCATCAGGCTGAATTAAACATAGAAAGTGAGCTTAATAAAGGAACCCGGGTCTCTTTCAGATTACCTTTTCAATTTGTTCACTAGGACTCCTTCAATAATATTTATCTTTGCGTTCAGACCACTTATTTTGATAAATACATGGCAAATAAAATATGTCCATAGCAAAAGATTTATATACAGGATTTTTTGAGACCTGTCAGAAGGAATATGATGAAAAAGGAGTAGCCCTGATCAGGAAATCCTATGCCATCCTGCAGGAGCAGACAGAAAGATTTGAAGCAAAGGAAAGGGGGAAAATCCTTCAGGAGTCCCTGGAACTTGCCACGATTGACATTGTAGAGCTGGGTCTTGATCCCCTGGGCATTAGCTCTGTATTGCTTTTACCATTGATAGAAAAGACCCCTGCAATTCTCCCTGAAATAAAGGAAAAAATAGGGCTTCGAGCATATAATATCCTGGCGGAACTTCAGAAAATTAATGATTTGAATACGAAAGAGTCATCGAAACATGCTGAAAACATGAGGAATCTGATCCTTTCATTCTCAACCGATTTCAGGGTGATCCTCATTAAAATTTCTGAAAGGCTTTACAGGATGCGCTCCCTGAAATCGAAGTCAAGCAATGAAGGCATTTCAACTGCCTATGAAGTGAAATCAATTTACTCGCCGCTTGCCCATCGCCTTGGCCTCTATAAAATGATGTCCGAGATGGATGATATTGTTATGAGTATCCTCGAAGGTGATATATACCGAAGTATCACAAAGAAACTTCAGGCATCAAAGGATAAACGTGAAAAATTTATCAGGGAATTTATTGCACCTGTACAGCAGGAACTTGCAGCAGAAAAGCTGGAGTGCGAAATACTCGGACGTCCAAAATCCATCTCTTCAATTTGGAGGAAGATGCAAAAGCAAAATGTCGAATTCGAGGAGGTATACGATAAATTTGCTATCCGAATCATCCTGGACAGCACGCCAAGAAAGGAGAAAAGTGATTGTTGGAGAGCCTACTCCATCGTAACGGATTTTTATCAGCCAAACCCGGAACGCTTACGAGACTGGATCTCAGTTCCAAAATCGAATGGTTATGAATCACTGCATACTACGGTAGTTATTCCCGGTGGCGACTGGGTTGAAGTGCAGATCAGGACGAAACGGATGAATGAGATCGCAGAGAAAGGGCTTGCAGCTCATTGGAAATATAAAGGAATTAAAGGACAGGCCGGGGTAGATGAATGGCTTGCAAAAGTTCGTGAGGCGCTTGATAATTCAGATGCCGAAGAATCTGCTAACCTGATCGATGATCTGAAACTTAGTCAGTTTAGCAAAGAGATTTTTGTGTTTACTCCCAATGGCGATCTGAAAAAATTTCCCGAAAATTCCACGGTTCTTGATTTCGCTTACGATATCCATACCGACGTGGGATCGAGTTGCACCGGGGCGAGGATAAACGGAAAAAATGTACCAATCCGGCACAAGCTTCACAACGGAGACAAAGTTGAGATTCTTCGTTCGAAGAAACAGAATGCGAAGGTCGACTGGCTGAATTTCGTCGTAACCTCGAAGGCCAAAACAAAAATCAAGCAGTCACTGAAAGAAGCAAAGCTGAAAGAGGCTGAAAATGGAAAAGAAATTCTGAAACGACGCTTTAAGAACTGGAAGATCGACTACAACGACAGCAATGTCAGGAAAATAATCCGACACTTTAAATACAAAGATTCGATTGATCTGCACTACGATATTGCCATCGAAAAGATTGACCTGCTTACTATAAAAGAGATTTTCAGCACGAAAGAAGAGTCCGCAGAGAGCAAAGCAGTGCCCATTGATGAGACCCTGGTCGATAAAATGCTGAAAAGTGCGATCCAGGAATCCAATAACTTCCTTGTGATCGATGAGCAAATTGCCAATATCGACTATAAACTTGCGAAATGCTGTAATCCCATTCATGGCGACAGTATTTTTGGATTCGTCACCAGAACAGCGGGCATTTCCATTCACAGGATGAATTGTCCAAATGCTCCACAGCTCTTTACACGCTATCGCTACCGGGTCGTGAAGGCTCAGTGGACGAAAGCATCGGATGATCAGCGCTTTGAAGTAACAATTCAAATCACAGGGCTCGATGACCTGGGGATCGTAAGCAATATTTCCGATGTTATCTCAAAGGATCTGCAGGTGAACATGCGATCCATCTCCATTAATTCAAAAGACGGAATGTTTGAAGGTACAATTACCTTGTTTGTAAAAGACACTCAGCATCTTGAAGCCCTGATCAGGAAAATCAAGAAAGTGAAAGGCATTTCAAATGTGCGACGCATCGATTGATGCAGGCCATCATCTCTTTTCCTGGCTGTCTAATAAGTCTGGATAGAAAAACAGCACATCCAATCTCTAAGCTGCCCCAAAGTCAATTTGACTGTTGAGACACCCTTGCCGGAATATGCCTAGTATCTTGGGTCAGTCTGAAAAGGCATTTTTTCCATTTTTTCGACCGTCATGGAAGGAAAACCCATTTCCTCAGTAATTTCTCCCAGGAGGATATATATTCCCGAGCCTTTGTAGGGAAACTTTTTTAGGCTATTCGGGAAATTCACAACATCAAAGAATTCCCCCCTCACATCAACAAAGGTTCCAAAATGCATCCATTCACGTTTGACTGTGCGGACATTTTTTGTTGTAACCAGCCTTCCAAGCATGCGTTTTTTCTGACCAACATGCTGCAACATCTCCGAAGCCATGATCTCCCCGCGAAAATTTGTTTTTAGCATGTCGAACATACTCATCGAAACAGGAAAGCCCAGAAGTTCCATTTCATCGTAGACATCTTCGATTTCCGATTGTGTGAGTTCCGGCAAGCTGAATTCCTTTTTCTGAACGGGAAAGATCGTTCTGCAGCCCTCCTGTCGCTTTACATGTCCCAGGTTGATTTGGGCATTCCAGAGCAACTCTTTCTTTGTCTTTCCTGTGAAGCGGAATGCATCGATCCTGATCAGGATCACAAGTTGTTCGTGCCCGATTGGAATACGGGTCATGAAGTCGTCCATACTCGTGTATTCTCCATTTTTGTCGCGCTCAGCCAGGATAAGAGAGGAGACTTTGTGCTCGAGATTCTGCAAGTGGATCAGACCCAGGTAAATATCTTTTCCGTAGATATTCGTATGCAACCCGCTTTTGTTTATACAAGGAAGGTGTATTGTTCCGCCCTTTCTCTGAGCTTCATTTACATAGACCCATGTCCGGTAAAAGCCTCCAAAATTATTGATCACAGCAACCTGGAACTCAAGAGGGAAATAGGTTTTCAGATACAGAGACTGGAAGCTCTCTACCGCAAAGGATGCAGAGTGTGCCTTGGAAAATGAGTAGCCGGCAAAGGAACTGATCTGTCGCCACACTTCATTGGTAAGTTCGTCGGAGTATCCCTTTTCCCTGCAATTCGTAAAAAAACGTTCTGCGATCCTGTCAAATTCTTTGCGTGAACGATATTTTCCGCTCATGGCACGACGGAGCACATCCGCATCGGCAAGATCCAGGCCGGCAAAATGATGACAAACCTTGATCACGTCTTCCTGGTACACCATCACCCCGAATGTTTCGGCAAGCTGTTCTTCCATCACAGGGTGCAGGTATTCAAACTCGCCGGGGTGGTGGAAACGGTGAATATATTCACGCATCATGCCCGATTTAGCCACGCCGGGACGGATAATTGAGCTTGCGGCAACCAGGCTCCTGTAGCTGTTGCATCGAAGTTTTTTAAGCAGTCCGCGCATCGCAGGACTCTCGATATAGAAGCAGCCGTTTGTTTCCCCGATCCGGAGCTGTTCCAGGATTTTTTCATCTTTCTTAAAGTGGTGGACACGGTGCACATCCACGTCGATTCCGCGATTATAGGCGATGATCTCTGAAGCTTCTTTTATATGCCCGATACCCCGCTGACTGAGAATGTCGAGTTTTTCATAGCCCAGTCCCTCGGCTACGTACATATCCCACTGGGTAGTCAGTAGTCCCTTGGGAGGCATATCAAGGGCGGTATAGGTTGTGATCGGTTCTTCTGAAACGATCACTCCGCCTGCGTGTATGCTGCGAAGATTTGGAAAATCAACCACCTGGTTGCCGATCCTGTATATCTCGGAAATGATATGATTATCATTCATTTGGTCATCGGGATGTTTTACCAGGAGATCGATCTCTTCTTTTGGTAATCCATATACCTTTCCCAACTCCCGAAAAATCGAACGATCACGGAAGGTTGAAATGGTGCCGATCAGGGCCGTACGCCGCCTGCCGTATCGCTTGAAGATGTAATCCAGTACATCATCTCGCTCTTTCCAGGAAAAATCAATGTCGAAATCGGGCGGACTGCTTCGTTTGGGGTTGATGAAGCGCTCAAAATAAAGGTCCAGGTCGATGGGGTCCACATCTGTAATCCGAAGACAATAGGCAACAATGGAATTTGCTCCGCTGCCCCTGCCCACATGGTAAAACCCTCGCGACATTGAGTAGCGGATCACATCCCAGGTGATCAGGAAATAGGATGAAAAGCCAAGCTTGTCGATCACCCCCAACTCGTGCCGGATACGGCGCAGTGCTTCTTTATTCTCCTTCCCGTATCGATAGACCATGCCCTCCAATGCAAGCTTTTCCAGGAGGATACGGTCGTCAGACTTTGAGCCGGTGAAATTCTGCTTGTTCTTGATGGTCGTAAAATCAAATGATATACTGCAGTCAGCTACCAGTTGGTCCGTGTTCCGGATGATCCGGGGAAACTCTTCGTACGCGCACCTCAGGAGATCCGGACTTATCAAAACATCTTTATTTCCAGCCATCATGGAAGGAGTAAGCTTCCCAAGGACGATGTTATGATCGATTGCCCGGAGATGCCGGTGAAGTTCATGATCCTGCTTCTGCAACATCACCACCGGATGAAACATGACCAGGCGCGAATGATCATCTCGCCATGGGCTGGAAAGTAAGCGGTTCAGATCAGCAGGTTTAACTCCAATGAGTTCATTGTGTCGTAAGCTGCGTTTAGGGATATGGTCAAAATCGTAAATAAACCAAACATCACCCGCTGCAGGAGCAGTCTGGGGGAAGGGGAGACCGCTCTCATTATGATAGGTCAGAAACTCATTCAGTTCGCGAAATCCTGATCCATTCCTTGCAATCCCCGTATACAGGAACCTGTCGCCGGCCCTGAACTCGATCCCGGCTATCGGGTGTATCCCATGCTGCCCGCAGCTTTTTACAAAATCCACCATCCCGGTGGAATTGTTTATATCGGTCAGGGCCAGTACCTCGATCCCAAGACGTGCAGCTTCCTCTACCAGCGTTTCCACTGCCATGGTCCCGTAGCGCAGACTGTAATATGAATGACAATTAAGATACATGCTTACGCACTTCGTTCGTGTTTGGGTTCCTCCGCCTGTGGCCGATCCCTACCTCCAATATCCCCATCTCCGGTTCTTCAGGTTGTCGATCATTTGTCGTTGTGTTGCTGCATCGGCTTCATTCTCTTCTTTGCTTGTCTGTTCTTCCGCTCTTTCTTCAAGTTCATGAAGCTGAATTCCGCTGGCCCTTCGTACCGAAGCCGATCCGAATCGTTTCCGAAGGGAGTCCATGGCCAGGTAAAGCCTGACCATCTCTGAGCTGTCTTCAAAAAGGTTAAGTTGCTGTACCCCCCTGATCAGGCCGGAAAAGCGTACGCCGATAAGCCTGATAAGCATGCGCCGCTGGTAGAGCCGGTCGAAAAGTTCTTTTGCCAGGGGAATCAGCACATGATCAAAAGAGGTGTATCCGATCCGTTTTTGCAGTGTATGCGTGTCAAAATTTGAATAGCGTATCTTCACGGTAATGCAGGAGGTGAGTTTCTCTTCTTTTCGTAACTGGAACGTAAGCTTCTCTACCATGGATACCAACAGGTCCTTCAATCCGTTTATATCCATGCTGTCCTTGTCAAAGGTCCGCTCAGAGCCGATCGACTTCCGCTCGGAATACTGCATCACCGGTGTGGGATCGATTCCGTTCGCCTTTTTCCAGATAACGATTCCATTCTTGCCAAGCAGCCCCTCCATCATCTCACCCGGGATAAGACTCAGGGTTCCGATGGTCGCTATTCCCATCGACCGAAGCAGGTGATAGGTCTTGTTCCCGATCATGGGTATCTTACGGATCGACAGGGGAGAAAGAAATCCGGGAACAGTGCTCACAGGAACCTCCATTCCCCCGTTGGGCTTTGCCTCTCCTGTTGCTATCTTGGAAACAGTTTTATTGATGGAAAGCCCAAACGATATGGGAAGCCCTGTCTCGTGGATGATCCGCTCCCTTAACTCTTTTGTCCACTGCAGACAGCCAAAAAAACGATCCATCCCCGAAATATCAAGGTAGTGCTCGTCGATCGAGGCTTTTTCGTATACAGGAGCCTTTTCTGCAATGATCTCTGTAACCATGCGCGAGTACTTGCTGTAATTGTCCATGTCGCCGCGTACGATAATGGCTTCATGGCACAGGGCCCGCGCCATCTTCATGGGCATGGCCGAATGAACACCATAGCGGCGAGCTTCGTAACTGCAACTTGAAACCACCCCCCGGTCCGATGCTCCCCCAATAATCACCGGTTTGCCCAATAGTTTGCTGTTCTGCAAACGCTCCACCGATACAAAAAATGTATCCAGGTCCATATGTACCACGTTTCTTTGCATTGTATGTACTCACTTTGCCCGTTTTAACCACTCGATTTGCTTTTTCAAAAAACTATCCATATATTTGATTAGTTATTAATCATTATTTAGATTACAATATAATCATTTGATAAATCTTTTGCAACACTTTTAACTAAAATGAGCTATGTATTTTCATTCAAACATTAAACTCTTGCGAAAGCGCAGGAATAAGACGCAGGACGATCTTGCGGCAATCCTGAATATGAAACGTTCAACCCTGAGTGGCTATGAAAATCAGGTTGCAGAGCCGGGAATCGAAGTGCTGCTTGCATTTTCTACTTATTTTCAGATAGCTGTGGATACACTCCTGAAGACAGATCTCAATGACTTAACTGAAAGTCAGCTGAGACAACTGGAAAATGGAGACGACATCTTTCTGAAAGGAGGGAACCTGAGGATCCTGGCATCTACAGTTGATCGTTCAAATAATGAGAACATTGAACTGGTCAATGAAAAAGCAAGTGCAGGATACGTGAACGGATTTGCTGATCCGGAATATATCAGCGAATTGCCTGTATTCAATCTGCCTTTCCTTTCGAGTGAAAAAAAGTACCGTACCTTTCAACTGAAAGGGGATTCTATGTTGCCTATACCCAACAAGGCATTTGTAACAGGTGAGTTTGTTCTCGACTGGAAAGGGATCAAGACCGGAGAAGCCTGTGTGATTCTTACCCTGGATAATGGCATCGTATTCAAAATTGTTGAAAACAAGATACAGGAGGAAGGAATCCTTACGCTCTATTCCCTAAATCCAATCTATGAACCCTTTGACGTGAACGTCGTGTCCATAAAGGAAATATGGAAATTTGTTCATTTTATCAGCCAGGAACTACCGGAACCCGTATTGCCGGAGAATGAACTGGTTAAAACAGTTGCCTCATTGAAACATGAAATGAACAGGATACGTAAGAGGGTGTTCAAAAACGAAAAGTAAACCAGAAAAAGGAGGATCAATTCAGATGAAAATCATCGTTCAGCATTTTTTCCTGATTCCTGATAAGCATCAGGTATTCGATTTGCCTGATAAGAAATTCTTCCCCATGATTGACGCTGTTCATTAAAAGGAATTTGTATTTATCCTCGGAAGATAACTTTAAGGATCGAATCACATCGAATGAATTCAGCATCGTATGATCAGAAATTTGCAAAAAATCCTTGTCATAGCGTTCCGAAAAATTGACCAGCAGGTCAACAAGCTTCCTGCTCGCAATCGGCGGGGGAGTGGGGAGTACCTCAACACTTCCCCCGGCATAAAGCTTGCCTGTCATTTGGGAAGTGAAACTCTTGATCCGGATAAGGGAAACGGACTCGACCGTAATTACCTTGCGCCCCTGTTCACTCTCAGCAACCACCTGCTGCAGTTTTACTTCACAGCCATATTCCATGATCTCATCATCTTTGAGAAAGGGTATCCCAAAGGTGAAACCATCCTGCTTTGCTTCATCAATAAGCTGAAGATAGCGCGGTTCAAAAATCCTGAGTGGCAGATCTTCTCCCGGAAAGAGAAAAACTCCCAATGGAAAAAAAGGCAATATTTTATGTGTTGTATTCAATTCAAAGCAATTAACACTCGCTAAACAATATATTCGCAGCCTTTGTTTAGACTATTTTGAAAAAAATATTTTTTTAACTTAAATCATTTTAAGGATAAGCCTATGTGCTTCACAATAAATCTACATACAACACGAGACGCGATCGAAAAGCGATTTAATGCAGACGCCTCGGCATTGGCTGATTTTGAATATCGATATTTCTACAGGGCCTTTGAAAACCCTCGAATTCCTGTTATAACACAGGAAGAGCCCGGAAAAATACAACTTTTACATTGGGGCCTGATCCCTTCGTGGACAAAGAATGCTGTTCAGGCAGACAGCATCAGAAGGTCAACCTATAATGCCCGGTCCGAATCAATCGATGAAAAGCCTTCCTTCCGTCGCTCCTTTGAAAAGAAACGCTGCTGGGTACTTGCAAAAGGCTTTTTTGAATGGCAGCACATCGGAAAACAGAAATATCCCTGGTATATCCAGAAATTCAATGAAGACATTTTTGCTTTTGCCGGAATCTATGATCAGTGGATGAGCCCCGAAAATGAAGAAAAGCGAAGTACCTTTTCCATAGTTACCACCCGGGCAAATGCACTTATGGAAAAAATACACAACACAAAAAAAAGAATGCCTGTAATTCTCAACCCCGCTGTGGAAGCC
>Ga0316201_10004385_pt1 | contig 10635 bp, 9 predicted proteins | sample CS6wburrow_MG_FD_204516 | JGI IMG/M metagenome (GOLD analysis project Ga0316201, IMG submission 204516) | Coastal sediment microbial communities from Delaware Bay, Delaware, United States - CS-6 worm burrow | ecosystem: Environmental > Aquatic > Marine > Coastal > Sediment | place: USA: Delaware... | reverse complement strand
AGAAAAAATCGCGCCCCCCATGGGGGGTATGGGGGCAAGCTTACCAGCTTGCATCAACCACAACTAAACATAACACTACAAAAATAACGGAATCCTTTGTCCACTGAACTCAGGCCACTTCACGCTGATCAGACGAAAGTGAGCGACCATTGACTCTTAAATTTCCAAGTATCATCGCCCATCTAAAATATAGAAATTCCCTCGTTGCTTTATTCGGAACTTTTTCGCCCGAAATTGGACAACGAGCAATAATTCGATTATCAAATCGTGGAATCAATTGACCAAATAAAAGCCCTCCGTAATAGCGCTTTGGTAAATTCAAGTCGGGTACTTTGATTGTTTCCCAAGCACGATGCCCACCGCCCTCATCCTGAGAAATCAACGTAGAAATAAAATCCTCGTCGAGCTTTGGCAAATGTCCCACATGAGATTTCAATATGGATAGCACCTCATTACGAACGATTGTTCGAGGAAAAGCAGCATTAAGTGTTTTGTAAGGCTTCGCAGAAGATATTTTTGCTGAAAGAGGATCGATACCTAAAGCCGCACAAATCGTCTCAGCCATACTCTTACCTTCAGTCCCATGCTTTTTCATTAGATCAAGCGCTGCCTTTTCTTTATCTGTATCTTCACTACTCTCTTCCAATCTAGACCAACGAGCATTACCATCATAACCACGATTGTGGGCATACCAGCGTAAAACACTCCAAATTTCAGCCCAACTAAGTATCGGCTCATTCGAGATAAGAACGCGCGCGGCAAGAACGTGGGGCGCGGGGTGCCCCATCTCACTCAAAGCCTGTCCCTCCAAAACCCCAAGGTGCCGAAGCAATTGCTTCATTCGCGCAATCCGCTGGCGAGTCGCTCGAATATTCCGTCTAGTCCGTCGGTGCCCGCGTCGCTTAGAAGCCAGACAATCATCCGCTGGAAAAATAACCGACCCGCAACCGAAGATTTCAGGCGTCTCACCTACTCTTTTTCCTGAGGAAAGAACACCCCAACCTATAGATGAATGACCAATATCAAAAGATAACAATAGACTCATACTAAACTCGTAATTAACTATTGACTCTAATGCCAGAAATAAAAGGATCCTATCTGTCTAAATTGGAATCAAGACAAAGTTTGAAGTAACAAGCCGCGTTTCTAACTGTCAGGCAGGTAACACCGGATATAAAAGTGCTTCTCTTTTAAAGCCCCGCCTCGGCGGGGCTTTTCTTTTACAGCGCACTATTGGACCTCGCAAAAGGAGTCATATCCACCACCACTGAAACTCTAAAAATCACTAGACTCGAGAGCTAAACGATTCTTCAGTGCTCACTGCGTTATGAGTGAAGAATCGTTAACCCGATGAAGAATAAACTGTTCATACTGTTCTGGACCAACACTCCAATCGAAAACGAAGCTGGAAAGATTGCATGGATTGTAATTTCCGCAGCTTGTTTGTTATGCTTTCTCGCATTGGCCGTCCGAGAGTACCGAAAGCAAAAATGACCATAACTTATTCGCCGACAACCACCCCCCTCCGCCGCCGCAAAGACGACTCGGACTGCAAACATATCGTCGCGGACCTGGAGATCACAGAACTGACCCAAATATTGGACTGTATCGAATCCGCTTAGCCCCCCTTCTGCAGAGCTCCCATGCGACCCCGACATGGTACGCATCCACAGGCATCAGAAAAAGATGTTTACCCTACCAAGCTAATTTGCCTAATCTTAAAAAATACATCATTTTGCCTCACGAACCTCTTAGAAACCGAATCCGTATTTAGAATTCGAAGTATCCAAAGATTTAGTAATTCTGAAAATTCATCGTCTGGCATGACCATGCATTAAAGGATAGTTAAAGTTAGCCAAACTGAGCAACGACTTACATATCTTAGTCAGCTCCATACTGGACGAGGGGATGACGCATAGCGTTCAGGACGAAAGCCACCACCCAATCAAAGGACTTATAGGTCTGAGCCGTGGCACGCCCACTCTTACGACTGTCGGGCTCGTCAAGATAGGCCCCAACCGCAGATCGCTGGCGATAGCCAGTGATTCCATGCGCAACCAGACGTCACACGCACGAAAGAATACAACTCGTACTAATACTTCGACAGATCTATCGGCGTCGATGCGACAGTAGCACCAGTCATCTCCAACCAACTTTCAACAATATAAGTTCGTTTACCATAATCCAGCTCACGCAAGGCTTCATCGAAGTGAAACGAACTTCCACCGGTCACTTCTGCTGAAAATGCAACAACACCCCCATATACTGCACCCGAACTACCTCCACCATTGAGAGTTAAATCTGCTGCGGGCGCATAGATCGCGGCAGCCAGTTTTCCGTTACCTGCGATCTTAATCTCCTGCCCTGATTTAATCTTATCACCATCTACAACAGTATTGGCGGTGCCATAAAGAGAAAATGCGGAAGGGATCAGGTCTTTGTTCACAACACCATTCCCGCCAATATCCACATTACTCGCCGTATAAATCGCCAAGGAGCCTTTAGGGTTAATCGTGATAGTTGATCCCCCAGAAGTCTTCAATTTGCCAGACATGACAAAGACAACGTGGCCGTCGATAATCAACTCGTCTCCCCCACCAATATCGATCTCCGAAATATCATAGAAAGTGGGCGTGTCAGCGTTGGCGGATCCAGTGATGGTAGCGCTCGATTTGATCTTCGAATAAGTCGCATCATACGTTCCCGAAGGCTGCGCTGGGGAAGGAAAGTCGGCATAAAAATCTCCAAGCACTCGACTGGAGTCATGGTTGCCATCACCATAAGTCGTCACCATGCCATTCTTACCGATTTTAATCGAATCGATGCTATCACTCTGAACATAGCCATACACATCGGCATTGCCTTGATCAATTGCAGTCTCTCCAACTTTAATAGAGTTACTGGCAACATAAACATCGTCGTTCTTGTTTTTACCTTTCACGCCATAGTCAAAGGGTGCACTCGCATCCAAGCTCTCATCATAACCACCATAATTTGAATTATAGCTATCAACTAAGACATTATCACCTTTGAATTCAATACCGTCGCGCGTAGAAAATCCCTTCTCAAAAGCGTTTGAATCGGTGCTTAATTCAACACGTACTTGCTTTACCACATCACCTGCCGCATGCCCACTGATAACACCCTCCGCAAAGATGACGGGCCTTTCTTCATCAGCTTTTAAAATAACATACTTTACATCACCGGAAAACCCTTGATCGACAAGGTATTTAGTGGCCGCTGATGGACTATAAGTACTGGACTTGGTCGCCGTGCCATCAGCAAGGGCCGCGACCCCCATCTCAATCCCGGACTCCGCAAGGTTTAAACTTGAGGCATACAGCGTCGAGCGCACCGCCGCGCGGTACTCCGAGCTTGCTAACTTTAGAAATGTAACGGCCAGTGCACCGATAACGAAGGAAAAGATGATCGCCGTCAGCAAGGCAGATCCGCTCTTAGCACTTCGAGATGACTTTAATATATTTTGATCTGTATTTTTCATAGGATTGTCCTCCTTTTTTGAACCTCTGTATCCAATAGATTACACATTAAAAAATCGACGGTCAGGATGTTGCCCGTTTTCTGTGTAGAGATGACCGTTTTCATCGGCCCCGACCTTAGCTTGTACGTCAGCAGAACGTATTGGGATCAAGGCAGGCCGCAGGCTGAAACGATCGCCTAAACGACAGATCCCTACAATTAATTCGGCCAGTGTAAATTCACCTCCCTGCTGTGCTTTCCTATCCATAAGGAAAAGCTACTAGTATAAAAATAAGGGGTCAACCCTAGAAGATTCGCAATCTACTGAATGACAGCATTTTACAAAGTTTTAACAACTGCGGTTACTTGCTCAAATGCTTAATACTGCGATAGATCAATCGGTGTCGATTCGGGGCTAGTACCGGTCATTTCGAGCCAGCTTTCGATCGTGTAAATTCCACCACCAACGATGATATCTCGCAGCGCTTCGTCAAAATGAAAGGAGCTGCCGCCTGTCACGGTTGCGGTAAAGGCAACCACCCCACCGAAGACTTGCCCGGAGTTGCCACCTCCATTTAGACTCAGATCTGCTGCAGGTGCATAAACTGTAGAAGACAGCTGTCCATTCCCGCTAATTTTAATAGACTGTCCCGCAGTTAAATTACCATCCCCATCGACGCCGTTGACTGCTGTACCATAGAGGGAAAAATCCTTAGGCACACCACTTGTATTCACCACACCTTGACCCGCAATATCCACATCACTGGCGGTGTAGATTGCAAGTGAGGCGCCAGGATTAATCGTAATCCCCCCTTTGCCGCTCACCTTAATATCACCGGACATCACCAATACGACATGTCCATCAATCGCCAACTCTGCCCCTTTCCCTGATAGGCTAATTTCAGAAACATCATAATAGGTAGGGCTATCCGGATTAGCCGAACCCGTAATCGTGGCGGCTCCCGTAATCGAAGAGTATGATGAATTGTAAGTTCCCGAAGGCTGTGGCTCCGAAGGGAAGTTTGCATAAAAATCTCCCAGCACACGTGTTTCGTCATGCGATCCATTTTCGTAAGAAGTCACCACACCATTCGGACCGATAGACACGTTCGAGTTCGGGCTGACCGTAACATAACCATAGACATCAGCATTCCCTTGACTAATCACAGTCGTTCCATCCACGGAGGTGACGGTATCACTCGCGACAAAGACATCATCATTTTTATTAGTGCCATTATGCCCATAGTCATAAGGCGCACTTGCATCCAGATTTGCCCCATACGGACCATATTTTGAGTGATAACTATCGAGTAAAACACCGTTACCGCTAAAGGTAATACCATTGCGCGCGGAGAACCCCTTAGCGTAGGGAACGAAACCGCTGCTAAGAGTCACACGCACTTGCTTAACCACGTCCCCCGAAGGGTGCCCGCGCACAATCCCTTCCGAATAAATAGTAGGTCCGGGTTTATCTGCATCAAATATAACGAACCGGACATCGCCGGTAAAAGTTTCATCAACCAAATAACCAGGTACCTTCTGACTCCAAGTCGAACCGGACGTCGCACCTTTGCCTAAAGCGGCCACCCCCATCTCTACTCCGGACTCGGCCAAATTTAAACTCGCGGAATACAAGGTTGAGCGAACGGACGAACGATACTCCGAAGTCGCCAATTTAAGAAAGGTCACAGCGATCGCACCAATCACGAAAGAAAAGATCATCGCAGTCAACAAGGCCGATCCGCGCTGTTTGATATGAAGTGATTTCCGTTTTTTTTGATCGTTCACTTTCATCTTCATCTCCTCCTTAGTTGGGACGTTTATTTCTACATATTACGCATTAAAAAACGGGCCGATATAATGTAGTCGGTATTCTCGGTCGTAACGACCTTTTTCACCAGTGTGGCCTTTACCTGTACGCTCTTAGCCTCCGTAAGGATCGACGCTCGATTCGTCACGTCGGCATCCAAGCGGTTAAAATAGATCATTTCAAAATCTCTGACGTCACCAAACAATACCTCCACAGTAACATTTCCATCAGGATCTGTAAGCGTTCGGGTTAGGTTCTTGGCGACTGAATCATACTTGTAATTAACGGTATCGCCGCCCGCGTCTGCTGGCAGATCGAATTCGATCTCTGTCTTGGAGGCTTTAGCCAAACTCGCAACCGCATGTAAATCTCTCGAGAAGAGTTCGAGGCCATGACGGCTTTCCATACTCATCGTCGTATAGTTTCCGAGACTTGCAGTACTTTTGGAGAAAAACGTAAACGTCGGGATCATCGACCCCAAAACCAGCGCCAATAAAGTGATGGTGATCATCACCTCGACGAGGGTAAATCCCTGCGGGCGATGCCGCCGCGCTGCTTTATTGAATGTAATCATACAACCCTCCCTTTGTATAGAGTGTTACATAGCTCTTGGTGTGGGACTTGCCGCTGATATCTTTCCATGAAACAACGAGCGAAATTTTTCGGGTAGCTCCAACACCTGCGATGGCACGTTTCATCGCATAGCTTCCGTAGATAGCATTATTAAATTGAGGATCAACACTCACTGCGGTTTCCGCCCGAGGCAGTGCAGTTAGACTCGCCCAAGGCATCGAGCGTACCCGCTCAATCTCACTCTGCATGATTTGCGCCGCACGGGTATGGTGACGGGAATTATCCACTAATGTGAGTCCCATCTTCACGCAGGCAAATCCACTCGTGATGACAATCGAAAACACCAATAATGCGATAATCACTTCAACGAGCGTGAAGCCTTCGTTTTTTCTTCGAAACCCTTTATGGCTACGTATCATGCCCACAATTAAGGCTCAATACCAAGCATTCGGCAACTCAATTTCTCTTCTAAACCACGCTAGCTATGCTTATAAGCTGTTATTTATAATAATTTTACGCACCCCTTTATTCAGTCTCCCCGTTTTCTATCGCATTTCGCCAGAGAGGTCCCCCATATAGTAAACAATGCCTCCAACTCATCTCATGGCATGGTGGTCTTCTCCACTGAAATGGGACTGCATCGGATCGGCTTATGTTTTGCAGTGCTTCTGGTCTCAACCCTCACTCCTGCAGCGCATCGCGCACAGTAGGCCCGCCACTGGCGCGCAGCTCTGAGTAGAGTTCCAGCAAGCGTCGCACAATCGGGGCCTGTTCCGGATTTTCCAGTTGGTTCAGTTCTTCCTTTTCACTCGGATTGCTCGACAGATCGAAGAGTCCAGTCGGCTTGAGTCCTTTTAGATTCTTCCGGCCCGGAGTGTTCATGATGAGCTTCCAGTCGCCTTGCTGGATGGCATAATCGGCACCCTTCGAGGAGTTGCTTTGATGGAGCAAAACGTCATGGCCTTCAGCCTGCTGGGTTTGCCGGAACAGTGGCAGCAGATCTTTTGAGTCTTTGATTTTCGAGCGGTCGATCGGCTGCCCGGTGACAGAAGCGAGCGTGGCCACGACGTCGTGACCGACGATCAATGCATCGGACTCCTGATTGGGGGCGATCAAGCCGGGCCAGACCGCGATAAACGGTATGCGATGCCCTCCTTCATGGATACTCCCCTTGATCGAACGTAATCCGTCAGTGGGATCATGACCCGCCTCGATCATTTCAGGGTCGGCCTTGAGCCCTCCATTGTCGGAGGTCACAATAAACAGGGTGTTTTGATCAAAACCGTTTTCTTTGAGGGCGTCGCGCAGGATGCCGATCTGAACGTCGAACTCGCGGATCATATCACCATGAACACCCGGGGTCGTACCGGCGATTTTTGTACCGTTAAGCTGCTCGGGCGGCGTGTGTGGAATGTGGACCGCCTGTGAACAGTAATAGATGAAGAAAGGTTGGTCAGAGTGGGATTTCTTGTGTTCCTCAATAAAGCTCACCGCCTTCGATGTTAAGATCTCACCGGCATCGCGGGGGTCCCAGTTCGAGTCGCCTATGCCGACGAGGTCGTTGTGTTTGCGGGAGATATCATAGAGGCTCTGCTCGGGGTGGATGGGCACAAGTTCAGAGTCGGGCTTCAACTTCATCCATTGCTGGTTTTCATAATAGACGAAGGGCTCGCCCTGAATCCCCTGCGGGAGTTCGCAAGCGTAATCAAAACCATAGTCATTGGGGCCCTTTGCCCGGCGGGTGAAATCGATGTCACCGCTACCCCAGCCTTTCTTGATCTTGTCCGATCCCTTTACAAACATTTGTCCACCGAGACCCCATTTGCCGAAAAACGCGGTGCGGTAGTTGGCCGCCTTGGCGATACGGGCGGAGGTGGTAAAATCGGGATCAATTCCAGTGTCGTGACTAGGAGCCCAAGCCCCAAAGGGACTGTAGCTGCGATAAGGGTAATTGCCCGTGAGCATACTAAAGCGTGAAGGTGCACAGAGAGACGCTGGGGAATGCGCGCGACTGAAGCGTAGACCCTCTGCGATCAGCTGATCCATATTTGGCGTGGGAATGATCTCCGTGGAGCCTGTTCTTTCCCTGTGATAGAAAGCAATGTCGCCGGGACCTAAGTCATCGGCCATCACCACGACAACATTTGGCAGTGCAGACAGCAACTGAACAAGGGACAGTGACAATAGAAGAAGAGAGAGAAGTTTTGCTTTCATGGGTTATTGGGTTCGACGGCTTCACAAGCTGAGTCATCTGTCTATTCGCGACAAGGATCGTGGAGTATGAATGGAAACTTCGCATAGATGCAACCATCGACCCGCTCAGTCAGGCAATGTAAAGATTGTAGTTAAACAGGTAGAGTTCACTCGCACCTTACAAAGCGAGCCTTTCCCTGCAAAGTGCGCCTGTCTATAATCCTTCAAAAAAAGGGCTAAAAAGCTAAAGTGCCCATAGGGCCTCCGCAAGCGGAGACGCCACGCGCGACAACCCCGCTGACTTACCGGGAGTCCAGCAGAGCATCGAGCGCGAGGGAGACGGGCATCGTGCCCTGGCCGACGGCGGCTTCGATCTCGTGGATGCGGTCGGCGTTCTTTTCGGTGAAACGCTCCATGACGTTTTGCTGTAAAAGGGAACGGAACCAATCGACATTTTGCTCACTGCGGCGCTGCTCAAAGACACCCGATGCGGTTAAATCATCGCGAAATTTTTCGACCAAGGCCCAGACTTGTTCGATACCCTCAGACTCCAATGCGGAACAGCTGAGCGCCTTTGGCTTCCAACCCGGGGTGAAGGGATGGAGGAAGTGTAAGACTTTGGTGTATTCAACTTTCGCCAGATCGGCGCGGAGACGGTTGTCGCCGTCGGCTTTGTTGACCACGATGGCATCGGCGAGTTCGATCACGCCTTTCTTAATGCCTTGTAGCTCATCACCGGCCCCGGCGATTTGCAGAAGCAGGAAGAAATCCGTCATCGTGCGGACCGCGGTCTCGCTTTGCCCCACCCCGACAGTCTCGACGATGATCACATCGTAGCCAGCCGCTTCACAAAGCAGTAAGGCTTCACGGGTGCGCGCCGCCACTCCGCCAAGGGACACGCCTGAAGGCGATGGACGAATAAAGGCATTCTCATGACGCGAGAGGTCTTCCATCCGTGTCTTGTCGCCGAGTATGCTGCCACCGGTACGCGAACTACTGGGATCGACCGCGAGAACGGCTACTTTCTTCCCGCGATTACACAGTAACATACCAAGCGCTTCGATAAAGGTGCTCTTCCCCGCTCCGGGCACGCCGGTCAAACCAACCCGAAGCGCCCCGCCGGTCTTAGGCAGTATACGCTGCATCAGTTGCCCTGCATAGGCACGATGCCGCGCGGCACGGCTCTCGACCAAGGTGATCGCTTGAGCCAGTGCGCTGCGTTCGCCAGCAAGTATCCCTTCGACAAGTGCATCGACATCGGGCTCTCGGCGGCGGGACGGTTTATACGGGGCGGACATGGCTACTTTTCTAAATCCAAATTGTCATCATAATCCCTCTTCCCTGAAAAAAGCAAAACTGTACATACAGGGTGAAGGATTAGAATGAGGCGACGGCCCTTTCTTTAAACGAGCGTCGTGCGGATTCGTCTGATTTGCGGGCAAATTATTTGTCTCAAGAAGCGCTACTTCTCGGAATACTTCGAAGACCAATCCACCCCGCGCATGTCTTTCTTTTCCATGAAGGCTTCATGCATCGCAAATGCGGTGCGGAGGGTCTGCGGCGTATGGCCATTTTTGACGTTATCAAAATAGGCGTGAAGCTGCTCACGATATTCGGGGTGTACGCAATTATCGACGATCTCCGTGGCGCGTTCAGCGGGGTCCTTGCCGCGTAAGTCGGCGATGCCCTGCTCGGTCACGATCACTTGCACACTGTGCTCGCTGTGGTCCAAGTGGGCGACCATCGGAACGATCGTGCTGATCGCTCCGCCCTTCGCGATGGAAGGACAGGTGAAAATCGAAATGTACGCATTGCGGGTAAAGTCGCCGGAGCCACCGATCCCGTTCATCAGCGCGTTGCCCATGACGTGAGTGGAATTCACATTTCCCCAGATATCGACTTCGATCGCGGTGTTGATGGAAATAATACCGAGACGGCGCACCACTTCGGGGTGATTGGAAATTTCCTGTGGACGCAAGAGCATGCGCTCTTTGAAGAATTCGATGTCATCGTAGACTTCTTTCAAGACAGGTGGCGAGACTGTGAGCGAAGTCGCACTGGCGAAGCGAATATCACCGTTCTTCATCAGATCAATGACGCTGTCCTGAATGACTTCGGAATACATCTCAAAAGGAGGAATATTGGGATTGGCACCGAGTGCACCAAGGACCGCATTGGCGATATTGCCCACACCGGATTGGATCGGAAGAAACTCCTTTGGTATGCGGCCTGCCTTAAGTTCATCGGCAAGGAACTTGGCTACGTTCTCGCCAATCTTCTCAGTGACGGGATCCGTATCTTTAAAGCCACCGACCTCGTCGGGACGATCCGTCTCGACGATTCCGACAATCTTGGAGGGATCGACTTTGAGAACGGGCGATCCGATCCGATCCGAGCAACCGTAGACTGGGATCTCACGCCGATGCGGCGGGTCCAGTGGTTCGTAGATATCATGCAAACCTTCAAGCCCGGCAGGATGCTGCGTATTGAGCTCGATCAAAATTTTGTCCGCCACATTGCAAAAAGTATTGGTCGCGCCAACGCTGGTCGTGAGCACGATCTCGCCGTCGTCAGTGACC
>Ga0316201_10004384_pt1 | contig 10638 bp, 10 predicted proteins | sample CS6wburrow_MG_FD_204516 | JGI IMG/M metagenome (GOLD analysis project Ga0316201, IMG submission 204516) | Coastal sediment microbial communities from Delaware Bay, Delaware, United States - CS-6 worm burrow | ecosystem: Environmental > Aquatic > Marine > Coastal > Sediment | place: USA... | reverse complement strand
CAAGATCCCGCCTCCCACATATCCCATCGCGTATCCTCTGGTTGAGATCTGATCGATATCATCCTTTTTTGCGATGTGGGGCAGCAGGGAGTCATAAAACACATTGGCGCCTGCAAAGCCAATATTGCCCAGGATAAATAAAGTCGATGCCAGAAGCCAATCTCCGGTGGTCAAGAAGAACATGAATGCGGTGGCAACAATCCCTCCCAGGGCAAATATGGTTAAATATCGTTTTTTAGCGCCTTTAAAATCTGCCATCGCCCCCAGGATGGGGCTGATGACCGCAATTAATAACAAGGCGATTGAGTTTGTATAGGCCCAGTAGGATGTGATCTGGTTTCCAGTTAATGTCGGTTCAGCGATGGCTCGATAGTATATGGGCAGAATCGCTGCCATGATCGTGGTGGCAAATGCCGAGTTAGCCCAGTCATACATCGCCCAGGAATTGATGATCTTCTTGTATTTTTTATCTTCCATGCTTCCTCCGGAGGTTGGGGCTGTTTGTTTACTCATTATACGATAGAACCTTAATGGCCAGATAAAGTTACAGCCAGTCGGCCACTGCTCTGCGGCCTATAAGCTGAATATTAGAAATATATTAAGGAAATGCCCTTTTCCGCGCAGTGTGTTGACGGGGTTTGTCCCTCATGCTATGATTATTAAGGATTTATTCATTTTATTTATTCTGGCTCTGCCAAACGAATCACCTGGACTTATTTTGCCATTATTTTTTTGTTATCTGCCATTTTGATCGATTATTTGATTACCAGGAATGAAAGACAGGCAGTCTAACTTTTTTTGGCAGTAATTATTCTCTCTTGAAAGGTATTCGTAAGGCGAGCACAGAAATGATGTGTTCGCATTTTTTATTTCAGGAGGGGAATGATGAGTTTTGACTTTATTTCTCGAATTATAGGCATGATCGTCTTTGGCTTATTGGGGGGATACTTTGGTGTCGACCTGGCCAATGTCACCACGATTACCATTGAAGAAGGCGCAGTTATTTTTGGCCTGGTTGGGGCGTTATTTGGGCTGGTCGTCACCCCGCTGATCACCACCCGCCCGGTTTCATCCCTGCGGAATTTATTGAATCAGCTGGACTCGAGGACACTCGGCTCAGGCCTGATCGGTCTTTTTATCGGCCTTGTGATCGCAGCCTTGATGTCCATTCCTTTGTCTCGCCTGCCATCTTTCCTCGGCGAGGTCTTCCCCTTCATTGGCGTGCTGCTTTTTGGCTATATAGGCGTGGCAGTATTCGTCTCACGGCGGAACGATATCTTTTCGTTATTCAGCGGCAGGGTCTTTCCCATGGCTGACCGGGGTGGAAATAAGGAACCTGAACGGGTCATCCTGGTGGATACCAGCGTGATCATTGACGGCCGCATCGCTGATATCGCCCAGACAGGCTTCCTGGTGGGCGAGTTATTGATCCCCCGTTTTGTTCTGGATGAACTGCAGCATATCGCTGATTCTGCAGACAATCTCCGGCGCCAGCGCGGCAGGCGGGGCATGGAGATCCTGGCAGATCTGCAGGAATCCAAGACCATCCCGGTCCGCATCAGTGATATCGATGTGGAAGGCACCCGGGAAGTGGACAGTAAACTGGTCATCCTGGCCAGGCAATTGAGCTGTCCAATCCTGACCAATGACTATAATCTCAACCGGGTTGCTGAAATTCAGGGTGTCCCGGTGTTGAATATCAATGAACTGGCAAATTCTGTCAAAGCCGTTTTGCTTCCTGGTGAATCTGTTGAGGTCAAGATCATCCAGGAGGGCAAGGAGCGCGGACAGGGTGTGGGCTACCTTTCTGACGGCACCATGGTCGTGGTGGAAGATGGAAAGGATTATATGAATGAAGATATCCGCTCCACGGTCACCAAGGTGCTGCAAACCGCGGCAGGCCGGATGATCTTTGCCAAACCAGACGAGGTCTAGGATCTTTTCAGGGAAACAAGATGACTATCCAAATCTACAATACCTTATCCAGAAAAAAAGAACCCCTTAAGACGCTCGAACCCGGCAAAGTATCCATGTATGTTTGTGGGCCAACTGTGTATGATAGTGCCCACGTGGGTCATGGTATGTCTGCCCTGGTCTTTGATATTGTCCGCCGCTATCTGGAATACCGAGGATATGAGGTCAAACACGTGACCAACTACACCGACGTGGATGACAAGATCATCCAGCGGGCCATGGTGGAAGGTGTGGAATCCATAGAGGTCGCTCAACGTTATATCGAAGATTTCGACCGGCACCTCAAGGACCTCAATATCCTGCCTGCCTCTGAGTATCCCCGGGCTACGGATGAGATGAACAATATCATTGAAAGTGTTGCTGACCTGGTGGAGAAGGGATTTGCTTATCCCAAAGATGGCGATGTGTATTACCGGGTGAATAAGTTCCCGGATTACGGCAAACTATCTGGCCGCAAGATCGATGATATGGAAGCTGGTTTCAGGATCGATATCGATCAGCGCAAGGAACATCCCATGGACTTTGCGCTGTGGAAAGGCGCCAAACCGGGAGAGCCGAGCTGGCCCAGCCCCTGGGGCAGCGGCCGTCCAGGATGGCATATTGAATGTTCGGTGATGAGCCATACCTGCCTGGGAGAACAGATCGATATCCACGGCGGCGGCAATGACCTGATCTTCCCCCATCATGAGAATGAGATCGCCCAGAGCGAAGCGATGTTCGGGAAGCAGTTCGCGACCTACTGGATGCATAACGGCATGATGCAGCTTTCTGGGGCCAAGATGTCCAAATCTGTGGGCAACCTGGTCACCATAGACAGCTTCCTGGATAAGTATGAAGCCAATGTGCTGCGGATGATGGTGCTTAACTCCAGCTACCGCAGTCCACTGACATTTAATGAAGAAACCATTGAACACGCCCAGAAGGCGCTGAAACGACTTCGCTCCGCTTTGCGGCCAGCCCTGCCAAAAGATGGCTGGAAACCCGCTGAATTGGAGGGCGAAGCCGAGAAAGCAAAAGAAGCATTCCAGACTGCGATGGATGATGACTTCAATACCGCCAGCGCAATGAGCCATCTCTTCGATCTGGTCAAAGGAATCAATCAGGCCCGGGATGAAGGAGCGGATCAGGCCTACCTGGAGAAAGCGCAGGCAGTGTTGATTGAACTCACCGGGGTTCTGGGACTGGATCTTGCCCAGCCGGAAGCGAGTGGTGGAGAAGCGGAGGCCTTTATTGACCTGTTGATCCGGATGCGGGAGAGGCTCAGGGAAGAAAAACTCTGGGATCTGTCGGATCTTTTGCGCGATCAGCTGGATGAATTGGGCGTCACCCTGGAGGATACATCCCAGGGTACAACCTGGCATTGGAAATAACCAGATCCTATCCCTGAAGATCTGGAAACAATTCCCCTGGAAATGTAAATGAAAGAATGGATTTGGGGCAGAAACCCGGTATATGAAGTGTTAAGGGCCCGGCGGCGAAAAGCGTATCAGCTGCGGATGGCCAGGGGCATTCAGGTAGATGACAGGCTGAGTGAGATCCTCCAGCTGGCGAAAGAAGGAAAAATCGAGGTTTCCCAGGTTGCGCGTGAATCCCTGCAGGGGATCAGCAGCCACCATCAGGGTATTGCTCTCCAGGTTGATGAATATCCCTATACGGATCTGGGGACGATCCTGAAAAAAGCCCGAAACCTCAACGAACCTCCCCTGGTCCTGGTCCTGGACACGCTGAAGGATCCCCAAAATCTGGGCACGTTAATTCGGACGGCTGAATTGGTGGGTGTACACGGATTGGTGCTGCCCCTGCGGCGGACAGCCACTGTGACCCCGGCAGTCGTCAACGCTTCCTCGGGAGCGAGTGAGTATATGAATATCACCCAGGCCAACCTCTCCCAGACCTTGAACGTGTTAAAGGAAGAGGGTCTTTGGATTGTGGGTCTGGAAGGCGGAGAAGGATCCCAGCCGCCAGACAAGGTCGACTTGAGCGGTCCGCTGGCCGTGGTGGTGGGCAGTGAAGGGGAAGGTATGCGCCGCCTGGTGAAGGATTCCTGCGATTTTCTGCTGCAGCTGCCGATGCGGGGAAGAATTGATTCACTGAATGCCTCTGTGGCGGGATCAGTTGCGCTTTATCTGGTTTGGCAGGCAAGGGGTTTTCAGGGGGCTGGGGACTGATTGGATGTATTGACGACAGCCCTGAAAGCTGATAAGATTTTGCTCTGTTGACGATGCTGGCCTGTGCACTTGCCTCGCCTATTTCCATCTGATATAATGCCTTGGCTGGAAAGAGCAAATGATGGCACAACGCCGACGTAGCTCAATCGGTAGAGCAGTCGTTTTGTAAGCGACAGGTCATGGGTTCGAGTCCCATCGTCGGCTCCTATTATTAGGTGAAGCTTAATAATAAAAGTGAATAATCTGGGCGGATACCGAAGTGGCCAAACGGGGCTGACTGTAAATCAGCTGGCAAACGCCTACGGAGGTTCGAATCCTTCTCCGCCCACCTTACTATAAGCTGCAGAAATTTTGCATTTCTGGAGCTTGTAGCTGTGTAAGAAGCCAGCCCTCGTAGCTCAGGGGTAGAGCGCATTCTTGGTAAGAATGAGGTCATGGGTTCAAATCCCATCGGGGGCTCTGGTACTGGCACAAGAATCCTTTTGAACATGTATTTTAAGGAGAGGAATTATGGCGAAAGAGAAATTTGAACGAACGAAACCGCACGTGAATGTGGGCACAATGGGCCACATTGACCACGGGAAGACGACCTTAACAGCGGCGATCACCAAAGTGGCGGCGATGCAGGGTTACGGCAGCTTTGTGGCCTTCGATCAGATCGACAAGGCCCCGGAAGAAAAAGAGCGCGGCATCACGATCAGTATCTCCCATGTGGAATACGAGACCGAGGCGCGGCACTATGCCCACGTGGACATGCCCGGACACCGTGACTACATCAAGAACATGATCACCGGAGCGGCGCAGGTAGACGGCGCCATCCTGGTGGTAGCGGCCTCCGACGGCCCCATGCCGCAGACGCGAGAGCACCTGCTGCTGGCCCGCCAGGTGGAAGTGCCCAGCGTGGTAGTATACCTGAACAAGGTAGACCAGATGGGCGACCCGGAGCTGCTGGAGCTGGTGGAATTGGAACTGCGGGAGCTGCTGAACGAGTACGGCTTCCCCGGCGACGAGACCCCGATCGTGAAAGGCAGCGCGTTGGCAGCCCTGGAGAGCACCAGCGAAGACGTGGAAGCGCCCGAGTACGAGAGCGTACGGGAACTGCTGCGGGTTGTGGATGAGTACATTCCTGAGCCGGTGCGAGAAGTTGACAAACCGTTCTTCATGGCGGTGGAAGATGTGTTCACGATCAAAGGCCGCGGCACAGTGGTGACAGGCAGGATCGACCGCGGAATGATCCACACAGGCGACCCGGTGGAGATCGTAGGTCTGCAGGACCAGATCATGGACACCGTGGTGACCGGGGTGGAGATGTTCCACAAGATCCTGGACGAAGGACAGGCTGGAGATAATGTGGGCCTGCTGCTGAGAGGCACCGGACGGGATGAGGTAGAGCGCGGCATGGTGATTGCCAAGCCGAAGAGCATCAAACCGATCACAAAATTCAAAGCTGAGGTCGTGGTGTTGAAACCGGAAGAAGGTGGACGGCACAAACCGTTCTTCTCCGGCTACCGGCCGCAGTTCTATATCAAGACCATCGACGTGACAGGGACGATCACCCTGCCAGAAGGTGTGGAGATGGTAATGCCCGGCGACAACGTGAATATGGACGTGGAACTGATCGTTCCCATCGCGCTGGAGCAGGGTGGAAAGTTCGCTATTCGAGAAGGTGGTCTGACGGTTGCGTCTGGCGTGGTCACCGAGATCCTGGAGTAGTTCTTTCCAAATTATTGGAACAGGATTTGACTTATGGCAAGAAAAAAAGGAATCAGACCGGTAATTACCATGGAATGCACTGAGTGCAACGAACGGAATTACACGTCTGAAAAGAACAGAAGAAATGATCCGAATCGCCTGGAGCTGAATAAATTCTGCCCCAGGTGTCGGAAACATACACTGCATCGAGAAACGAAGTAAGGAAGAACCAGGTGGTCACCCGGTTTTACCGGGTGGCCGCCTCTGACCAGACTCTAGGCCAGTAGCTCAATTTGGCAGAGCACCGGTCTCCAAAACCGGGGGTTGTGGGTTCGATTCCTACCTGGCCTGCCTATTTCATTTGCTTGACGCCGTCTCAATGGGCGGCGTTTTGGACGTAAAAGGAGTTTGATGTGGCTGCACAAAAAACACAAACACGGGGCATTCGCAAGTTCTACCGCGAAACCACCGCGGAATTAAAAAAGGTCTCCTGGCCAACTCGATCAGAAGCAATCCATTTGACCAGAGTTGTGCTGATCGTGATCTTTGTGATGGGCGCATTTCTTGGCTTTCTGGATTATATATTCACCCAGTTATTTGGTTTGATCCTCGGCGCCTAGATCATCATTATCCGCTCCTGGAAGAACAGATTATGGATATACACGAAGAGAACGAAGACCAGCTGCAAGAATTAGAGCCGCTTTCCAGCGATCCTCAATCAGCAGCTGAACCGGAACAGGACCAGCCTGAAGATCAGGCTGTTGATCCTGCCCCTTCCCCAGCGGATCCTCAAGAACAGGATCCTGCAGCGGAAGAGGATGAAGCCGGGGATGGTGAAGCAGAGGATGCTGAAGAGCGGGAACCGGAAGCGCCTGTTTTGGAATCAGCTCCCCAGGAATTCCTGGACGATCTGCCGATTCTGGAACCGGAAGCTGATGTTGAGCCGGTAGAAGAGATGGTTGAAGAACTCGATGAACCGGATATTGAAGAATTGGATGAACCTGAAGTTGAGGAATTTGTCGAACTCGAGGTAGAGGATCCTGTTGAACTTGAGGATGAGGAAACCTTTGAATCTGAAGTTCAGGATCCGGTCAAACCCGTGATGGAGAACTTTGGCATTGTAGATGAAGATTATCTAGAAGTTGAAGGAAGTGAATCTAAAGACAAAGATCATGATCCTTATGCTTCAGTAACCGTGCCTGAGGATACGGCTGTAAAGGATGGACGGGCCTGGTATGTGATCCATTGTTACTCTGGCAACGAGGATAAAGTCCGCCATAATATTATGCAGCGGATCGAATCCATGGGCATGGACAATCTTATCTTCGATGTCGTTGTTCCCACTGAAGACGAGGTCAATATCAAAAACGGTGAACGGCAGACCGTTGAGAAGAAAGTATTTCCGGGATACATCCTGGTTTATATGGTCCTGACAGAAGAATCCTGGTATATGGTTCGCAATACGCCAGGGGTGACAGGTTTTGTGGGTATGGGCAACGACCCCACAGCTCTGCAACCGGAAGAGGTTGCCCGCATCCTGAAGCGCATGGAATCAGAATCCCCGCGGATCAATGTCACCTTCCGCCCCGGCGAAAGGGTCAGGATCGTGGATGGACCTTTTGAAGATTTTTACGGTAAGGTATCGGAAATAGACATGGAACGGGCAACAGTCCGGGTCATGGTTAATTTCTTCGGCCGGGAAACCCCGGTTGAATTGGACTTCCTCCAGGTGGAGGAAGCCTGATCATTAAAGATTTGTGGGAGGATAGAATCCGCTAATACCACGAAGGAGAATATTGTGGCAAAAAAAATAAAAGCAAACGTACGATTACAGATAGAAGCAGGCAAGGCAAATCCTGCCCCGCCCATTGGTCCTGCTCTGGCAGCTCACGGCATCAACTTGATGGCCTTTTGCAAGGAATACAACGCCAGGACATCAGACCGCATGGGAGATATCATCCCTGCTGACATCACCATCTTCTCGGATGGTTCCTTTAAATTCGTTCTGCGCACTTCACCGGCATCCATCCTGCTGAAAAAAGCGGCAGGTATCGATAAGGGATCGGCAGAACCCAACCGAGAGACGGTAGCTGAGATCACCCGGGATCAACTCCGGGAAATTGCTCAGATCAAGATGAAAGACCTCAACGCTGTTGATATCGAAGGCGCCATGCGCCAGATCGAAGGCACTGCCAAACAGATGGGGATCAAGATTAAAAAATAATTTCTGGTGGGAGGATATTGATTTATCCGCTAAGACCACAAGGAGATTTGAATGGCAAAACACGGAAGGAAGTACCGAGAAGCATTTGAAAAAGTCGATCGCGATAAGAAATATACACCGATGGAAGCAGTTACTCTGGCCAAGGAACTTGCCTTTGCCAAGTTTGATGAGACGGTGGAACTGCATGTCCGCCTGGGTGTAGACCCGCGGCACGCAGACCAGATCGTTCGCGACCTGGTGAACCTGCCCCACGGCCTGGGAAAAACCGTCAAGGTTTTGGTCTTCGCCCAGGGTGAAGATGCAGCCAAGGCCCGCGAAGCTGGCGCTGATTACATTGCTGACGGCGATGATATGATCAATAAGATCAAGGACGGCTGGTTCGATTTTGATGTCGCAATCGCGACCCCGAGCATGATGGGAAAAGTCGGTGTCCTTGGCCCGGTCCTCGGTCCCAGGGGCATGATGCCGAACCCTAAAGCTGGCACCATGATCCCCGGTGAGGATCTGCCGCGGGTGATTGAAGAGTCCAAAGCCGGCAGGATCGAATACAGGGTCGATAAAACAGCCAATATCCATGTTCCTATCGGAAAGGTGTCCTTCACAGCTGAGCAGTTACATGATAATATGGGGGCGCTGATGGAGTCTCTGGTTGGAAATCGACCACCGTCAACCAAAGGCCAATATGTCAAAAAAGTCGTTTTGGCCACAAGTATGGGTCCTGGCATCATCGTCGATCCATTCTTGGCAGCAGAAATGGAAGGCATCTAAACCTTTCATTTTAATACTTTATAAATAACAAAATACTTGTTTACCAGAGAAAGCTGGTGTTTTCAAGGAAAACTTAATTTCCAGCCCAGGTAGAGTCCCGTAATCCTCGGATTATTCAAAGTCTTTATCTGCTGGTTAGATAAAGACTTTTTGTTATCTAAGCAGTACTGAACCCGATTGAAGGAGGTGAAATACTTTGGCTATTTCAAAGCAGCAAAAGGAAGAACTCGTAGAGCAGTATAAAAAATGGGTTGCCGAGAGTGATGGATTAATCCTGGCCAATTACCATAATTTGTCTGTGAAGGATATCAACAATCTCCGCAACGAGATTCGCGAATCCGGCGGCGAGTTCCATGTTATCAAAAACACGCTGGCAAAAAGGGCATTCGAAGAGAGTAAAAGAGAATTCGAGGAAGGGATCTTTACCGGTCCTACAGCCCTTGGTGTATCTTATGAGAATCCCACTGGCCTTGCCAAGGTTCTGAAGAAATTTTCTAAAGAACAGGGAACGATCGAGATCAAAAGTGGTTATCTGGCTGATCGCCTGATGACTGTGGAAGAGGTCATGGCCATGGCAGACCTGCCATCCCTGGCCGAAATGAGAGCCAAGCTGCTCAGCACCATTGCAGCCCCGGCATCACAGCTCGTTCGAACGCTGGCCGAACCTGGCCGATCGCTGGCCGCAGTGCTCAAAGCTCGCTCAGAACAAGAGCCTGCAGCCTAGTATCAAAATAAAGAAACACGGATTAATTGCCGTTATAAGGAGAAAAAAATGGCTGATATCAAAAAAATCAAAGAAGAACTGGATAAACTTACCGTCCTCGAAGCAGCAGAACTTGTTTCTATGCTGGAAGAGGAATGGGGCGTTTCCGCTGCTGCCCCGGTGGCTGTTGCTGCCGTTGCCGCAGGCGGCGATGCAGGTGACGCCGCAGAAGCCAAATCTGAATTTGACGTTGTCATCAAAGACACCGGACCAAAGAAGATCGAAGTAATCAAGGCCATCCGCGCAATCACCAGCCTGGGTCTGAAAGACGCCAAAGATATGGCAGAAGCTGCAGATTCCAAGGTGCTCGAAGGTGCTGGCAAAGAAGCCGCAGAAGATGCAAAGAAACAATTGGAGGAAGCTGGCGCAACTGTCGTGCTTGCTTAATCAATCAAACGGGTTCAGAAAGGCTGCCGGGGATTCGTCCCGCGGCAGCCTTTTGCTTTAACTAGATGGGGACGAAACCATTTCCAAATGACTTCGTCCCTCAACAAGTTTCTTTCAAAGAAACCCTATCCTGCTTATTATTGCTGACTGTCCCTCGCCTGATGGCATAAGGAGGCGCCTCCGCTGTTTAACCATTCCTGCAGGCGGCTGCTGTGATCAAGGCCGTTCCTGGCATCCTTGTAGATCCTCAAGCCCCAGTAGACATAACGGGACATCTCGTCGTTCCATTCTGCTTCAGGCCGGGCTGCGCCATTGATTCCCCCGTTATATCCGGCTAAAGCAAGGCGGGAATTGCCTCCTGCTTCCTTGGCCTGGCGTAAATACTTTAAACCTCTTTTGGCGTTGATCTCGGGCAGAAAAGGATTTTCCCCTTCCTGAAAATGATAGGGCATAACCTGGAATAAACCTTTTGCGCCTGCGGGGGATTCCGCCAGCAGATACCCGCAGGACTCGATCTGCATCACTGTTGCCACCAGGTTGGGGTCCAGCTGATATAAATCACTCCAGCGCAGGATCTCTTCCTCCCAGGCCTGCACTTCAGGGGTGAAGAGGGGGGAAATGCCCCCTTGAACATAATCTTGGCCTGAATCCAAAAGGGCAGG
>Ga0316201_10004383_pt1 | contig 10638 bp, 6 predicted proteins | sample CS6wburrow_MG_FD_204516 | JGI IMG/M metagenome (GOLD analysis project Ga0316201, IMG submission 204516) | Coastal sediment microbial communities from Delaware Bay, Delaware, United States - CS-6 worm burrow | ecosystem: Environmental > Aquatic > Marine > Coastal > Sediment | place: USA: Delaware... | reverse complement strand
GGCCTCCAGCATCCTGTCTCTCGCCCTGGAATACTGGTGCCAGCGATTGTAGGACTCGACATCCATGGGACTGAGTTTCCAGATCTTGCGTGGATCTTCAATTCGTTGCTGAAAACGGCGGCCCTGTTCCTCCATGCTGACACTAAACCAGTATTTGATCAGTATGATCCCCTCGCTAATGACGTAGTCCTCGAATCTCGGGCAGCGCTGCAGAAAGCGCTCATACTCCTCATCGCTGCAGAAGCCCATGACATGCTCGACGCCGGCCCGGTTGTACCAGCTGCGATCAAAGATCACGACCTCACCGGCGGCAGGGAAATGCCTGAGATAGCGCTGAAGGTACAACTGGCTCTTTTCCCTGTCGGTAGGCGCCGGTAGCGCGACAATCCGAAAGGTACGTGGACTGACGCGCTCGGTGATGCGCTTGATGACGCCGCCCTTGCCGGCAGCATCGCGCCCCTCGAACACGATAACAACTCGCAGCCCCTTTTCCTTGACCCAGTACTGCAGCTTTACCAGCTCGCCCTGCAGCCTTTCCAGCTCGGATTCATAGTCCTTCTTTGATAGCTTGTTTTTCTGCGACTCGTCGGCCGCAGCCTTTTTTGCCTTCTTGTCACTGCCCTTCTTGCCTTTCTTTGCCATGTCGCTTCTCCCCAGCCAAACCGAGATGTGGGTATTGATTATCTATTCCCTGTAAAAGGATATCGCAGGTGCCAGTGTAGTCATAAGGTGATTGTCATGATCAACGACAGTAGACTGATTTCTTCCATCGAAGCCCGGCACACCCCCAGCTAATAAACCCTACGCAAGACTAACAGCAAGCATAGCATTGTTGGTTATAACTACAATCAGACCCCGCTTATCCGCTGTAACCGTCTGGTAAGCAACCGGGTGGTTGGCACAGTCAGGTAAGTGAAAGTGATGACCGGGATGTGGAGGCCCGGACATGGATGAATATATGCCATCCACCAGCAGCGGTTATCTGGCTCTGGCCGATGAATTGTATTACGGATGCGCTCGAAAATGACTGTTCCCCGACTTCTTGTCAAGGATGATTAAGCAGGTTGCAGGCCTATACACCATGATCACAGCCCGGAAATACCTGTACCTGTTCTGATTATGGACTGACACGTTGCGAGAACAGGGCTTGAGTTCTATGATTGCCTCATCATGGGTAGCCAAAATCCAGTTATAGAAATACCGGGGTGGACAATTACCCCGGTCCAGAGACCCGAGGAGAATAACCGGTCAATCCGCAGGCGGGACTGGCACGAGGGCTCCGCATCGACTATGCCTGCTACGGCATCGCTATCGCCATTGTAACTGGGCCATTCGCCCTGGATTGGAGCCAGTCAGGAAGTCTCGCCCTGGTAAGCGGCGTCGCCATGGTCATCTCGATGGCACTCGCCGGTCAGGGCCGTGCCCGGTCGGCCTTTATACGTGTTGAGACGTGACCAATGTGGTTGAATTCTTCGGTATTTCCGGGCCCGTAACACTGACCGTCATACCAAGGTGACGCGAGTCTGGATGGCTATATGGGAACTACCGGTTAACCTGACAAGCATGACGGGCAATTCATCCTGTTTCCAGGCGAAAATATGTCACACACACTAGTCACCACGCTCAGACACCTGGCCCTGCTTGGCGTGCTACTCGCATCCATCCCGTGCCATGTTGTCGCACAGGAGGCTATGGGCAGTGCTGTTAGTAATGGAACCAACGACAGGCCGCTAAATGCGGTTGAAAACCTGGCGGACATCCAGGAATCCCTTGAAATAAAACGCAAGACAGTTCGCGAACTCAGAGAACAACTGAAAGTACTCGAGGATGCCTCCGAGAAGGAGGCGCTTGAACAAAAGATTGCACGCATTAACAAGGATATAGCCAGCCTGCAACTGGCTTTCGAACATATCGCGCTCGGTGGCCTCAACCTGTCAGTGCTTACAGACCAACCTGGTGAAGTAATCGACTGGCGTGTCGAAATCGAGCAGATAAGCAGGCCGCTGCTCTCAACACTCAAGGAGTTCACTGCAAAGCCACGCCAGATCGACAGTTTGCGGAGGGACTCTGCAAAATATGAAGATCAGTTGGTGGTGATCGAGAAAGCGATCGAATCAATCAGCGCTTTCAGGCAACAGACATTGCCGGAAGCGGCGGTCGAACCGATAAACCAGTTGATGATTGACTGGGAACAACGCAGGGATGACGTACTGCGCGCACTGGAGATAACACGTTTCAAGCTTACCAGTCTTAAAACCGAGGGTACCGCGTGGTACGTCACTGCCGGGGCCGCACTCAAAGAGTTTTTTAGTGGTCGGGGCTTGACCCTGTTACTGGCTACACTTGTCAGTGTGGCCGTCTGGCTGGTCTGCAAGGTACTGATCACACTATACTGGCGGTGGCTCTATCGAGCCCGGCAGGATATCGGAATCACGCGGGCCCCGCTGGTTTTCTATAGTTACCGACTCGCCACGGCAATTACCATCGTAATCGGCATACTCATGGTATTTTATGTTCGTGGTGATGTACTGTTTCTCACGCTCGCCTTGCTCGCACTTGCGGGTGCCGCACTCACTTTACGGCAGACCCTGCCCCGTTATGCTGCAGAATTACGCCTCTTGCTCGGTGTCGGACCCGTGCGAGAGCAAGAACGTCTCGTGCTGAACGGCATTCCATACACCGTGGAGTCACTCAGCGTTTACTCTGTATTGAAAAACCCCGACCTCGAGGGCGTCGTGCGGCTACCCCTGCACGATATGAATTCGCTTGCTTCACGTCCCGTCAGCCAGGAACCGTGGTTCCCATGCCAGCCAGGAGAATTTGTCCTGCTTGCCGACGGAAGTTATGGAAAGGTATTGCGTCAGACAATCGAGGTTGTCGAGGTGGCTGTCAGGGACAGTAAGGTCCAGCTCCGTACAAACGAATTTCTCGGTCAGAATATACGCAATCTATCGCGTGAGGGCTTTGGTATTTCCTGCACGTTTGGAGTTGACTACCAGCATCAACCTATCTGCCTTGACACAATTCCGCAGCGCTTTCGAGAAGCAATAGTCTCTCGTTTTGAAAAGGATGGGATGAAAGATGACATTGAGGACATTCTGGTAGAATTCAAGGAGGCTGGTGCCAGTTCACTGGACTACCAGATTTACCTTATCCTTAATGGACGCGCGGCGAAAGCCTATTTCAGGGCTCAACGCATGGTACAACAAGCCTGCGTAGAGACCTGTAACCTGGAAGGCTGGGTTATTCCTTTCACCCAGATCACAGTCCATTCAAGCAATGCAGTTTAGGGCCGGTGAGTCCATTGATCTGGCCGGGAACGATGCGCTACAGGTTGCTGCTGGTTAATCCCCGAAACCGGATAGTTGCACAGCTCGCAGTTTCAGTGATCGGTAAAACGCTGCCGTACATGAAGCAGGTATCTTTCCATGGCGGCGGTAGCATCATGTCCCCGATCAAAAAATCTGTAATTTATGCCCCCGCACGCACCAGGCCACCGAGCCCTGCCTTGACCAACACACCGGTCAGCAGTTCTCGAATAATAGCTGCCCTTTCTATCTGAAGCACATCATTCAGCAGAGACAGTGCCTGTTCACGGGTGATGGTTCGTATCACGGACTTGATGCGCGGCAAATCACTCGCGCTCATGCTGAGACTGTTTATCCCCATCCCCAGCAGTAATATTGCCATGGCCGGGTCACCGGCTGCCTCGCCGCAGATGCTAACAGGTATATTTTGCTGTCGGCCGGCTGCAACAACATGTTGCAGCGCACCTATCACAGCCGGGTGCAGGCATTCAAATCGAGAGGCAACCCGCCCGTTGCTGCGATCTACAGCGATCAAATATTGTGTTAGATCGTTGGTACCAACAGATAAAAAATCTGCGTAACGGGCCAGACTGCTTGCCTGCCACACTGCAGAGGGTACTTCGATCATGAGGCCACAAGGCGGCAGGGTAACCGTTTCTCCTTCCTTGACCAGTTCCTCCCAGGTTCGCCGCACCAGCTGAATGGCCTCATCTGCCTCCTCAACACTACTTACCATGGGTATCAATATCCGCAGATTTTCAAGCCCTGCCGATGCCCGAATCATGGCACGCAGCTGCGTAATAAAAATGACCGGGTTATCCAGTGCGAACCTTACACCCCGCCAGCCAAGCGCAGGATTCGGTTCATCAACCGGGAAATATGGCAACGTCTTGTCACTACCGACATCAAGCGTGCGCAGTGTTACCGGGTAAGGCGCAAAGGCTTCAAGCACCTGACGATAGACTACGCGTAGTTCTTCCTCACCCGGGAATTGATCACGCAGCATGTACTGGAGTTCTGTACGATACAGACCGATGCCTTCGGCACCAACAGCTTGCGAATGCCCCAGGTCCGCCTGTATACCGGCATTGGTATAGAGTGCCACACGAAACCCGTCGGGCGTCTCGGCAGGAAGTTCTCTCAGGTGTGCCAGTTCGCGTGACAGCGCGCGTTCCTCGCGTATCAGGCGTGAATATTCGTCGACTAATGCACTACTCGGATTGACGTGCAGCCGGCCACGGTAACCATCAAGCACCAGCTCCCTTCCATCGAGTTGATTGACCGCAATCACGCCCGCCGTACCGACAATCGCCGGGATCCCCATGGCGCGGGCCAGAATGGCGACATGCGATAAAGCCGACCCGCGAGCGGAGATTACGCCTGCAAGGCGTTCAACCGGCACCCTGGCGATATCGACGGGGCCGAGATCCTCTGCCACCAGGATTGACCGCGCGGGATAGTCGATCTGCTCATTTTCGGATGGTTCAAGGTGCGCAAGTATGCGCCTGCCAATATCCTGGATATCACGAGCACGTTCCCTGAGATAGGGATCCTCTATTGCTGCAAACTGGTTAGCATACTCTGCAATTGTTTCCCTCAGCGCACCGGGTGCCCAGTTCCCGGAATGAATCCTGTCAACTGCTGCCTCTACCAGCGTTTGACTGGAAGCGATCATGGCCAGCGCCTCGAATAGCGCCCGGTCCTCTGGCTGTAATGCACCCTTAAACTCCGAATGCAGCTGACGCAACTCGGTGACCACCGCACCTACCGCGGCACGCAGCGCTGCTTCTTCTGCCTGCATGTCTTCAGGGACCCGGTCAGGAACACTGTCGAGCAATGCGGGGGAAAAATTGACTACACCCGTACCTGTTGCGACGCCGGGCGCACCGGCGATGGCATCCACGTAATACTCATGCTCTCCCTGATCGGACGAAAAAAGACTGATTGTTCCCGCGGCCCTGGCAAGCGCGATCACGCCTGCCAGTTGCACTGCCAGTGTTACCAGGAAGGCAACATCAGTATCCCGGTATCTTTGGGCATGTGCCTGCTGAACCACAATCACCCCAAGCATTTCCCCGCGATGCATAACAGGAACACCAAGAAAACCGTGGTACGGGTTTTCTTCACATTGAGGGCTTGACTTGAAACGCGGGTGACGGGCAGCATCACGCACATTTACAGGTTCCGAACGTGTAACCACCAGACCCACGAGACCTTCCACGCAATCCAGGCGTACCTTTCCAGCCACCACGGGAGTCAATCCCTCTGTTGCAGACATAACAAGGGTTTGGTTAGCGGGGTCGAGAAGATAGATGGAACAGACATCCATCTGCATCGCTTGCTTGACCCGCTTTACGATAATGCGCGCTGCTTCGTGCAGGTCTGATGCTGCGCTGACTTCATGAACAATACGCTGCAGCAGAACAAGCCTGTTGACTTTTGCGGGACCTCGAAGTTTGTTTACAGTCATTAGAGTTCAGCTTCAGCACCCGGTTGAAAGGCCGGATCCTGTCCGTTAATCGATATTGCCGAATAATCACCGGATTGCTTAGCGGGATCAATTGAATTTTTCACAGCCTATTGATATATGGGAAATCCTGATACCTAATATGCCTTGAATCTGTAGTCAGTGATTCCAACAGATAGCGGTAATTCTTTCCATGCATGAGTCCATCGAGCTCCAGATGAGCCTGTTACTTGCCGTAGCCCTGGCAGGCCACTTGCTCTCCGCGCTGCTCCGCCAGCCTGCGGTAGTCGGACAAATTCTGGCCGGCCTGATTGTCGGTCCAAGCGTCCTCGGCTGGATTACCTATACAACGTTTGTCGCCAACATTGCCCACCTGGGCGCCATTGTCCTGCTATTCGTTGTCGGCCTGGAGTTCCGCGCAAAGGACCTGGCAGCCGCACGCCCTTTTGTAATCGCCGTTGCCGGCATTGTATTACCCTGGTTCACGGGATATCTAATAGCACGAGGCTTCGGCTTTGACACCTCCCGCGCACTGCTGATTGGCGTAGCCCTGAGCGCCACCAGTATTGCCATCACCGCCGATACACTGCGGGAACTGGGCCGACTGCAGTCGTCAGAAGCCAAGCTGATTATCGGTGCAGCGGTGATTGATGATGTGCTGGCCCTGCTTGCGCTGTCGCTTGTAGATCAGCTCGGCAGCGGCACCATCGAGCCGTTTTCCATTGCACTGATGGCTGCGAAAGCCATACTGTTTATTGGCGTGGGGGTGTGGCTCGGGCAAATAGTACTCGCCCGGGTTTCCGTGAAGATCGATGCCTCTCAAATCGCTGTGCGATCGCCGGAGTTTGTCTTCGTGCTCGGACTGCTGACAGCATTTGCGTATGCGCTGGCGGCAGAATATCTTGGACTATCAGCAATAGTAGGCGCCTTCGTGGCGGGCGTCGTATTCGAGGGTATTCATGTAAATAAAAGCCGGTCTGTGCACATTGGCGCAGAGTATGTGCGCGCATCATTCGGAGCGGTGTTCTTTGTATCGCTTGGTGTGCTTGCAGATATGCGCACCCTGGGCATGGAGACATTGATCTTTGCAGCGGCGCTGACCCTTGGTGCATTTCTCTCGAAACTTGTCGGTTGCGGCCTGAGTGCACGCGCAACCGGTATAGCTTCGCGGGAAAGCGTGATTATCGGAGTCGGCATGGCGCCACGCGGAGAGGTTGCCATGGTGATCGCCTTGCTGGCACTGAATCGTGGCGTGATCGAGCAGCCTGCCTATGTCGCCCTGGTTCTAATGAGCCTGGTTACCACCCTGATTGTACCTATCACGCTTCGCAACTGGTTATACCGTAGATAATTGCATGCACATTGATCCCCTACTGCCAACACTGGTTTTAATTATCGCCGTCGTGCTGTTGATTGGTCTGTCACTTCAACTGCTGCGCCAACCCCAGGTGATTGGCTACCTGCTTGCCGGCGTTGCAATCGGTCCTTTTGGCCTTGCCCTGTTGACTGACACGGAATTCGCCTCCCGACTGGGTAGCTTTGGCGTCGTCTTGTTGCTGTTCTTCGTTGGCATGGAGGTGGTCCCCAGGCAGCTTATTAGCGGCTGGCGAATTGCGGTCATAGGCACGCTGGGGCAGGTTGCACTCAGTGTCGCGCTGCTCATTCCAATAGGTCTGTGGTTCGACTGGCCTGTAGAACGCGTGGTGCTTCTTGGTTTTGTGACAAGTCTCAGCAGTACGGCGGTTATTATAAAGTTGCTACGCGACTCAGGAGAAATCTACTGCAAGGAAGGTCAGGACGTTCTCGGTATTCTGCTGGCACAGGACCTGGTTATTATACCCATGTTGATAATTATCGGCTTGATGGGCGGTGAGACACCGAGCTGGAGTGGACTCGGTTTACAGGTCGGCGGATCAATTATAATTGTTTCATCGCTCGCGTGGGCGCTAACGCGTGACTCGTTTCATCTACCCTTCGGACATATTTTCCGCAGTGATCCTGAACTGCAAGTGTTCGCAGCATTGCTTATTTGCCTGGGTTTATCCTTGTTAACGGGTATGGCACAACTTTCAACTGCACTGGGTGCATTCGCTGCCGGTATCCTGGTTACGGCGGCACGCGAGACCCAGTGGGTCCATCATACTCTTGAACCATTCAGGGTGATTTTTGTAGCTTTGTTTTTTGTATCCATCGGTATGCTGGTCGATGTCTCGTTTATCATATCGCACTCAATGCAGGTCGTACTGCTGGTCGTGGCTGTTCTTGTCGGCAATACCCTGCTGAATGGAATAATTCTGCGTTTTCTCGGCTACCAATGGCGGGAAAGCCTGTATGCAGGCGCAATGCTTGGTCAGATCGGTGAGTTCTCTTTTGTGCTCGCTGCTGTTGGGCTAACCGCCGGCATCATCAGCGACATCGCATACCAGTACACAATCGCAGTGATCGCGCTGTCTCTGCTCGTCAGCCCATTCTGGATCCTGGCAGCACGGCGGATAGTTGGCGTCACGCAACTCACCAAGACACCTGATACCAGCACACTAGAACCGGCAGCGCCAGCGGAAAGGAGCCCGGATACCAGCTCCGATAACCAGCATTAACTCGATCACAGCGGGCAGTCCGTGCCTATAGTCCGCCCGGGGAATACCGCATGCGTCAATGCCGTGCAGGCCAGCCAGTTCGTCCTGATAGCAATTGCTGTCTTGAGTATTCATCCGGATATCCGCACACATCATGCCCTCGAAGCCAGAGGTGCGCCAGGGATTGTCGGGGTGCCGGCCGCCGCGCTGCCGATCCAGAAGGCAAGTCCCTTCTGGAGAAACTCGTCAGCATATATGCTGTGAGACCCGTCACAAGAAAACGTCAGTCCAACGAGTCCATTGTATATATTAAGTGAGGCAAAACGCAGGTAAATGACCTCATCAGCAAAGCGAAGATCACGAAAGGATTCAAGTAACGGGCGAATTTTTGCAGGCGCTATCTCAGCGGTAGCCGGGTAAGGGGATTTTTGAAAGGCCAGGCAAACGTCCGGGTCAACCAACTCATCGATTGTCAGAATATGGTAGCGGAACGGGTCTGTCTGGCTCCAGACGGTGGCACGATTACTGGAAAAATGAATCTCGCAATGGAAGATACCGTGATCGACAATCAACTCATCTATCACGGCAATGACTGTGTCGAGGTGCTGATCGAGCGCGCTTTCAAAACGCTGTTGTAGAAAGAGCCCTCCCCGAATTGACGGGTCTCCCTTCATCTGTCGCCAGCTCCTTGATTCTTCGTAAAGGGGTGCGGTCAATGGCAGTTCGCGCAGATCAAAATGCGCACCCAGAAATCCGGCAGGTTGACCGTCACATTTCACCATTTGCACTGCTGTAATGCTGGGGCGCTTTTCGTGCGCGCCGATGTACGCTTCAGAGAGAATAAAGTCAGACAACGGCAGGAAATTATTCATATAGGGTCGCAGTGACCGGTCCAGACCTGTGTTTTGTATGTCGTCACCCCGCGGGCTTATCTGCGCGGTCAGCTGTATTCCATTCAGGTCCATGGCGTAAAGGTGCTTGCAATATGGCAGTGCCACCAGACCGGCACGCAACACCTCCTCCAGTGCAGTGTTGTTGTCCCACTCCTGCGCACAAGCAGATGCAAGCTCCGACAATGGCGCTTTCAGAAAAATTGTCAATGCATCGCGCTGGCGCGCAATGTTATGCTGTGCAGACGTGATCATAGCAACATTATAGACATCATTTCAAAGATACCAATGCATCATCCAGAATGACAAATAACAGAACGATCGACCTGCCCTGGTGGTCCTAGCCCACTCGCGCAAGCACCATAAACTGGTAGGGTTCCAGTAGCAATTCCTGGGCCGCGGTAATGGACCGACCGGCATACAAGTCGACCATGGTCTTGCGCATACCCATCTGCCGCAGGCGCCGCGCCTCCAGGCGTTGTTCCTGTTCGCTGAAATTGGCGAGTACAAACGCGACGTGCTGGTCGCCACTGCGAATGAATCCGAATACATGCTTGTTGCCCGTCTCCACGACCTCGGTGTCGGCACGGGTAAAGGCAAGGTTCTGCCCACGCAACTGCAGCAGGCGCAGCAGGCCCCGGTAAACCCGTCCTGGCACCGAGCTGGCCTCGTAGCGCTGGTCGGCGTGTTCCCAGTCAAACACTGGGCGGTGCAGCCAGCGGGAATCACCGACCCTGGCGGGATCCTGGTCATAGGAATAATCATTCAGGGTCGCCAGTTCATCACCGAGATAAATGAGCGGAATGCCGCCGATGGTGATAATGATGCCGTGAATCAGCAGTATGCGGCGGATAGCAAGCTCAAGGTCCTGATCATCAGCATCACTGAGTGCTTTCTCGACACCGGTCAGTGAGGCACAGGTACCCGATACCCGGGCCTCACCGGTACGCGGGTCCTCCTGAAACGGTGCCCCCCTGGAGAAACTGCCGACAAAGCGGCCAGTGTAGAAGTCCGTGAGGAAATAGCGGTGAGCCCGGGGTTCGAAGCCGGCGGCTAGCAGGTCCTCGTCCGAAAACGCCCAGCCGATGTCATCATGGCAGCGCACGTAATTAACCCAGGCACAGCCCTCTGGCAGGATCATGCCGCGTTGCATGGCATTTTGCAGCACGCGTACATCGCGCGTTGCCAGTGATTCCCACAGCAGCGCCATCAATTGCGGATTGTACGAGAGCGGGCACTCGTCCAGACCGATGTACTTGCGCACCTCCTTCGGATGCACGATCGCCTCGGATTTAAACACCATCGCAGGTGCGGCGATGCTCACCAGGGCATTGTAGGCCTTGATGATCCAGTGTGCCTCGGGCAGATTCTGACAGTTGCTGTCGAGCCGTTTCCAG
>Ga0316201_10004382_pt1 | contig 10638 bp, 10 predicted proteins | sample CS6wburrow_MG_FD_204516 | JGI IMG/M metagenome (GOLD analysis project Ga0316201, IMG submission 204516) | Coastal sediment microbial communities from Delaware Bay, Delaware, United States - CS-6 worm burrow | ecosystem: Environmental > Aquatic > Marine > Coastal > Sediment | place: USA... | reverse complement strand
GCTTTTAGAAGCGTCAGAAGGTGTTAATGGTTAATGGTTTATTGTTAAAGCTAAACTCTTTGATATAAAGGGACGAGAGGGTTTAAACCCGTAAGGCTGTAGCGACGCTCGCATGGGGCTTTAGCCCCATGCTTTCATCCGTTAGAATCAGTTTCTATCAACTCGGTGTCACTCTGTGTACTTGAAAGTTTTTGAACACTCAACACAATAATCACATAACTGATTTTGCCAGTTAGGAATACACAACCAACCAGGCGGCAAGTGAGCATCAATGTGCTGTACACGGAAGCGCCCTTCGTAGTAAACGTTTTTAAATTCTTCTGTTTGACCACATCCGGAACAAATAAAGGTTGTGCTTATCCAATGTTTTCTCTGTACCGGTTTATCCTTTATCCCCTGTTTCAACCACGCGACAATAAAAATAAAGAGACAAAGGATAAACAATGGCACAACGATTAATATATCCCAGAGTCTATTGTGTACAGGACGCGCTGGTTTTTCAAATTCGGGAGACAGGTCTAAGTTTGTATTGTTTGTACCTGGCACTTTTTTATTCTCTTTTGGAAGAGAAGCTTCCCTAGAAGCGGGTAAGGGCGTTTGAGACTGAAGCGTGTTATGATGGGGAGGAAGAGTCTCCTTCTGAGTGTCCCGAAAAACGGCTTGTTCATCTTTGATGAGAGGCTTTTCCCTAGAGACAGGTAGGGACTCATTGGGAAGCTTCTCTGGCTGTGAGATTTCAATCTTATCCAGATTACGTTCCAATATTTTCGGCCCAATGCCGTAAATATCCATCAACTCTTCTGGATAAATAAAACCACCTATCTTTTCACGGTATTCTACAATACGTTGTGCTTTGATTGGCCCAATACCTGATAATTCATCTGCAAGTTCTGAAACCGTGGCCGTATTGATGTCTACCGCGAATAGTCGTTGTGAAAGGCTCAGGATTATTAAGAGCTGTAAAAATTTTTCCGTGTTGCCCATTCGCTATTCGCTATAAACTTATTGGTTAAATTTTTTTTTTGCTGCTCTAGCCAATTGACGAAATACATCAGTAAAAAATAAATGAAACCCCAAGCGACTAACAAACCCCATTGTGCGTAAGTCGATAATAAAGGCGCTAAGAGTGCTGAGAAGCTACACGCTGCCATTAAAGCGTATTCCCAAAGAACTGTGCGTTTATGTCCCCATCCTAATTGTACTAATCGTTGATAATAATGTGTTTTATGTGCTAACCAAATTTTTTCTCCCCGTAATAATCGTTGTAACAATGTCGCGCTTGCATCGACAATAAACGGTGAAAACAGAAGCATGGCTATCCACAATGGGAAAATGCCTTCACGATTGCCCCATAAACTAAAAGCGGCCGCTAAAAATCCTAAACTTGATGAACCCGCATCACCCATGAAAACGCGAGCGGGTGGAAAATTAAACAGTAAAAATCCAGCAGCGGCACTGGCAACAATGAGATTGATCACCATAAATAACTGATGATCTGCTAACCCGCCCAGTATGGCTAAAGTACCAAAGCCAAATACAGCCATTCCGCCAGCAAATCCGTCCATACCATCCATAAAGTTGTAGAGATTGACCATCCAGACGATAAATAAGAATGAAAGGCTGATTTTTAAAAATGGCGGCCATGTCCATATCATACCCGGCAAAATCAACTGGGTCACCCAAAATTCACCTTGCCACAATAAAAAGTAGGTAGCAAGACAATGCACTAGCAAGCGATATAAGGCAGAAACATGACGACAATCATCAATAAATGAAATGATCGCAATCAGTAACCCACTGATACATAACCAAAAAAAATCAGGTATGGGCACATAGTGCCAACAAGCAAGAAAGGCCGAGAGTGTAAATGCCATCAGTATTGCAATGCCGCCGCTGACAGGAATAGGATGAGTATGTAAAGAACGTGCATTGGGTTCATCAAGAATGCAAAACAGGGTTTCTGGACGACTCAAGTGCAGTGTCAACCATGCGGACATCAAAAAGGCCACTGTCATCAAGGTAATAATCATGCTGATCCTTTGATCAGTTATCAGTTATCGTTTATCAGTTATCAGTTATCCCACAAATGTAGCCAAAAAAAATCCGGGGATGAACCTTATTCTGAACAGTTATCAGTTATCAATTATCAGTTATTCCATAAACAACACTGTACCCAAAAACCAATCTGGGGATAAACCTAATCCGTTGTACTCATTGGGAGAAAATAACCTCACAGGTTTTAATAATCAATAAAAACTTTTAATCAATCATTTAGGGTGAGTTGCCTTAATAACTTATTATATGAATTTCATGTTCCACGCTAAAGTTTCGCTTCGCGAAACTTTAGCGTGGAATTGATTATCATGCCAGTGAATGGCATTGTATTGCCAACCATCATAAGGGAATGAAGATAAAAAATGTTAAAATGCGACAATCTGTTTGAATTAGCTTTTTAAAATCATTTATTGAGATAATACTTTTTATTATAATATAGCCGTTTAGGTTTAATGTTTTATAGGGTGGCATTTGAAGCCCATATCATTATTGCTAAACATTCTAGGCCGATAACCAAAATCATGGTAGGCTTTTGTCTGATCAAAACACAAATCTTGATTCATTCGCGCTATCATTGCCCCTGATAAATGGGCATAAGCGGGCAACCAAGTGAGAAAAAAAGTCATCATTTTAAATAGGGGCAGTGGAATAGATATGATACGCGGTTTTTGACCTAAATGGTGAAAAATAGCCTCGACCATATCACGATACTTCAGTGTTTCCCCGCCACTCAGATTATACGCTTTGTTCGTCGTCTTTGGGGAAAGGCCAACTTGTATACAAGCCGCTGCTAAATCATCTGCGTGTACTGGTTGACGTAATCCCGTTCCTCGCCCCAATAAGGGAAAAAAACCAAATCGGCGAATAAAGTGGGCAATAAAGGTCACATTTTTATCCAACCCACAACCATAAATTAATGTGGGACGAAACAGTGTCCAAGCAATACCACGATCCTGACATTCATTTATCAATGCCATTTCTGCCTGGGTTAATTGCGCCGCAATAGCACTTTCTTTGGAATCTGGGGAAGCCGCCTTGGTAAAGCAACTTGTTGAACTAAAAGCAATTATTCTATTTAAGGGTGCCTGAGCAGGTAGACGTGCCAGTAAGGGTGGCAATAATGGCAAAGGCGCTAGATGGAATAACACACTTGGTTGGGTAATCGGCAAAGATGATGTCAATAAATCCGCCTGTTGCCAAATAATCTCCGCGCTGTTTGAACGGGGTTGCCGACTCAAAGCCGTCACGGCAAAACCTACCGCTTGTAGGCGTGGCAATAAAAAATACCCAATTTGACTTGTCGCGCCAGTTACCCATGCACGGTGTTGATTGAAATCTGTTAATATTGCCATATCATTTAATTCTTATACTGAAAGTACAACGGATGATTTCGCGAAGCTCGTTACTTAAATGGATTAAGTACATTCCGTATATACAAAACACCAAAAAGCGAACAGCCAACAACTCAAAACAGTTCATAATACCGTCTTCCCCTGAAAGGAACTAACTGGAATAGGTCATAAAACCCCTTCAGTGGTATTGGAATTTTAGCGAGTCAAGTAATGAACCTTCGCTTGATGGCGTTATAAAACGGTGGTACCTATTTTAGCTGCATTGATAACTTATAACTGATAATAATGAATCCATTAAATGGTATTAACTATTTTTTTCAGGGCTTTTCCCTGATTTTTAAACCCAGCATCCGCCAGTGGGTATTGATTCCTTTCTTGATAAATGTCGTCTTATTCAGTCTCTTAATTTATTATGGTTGGACAGGGTTTCCAACCTTGATTGAATTTCTTGACAGCCAAATGCAAAATTGGTTGCCCGACTGGGCGTGGCTGCTTGAGATAATGCGTTTGTTAATGTTGCCTTTGTTTACAGTATTTGTTCTTATCGTATTCTTTTTTGTATTTACATTTGTCGGTAATTTAATTGCTGAACCCTTTAATGGTTTACTCGCTGCTGCCGTTGAAAAACACTTAACCGGAAAAGCCGTCAATTCCCCTAAAGAATCTTGGTTCAAAGTGATTATTGGATTCATCGGGGAAAAAATAGGAAAACTGTTGTATTACCTCAAATGGGTTATTGTGTTAGTCATCATTTCCTTGATTCCTGTTATCAATATTATTTCACCCATACTCTGGTTTCTTTTTGGCGCATGGCTTGCCGTCCTTGAATATAGCGATGCGCCCTTAGAAAATCACGGCTACAACGCACCTGCTCGACGCAAAATATTGGCACAAAAACGTATACTCGCCTTCGGGTTTGGTAGTGTGGTTTTAGTCGCCATGTTGATTCCGATAATAAACCTTTTCGTCATGCCAAGTGCAGTGGCAGGCGCTACCTGTATGTGGGTATCTGAGTTTGCTGATTCAGCCTCTCAAAAGGGGTAGTTTTGCAAATGGGCGAACCGAAGTTATCGCCCTAAATAGATAATGCTTCATTGAGACGCTTCCAATCAAACGCGGGCCCCGGATCCGTTTTACGCCCCGGGGCAATATCACAGTGCCCTACAATTCGATCAGCTGTCAAAATCGGCCACGCCTCTTGCAAAATGCCTATCACTCGCATCAATTGCTGATATTGTTCATCGGTATAAGGTACATCGTCACACCCCTCAAGCTCAATGCCAAATGAAAAATCATTACAACGAGTGCGTCCTCTAAAAGACGACACGCCCGCATGCCAAGCTCGTTGTTGTAAAGACACATATTGTACAACTTCTCCTGTGCGCCGAATCAATAGATGGCTTGAAACACGTAAATGTGCAATTTCAGCAAAACAAGCATGAGCATTTTTATCTAAAGTCTGTGTAAACAATTGATCTATAAAAGGCCCCCCAAATTCTCTAGGGGGCAAACTAATGCCATGAATGACTAATAACTCAATTTCGACTCCAGCCGGCCGATCATCACAATGCGGCGAAGGGCATTGCCGCACACCTTCTAACCATGCTTTATCACTGTCTAATTTCATTGTTTGTTCAAATTGAAAATATAGTTCGCCCAGGTTAAAGCGTATGTAGGGGCTGCCCTTGCGTGTTCGCCCAACCATTAATCATTAACCATTAACCATTAACCATTAAAAAGAAAATATGAGCCTTTCAAATATTTTACGCCAATTTATTGAAATCAATAAACGCTTACTAACAATCGGTACTCTTCTTGTCATACTACTCGCTATCATTGGGCATCTTATCCGTGATCAATCAATCGTTTTAGCATTTATGATGTATATCCCACTCTTGCCACTTGGACTCTGGGCTATTTTACTTGATTTTTGGCAAGCCGGGCGCAGTTTAGCTCGATTCAGATTTAGCTTAACTTTCATTGGCTTAGGGATTGCGATTTGGGGTGGGCTCTCAATGATGGGAGGAAATGATTTAAAAACCAATACCGTTTCTAATCCAGTAAGTTTATTACATTGGAATGTCAAATGGGGTGGTATTGGCTATGACAACTATTTGAAAAATCAATATCAAGGAGATGAATGGGCCTCTATACGCCAAGACATTTCTCAGCGCCATCCTGACATTATTGTACTCAGCGAACCGCCACAGCTTGACACTTGGTTAGATCAATTGATTCAAGAAATGGGGGCCGGTTGGTCACTGTTCAAACATAACCATACCAAACGCAACGGATTAGCCATTTTGTCATCATGGCCACTCCAATTTGAACGCCTTATCAAAATCCGTGATGGGGCAGCCATGTCTGTTGTCGTCACAGTGCGAGATCAACGCTTGCGTTTATTGTTAGTAGACGGTAAGCGCAGTGTGCGAAGACTTAGAACACCCCGACTCACAGACATCATTCAAATCGCGATTGACAACCAAGAACAACCTATTGATATCATTGTAGGTGACTTCAACGCCGTCAGCCGCAGCCTTGGTTTTGATGCCTATACCACAGCGGCCGGGGGATACCAACTCGCCAGCAAAGCCGCTCCTGTGTGGCGTGGCACCTGGCCCACTTTATTGCCCTTATATGATATCGATCACATTTGGGTTCATAAACGTTTTCAAATACTTAATGTAGAAATGTTTAGCAACCTCAATACTGATCATCGTGGGCAAAAAGTGTCTTTTCAATAGACGCACGGCAGTTAGACGCACGGCCGTGCGTCTCTACTTTATGTCATTCATTGTACTCATACCTAACCAGCCTCATGTCCAAATTACAAAATAAAACCAACGGATTTACCTTAATAGAAATCATGATCGTCATGGTGATTATGGGTGTCATTTTAAGCTTTGCCACCTTATCTATTGGCGACGGCGGCTTAGCACAAAAATTAGAGCAAGAAGCACAACGTCTCGCAGCTTTATTGAAATTAGGCCGAACTGAGGCTATTATGCAAGCCAAGGAAATGGGCATCTCTTTTGACAACCAAGGCTATCGCTTTTATGTGTTGCAAGCGCAAAAGTGGCAAGCATTCACAATACAAGACGACATTTTTCGCCCTCGCACATTGCCTAAAGGCATATTCACAGAAATCCATTTAGAAGGTGAGCCGATTATCCTCAATCAGGCCAAAAATACGCCGCAACTATTATTATTATCTAGCGGTGAATTTATCCCCTTTGAAATCCTATTTATCGCCGAAACGGATGAAACAATGCGTTACCGAATAACCGGCACCGTCATTGGGGAATTGAGCCTACAACAAGTAAAACGAAACGAATAAAGCTTATCCCTATTCGATGTTCAATTTATTATTTCGCCAAAACTCAAAAACGCATTAAAATGCAAAACGCTTTCATCAATCGCTTATTATAAATAAACAACCCAAATCGTGTGAGGCATCGGTATTCATAAAAAACAAGGCTTTACACTGTTAGAAGTCCTCGTCGCCTTAGCCATTTTGGCTATTGCCCTATCAGCGGCGATAAAAACCACCACTGAAAATGCCGAAAATGCCCGCTATTTACGCGATAAAACCTTGGCACATTGGGTTGCCATGAATGCACTGACTCAAATTCAAGTCTGGGGAGAATGGCCAGCAGTAGGGAAAAAAGAAGGCACAGCCATGATGGCCGAACGTGAATGGTATTGGATTATCAAAGTATCTGAAACCGCGGATGACGAATTACGACGTTTAGACATAGAAGTCTACTTTGTTCGTAGGGATAAAACACCGATAACAACATTAGTCGGATTTGTGGGTTCGCCGTCACCAGGTATTGACAAGTCGCTATAAAAACGGGCAAAATAGCGGCTTGTTTTCATTTGAAATCTCCTTATTGGCATGGCCACAAACGCGCCACGTTTGTGGCTTTTTTATTGTCAAACTTTCCTTTTCAAAGCTTTACAACACTTTTAAGCCGTAAAACTCTCTCCTTTCATCCCGTTCATTTTTCATTTCATTATCCCCTTTTTATTTCATCATCCCCTTTTTATTTCATCATCCCCTTTTCATTTCATCATCCCCTTTTCATTTCATCATCCCCTTTTCATTTCATCATTCCGTTCATTTTTCATTATGAGAAAAAAGTGACAACAATCCCCTTGATTGACGAGCCTATTGGCATACCTTTAATAGACATTATGGGTAATCTCAACAAACCAATATAGGTGTTCAAATAGTGTGGATTGGGAATTGAGGTATGGTTGCCTCAATGCCATTAATTTTTATCTGTTCAAATCCATGACTTTCTTATTCAAGGTAAAACTCAATAATTTTATTAATTTTAGGATAGCCTCAAGCGTTTTTGACAAACCTCCCATTTTATGCTTTTATTAATAGTGATTCTGTTACACTACCCCGTCATAATCAAAACTATAATAACCATGCCAACAGTATATTATTTTGAAGCCAAGTCTATTCAAAACTATATCCTTGATAGTAGTAAATTAAAGGATATGATTGGCGCGAGTGAGCAAATCGAATATTTGTGCCATGATGAAGCCTTATCCAATGAGGAAAATAAGGAACATTTATTAGATAAGGTTTTGAATAGCTTAGGTTTAGACGATTCCAAAGTCAATTTTGCGCGCAAAGCGGGTGGTGCCTTTCAGGCCCTTTTTTCAAATGCCAATGAGGCTAAAAACTTTCAGGCTGTGTGGACATTTTGTGTACAACAGGCCTTTCCGGGCCTCACCTTTGCCCAAGGCATGGCCACAGATGATCGTCTGAAAACGGCCCTTAAAATGGCACGCGATGATCTATTCAAACATGATCATAATGCTTTTTTTCCGCAATTGCCGTTAGCGGGCCCCTTGATAGCGCGTAGCCCGCGTACTGGGCAACCTGCCGTTGATCGTTCAAAAGATCGTTCTGAACGCTTAGACACAACGACAGTGAAAAAACGTGATTTTCGTGATGGCACGGCACTGATTAATAAATTGGATTTTAATAAACAGAATATCCATTGGCCCATCAATTTAGATGAGAAAGATTACGAAAAAGGGACAGATGAGAAAACTTTTCCGTTGCTCCAAAATAACCGTTATATTGCCATTGTTCATGCCGATGGCAATAATTTGGGACAGTTGTTAAAAACAATCCAAGATAACTTGTTGGTTAACGAGATTACTGCCGCTCATTATGCTGAGGTATTAAGAACCTATTCTCAAGCCATTGAAAAGACGACTGTTAAATCAGCAAAACAGGCGATAATAGATGTTGTGGCTAAAGGCGCTGTATGGCAATTTACGATCATGCCCGCTCGCCCTTTGGTATTGGCTGGTGATGATTGTACCTTTATTGTGCGCGGTGATTTGGCCCTTGACTTTACCCAAGTCTTTTTAGAGCAATTTGAAAAACACAGCCAAACTCAATTAAATGAACTCAAGGAAAAATACCCTGAGTTAGACTGTTTGCCCGAAAAACTCACTGCCTGTGCTGGCATCGCTTATATTAAAGCCAGTCAACCGTTTTATCAGGGTTATAACTTGGCAGAATCTTTGTGCAAATCGGCGAAAAACTTTGCCAAATCGCATGTTAAGAAAGAGGAACTCGTACCCGCCTGTCTAACATTTCATCGCATTACCACCAGTATCATTGATAATTACGACACGGCCCTTGAACATGAACTGAGACGCGAAGTGGGCAACAATAAAGGGATTCAATTCACCATGCAGCCTTATTTAGTCGGTGAAGTGAACCCCTCCCAGCAGCCCAATGAGTGTATTCAAATAGACGCTTTCAAGAGAGTGCTGCGCTTTTTTCAAACAGCACCAATCAGTCATGGCACTTTTCGCGAATTTCTAACCCTATTAGAAAGTGATCAAGAACTGGCTGATTCAGCCATGCAACGCTGGCATGACAACATGACTAAAGGCGGAAAAACTAAGTTGCTCAATACCTTAAAAGAAATCTTGGAAGACTGTCAATTAGGTAATCAACCCAGTGACACTTTAAAACTCGTCGGTTCAGAGATCAAAGTGGGTGCAATCCAATATGTTCGCACACCAATAGGCGATGCACTGGCTTTAATGAGTATCAGCAAAGGGGGTGACGATGTCTCAGATTCAATTTAATATTCACAGCTATTGGCGAGCCGGTACAGGGCGAGGCGGTGGCGCTTTATTGGATGAATTGGTACACCGAGATAACTATGGTTTGCCCTGCTTACCGGGGCGCACCGTTAAAGGCTTGTTGCGGGATGCCGTTTTTCGAGCCGAACAATGGGGGCATATTCCATCCGGTACGACATTCTGTTGGTTTGGCAGTAATGCTTTAGAACCAGGAGAAACGGAAATCCGTTTAGAAACAAAGGCAGGCGCATTAGGATTCTCTGATGCCGTATTAGATCAAGAACTGAAAACGTACTTAATGTCATTACTCACATCGTCACTTGGTGCGAAAAAAGCAAAAGGAAAAGAATTGTGTCAAGGTTTTTTCCATCATATTTATGCCACTGCCATTGAACATCAAACGGGGAGTGCAAAAGATCAGTCTTTGCGTGGCATGGAAGTCACGATTCCATTGAGACTAACCGCAAATTTGTACACATTACAAACGAAGCCATTACAACCGAATCAATCAATGGATGACTGGCAAGGCACATTAGCAAAATGTTTGCCGTTGATTCGTGCTGTAGGCACATCACGTAGTCGCGGTTTAGGGCGCGTTAGCGTAAAATTAATTTAATTGTGGTTTCGTAGCCCACTAACTATTATAGGGCGCATTCCCAAAAAAAGGTCATTATCAAACCAAAGCAAAATAAATTTTGCACTCCAATTGCTGCAAAATAAATTTTTAACGAAAAGCGGGCCCTTGATGATCTTTTTTTAGAAATGCGCCCTTCTAGTAAGAGTACAACGGATTAACTTCATCCCCGGATTTTTTCGAGATTATTGTGGTTTCGTAGAGTCAACCCAAGGATTCAAACACCGAAAAAATATGAAAATTCAACCCTTTAAAGTCACAACCCTAGAAGAAGTGGTTATCAGCGAACGCGCAGCCAATGAAGGGGGCCATGTTAGTTTAAATTATCTACCAGGCGCGACATTTTTAGGCGCGATAGCGGCCCGTTTATATCAAGACTTATCTGAACAAGAAACCTACCAAGTTTTCCACAGCGGCAAAGTCCGTTTTGGGAATGCCTTACCACTCAGTCAAGATGAACAACAGACT
>Ga0316201_10004381_pt1 | contig 10639 bp, 10 predicted proteins | sample CS6wburrow_MG_FD_204516 | JGI IMG/M metagenome (GOLD analysis project Ga0316201, IMG submission 204516) | Coastal sediment microbial communities from Delaware Bay, Delaware, United States - CS-6 worm burrow | ecosystem: Environmental > Aquatic > Marine > Coastal > Sediment | place: USA... | reverse complement strand
ATAATGTCAAGTATTGCAAACAGCAGCTTTTTCCGCTGCAGCTCGCCCGCTCTTCCAGCGAGCAGACTATCTTGTTCCTCTATCCACGGCCCATCTTCCTGCAGTTCGTGCCGACAATTTTCAACAAGCGACTCAATTTGCGAATCTCCCATTTCCAGGTGAAACTGTAATCCCACTTGGCGGTTACCGTATATAAATGCCTGGTTTCGGCACCCGCTGGAACTATAAAGAAGATGTCCTGAAACAGGCAATGAGAATGTATCGCCATGCCAATGAAAAACTGTAAGCCTCTCTGGCAGCACACCATCAAGAGAGGAAGGGATAAAATCTGATCGCACTATCTCAAACCAGCCGATCTCTTTATCAGCGTTGGGCAAAATCTCAGCACCAAGTGCTGCAGCCAGCAGCTGAGCACCAAGACATATTCCGAGAACCGGTTTGTCTCGGGCAACGCTTTCGCTGATAATCTTTTTTTCTTCTATCAGCCAGGGAAAGTGCTGGTAGTCATGAATATTCATGGGACCGCCCATAATAATGAGCATGTCGAAATCATCGCTTTGCGGCAGCGGTTCATTGAGAAATAAACGGGTGCAGCTTACTCCATGGCCATTTTCAGCAAGCCATTGAGAGATAAAACCAAGCCCCTCAAATTCTACATGCTGCAGCCAGTGTACTTTCATAACAGGGAGTGGAAGAAAAAATTACATGATTGGCGGAGCAAAGAGTATGCCGCCTTTATTCCAGAGGTTATTTAGCCCTCGTTTAAGTTTCAGCGGAGATGTTTCGCCAAGATTGCGGGAAAACGATTCACCATAGTTGCCCACCTGCCTGACTATCTGATACGCCCAGCCATCGGCCAGACCAAGACCTTTGCCGCCAATACCGGAGAATCCGAGAAACCTTTGTATCGACTGGCTGGGATTAGCAACCATGGCGTCAATATTCGTAGATGTCAACCCCAGTTCCTCACCGTTAATCATGGCAAAAACTGACCATTTGACAATATCAAACCAAACATCATCACCATGCCGTACTGCTGGGCCAAGAGGCACATTTGCTATAACTTCAGGCAGAAAAGCGGTCTCGGCAGGCTGCACCATTTTACTGCGAATTCCCTGTAGCTGGGCCCTGCCCCCAGTTATAACCTCACATCTTCCCGCCTCAAAATCCTTGACAATCTGATCAGGAGTATCAGAAACCACTGTTTTGTATTTCAACTCACTTTCCTGAAGATATTCACGAAGACTATCCCCATAGGTGGTGCCGGACTGCAGACACACTGAGAACTCCTTAAGCTCAACAATGCTTTTTGCATTTATCCTGTTAGCCACAAGAAAACCCTGTAGATCGTAGAATGTCACAGCAACAAAATTCATGGCGAGAGAACTGTCACGGGTCAGGTTCCATGCAAGATTTCTGGCAAGTATGTCTATATCCCCGGCAATTAAGGCAGTTGCTCTTTCCTTTGGCAGGAGTGGAATATATCGTACTTTTCCAGCATCACCCAGAACTGCTGCAGCGACAGCACGGCACACATCAACATCAAGGCCGCTCCAGTTACCCTTACCGTCAACATTGGAAAAACCAGGAATTCCAGTTGAAACACCGCAAAGAACGTACCCTCTCTCGACTACCAGATCCCTGGTAAAACCAAAGCATGACGACGCTGCCAGCGTTAAAATTGTGAGGAGCAGAACTGTTAATAGACTATTCTTCATTATTATTATCCGCCAGACTCAGCTGTATTATCATCCACCAAGCTGTGTTGACAATTATTCTTAAAGGTATCGTAACTAATGGAACAGAATCATAACAATTGACTTTACCAATATGGCTCAATATTGTCTACCAATAGCGAACCTGTTTGCCACTTTTCCGATGGACAAACAGATTTTTTCTTTAACGCATGCAGCCTTAACGTCAAGGCATACCTGCAGATAGCTCCTGGCTGAGGAAAAAGGGCATTGCCAGCACATCGTTAATGTGCCATTATAGCTGCGCTAAAAGCCATGCAACTTTTCACATAACCATATTAATGACAAAAAAAAGCTCAAGATATCTGGCAATCGAAACACTTTATCAGCTAGAAAAATGCAGCACACCCCTGCCAGTATTGTTTCAGAAAATATGCGACAAGCACACGCCGAGTGCGGCTGACCGCTCCTTTGCCATGAATCTGATTTATGGTGTTTTGCGCCAGCGACAATATCTTGAACTTTTAGTCTCACAGCTTAGCAGACAGCCTCTGAAGAAGCTTCATCCCTATGTCCGCCAGGGCCTTGCTGTTGGCCTCTATCAAATCTTCTTCCTAGACCGTACCCCTGATTCGGCAGCGGTTAATGAAACGGTAAAGGGAATCAAAAACGCCAAGGTCCCCAAGCGTTTGCACGGCTTTGTGAATGGCGTTTTGCGTGAGAGTATTCGAAGGAAGCAAATACTTCCGACTCCAGACAGTACAGATGAAAATGGCTCACCTATCCTGAACCACCCGCAATGGATGACAGCACGCTGGCAATCCCACTTCGGCAAAGATGAAATGGAAGCCATATGCAGCTATAACAACCAGCAGCAGCCGCTGGTACTGCGTATCAACAGGCAGCAGATCCCACGAGATAAATACCTGCAGATTCTGCAGGCAGAAGATATTGAAGCCGAAAAAGGCTATTACTCTGCTGATGCTCTGATATTACGAGGCTATCATGGGCCTGTCACAGGGCTTCCAGGTTATGAGGAGGGCATGTTTCAAGTGCAGGGTGAAGCCGCTCAGTTAGCCAGTTTACTGCTCCAGCCTATTGTAAAAAATGGATTATATCTTGATGGCTGTGCCGGGTTAGGAGGAAAAACTGGTCATCTGCTTGAACTGCTTGAACCATTGTCAGCAAATCTGATTGCTGTTGAACCAGAAAAACACCGCCAGGACAAACTTATTATTAACCTTGAAAAACGATTGTCTGCCGACCAGCTCACCCTGTTTTGCGGTGACTTGCAAACCTTCTGCCAAACCAGCTCAACAAGGTTCAGCGGTATTCTTGTTGATGCCCCCTGCTCCGGTACCGGTGTAACCGGCAAGCATCCTGATATTCGCTGGAGGAGAACTGCTGCTGACATTGAACATTATACCAAACTGCAAAAAGAGCTTTTATGGTTGGCGGCAACACGTATCGCTGCCGGAGGAGTATTGGTATACGCCACCTGCTCACTGGAACCTGAGGAAAATAACGAGGTAGTCCATCATTTTCTTGAACAGCACCCCTCCTTCACACTCACTGACCCTGCCCCCTACTTACCCATTGAAGCAGGCAAGCTAATACGGCAAGGCTTTTTTCACCCCCGCCCTTCAGATCGTATTGATGGCTTTTTTGCAGCACGACTTGTTCGTCAAAGCAGTGATGATTAATATTGGTGACATTAAATATCATCCTATTGTAGAGTCGCCGTAAGCATCATTATTTAGTTTACACCCCACATGGGGGGATACGTGCCTTTCGCAGATATTTTTTTGTTATCAAAACGAAAAAAATCTGTGGACACGAAATAATACAACACAGGAAATAACATGGCTGAAATACGAAGCACCCTGGATATGGTAATGGAGCGGGCTGCAAAAATGGCCGCAGAATCCACCAAAGAAGTAAAAGATGATAGTCTTGTCCACGAGGGAATGCGGCTCGCCGCCGACTACCTCAAGGGCAGCGAAGACAGTCTTATGACTATTCTGCAGAAGCAGGAAAAGGAGAAGCAGAAGGCCATTCTTGAAGGCATGACAGCCACATTACTTCGCAACATTGTTCTCCCGCGCGATGAATTTCTTCTTGAGGGAAGCCTTAAATCGCTTGCCGCCATCACAGAAATCGGCCCCGATGAAGTACTTACCGTCTGTCAGGAACTCCACCAGATACTGAACCAATACAGCCAGCACAAGGAACAATCACAAAATCAGCTTGATGATGCAATCCGCAGCCAGTTGGAACAAAAACTTGCTGAGCAGGGGACACAGCTCACTGAAGATATGTCGATTAATCCTGCAATGCATCCGCAGTATCGCGAGGAGCTTGAGAGAATGCTCACTGGCCTTAACGGGCAATACAATGATGCTCTTGATCAAAGAAAACAGTTGATCCGCCAGCACCTGGCCACAGCTCTTTAAAAAAATATGCCCTATAAAACACGCATCTCCACGATACAGGCAGGCCTGCGCAGAAAAAGAATTGATGCTGTCCTTATCAGCCAACCTCAAAACCGCAGATATTTGAGCGGCTATAGATTAGACGATCACGGCATTGCTGAGACCTCTGGAATTCTCCTTATTCTTAAGAAAGGTAGTCCCTACCTGCTTACAGATTTCAGGTTCCGGGAACAGGCGGAACAGCAGGCAAAAGGCTTTGAAATACTGCTATACCCTAAAGGGATTATTCCTCTCCTGCAAAAACTGCTGGTTGAGCTCGGAATAAAAAGTCTTGCCTTTGAATCAGCTTATACGCTTCACTCAACCGCAGAGAAACTTAATCAGCTGGGCAAAAAACTTAGCATAGATATGGTGCCCGTCACCGGACTTGTGGAAAATTTACGCCGCATAAAGAGTGACTCCGAAATAGAACTGCTCAAGCGATCCGTCAGATTAAATGAAGAAGTTTTTCAATCCGTTTACTCTTCTATAAAAGGTGATGAGACAGAAATCGACATTGCACTCAAGATAGCCGCAACAATGCGACAGAAAGGTGCAGAAGGTGAAAGCTTTGAAACCATCGTCGCCACCGCAGCTGCCAGCTCCCTGCCTCACGCTGTGCCTACCTCCCGCAAACTTGAAAAAAACCGTCCACTGCTCATCGACATGGGTCTTGTTTTAAACGGATACTGCTCCGATATGACACGAACGCTGTGTCTTGGAAAAGCAGACAAAAAGTATAAAGAGATTCACCGTATAGTCCGGAAAGCACAACTTGCAGGTATACAGGGTGTCCGTGCAGGAGTAACAGCGAAAGCAGTAGATAGCGCCGCCAGGAAGGTTATCGTCGACAGCGGCTACGGAAAACAGTTTGGTCATGCTCTGGGCCATGGAGTTGGCATGGCAGTACATGAAGAACCCCGGATATCACCAAAAAGCAGAAAAAAACTGCAGGCAGGAATGGTAATCACCATTGAGCCAGGAATATACATCCCCGGCTGGGGTGGAGTCCGGCTAGAGAACATGGTTGTAGTAAAAGAAGACGGCTGTGAAGATCTCAACAAAGACACAACCTGGCTTGACATATGAAGTTGCTGCACGCTAAACAACCAGGAAGGTGATTGCCCAAGTATTTGCCATATACCATATAGCTCTAATAATGAATCAACAGGATATGAAATCCACCGGCTGTCTTAGAAGTCGGCCTTACCCCAAATATTAACCATTATACCCATACAAAAGATATTATGCGCCAGATAGTAATTGATGAGTTATCCCCCATGGAACGAGACAATATAGACTCATACCTCAAACGTAATTTAAAACAGGGTCCCATGATAGGGCTGTACTGGATTGAATTGACGGCCGATCTTCTTTCAGAAGTCCAAAGTTCCCACGATAGTTGCGGCCCCTATTATCTCGGAGTCGAGGTGGAACAGCAGCGTGTACGCTTCGAGCTGCTGGTGCGAACCAATGCCAATCTCCATTGTGACTGTATCGCCTATACTACCCCAACACAGAGACAGTTTGTCCTCGACTTTATCGACAGGATGATAGAAGAAGAACATATCAAGGCCTGACAAACCTTCTATTGACTGCTATATTCATCTGCATAATAGTTGAACCTTAAATAAATGGAAATATGCCAAATCTCGACGTCAACAATCGAAGATAAAACTAGTTAGAAAAAAGTTATGAAAAAATATGTGATGTTCCTGGCTCTGTTTCTGGTTACTGCATGTGCCGTCAGCCCCACAGGGCGCAGGCAGCTCATGCTTGTCTCCCCGGACCAGGCCATATCAGCTTCTCAAAGTGCTTATGTGCAAACGCTGGAGCCATTAAAAAAATCCGGCAGACTTGATTCCAGCCCTCAGACCTCGGAGAGGGTCAGGCGAATAACCGGCAAAATTATAGCCCAGGCTATTCAGCTCTTTCCGGAAACTACTAACTGGCAATGGGATGTACGAGTTATTGATGACCCAAAAACTATTAATGCCTGGTGTATGGCCGGTGGTAAAATGGCAGTATACACAGGACTACTCATTGCTGTAAAACCAACAGATGACGAGCTTGCCCAGGTCATGGGACATGAGATCTCCCATGCCATTGCCAACCACACAGCAGAAAAAATGTCCGTTGCGCTTGCATCTCAAATAGGTTTATCAACTGTCGCCATGATTTCAGGTGGAACCACCGGCAGTAATGCTACGCTGGCTGGTGCAGAACTTGCTGCCGGCCTTGCTGTACAACTTCCCAACAGCCGCACTGCTGAAGAAGAAGCTGATAAGATAGGGATTGAACTAGCTGCACGAGCAGGATACGACCCTCGTGCTGCGGTCACGCTTTGGCGGAAAATGAATGAAGCGGGCAATTCCGATGTCCCGGAATTCCTGAGCACTCACCCTAATCCAATGAACAGGATTTCTACTCTACAGGATTTAGCTCCAGGAATGATGCCGTTTTATGAAGAGGTCAAGGAAAGACCGATCTATCAGTTCTCAAATTTCGAATGATTACAGCTGTAGAACAAAACTGCAGCAGTGGAAAGTTCAGGGGTTCACTTCTTTAATTACAGAACCAATCTACAACCCAATAATCTTTTTCATCCAACAGAAAGCTATGACAAACGACCAGCCGCGACCACTAGGAGAGCCAATTCTCAGAACACTGGCAATGCCTGCCGACACCAACCCCCATGGAGATATTTTCGGAGGCTGGATAATGGCTCAGATGGATATCGCCGGCGGTATAATTGCTAAGGAAATTGCTGAATCACGAGTTGTGACTGTTGCAGTCGATACCATGAAATTTCTCAAACCGGTACGTGTGGGAGATGTGGTCTGCTGCTATGGAAAAGTTCTTAAAATTGGCACAACCTCGATCACTATCAACCTTGAGATTTGGGTAAAGCCGGTGCAGGGGTTGAAAAAGGAACTTGCAAAGATCAATAAAGTTACCGAAGCTGCTTTCACCTATGTTTCTGTTGATGAAGAGGGCAACAAGCAGCCAATCTTGAAAAGACTCTGATTCCCTTCCCGGGTTTCTCGCAAGCCCAGGGGTGTCAGCATCGAAGTTTTTGGTGATGGATAGACTGAGGAGAAGCCTAGTTTAGAGCGAGAGAGCGACAGCACTGATGTCGTCGTGAGTTTTGAATCGGGGGTATTTCCTGCAGCCAATATCTTCCAGCTGTTTTCCACGAATATGGTCACGCAAACACGACAAACCACCCCTCTTGTAGAGCGAAACGAACATCTCCAGATCTTGCTGCGATTCAGGATTTCGCTGGGGGAGCATCAAACCATCGCTGTAAACCAAAACATTACGCACGTTATCAAGACTCTGACTGCCGCTTTGTAAAAAATCCAGCGCTTCAACTTCGCCATTCAGCACGCCATAAGCATTATTCATCGTCTGGCGAACAGCCTGAATATCGTCTGCCAAGTGTTCCATTATTGTACCTGAACTCCTGGGGGCAATTTCTTTCCATTTACGAAGGGTTGGAAGATCCTGTCCAGAATCTTCAGTGAGCAGCCTATAGCTGCCGTCTGAAAATATTGCAACTATATGACAATCGCCTATCTGACACCAGTCAAGGTGATCCCCGTGCAATCTTACAACAGCACCAGAAGCCGACCATATCTGTTCCTTGCGTTGGTAATCGACCCCACATGCAACAGCCTTTCTTCTGATTTCCTGAGTTGCCCAAACAGCGGCCTGGAAAAGCGAGAGCGTTTCATCGTTGAAAGCTGCTGCGCATGTCTCTGCTGCCAGTCGTCCACCTGTCAAATTCCCCTGAAAAACTGATGGAGATAGGCTTGTCGCACCATCAAAGACCCCATATGTTGTCTCACCAATAACAATGCAGTCTTCATTTGTGGCACCGCTACCTTTCTCAAGCAGTGTCTCAATAGAAGGTTTTTTTGCTGTGAAATTACTGGTATAAAAAAAATCTTGTGGAGAGAGGTACATTTATGATGGTATCCTGATAATTATTGACTGTTTAAGCCACTATATGCAACCAACTACTCTATTTCAAATCGTTTGATTCAATGCAACAGCCGACAACCATCGGAAGTACCAATCTATTTTGCTACTTTATGGGTGTTCCACCACGTTAAAACCTCTAGGAGCAGTCCAGCGGACTAGCTACAGGAGCGCGCATATCCTTGATAACATGAGTATAAATCATTGTAGTTTCTACTCTAGCATGACCGAGATATTCCTGAATCTGCCTGATATCGACGCCTGCAAGAAGCAGGTGTGTTGCAAAACTATGGCGTAGAGTGTGGACACTTGCATGTTTATTTATACCTGTTTTCTTAAGGGCATCCTTTAATTTCCTCTGGATAGTACGGGGCTGGACATGATGACGCCGAACAGCATTACTGCGCGGATCAATAGAGCGCTTTTGAGCTGGAAAGAGCCATTGCCATGCTGCCTCTCTAGCGGCATTCGGATACTTTCTTGACAACGCGTTCGGCAGCCAGACTTCACCAAACCCCTCTGAAATATCTCGCGTATGCAACTCAAGTATTCTATGTATGTGCTCTTGAAGTACTGGTATTACCGCCTGAGGCAATATCGTTGATCGATCTTTATCCCCTTTTCCCGAGCGCACGAAGATTAAGGACTGGTCAAAATCAACATCCTTTATTCGCAATCTCACACACTCCTGCACCCTTAATCCGGCCCCGTAAATGATCGACAGCATCAGCTTTGATGTACCATTAGTATTGTTCAAAACATTAAAGACCTCCTCTTTAGAAAATACAACTGGCAGCCTGAATCCTGTCTTTGCACGCACCTGGTGTTTCATCTCACCAAGCTCATGCTGCAAAACCAAACGAAAAAATGTCACCAGCGAATTAAATGCAAGATTTTGAGTTGTTGCTGAAACTTTTCGGTGAATGGCTAAATAAGCGAGATAGTTTCTAACTTTCTCTTCTATGTCTGAAATAAAGAATTTGTTTTTATCATGGCTGGACTTCAATGAGTGACCAAAAAAACTTTTTACTTGCTGCAAATATGTTTTCTCTGTTCGCAGTGAATAGTTTTTTAAACGAATTGACTCTACAAAAATCCGCAGCGCTGACTGGACAGGAAAGCTGCCGTCCACATCTATTTCCACAAGAGGCTGAGGAGTTGTTTCTCCCCCCTCTTTTCCACGAATAAAGGAAGAAAAATACAGTCGAACGGATTGCTCTGCCTGTCCGATCTTCCACTCTTCCAGTCTCCCTAAATCTCGAAGATATTCGAGAAACAATGGTAACTGTTCATGCCACATCAAACCTCGCCATCGATAACGCTCTGTATTAAATAGCCTGACCCAGTGCACAAAATATTTTTCAGCACCCTGACGGACTACGGAAGTAGACAATAAGAACTCCGCAAAACCAGCACTATCAAAGTCCCTGTAATTATTCATTTTTATTCAAACCCTCCGTATTATATGCACTTATTACGACAGCCGCATAACACGGTCATTTGCGCTAATTGCGACATATATGATCAATTTCAACAGCACATTAAGACACTTCTATCCGTCAGGCATTATATTGTTTGTTAGTTATGCGACTGTCGTATAACACGTGTTTTTTCGTATAACTGGCAATCTCGCCAAACCTAACAAATGCATTGCAAAAACAATTCTTGTGAACTATTTTACAAACAATTTCTTACATTTTTCTTACTTAGAAATTTTTCCAGAACTCGGATGAAATTTTTGAACAAAAAAAGATTTATCAGTCAGAAAGACGGCAATAACTATTATTTTACGAATACTTCCTAAAATACGACTGGCGGACATTAAACGTTATGCCCCTATTAAAATAAGGAAAATTATCAATGTCAAAGCAATATGCTTTTTTCTATTTGATGAAAAATGATCCGGAAAAAATCCGTGATATTATACCCGAACACATCAGATACTGGAAAGACAACAAACCGATCAATTATTCAGGCGGTCCGTTCGGTGACAGAAGCGGCGGATTAATATTATTCGGAGCGAAAGATATGGAAACGGCTGCGGATTTGGCTATGAATGATCCGTTTGTTGTTCAGAAAGTAATTGAAAATAAATGGTTGAAAGAATGGATTCGGGAAGAATAAAAAAAGCCAACCGGGATTTTATCAGCAAGTTCCCTGTTACTCAGCCGTCAATGGGCTGGTATTTTTCATCAGCCGCTCCCGAGGATGCGATTAAGTTACCGACAGATATTTGGACATGCATGTTCAAATATATTGATGACGTGGCAAAAGGATATAAAATCTGTTTCTCTAAGAGTTCAGTCGGTTGTGCCGGAGCCTCATGTTATTTTGGCTTTTCGCAGCCGGGCGAAAATGCCGGTGAATTTTTGGCATCCAAAGAGAAGTTTAAAGAAAATATTGCATATGGCAACGAATTTTACCGCCAAATCAAAGCCGAAGTACCCCGAAAGAAGTATCTTATACTAAGCAATGTCGAGCAAATAGAAG
>Ga0316201_10004380_pt1 | contig 10639 bp, 9 predicted proteins | sample CS6wburrow_MG_FD_204516 | JGI IMG/M metagenome (GOLD analysis project Ga0316201, IMG submission 204516) | Coastal sediment microbial communities from Delaware Bay, Delaware, United States - CS-6 worm burrow | ecosystem: Environmental > Aquatic > Marine > Coastal > Sediment | place: USA: Delaware... | reverse complement strand
TCGCTGAAACAATCAAAGCGATGGCGTTACGCTATGTCGTGATCACATCGGTCGATCGTGATGATCTGCGCGATGGCGGCGCTGCACACTTTGTCGAATGTATCGAAAAGACACGTACCCTGAATCCGGAGATCGAGATCGAGATACTGGTGCCCGATTTTCGTGGCCGTATGGATGTCGCGCTAGAGATAATGCATAACGCGCCACCGGATGTATTCAACCATAACCTGGAAACCATCCCGCGTTTATATAAACAGTGCCGTCCCGGTTCAGACTATCAGTGGTCACTGGATCTGCTGAAACGTTTCAAGCAGGCGCACCCGGACGTAGCGACTAAATCAGGCCTGATGCTGGGGCTCGGTGAAAACATCGATGAAGTGGTCGAGGTGATGAAAGATATGCGCGCTCATGATGTCGATATGCTGACGCTTGGCCAGTACCTGCAGCCCAGCAAGCACCACCTGGCGGTGGAGCGTTATGTTGACCCGAAAGAATTCGATGAGTTATACGCGATAGGTATGGAGCTGGGATTCAAACATGTCGCCAGCGGTCCCATGGTACGTTCGTCCTACCATGCCGACCTGCAGGCACATGGTGAGTTTAAAGGCTAATGAGTATCGTCATTGCGAGGAACGAAGCAATCTCTTTAAGCGACCGTATTGCTTGCATAAGATTGCTTCGTTCCTCGCAATGACGTTAATTTTATTAATAGTTATAGTAGAGAATTGATATGGGTTTCATCTTCAAACCAGTACGCTGGGTACTTGGACAAATAATCATTTTTATCGACTGGATAACGCGGCCAAAACCAGTACAGCGTTCAGCTGAAGCGCAGGCCGAAGTCGATAAACAAACAGAAAATATGGCTCTGTATCATTTTCAGATGTGCCCGTTCTGTGTGAAGACGCGACGTCAGATCCATCGCCTGGGATTGAAAATCGAAAATCGTGACGCACGCAATGATGAGAAATGGAACCAGGAGCTTATCAATGAAGGTGGCAAATACCAGGTGCCCTGTCTGAAGATATCGAAAGCTGATGGTTCGGTGCAGTGGATGTATGAATCGTCTGATATCAACCAGTACCTGGATGAAAAATTTTCTGTAGATACTTAGATCAACAGTCGGAGTTTTAGTATTCCTGCGACGCTGATAGCGTCAGTTATCTCTCCGCTCATCACCCGTTCTATTGCTTCATCTAGTGATACTTTCTGGATCAGCAGGTCTTCGGCCTCTTCAAAGTCTGTTTCGCCCTGCGTTAGATCTCTGGCTACATAAACAAGGCCACGTTCATCGGTGACAGAGTTTGAAGTATGTAGCTTCATCAGTTCCTGCCAGTCATCGGCAATCAATCCGGTCTCTTCTTTTAGCTCACGCCTGGCAGACTCTAAGGGATCGATAGTTAGCGGGCCGCCGCCCATCGGTATCTCCCAGGAGTAGCAGTCGGGTACATAGCGGTATTGCCCTACCAGCCAGGTATTGTTGTCTTCATCGAGCGGGATGATACCTATCGCCAGGTTCTTGAAGTTGATCTTTCCATAATGCGAGATGCCGCCTCCCGGGTTTATGACCACATCTTCATGCAGGCTTAACCACGGATTCTCAAAAATTTGTTTACTGGATTGCTGCTTCCATGGATTTTCTGTTGTCGGTAGCTTGTCTTTACTGTCTTTCATCGCATCAGGCGTCTTTTAATGTTTTTTGGTATCGGAGGTTTGGTTGGGCTCTCTGGTGTCTTTATCAATGATGGATGTGCTGGAGTCCGGATGTTGCTGAGCTGCCGACCGATGTCGTGCTTTACTTTTTCTATTTCAAATTCGGCCTGCAGGTGCATCCAGTAACTCGCACTGTTACTAAAATATGTTGCCAGGCGAACCGCGGTGTCAGCGGTAATACCACGCTTTCCGTGGATTATCTCGTTGATTCTTCTCGGTGGGACTTTTATCGCGCGCGCCAGTGCATTCTGGCTGATGTTCTGAGGTTCCAGGTACTGTTTCTGTAAAACTTTTCCGGGGTGCTGGCAGGGCATTGTTAGAATATAACGAATAACGTTATATAACGCAATACGTTATATCTGCTGCTATCTCAAATGGCTTGCCTTATATAGTCTGTCTGAGACCATCCGGTTTCCATGCAGGGGCGATGACATTGGGCATATCCGAGCGATTGAGCAGCCGTGCTGGGGATAGTGCCATCTCGCCATAGCGTTCATTAATACTGTCCATGGCGCAATTTAGCTGCTGACGCACTTTATTTTCATCCTGGGTGCTGAACAGGTCCATCTGCATGGCGGCGGGTTGCGGGTCGAGGGCGGTGACCTGTACCTGGTGAATGCCTTCGCCCTGCCAGCATAGATCGAGCACATAATACGCCAGTCGGTAGATCTGCTGCTGATCATTACTGAATTCGCTGAGCCGGCTCTTGCTGCCTAACCAGCCCTGGTCCGTGCGCAGGCCAATCCAGAAGGTTTTTGCCTGCATGTCATGGCGGCGCATACGGGTACCGACCTTGCTACACATGTGCTGCAGGTAGGTGAGCAGGGTATCGCGGTCGCGGGTATTGGGTGGCATAACCTTGCCATGGCCGATGGATTTGGGGGCCGCGACATCCGGATGCAGCGGGTCGGGGTCGGCTCCCTGGCACATATACCAGATACGCCGGCCGAGATTGCCAAAGCGCCGTGATAACACGCTGATGGGCAGTTTCTCCATGTCACCGCAATAAGTTACGCCATGCTGGGCGAGAAAATTGCCGATACCCCTGGCGATACCGCAGAGTTCGGTGACCGGTACATGCTGCAGGGCAGATCTTGCCTGCCATGGCGGAATGATGGTGAAGCCGTCAGGTTTGTTGAGTTTGGCGGCATATTTGGCAGTGGTTTTATCGCCGCTTAAGCCGAGTGAGCATAACAGGCCGGAAGCGCCGTAAACCGCCTGTTTGAGCTCCCGTGCTGCCTGTTCGGGCGAGCCGTACAGTTTCTGGCAGGAGGTGATATCAACAAAGGCTTCATCAACCGAAAATATTTCGATGTCGGGACAGACGTTGACCAGTGAATGCATGATGTTGCGGGAAACTTTTGCATATACCTTAGGACGGGTCGGGCGTTGCACCAGGTGCGGGCAGAGTCGCAGGGCTTCTCTTACCCGCATGCCGGTGCGGATGCCGAAGGCGCGTGCCTCGTAGGAGCAGGTGATGATGCAGCTGCCGCGCATACCGTTGGTGATGGCCACCGGCTGGCCGAGCAATGAGGGGAAGTCGCGCTGTTCGACGGAAGCGAAGAAGGCGTTCATGTCGAGCAGGGCGATGGCGCGTTGCCAGTGGTTGCCTTTCATGTTGCTCGATTAGAAATGTTGTCATCTCGAACGAATGTGAGAGATCTTGAGGTTTGGTGTATAAGATCTCTCCCGTTGGTCGGGATGACAAGAGGGGAGTGTTTTTTTAGGGATACCATCGTTTACTTAAGTCTTGCCATTCTTTATTTGTACTTTCAATAAGCATATTTTTCTTTTCTCTGCACCAGTGTTTAATTTCTTTTTCACGTGTTATCGCTGACTCTATGTCACTGGTCTGTTCGAAATAAACTAGCTTGTTAATGTTGTATTTTTCGGTGAAGCCTTTTATCAATTTGTTTTTGTGTTGGTAGACGCGGCCTTCCAGGTTGCTGGTTACGCCTGTATATAAAACTTTATTGTTCCAGTTTGTTAGCAAGTAAACGTATACGTTTTGTTCATTTTTTTAAAGTCCATTTTTTTGGTTAGAGGTTCAAGATCTCTCCCGCTGGTCGAGATGACAGTATTATTTTTCAAGATGACAAACCGCTGTTTTCTGGCATCTCATTATTACCTGTCATCTCGACCAGCGGGAGAGATCTTAAAGGTTTAATATTTCCGCAACTGGCCGATCAGTACTCCCTGTATCCTTACCCGGCTTGCCTCATACACCATCTCTTCCATATCTTTATTGGCTGGAATGAGCTTGATGTAACGTCCCCTGTGGCTTCGTTTGAAACGCTTCAACGTGGTTTCGGCTTCATCGATCAGTGCTACCACGATGTCGCCATCATTGGCGGTCTCGCGAAATTCGATGATGACGGTATCACCGTCCATGATGCCGGCTTCGATCATCGAGTCTCCCTGCACGCGCACGGCAAAATTGTTGTGCCCGAAAAAATCCTGCAGGTCGATCTGGTCTTCACCGGGGATGGCTTCGATGGGTTTGCCAGCCGCGATCCTGCCCAGCAACGGCAGTACCGACTCGTTACGAAACGGGTTAGGTTTCAGCAGACTGATACCACGGTGTTTGCCGTTATCCAGGGCGATGAAACCGTTATCAGCCAGTGCCTGTACGTAGCGGTGGGCAACACCGCGGGAGCGGATGCCGATGCCTTCGGCAATCTCCTGCAACTTGGGTGATACCGTGTACCGGGCGATGTAATGCTCGATGAAATCCAGGGTAAGTCTTTGTTTGTCGGTGAGTTGTTGCTTATCGGTCACTTATGTTCTCAAAATGTTCTCATCATGAGGATAGTTTAAGTGAAATGGTCATGGTGAATCAAGGGAAATTTTACAAGCTTTTCACCGCAGAGCTGTGGAGACGCGGAGGACTAAATAAATTTTTGTGCGTCATTGCGAGCGATGCGCAGCAATCTCCATAAGCGATACAGCCGTCTAAAACGGATTACCGTGCTTCGCTCGCAATGACATTGTAATAATCGTCTCTGCGGTTTAGGTTTTTGATGTTGCTTCAGCGTCAGGCTGTTGCCTGGCTGATTCTGACCGGGATACGGTTAGCGCCAAAGTTACCGGCCGCCTTGTCAAATCTTCCAGCAATGGCCTTGCCGCAGTCAGGGCAGTGCCCATCTTCGGTTAAGCGGTACTGGTTTATCTGATACCAGTCGCGCACAATCAGTGGACTCTGGCAGCTCGGGCAGAAGGTGGTATCGCCTTCGATGTGATGTACATTGCCAGTGTAGACATAGTGCAGTCCCTGTTTCAGTGCGATGTCTCGGGCACGTATCAGGGTCGCCTGTGGCGTCGCCGGGATGTCTGCCATCTTGTAGTCCGGGTGAAATGCTGAGAAGTGCAGGGGCACGTCGGCTCCCAGCTCTTTCTTGATCCATTTGCACATCTCGGTTATTTCTTCATCGGAATCATTTTTACCGGGAATGAGCAGGGTGGTGATTTCCAGCCAGACATCGGTCTCATGTTTGAGATAGATCAGGGTGTCCAGTACCGGTTGCAGGTGGGCACCGGTGAGCTTGTAGTAAAACTCTTCGGTAAAGGCTTTCAGGTCGACATTGGCGGCATCTATTTTTGAGAAGAAGTCCTGGCGTGCCGGTTCACTGATATAACCGGCAGTGACGGCGACGGTTTTGATACCACGGGCGTGGCAGGCATCGGCGGTATCCATGGCATATTCGGCAAAGATGACTGGATCGTTGTAGGTAAAGGCAACACTCTTGCAGCCATGCTGCTGTGCGGTAATGGCGATGGCTTCGGGGGAAGCCTGATCCATCAGGCGATCCATGTCTCGTGATTTGCTGATGTCCCAGTTCTGGCAGAATTTGCATGCCAGGTTACAGCCGGCGGTGCCGAAGGAGAACACGCTGCTGCCGGGGTAGAAGTGGTTGAGTGGTTTTTTCTCGATGGGATCGATACAGAAACCGGACGAGCGGCCATAGGTGGTGAGGATGATCTGGTCGTTCTCACACATGCGTACGAAGCAGGCGCCGCGTTGGCCTTCGTGTAGCTTGCAGTCACGTGGGCAAAGGTCGCACTGGATGCGGCCATCATCTAACTTATGCCAGTAACGACCAACGTAGTGTGAATTATCTGTCATGCCAATATGCCCTCGTCTTCATCTTCATGCTGGTCTTCAAAATCGTGCTCCTTCCATTTGCTGACGGTATAACGGGCGAGCTTAACATCATCAGCCCAGAAGTCAGCGGGTAGACCGGCCTTCTGTTTCAGGTGGGCGACAAAGTCTTTGCGCTCTGGTAGCTGCTCCCATACCTGGGGCAGGAACGTGCTGCGGTAGTGACCGTGTTCGAACACCAGGCCGTCGACACCGGGTTGAAGCTGCGCCAGAGCATCCTGCTCATCGGAGAATTGCATGTCCTGCATGGGCGATAGCAATGAAACTTCGATCTCCGTGTCTGCCAGTTCATCAGCCGTTAAGGGGGAAAAACGCGGGTCTTTAAAAGCCGCTGCCCGGGCATTACTGGAAACATCTTCCAGCAGTGGCCGGTAAGCCTGCAGTGTACCTATGCAGCCGCGCAACTGGCCATGCTGCGTCAGTGTGACGAAGCTGGCTGCTTTCTGCTGCAGCCAGCTTTCATTTTTGATCTCATCGTCGATGGGTTCACAGGTCTGTGCCAATGCTTCTGCGATGGAAGCGCGGGCGATCCGTAATAATACCTCACCCTTGTTAATGGGCATGATCCGTCTCCGTAAAGCTGAATGCAGCGTAACCGACGACACGATCTTTATCACCTGCAGTATCACCGGAATTGCGCAGGTCGAGCAGGTGAGGTTGCAGATGGTGTTGCCTGGCCGCCATCAGAAGACCGTTGACCGGGGTGCCGCCGCATGCCTGTTCATGGCTTAAGGTGTTTTGCAGGTTCAAGATATCCTGTGCGGTTTGTGTGTCGATTGTTCGTGCTGTCTGGTAAGGATGAAAGTGAGACAGGTCGGAACTGATCACGATCAGCGTTTCGGGTCCGCCCCATAATACTTCCAGAACCTCGGCAACTTCCGATGGTGTTGCGTTGCCTACGGCCAATGGCAGCAGTTTGAAATCACTCAGGACTGTCTGCAGGAACGGTAGCTGTACTTCGAGGGAATGTTCCGGCGCATGGGCTGCGGTGCTCTCGATCACCTGCGGCATGTCCTCGATAGCAGCGACTGCATCAAGATCGATGGGAATCTCTCCTAATGGTGTTGCGAATACCGTCACTCCGGGAAGTGCCAGGCCGCGAACTGCAACGTGATGAACAGGACCTAGCAATATGACGCGTTTTATCACATCACGTTTTGCCGTTAGCCGGGCATAGACACTTGCAGCAACCGGCCCGGAATAGATATAACCTGCATGGGGGGCGATTATGGCTTTTGGTGAAAGCTCAGATGCATCTATGTTTGATCGGGCATCTTCCAGTAACATTTGTACGTCATTTGCCAGAACCTGTTTCTGGCCATTATAGAAAGCGCCTGCCACGGCGGGTGGGCGAACAGTGTTCACATCAATCCTCTTAAAAATCTTGTTTCTTTATACCTATATAATTAGGGTTTTTAGCTAAATATCAAGTCTTATGCACAGTATGATCCTGTTAGAAGCCGCGTCTGTATCTGGCAGAGAAGATTGTGAGCTGTGATGTCGTTATGGAAAAAGGCTCGTATAGAGATAACAAATGGTGTTAATTTTTGCGTTCAAAAGCAAAACTATCTGTTTTTTATAGTATTGTCAGACTATATGAATAACTTATTTCATGATGAAAACGATCAAGAGTGGATGAGATGCCTATGAAGATGGAAGCCGGGCAAGTAGTCGATTATGCAGCGCGCACAGATGTCGGAAAGACGAGAGAACATAATGAAGATTATTATTGCGTAAACGCAGACCTGGGGCTATACGTGGTTGCTGATGGTATGGGTGGGCATGCCAGTGGTGAAGTCGCTAGTAAGATTGCAGTGACTACCATCGAACAGCAGGTAGCGCAGGGCTGTGGTTTGGTCGAAGCGATCGCTAAGGCGCATGCCGCGATAATCAAAGGGGTTGAAGAAGGCCTGGGTAAACATGGTATGGGGACGACTGTGGTTGCTGTTCAGCTTGAGGGCGGCAGCTATACGCTGGCATGGGTTGGCGATAGTCGTGCCTATCTGTGGGATGGCGAGTTATCGCAACTCAGTAAAGATCATTCGATGGTGCAGATGTTGATCGATTCCGGGCAGATAACACGAGATGAAGCGCGTACCCACCCGCGTAAGAATATCATCTATCAGAATCTTGGTGCGGCCGAGGTCGAAGGCCACCAGGTTTCTGCTGAGCGAGGTGTGCTTTATAAAGGTCAGAAGATCATCCTGTGCAGTGATGGGATGTCAGATGAAGTTGATGATGCGCAGATTGCTGAGATCATCAGTCAGGCTGACAATGTGGACGATACTGCAGAGAATTTAGTAACTGCTGCTATCGATAATGGCGGCAACGATAATGTTTCTGTTATCGTGATTTCTGCACCTGCCGATGCGCTGGAGAAACCGGAGCGTGAAGGGGTAGAAATAGAAGTTGATAAGCCTGAGTCAATCTCGGATGAGGATGTTTGAGGTATAGCAATCCCGGATATGTTTTTGATGTCATTGCGAGCCGAGCACGGCAATCTCATTCAGACAGCAGTATCGCTTATAGAGATTGCCGTGCTCGGCTCGCAATGACGGCATCATAAAAAATATCTTTTCTGACTAATTGCTTTTCTGCAGTACGCTAAAATATATGTTGCCCGAGTTCCCCGCTCTATAATCTTCACCCGGGCTGATATAACCTTCGCCGATCAAGGGCAGTTCTTCGCGTCGAATAAAGATGGTTTCCTGGTCGTTCAATTTTACAAAGGTACCGTTTGTGCTGTAGTCGACGAGTACAAATTTTCCGCGGCGAAATTCCAGGTTTACATGTGATCGAGATGCGAACTTCGCATCGATCGTAATATCGCAGGAGTCATCACGGCCTATGCTGATCGCAGAGTTCATGTCGGTGTCAGTATAGAAATGCTCTTCAGCGTTGGACTTTAGTACGATTGAAACATTTGCCTGTGCTATCTGCTGTATGTGATATGCAGTAGCGAAGGTGGTGACATTGCCTTCTTCCCAGAGGATCTGGTAGATCTTTATCTCTTCATCAATGCCTTTTACGCGGGCGCTGTCAAATAAGCGCGTTTTTGATTTTGACGCACTACTTAAAAGTTCGACGAAGCTCTCTGTGGTGATGCTCTGGTTAGCTTTTGCGATAGCGGCCATGCGTGCGGCGATGTTGACAGCGTCACCAAAGATATCATTGTTTTTTTCGATGGTGTTGCCATAATGTAAGCCGATCCGAATATTAAGTGGATGCAAATCATCGTTGGTTATTTTCTTTACATGCATCTCTGTGGCAGCAAGCGCGGCATCTTCTGCGGTCGGAAACTGGCACATGATCTCATCGCCGATCTTCTTTATCACACGGCCATTATAATTGGCCGTGATGTTGCACATGATATCGAGGCGGGTGGAGATAAGCAGCTCGGCTTTATCATCACCGAGCTGATTGTATAACCGGGTGCTGCCAGCGATGTCGGCAAACATGATGGCGCACTGGTTGTTGGATAAATTTCCCATTGAATAACTGTAGCAGTATTACGGGATATTTCTATAAATAGTAATGACTGCTTTTGCCTGCGGTTTCAACTGAACGACTAAAAACCGTAATCTTCTGATGTCGCCTGAGGATTTATTCTTGACCGATGTAAAAGAGCTATATAGTCAGTCCAAGTGCAGAGAAAAGCTCATCCAGATGTTTTTCATAACTTCGCCATTTTCCGACAGAGCTCGTATATATTTTTTGCCGAACCTGGCTGTGACTTGCGGTTGCTACAGTACGTTTTGTTTGATGGAAGTCTAGACATTTATCATTCCACTCTAATCCACAGAAGTCGACGAGTCTGCGAATTTCCTGTTCTGGGTTCTCTACGATATTTTCATAAGATAAATCAAATATCTGATTGGGTATGACTTTTGTCCAATGTTTCATCAATTTTTCATACATGCGATAAAATTTACCAAGGCTGTCCAATGAATAGGCATATGGGTGTTCGCCTGTAAAGTTCTGGAAATAACATGATAGGCATGTATCAAGTGGATCACGCATGCAATGAATAATACGTGCATTAGGAAACATTAGTGAAATAAATCCAAGATGCATGAAGTTCGATGGCATTTTGTCAGTTATGAATTCTTCATTATTAGACTTTTGCTGTGATTCTTCAAGATATTCTGAGGCCAGTTGTCCCAGTGTGTGGTCGTCTAGATATTCCAGGCATTCTGGATAAGGTGTCGATGTATTCAACACGGTCGGAAGCTGGTCAACCATACGATTAACAATGGGTAGTTCGCCAGCGCCAAAAACGTCAGGGTGACTGGCAAGAATCTGCTCAGCAAGTGATGTTCCTGATCTTGGCATCCCTACAATGAATATAGGTTTCTCAGATGAATCAAGCTCGTGATGATGTTTAGCAAAGATATCTGCAGTGTAAGTAGCGATTAGGGAATCGAACATATCAACGTAAGCTGGCTCATCAAATGTAATGTTCTTTAACTTATTGCCTTGATGATAGTGCTCAAATGCAATGTCTAGATTACCCTGTTGTTCATAGAGTTTTGCTAAAGCGAAAAGCAGTTTAGATCTTAATCTATCTGTAACATTATCATTGTTTAAGCATTCAATGCCTGTTTCTATAGCTTTTTCAGTAGCTCCGAATTCAAATGCGTAAGTGATATAAGCAATTTTCGCAGAATAATTATCGGGTTCTGTCTTAAGTATATTCTCTAGTTTTTCGCCTGCCTTTTCGTACTCGCCCTGTAAAGCTAATATACCGGCTAATCCTGCTTGCGCATC
>Ga0316201_10004379_pt1 | contig 10640 bp, 11 predicted proteins | sample CS6wburrow_MG_FD_204516 | JGI IMG/M metagenome (GOLD analysis project Ga0316201, IMG submission 204516) | Coastal sediment microbial communities from Delaware Bay, Delaware, United States - CS-6 worm burrow | ecosystem: Environmental > Aquatic > Marine > Coastal > Sediment | place: USA... | reverse complement strand
CCAGGCGTGCTCCTTAAACCACTCGGACACCTCTCCGGATTTTGGAGGCGCAAGGTTATACCAGAATGCCTGTTGGCGCAATCTCCAGGCGGGCGGCAGACTTGAGGAGTAACGTGGATATTCACCTGTCGGGACGGATTCGCGTATATTCCCCTTGCGCAATTGTTGCAGGTTGGAGATAAGCGATGTCCGGTAGTAAAAAAACAACAGATAAATCCAAAAAGCAGAACCTGGCTTCCCAGGCGGACCGGCACCGATTGTATGAGTTGTCGGTGCAGTACGCGGCATCGGAAATCGAGTTTGTCGATGACACCTTCAAGTCGTTACGCGGACGCCGGGCCAAGCTGCTGCGGGAAGATTTCTGCGGTACCGCCAATGTATGTTGCGAATGGGTGCGGAAGCGCAAGGGCAACCAGGCTATCGGGGTCGACCTTGACCAGTCAGTATTGCAGTGGGGGGAGGAGAATAACCTGTCCAAACTCACCCTGCCCCAACGCAATCGTATAGAGTTGCGTTGCGAAAACGTGCTTGATGCCGACACCGGTGCGCCTGACATCATCTCCGCGATGAATTTCAGCTACTGGCTGTTCAAAGAGCGCAAGCAGTTGAAGCGCTACTTCCGCCGGGTGCGCGAATCCCTTGCCGACGGAGGCATCTTTTTTCTCGATGCTTACGGCGGATACGACTCCTTCAGGGAGATCGTGGAGGAGCGGGAGATCGAAGAGGAAGGTGGTTTCACCTATATCTGGGAGCAGAAGAAGTACGAACCCGTCAACGGCGCGCTGATCTGCCATATTCATTTCGATTTTCCGGATGGCTCGCGTCTCGAGCGTGCATTCAGCTACGACTGGCGCCTGTGGACGCTGCCCGAAATCCGCGAACTGTTGTCGGAGGCGGGCTTCAGCAGGAGCACCGTCTACTGGCAGGGGTGGGACGAGAACGGCGAAGCCGATGGCGACTTCAAGCCGGTGACCGAAGGTGAGTCGGATGCCGGGTGGATCTGCTATATTTCTGCAGAGAAGTGATCCAACTGCGCCAGTTCCAACACCTCGGCAGCCCCATCAACGATACGCCAGCGCAGATCGAAGTCGTATAGTCGGATGCCGTAGACCCGTTGCTGCCGCCCCGACCCTATATAGGCCGGTCTCGGGTCGGTTTCGAGCAGCGCCTGGATCAGCTCCCTGAGTGTCTCCCCATCCGGGCGTTGCGCCAACTGTTCTAATGCCCTGGATGAGAAGTGGACCTTGAACAGCGAGTCTGGCGCCGCTGCGGCGAATCCCGAGTCTGCATCGGGGATACTATCCACGTAGGCAACGTAGGGCTTGATATCGAGCACCGGGGTGCCGTCCACCAGGTCGAGCCCGGCTATCTCCAGCAGCACGCCGCCTCGCTCCGTAACGACGCGTTCCAGCCGCACCACCGAAAGACCGATCGGATTGGGGCGGAAGGGTGAACGACTGGCGAAGACGCCGATCCGCCGGTTGCCGCCGAGACGCGGCGGTCTGACGGTCGGTTGCCACTGCTCGCGCAGGGAGCGGTCGAACAGGAACTGGATCCAGATATGCGAGTAGCCTTCCAGTCCGGCAACGGCCTCCGCGCAATCGTAAGGCGGCAGCAATTCCACGCTCCCCTTTGCCTGGGGCACCAGACCGGGTTGGCGCGGCACACCGAACTTCTCTTTGTAAGGGGATTGGACTATGCCGATGGTTTCGAATTGGATTTTCATATTATTTCGTAGACGAAAAGAGGTCAGTACCCTTAATAGTTTAAGGGTACTGACCTCTTTTCGCTGCTAAAATTGCCGCGTATCCTTATCCGCTCCAACAACAGCACTCACACCTGATGACCTATTATTGGATCAGACAGCTCCACATCGCCACCGTGATATTCACGATTACCTTCTTCGCGTTGCGCTACTACTGGATGCTGTTCCGCCCCCATCTGTCGAAACAACGCTGGGTAAGAGTCCTGTCGGTTGTCAACGACACCACGCTGCTCTGCGCCGGCATTGCCATGGCGGTGATGAGCCAACAGTATCCGCTGCAGGCGCCTTGGCTCACCGCCAAACTTATCGGGCTGCTGGCATACATCGTACTGGGAACGCTGGCGCTGAAACGCGCTAAAAGCCGGCCCATACGGATAGTAACCGGCGGCCTCGCACTGGTCAGCGCCGGTTATATCGTCAGCGTTGCCCTGACCCGAAACCCCGCTCCCTGGTTCAACCTAACTTTTTAATTCATATTTATAATTATCAATTAATAATATACGGATATATGATCTGTGGCATGCTGAAATACGGCCAATACAAGTAGAATTAAATCTAGAATTTCACCGCTTGCAGGATGGTGGCGAAAGATGGATGAAACACTAAAACGATTGTTGGAAGTTGAGATTCGCGCGGAAACAATAGCACGCCAGGCGGAGGAAGCCCGGGAGCGCGTGATCCAGGGCGCCCTGCTCGAAGCAAGGGCCGAAGATAACCGCTTCGAAGCAAGAATCCCTGAACTTCATGCATCATTTCTAGAAAAAGCGGAAGCCCGCGCCGCGCAGTCCAACAGCGAATTGAAGCGGCGTTATGACGAGCGTCACACCCAGCTCCGCGACATGGCGGAGGCGCGCGAGGAGGATGCTCTGGATGCGGCATTCGCGCTGTTGATCGATGCCGAGGCAGACGACTGAAGGATCTGCCGCCATGACCACCCCCGCCTCTCATACCTACCTCAAAACCCGCGCAGCGGTAATGGCCAAGCAGCTGTTCTCTGCCGACCGGCTGGAGCAGATGCTGCAATCCAATCTGGAAAGCCTGGTGCGCGAATTCAAGCTGGAATCTTTCATTGGGAGTTCAAACTCCCAGGCCGGGATAAACCGGGCGGCGGAACGGGCCTTGATTCATACGCTAATGAACGAGCTTGGGGTTCTGCTGAGGCCATTGGACGGCACCGCGCGCAACATCCTGATTCACTGGACCCGTAAATTCGAACTCTACAACCTGAAAGCGCTGATCCGCGGCAAGCTGCAGGGGCTCCCGTTCGAGCAGATAAAGCACGATCTCTACGACCTGCCGCCGCTGATCAGCCTGCCCCATGACCGCCTCCTCAGAACGGAGAGCGTGCTTGAGCTGTTGCGCAGTCTGGAGCAGAGCCCATTCGCGGATATTGCGCTGCAGGCACGCCAGGTGTACGAGGAGAAAAACGAGCCATTCTCGCTGGATGCGGCAATCGATCGCACTTATTACACCGGGTTGTTGCGTCGTATTCGGCGGGCAAACGCGAAGGACTATGACTCTCTGCAGCGATTGGCCGGCAGCTTGATCGACCAGCAGAATCTGATCTGGCTGCTGCGTTATCGTTTCAGTTACCAGCTCTCTCCGTCGGAAACTTACTATCTGCTGATCCCGTTCGGGCGCCAGCTGCACCAGGAGCGACTGAAGATGCTGGTCAACCTGGAACAGTTCGAGCGGGTAATAGAGAAGCTGCCCAACGGGCTGAGAGAGTGTCTGGATGGCGTTGCCGACCTGCCCGGCGCCGAGCGTCTGCTGGAGGCGAACAGCGCGCTCCAGACGCGTAAAAGCCTGCGTTTCAGCCAATCTGCCGTCACCCGTTCGCTGGCCTATCTGATACTGCGTGAGATGGATCTCAAAAAACTTTACGTGCTGCTGCAGGGTAAGGTACTGAATCTGAATGACTCGCTGATCCGAACTGCCGCAGGCATGACTCAGGGCGATCCGAATAGCGGGCAAAGCGCGCGAGATGCGCATGTTTAGCCCGCGGCCAATGAAGCATGTAATGATCCAGGTGCTGACCGAAGACCTGCCCCAGGTGTCGTTGATTCTGGCTGAACTGGAGCTGTTCAGCCCGGACCACCGACCCCTCTACGACGAGTACTTTCCGCGGGTGCCAGGGCAGCGTTTCCGCGAAATTTTCACCCAGGCCAGCAGCCGGATGCAAAAGATAATCCGTCATATACCGCTTGCCCCGGCTGCGCACCTCAGCCAACACCACGTGATCAGCGAAGAGGAGCTTGATGAAACCAACCAATGGCTGGGTGAAGTGTGGGAGCGCTGTTCAGAATTCGAGGAGAATTTTCGCCGTTTTGAAGACGAGAAGCAGATGATCTCCCAGCTGGAGCAGGCGCTGGAGAATTTCGGCGAGCTTAACATCGACCTTGGGCTGCTCCAGGATGAACGGCTGTTTCTAGATATCCACGTGGGTATGGTACCGCGCGCCAACGTCAGTCAACTGAAAGAGGCCGTCACCCTGGCCAACTACCTTTTATTCGACTACATGGCGCATGACGATAGCATCCATGTCGTCGTTATCGGACCCAAAGGGGAGCGCGAGAGAGAGCTCCGCTCGGTACTCGACACGGCTGGATTCCGCGCATTGAACATCCCGCCGGAGCTCCATGATGAACCGGAGCGGGTTCGCGACGAACTCGACCGGCGCAAGCTGGAGCTGGATCTGCGGCTGCACAACGAGACTGAGAACGAGCACGCCTGTGCCAACGAACTCAGGGAGCAGCTTGAACGGTCGCGCGACACACTGATCCTGGCCGAGCCTTACGTCAGAATCGACACTGCTGCCCGCAGCGCCGGCTACCTGTCTATCGTCTCCGGTTGGACACCGGCGCGTGAAATCCACCATATCCGCACGGCGCTGCAACAGGCGTTATCCAATCCGTTCCGGTTGAATGCCCGCAGTCCCACTACCGACGAGCGTCAACTGGTGCCGAGTTACCTGCCGGGCAATCTGTTCATGGCGCCCTTCGCCACGCTGGTAAAGCAGTATGGCATCCCGCGCTATGGCGAGGTCGATCCGACCGTAATCTTTGCCATCACTTTCATTTTGATGTTCGGTATGATGTTCGGCGATATCGGCCACGGGCTGACCATCGCACTGGTCGCCTGGCTGGCCCGCAAAAAGCTCAAGACTTTCACCCTGTTCGTGGTTTCGATCGGCTTCTCAGCCAGCCTCTTCGGACTACTCTACGGCAGCATATTCGGCTACGAACACCTGATCGACGCGCTCTGGATTGCGCCGCTGTCAGATCCGCTCTACATGCTCTCGGTGGCGCTCGGCTGGGGCGTCGCTTTTCTTGTGGTGATTAATTTGATCGCCATCTACAACCGCATTGTCCAGGGCAATATCAGCCGGGCGATATTCGATACCAACGGGCTGGTAAGCGCGACGCTCTACCTGAGCATGCTCACCGGCTTGTACCAAATTTATCTCATCGGTGAGTATGGACTGGCCGCTGCGGTTATCAGCATTCTGTCACTGCTGACGCTGCTGGCCTACAAGCTGATCAAGGCCAAAGCTTCTCCCGGAGAACGCTTGCTGGTGGCGGTCATCGAAACCTTCGAGACCCTTACCGGTTATGTCTCCAATACGCTCTCCTTTCTGCGTGTGGCCGCGTTCAGCCTGAATCACGTAGCGCTGGCAATCGCGATTTTCGCGCTGGCTGACATAATGGAGAGCATTCAGGCCCACATCGTCATGGTGATATGCGGCAATCTCTTTATCCTGGTGCTGGAGGGGGCGATCGTCACCATCCAGGCACTGCGCCTGGAGTACTTCGAGGGCTTCTCCCGCTTCTACTCAGGCGACGGGCTGGAGTTCCGACCGCTCCGACTGAATACCGGAGGCACCACATGATCCCATCCAGCGACTCGGTTCGTTTGCAAACGGCCCTGTTTTTCCACCCCACCCTAACAAGGAGCAGACAATGTACTGGCTTATCGGACTGATGACTTGCGGCATCATCGGGATCATCGCGACCGGCTTTTATTACGAAATCCGTCCAGACCGGCGTTCCGCACGTGCGCGTTGGTTCAAGCCCGCGGTACAGAGCAATCTGGCGCTGTTTGTCGTTGCCCTGGCGAGTCTCATCTTTGTTGGTGTTGACGAAGTGATGGCCGCCGCCCAGGTGGCTGAAGGCGGACGCGAAATTTCCATCGGCATGGGGCTCGCCATCATCGGCGTCGGCATTCCAACTGCGCTTAGCACCATCGCCGCAGGCATAGCCGTGGGCCCTATCGGGGCGGCATCGCTGGCGGTGCTGGCCGAGAAACCGGAGATCTTCGGCCGCACCTTGATCTACCTCGGCCTGGCTGAAGGTATCGCGATTTACGGCCTGGTCATGAGTATTTTATTACTGGACAAGATATGAGTAGCGGCACCAATTGCGGCACCCCGACCGGGGGCAATACACGCATGCTTTTCTTCGGAGATGCGGCGCTGACCGACAGCTTCCAGCTGATCGGTTTCAAGACCTGGTCGGATCCCGACATCGCAGAATTGGAAGCAGTACTCGCGGAGTTGCTCGAGAGTAAATGCAACGCCTTTATCATTCTTGACAGCAGGCTCTCCGAAGCCAGCTCACAGATGCTGGACCGAGTGCGTAAGGAGGGGGGCCACATTCTGATAAGCGAGGTGCCGGCACTGAACGATCCGGATGGCTTCCGCGGCAGTATCGACAGCCAGATTAATGGTTTGGTGGATAACGGTAACTCTTATGGACCAGGTTAACGAACTGGAAAACGCAATTCTGGCACGTGCAAACCGTTTGGCGGGCGAGTATCGGGAACGCGCCGAACACAGCCGCGAGAACATTCTACGCAGTGCACGGGAACGTTTGCACCTGCGCGAGGAGCGCGAGGTGCTGGTGGCAAAAGCAAGGGCGGAGCGCGCCTACCGGCGCATGGTGCAGGCCGATGAGTTGAATCTGCAGAAGGAGATGGATCATCTGCGTTGGAATCTGGTGGAGAGCGTGACTGAACGGCTGACGGAGCGCATGCGGGTATTTGCACAACAGGAACGCGATCAGTACCAGGCGCTGTTGCAGGCACTGCTGGAAAAGGGCGCGCAGGCAATAGAGCGGGACTCCCTGGTAGCCGAAGTGAACAGGCGGGATCTGGCGTGGCTGAGCACGATCTGGGATGACTTTGTCGAAGCGGCGTGCCCCAGCAAAACGATAATACTGGCAACCGACCCTATCGACACATTGGGCGGTATTCTGATTCGCAGCGGCGACAACCGAATCCGTGTCGACAACACCTTTGAGGGTCGCCTGGACAGGCTGGAAAGCCGACTGCATCAGCTCATCATCGAACGTCTCTTGCCGGAAGCCAGACTACTAGGGCCCTAACATGACAGAGAACGCCAAACGCGGTGTAATCCGCGAAATCAACGGCCCCATCGTCACTATTCGGCTGCCTGGTATTCGCAATGGGGAGCAGATCAAAATCGGCCACTTGGGGCTAATCGGCGAAGCCATCGCCCTGCACGGCGACGAAGCGGTGGTCCAGGCTTATGAGTCCACCGAGGGGATCCGCCCCGGCGAACCGGTGGAGGGGCTGGGCTGGCCGCTCTCGGTGGAACTCGGACCCGGTCTGCTGGGGGGTATATTCGATGGCGTGCAACGTCCCCTTGAGAAGATATTTCTCAGCGCCGGCGATCACATCCCAAGGGGATTGACGCTACCGGCGCTAAACCGCGAGAAAGTCTGGCACTTCGTACCAAATGAAGCGCTTAAATCCGGCACCGAACTGGATGCCGGCGCCCAGCTCGGCAGAGTGCAGGAGACGGAGAGTATAGAACACCGGATTCTGCTGCCCCCGGAGCACCAGGGCAAGCTGCTGGAACTGGCGCCCGAAGGCGACTATCTGCTGGATGACCCGATCGGCCGGATACGCAACCGGGACGGAAGCAGCCACAAGCTCAAACTCTACCACCGCTGGCCGGTGCGAAATCCCCGCCCCTACCGCCGGCGCGACAATAGCATCGCACCACTGATCACCGGGCAGCGCATCATGGATACCTTCTTCCCCTTGATCAAGGGTGGTAAGGCCGCCGTGCCCGGCCCGTTTGGCGCCGGTAAGACGGTGGTGCAGCATCAGATCGCGCGCTGGTCCAACGCCGATATCGTTATTTTCGTCGGCTGCGGCGAGCGCGGTAACGAACTGGTCGATGTGCTTGAAACTTTCCCCAAACTACAGGACCCGCACACCGGCCGAAGCCTGATGGAGCGCACGCTGCTGGTGGCCAACACCTCCAATATGCCGGTGGTAGCGCGCGAAGCGTCGATCTACGTCGGCATGACCATAGCCGAATACTATCGCGATCAGGGTTATGACGTCGTGGTGCTGGCCGACTCCACCAGCCGTTGGGCCGAAGCGCTGCGCGAAGTCTCCGGCCGCCTCGGTCAGATGCCGGTCGAGGACGGCTACCCGGCCTATCTCGCCTCGCGCCTGGCGGCGGTATACGAACGCGCCGGCCGGGTGGAAACCCGCAGCGGCGAAAAAGGCTCGGTCACGCTGATCGGCAGCGTCTCTCCCCCGGGCGGCGATTTCTCCGAACCGGTAACCGCCCACACCAAGGAGATCATCCAGACTTTCTGGGCGCTCTCCAAAGAGCTGGCCGATGCGCGTCACTACCCCGCCATCGACTGGGTCAACAGCTTTTCCGAGCACATTCGGGTGGCGGCGGACTGGTGGCACCAGCAAGTGGGAGGCAAGTGGGAACAACGCCGTGCCAAAGCGCTGGCGCTGCTGGCGCGCAACGCCGAGCTCTCGCGCATCGTCAATCTGGTGGGCCCCGAAGCGCTTTCCGATGCCCAGCGCTGGGAACTGGAAGGCGCCGCACTGATCAAGGAGGGCGTGTTGCAGCAGAGCGCGCTCGATCCGGTCGATACCTTTTCGTCGCCGGAGAAACAGTACCTGTTATTGAAAATGATGCTGATCATCTATGAGAAGGGAGCGGAGCTGATAGCGCTGGGGGTTCCGGTGCGCGAACTGATGGAACTCCCGATGCTGACTACGGCGAGACGGGCAAAGCAGAACTTCAACAGCGAGCAGACGGAAAAGCTTCGGGAGCTGAACGAGGAGTTCATCCAGGCATTCGAAGATGTCAGGCTGGAGTACGCCAAATTCAAGGAGCACAGTAAATGAGCGCCAAAGAGTATCGCACCGCCTGTTCCGCCCGGGGCGGACTGCTGGTGGTGGAGAAGGTGCCAAACATCGCCTTCGGTGACCGGGTTCTGATCCGCGATCATCGCAACCGAAAGCGCAACGGCCAGGTGATCCGCAGCCGGGAAAACGATGTGCTGATCCAGGTTTACGAAGGCACCGACGACCTGGACCTGGAGAGTACCTGGGTCCGTTTTCTGGACCAGCCGCTGGAGATCACTCTCTCCCCCGAAATACTGGGACGGGTATTCAATGGCATTGGCGAACCGCGCGACGAACGGCCGCCCATCGTCTCCAATATCCGGCACAACATAAACGGGGCCGCTATCAACCCGGCGGCACGAACCTATCCCAGAAAATTCATCCAGACCGGAATATCCACTATCGACGGACTCAACTCCCTGGTGCGCGGTCAGAAGCTGCCGATTTTTTCCGGCTCAGGTCTACCCCACAACCGCTTGACCGCGCAAATTGTGCGCCAGGCCAAGCTGGTGGATGAAGAGAGCAGCTTCTCCGTCGTATTCGCAGCCATGGGCGTGTCCCACACAGACGCCAGCTTCTTCGAGCAGGAGTTTGCCTCTTCCGGCGTGCTTGGCAACGTGGTGATGTTTATCAACCTGGCGGATGACCCGCCGGTGGAGCGGCTGGCTGTGCCCAGGGTGGCACTCACCGCCGCCGAGTATCTCGCCTTCGACCTGGACCGCCACGTGCTGGTGGTGTTGACCGACATGACCAACTATGCTGAAGCGCTGCGCGAAGTGGCAACCGCCAAAGGCGACGTTCCCTCGCGCAAAGGCTATCCGGGCTATCTCTATTCCGATCTGGCGGAGATCTACGAGCGCTCCGGCCGCATCCGCGATCGGCATGGATCGATCACGCTGTTGCCTGTCGTCAGCATGCCGTCGGACGATATCACTCACCCGATTCCGGATCTGACCGGCTATATCACCGAAGGACAAATTGTGCTCAGCCGTGAGCTTCACAACCAGGACATATACCCGCCCGTGCACATCTCGCCTTCGCTCTCGCGCCTGATGAAAGACGGCATCGGCAAAGATGACACGCGCGAGGATCACCCAAGGGTGGCAAGCCAGCTTTACGCGCTCTATGCGCGCGCGCTGGAAACCCGCAATCTCGCATCCATCGTTGGAGCGGACGAACTGTCGGAGCAGGATTGTCGCTATCTCAGTTTTGCCGACGCGTTCGATCAAAAATTCGTCAACCAGGGAGAGGATGAGGACCGCTCTATCGTCGAAACACTGAATCTGGCCTGGGATCTACTCAGCATGTTTCCCAAGCAGGTTCTGACCCGGGTCAACGAAACCGACCTGGCGAAGTATCACCACAGCGGCAAGGATTGACGGGAGTACGCTTGCAACCGCTCATCAAAGCTCCGCCAACCAAAAACACGCTGCTAAGCCTGAATAAGCAGGTGCGCTTCCTGGAGGACGGTCATGCACTGCTTGAACGCAAACGGGAACTATTGACCCGGCTGGTCTACCAGCGCATCAACGAATACCGCGCCCAACGCAACCTGGCGCACAACGCTATTAAACAGGCCTACCACTGGATGAGCATATCCTTTCTGCGCATGGGCAGCCGCTCACTGCATCAGGCGGGACTGGGAATTACGCCCAGCATCGAGATCGACATCATTCCGAAACACAGTCTCGGC
>Ga0316201_10004378_pt1 | contig 10640 bp, 8 predicted proteins | sample CS6wburrow_MG_FD_204516 | JGI IMG/M metagenome (GOLD analysis project Ga0316201, IMG submission 204516) | Coastal sediment microbial communities from Delaware Bay, Delaware, United States - CS-6 worm burrow | ecosystem: Environmental > Aquatic > Marine > Coastal > Sediment | place: USA: Delaware... | reverse complement strand
GAACCCGGCGACCTGCTGGCAGCACAATCACATATCCATAGTATCATCGACCCGTCGATATTACTGCTCAAGGCCAGCCTGGCTGAACGCTGGATCCCACTGGTATCTATCAACCAGGAGATTACGCTGAGTATAGATGCACTCGGTGACAGAGCATTCAAGGCCAGCATCGTTCGCATACATCCGACGATCAATGCCAGTACCCACAAGGGCCTGATCGAAATCCAGCTCGACCCGGTACCGGCGGGTGCCAGCGTCGGACAATTTGCACGTGCCAGCATAGAACTAAAAGCAACGGACAGACTGGTGATACCTGCACATACCATACAGTACGATCCTGACGGCGCTTATGTATTTCGTATCGTTGACTCTGAAGACGGAAACCCTGTCGCCGAAAAAGTATATATTGAACAGGGACAGCAGTTCGGTACGCTAACCGAAGTATTGTCTGCTCTAGCAGCCGGTGACAGCATCGTAACCCGTGGTTACCTCGGCTTACGTGATAACAAGAAAGTGACGGTTACCAATACCGTAGACAGTGTTACACAAACGATTCAGCAGGATTCCGTCATACCATAATGAGACATAGATTTCGTACTGGCGGTATCGCCGCGTGGTCGATCCATCATCCGGTTGGTGTCACCATGTTGACCTTGACTATCATGATCCTCGGCCTGTTTTCATTTAAACAACTGGGCATTAACCTGTTACCACACATCATCGCCCCGGAAGTAAGGGTCCGTATCATGGATACGGGTGTTCCAGCAAGCATCATGGAAGACCGGGTGACCCGGCAACTGGAAGAACAGCTGGCGATCACGGAGGATGCGATATCCATCGACTCTGAGACAAGTGAAGGACGCAGCGCTGTCAGCCTGAGCTTTCCCTATGGTGTTGATATCAACAACGCATTACGAGATGCCAGTATCCGTCTTGACCGGGCAAAACGTTTCTTGCCAGAGAATGATGAGCCTCCGGTCATCTTTAAACGCGACCCCTCGCAGATCCCCGTCATGGAACTGGTCGTCAGCTCCAATAAGCTCAACTCTATAGAACTGCGCACCTGGGCTGACTATATCTTTTCCAAATGGTTTTTAAACCTTCCAGGGGTTGCTGCAGTCGAGGTCGGTGGTGGTCTCGAGAGAGAGATACAGATCATCCCCGACCAGGAGAAACTGGCTGATATCGGTCTCTCGCTGCAGGATTTCGCACAGCAGATCAGTCAACAGAACTCCGATTCTCCGGGTGGCAGGATGATCTCCAGACGACAGGAGATTACGGCACGCTCCGAAGGTCGCTTCAGCTCTCTAACAGAGCTCAAACAGCTGCCCCTGCAACCGAGCAATACTGCTGCCGACGAAACCAGCAGCATCGACGACAGCATACGAGTTAATGATGTCGCAAAGGTGATCGACAAGCATAAAGATGAGCGTCTTCGCATTCGTCTGAACAAGGTCCCAGGGGTAAAACTGTCTATCCAGAAACAACCGCAGGCAAATACCATAGCCGTGGTCAATGAAGTCAGACACAGGATCAACAACCTGCAGGCACAGAATGCCATTCCCGAGGATATTCAGCTAGCCGTCGTCGGAGACCAGTCAGTATTCGTCAGGCACGCGGTAACCAATGCTTCGATCGCAGCAGTCAGCGGCGCATTACTCGCCATGTGTGTCATCTACCTGTTCCTGGGCAGTATGTTGCGTACCCTCATTATCGGCACCGCCATTCCAATCGGCATCCTGGTGACATTTACCATCATGCAGATATTTGATCTGACACTGAATATCATGACCCTGGGTGGTCTCGCACTTGGCATGGGACTATTGATCGACAGCACCATCGTCATGCTGGAGAACATTACTCGTCATCAGTCTCAGGGTGAAATATCAGATGACGATGCCATCAATGCCGCAGTCGAAGTGAACAGCCCGATCGTTGCATCTACCAGTACCAACCTTGGTGCTCTGTTACCTTTTTTATTCATCGGCGGCATGTCCGGCCTGTTGTTTCAGGAACTCATCATAACCATCACATCGGCCATGCTCGCCTCCCTGGCAGTCGCATTAACCCTGGTCCCTGCGCTTGGCGCAAAAGTGAAATATCGACGGAAAGATAGCAATATAATCAATATATTAGTCAATAAACTTAAAGTTATATATATTAATAGATCACGTCATTTTCTTGCCCATCCAGTTACAACATTACTGCTTTTCGGCCTGCTTCTCGGCGCCGCCATCTATCAGATCAACACCACAAAACGTATCGAGCTGCCGCGTGTCGACGAGGGCATAGTTTCACTCTCGATCAGTGGCGATGCCGGAATGCAGCTTGAAGAGATGGATAGCGCGGTCGACCAGATAGAAGATTTACTGCTGGAACAGGAAGAAGTGATTACGTTATTCACTACCGCCGGCGGCTTTATTTTTGGCCGCTCTGAATATGAGAGCAGTAACTACAGCTCTATCAATATACAGTTGACGCCTTCTGATCAGCGATCAATGACGAGTGACCAGTGGGCTAAATCCATCCAGAAAAAGATAGACGCACTTGGCCTTACCGGCTTCAAAACACGGTTACGAGTCACCGGGGTGCGCGGATTACACTTAGCGCGTGGCAACGATGATGTCAGCATCCATATCAGAGGAGAAAACCTCGACACCCTGCGAGAGCTCGGAGACCAGGCAGTAGCCCTGCTGGAACCTGTAGCAGGCCTGAAGAATCTCACGCATTCCTATGAAGAGGTCAAAACCGAGCTTAATATTCGAATCGACCGGCAACGCGCTGCTGAGTTTGGTATCGATGCTTCCGTTGTTGGCAGTGCACTAAAGATAGCGCTGGATGGCGAGATCATCAGTAACTACATCGAAAATGACAAAGACTTTGATATACGTATACGTCTGCCTCGCTCAACAAGCTATAACCCCAATGTGTTACAGAACCTGATGGTCGATTACAGGAATGGTAATGCGATACGTCTGGGCGATATCGCTCATATCAACCGTGCGTCAACGGCCAGTCGTATCGTCCGCAGCCATCAACAGCGTATCGTTGAGATCTCCGCATCCTACGACCCAGATTACAGTCAGACGGAGGTACTGGATGAAGCGTTATCCAGGCTGAACCAGCTGGTATTACCGAAAGGCTTTGTACTCTATGAAAACGATAGCAACAAGACGCTGGAACAGGGTCAGAAAACCGGTTTAGCGATTTTACTGCTCGCTATATTCCTGGTCCTGGTCGTTATGGCAGTGCAGTATGAGTCACTGCTAAATCCGCTGATCATCATGATCAGTATTCCATTTGCGGCTATCGGTGTCGCGGTTGGCCTGCTGATCAACCCGCATATGAGCCTGTCGATGCCGGTCTGGCTGGGTCTGATCATGCTCACGGGCATCGTCGTCAACAACGCGATCGTGCTCGTCGAGCAGATAGAGATAGAACGTGAAAAAACCGGGTTATTGATCGAGTCGATAAAGAATGCAGCCGCATTGAGGATGCGCCCTATCCTGATGACCACCCTGACCACCGTGTTTGGCATGATGCCGCTGGCAATCGGCCTCGGCGAAGGCTCCGAGATGTTGCAGCCTCTGGCATTCGTCATCGTCTGGGGACTGAGCTTCTCACTATTTGTCAGCCTGATACTGGTCCCAAGTCTGTATGCATTATTTCATCGACAGAAAACCAGCTAAAGCCTCATCTGACCTTTCACAGGTGCAGAGCATAGATTACAAGTTATATGCAGACAGCTAATAGATGAAATCAGGTCCACTCACTGTCCTTCATCCATAGCAGAAGCTCCTCGCTCGGCATAGGTTTGGCCAAATAGTACCCCTGGGCATAGTCACAGCCCATCGCAGAAAGCATATCCAGTGTTTTTTCATCCTCAACGCCTTCGGCTACGATTTTAAGATCAAGGTTGTGGGCAAGATCAACCGCTGCTTTTACGATACTCTCATCCTTCTTATCGTTAGCCATGTTCATAACGAATGACTTGTCGATCTTGATTTCATCAGCGGGCAGATTTTTGAGATAGGCCAGCGAGGAGTACCCTGTACCGAAATCGTCGATAGAAACGCCAAAGCCAAGCGCGTGAAATTCATTCAATATCTCCAGGCTTTTCTTCGGATTCATCATCATCGCACCTTCGGTAACTTCTAATATCAGGCTAGCTGGATCGATTGCCCAGATGCTAACCGCGTTTGATACGATCTCCACGATACTTCGGGTAGTCAATAATGAGGGCGACAGGTTTACTGCTATGCTAAAGACGGGATAGGCCTGCTGGTAACGGGTACACTGCCTCAATGCACCATTCAGCACCCAGCCTGTGACTGGTACCAGTGAGCTGCTGCCTTCCAGGATATCGATGAAATATTGTGTATTAATGAAGCCGTATTTTTTACTGTTCCAGCGGATCAGCGACTCACCACCATATAATTTACCGCTGTTAAGGTTTACCTTTGGTTGGCATAAAAGACTGAATTCATCATCTTCGAGCGCAAACTGAATCTCGTTTTCCAGCATCAAACTTGGCGGAAGACTCGTGCTGGATACCTGGTGGAGCAGGTAATCCTGGTTATTCTTCTCAGCAAGCTGTAGCGCCAGCGTAGCGGCATGTAACAGCTCATCAAATGTAATACCGTGATCAGGCTTTGCAGAGATCCCGAGCACAACTTTAGGCGAGATCATCGAACCACCGATATTGATAGCGTGTTTAAATTCGGAAGTAATCTTGTTCGCTGCGAGCAAGGCGTGGGAAGTATTATTCAGCGAGGGCAAAAATACCGCAAATTCGTTGTCCCCTATCCGGCTAACGAGGTCATCTGGCCGTAATATCGTCTGTAACTTAGCTTCGACATATTCGAGATATTCATCACCTTTTTTAAAACCGTATGTCGTGTTTATTTCTTTAAATTGTCGAATCTTAATAATTATAAATGCGACATTACTGTCACTGGAATCAATGAATGAAGAGATATTTTTGAAAAATGCCAGGCGAGATTCCATTAGTCAATACAGAGAATTTTATAAGTAATATTCGGTAGGATCTATGCCATAAGTACCAGGATCCAGGCCCCGGTAAATATTCATCGGCATTCGACTTGCATCTTCAAAGGTAGTAGCCAGGTTAACAGTTTTATATTCCATCAAATGCTGCTTGTCTTCATCCAGGATCAACATGATTTTCGGACGCATTCTCTGCGTCAGGTTCTGCTCCAGGACGATTGCAACTGATCCATTCGTCATCTCGACTAGAGAACCTGTAGGATAAACCCCCATGCACTGTAAAAATTGCTCTATCAATTCAGGTTGAAATGAACTACCACGCCAGTTATATATGTTCTGCAACGCTGAATACGGGGATTTTGCTGCACTGAAAGGACGATCACTGGTCATTGCATCATAACAGTCGATGATGGCTGCCATACGTCCATAAACCGGAATCTGTGTACCCTGCAAAGCATTTGGATAACCACTACCATCAAAACGCTCATGGTGTGTCAGTGCAATATTGATAATATCTTCGTTCATGCCGTTCGTTTTCTTTAATATCTCAACACCATAATCGACATGTTTTTTTACGATTCGGTACTCAGCTTCAGTCAGCCTTCCTTTTTTATTTAGAATGCCTTCGGGTACTCTTACATTCCCCATATCCATCATCAACAGTCCGATCGCCAGGGTCCGTAGATCTTTTTTAGGCAACCCCATAAATCGACCAAATGCGATTGCCAATGCACAGTTATCTACAGAGTGTGAATAGGTATAAGAACTCTTCTTCTGCATCATCGAAAGCCACATATAGGCTTCAGAGTTACGAATGATACTATCGAGTATTGGCTCGACGACCCCTCTCACGGCTACGATATTCAGATTCTTGCCCGCTTTCACATCATCCATGATGTGTGCGACCTGATTACTGGCACTTTCTAGTGCTGTCTTTGCCTCAGGTATCTCTTCTTTCGTCGGCCTGGTATTTTCATATTCGACCTTTTTCTTATTGTCCTGTAAGAACCTTTCCAAATAGGAATTGGTTTTCAGACGTGGCGCTTCTTCGATATATTCAGATGCCCCGATGCCACGATCGGTATCGATATATACATAAGTACAGTACTTGTTTAATGCTATGAGATCTTCTTCTGACTTGATCATAAAGCCTTCCAGCAGGAACGGCGTATCGATCCAGGGACGATCAAGGTTTGATACGTACATGCCTTCTTTCAAGTAAGCAACGTTGACTTTTCGATCCATTGATACAAACTTATTTTATGTGGGGAAAGGGATTAACCATCATCTTTATTATAGTAAAAGAATCACTAATGGTATGAATACATCAGTTTTTTCTGATACTGTTATTGGTAAGCGTAGACTTAGATGTTGATGCTATCCTCAATCATTTAGAAAACAGATAATATCTTTATGATTCTTATCGGAATTATTGCGAGAAATATTGGACTAATAATGGTATTATTAGCCCATATTTACAGCAACTCAGCAGGAGTTCTTTATGTCTCAAGTTCAATTTAATTCCCAGTTAACAGACCAGGTCAAAGTGTCTGATGAAGCAGTTAAACAGCTGTTAGCTCTGACAGAGAGTGAAGACGGTGTAAACGGTGTTCGCATCTTTGTCTCAGGTGGCGGCTGTGGCGGCATGTCTTACGGCATGACCTTCGTCGATCAGCCGACACCCTTTGATACCACCCTGGAAAAAGAAGGCCTTAAAGTGCACGTGGATGCGGTTGCGCTCGGATTTCTCGAAGGTGTAGAGATCGACTACCAGACAGAAGGTGCCAATGCCAGCTTCGTCTTTAAAAACGTCTTTGCCAATACCAGCAGCGGCGGTGCCTGCGGTGGTTGCGGCGCAGCCGGCGGTGGTGGTTGCGGTTAAACACAGTTTTAATCACATACCGTTTCAAGTAATACCCAGGGGTGAGTCATAGTAAGATATGGCCCACCCTTTTTACTTTCCAGCCATAATTTACAGCACAGGAACCTGCAGACGAGGTCATGCCAATACCCCAAGAAAAACGACTGTTACTGATCTCACACCACAACAGTTATCGCATCGCGCCTTATATTAAAGCAGCAAAAAATCTCGGTCTCGACGTGACCATCGCCTCAGAAGGGCAACATTCACTGGTATCGGAAGTTGCCAATGGCATACATGTTAATTTTGAAGACCCTGACGCGACGCTGGATATCATATTGAATGAAGACAGCCACAGGCCGTTCGCCGGTATCCTGGGCAGTGACGATCAGACAGTCGAACTGGCCGCACTCACGGCCCGGGCCCTGAAACTGCCTCATAACCCGCCTCGGGCGGCACAATGTTCTTTTCGCAAAGACCTGGCCCGTGCACAGCTGGCACTGGCAGGCTGCCCTGTACCGATCCACTGCCTGCTCGATCTAACACGACCACTGGAAAAGCAGATGGCCGGCCTGCCCTGGCCATGCGTGTTAAAGCCGCTGAATATGTCGGCCAGCCGTGGTGTCATCCGGGCCGATAATGAAACTGAATTTCTCGCCGCCTGCAACAGGCTTAGACCGATCATTGCTACTGCATCGGGCGACTTCGAACAGCACCACCTGCTGATCGAAGCTTACATCGATGGCATCGAGATCGCCTATGAAGGCTTCCTGCACCATGGCGTACTGAATACGATCACCATCTTTGATAAACCCGATCCGCTGGTCGGCCCCTATTTTGAAGAGACCATATACGTTACGCCAACAGCCCTGGATGAAGAACAGCAGCAGTCCATAAAAGCTGTGATTCAAAAAGCCTGTGATGCTTATGGTCTGACCACGGGCGCGATACATGCCGAGTGCAGGATTGATGCTGAGCGCCAGGTATGGATACTCGAGATAGCCTCACGTACCATCGGCGGTGACTGTGCGAGGATTCTGGATAATGGTGAGTTCGGTATCGAAGAACTGGCCATCTCCCTCGCCATCGATGAACCTCTCGATGTCAGCACACCGGAACAGGCTCGGGCGGTAATGATGATCCCGATAAGGAAAAAAGGGTTATTGAGGCGGGTGGAAGGCTTACTGGAAGCCAACAGGGTCGAGCATATCGATAAGATAGATATCATCATCCGTGAGGGCCACGAACTGATACCGCTGCCTGAAGGTAATCAGTACCTGGGGTATATCTTTGCCAGCGCAGAAACAGCAGAACTGGCGACTGCTGCTATCCGTGAAGCTTATCAACAGTTACGCTTTATAACAGCACCTGTTTTTAATATCGTCTAGCGCCGCCAATGTCCCGATCGTATTGGCAGTTTTATCGAACAGGGTATTTGGCCAGCGCTATCAGATCAGAGAATTTATGGCGAACGATGCAGCTGAAAGCCGGTGCGGCTATTTCTTGCCGCCACCGCCGCCAGCCTGAAAGCCAGCCGGCGCCTGCCCGTAATCACCTTCTTCAAAAAAGAATCCCAGCATGTGCTTCTCGATCAATTCAAGATTTTTGGGGTCAGCGGTATTGAGAGCATTTTCGTTGATGATGGTAGTGAGACGTTCCAGCCATTGCTTCCAGCCTTCCTTCGAAACATTCTCATATATACGTATACCCAGTTCACCCGGATGTGGTGGTGTATCCAGACCTTCTGCTTCAACTTTTAAAACGACACATTGAACTGTTCTAGCCATCATTAACCTCTAACTTATCTCTTATTCAGACTCTATTTCATACTTTTTCAACAGCACACCATCGTCGCCACAACAGCTGGCAGCGCACTGTTTTACCTGGTGCAACTCTTCCGCGCTAGTGTTCAGGTAGACCTCAATCGGCCTGTTCTCAGTCGCACAGTCACAACCTTTATCATTATACACGTAAACGTTATTCAAGCCCGCACGTTTTGCCTCTGCCTCAGCGTCAAATAACATGTATTCGGGCGTCGCTGGTACATCACTGAGCTTGTAAGCCGGAAAGAATCGGGTCACATGCCAGGGGCTGTCGGCACCGAGATTGTCTCTGATCCAGCAGGCGATCTCATAATGTTCCTCGGGATCATCATTCTTACCCGGGATGATATTGGTCCGAGTCTCTACATGGATGCCCAGGTCATGCGCTTTCTTGATCGATGCCAGTACCTGCTCGACTTTCGCTGTTTTACATATCTCCTGGTAGAAGTCATCTCTCATGCTCTTGATATCCGAGCACAGCACATCCACTTTTCCTGCGATCAGTTCCAGTGCTTCGTCGGTCACAAAACTGTTGGAGACATAGACAGTATACAGGCCAGCCTGATGTGCGAGTTCACATACATCGAGCACATATTCCAGCCATACTGCCGGCTCAGAATAGGTAAATGCGATTCCCTGCACGCCAGCCCTGACTGCAGAATCGACCAGTTTTTGCGGTGGCACCCAGGCTTCTGTTGACTGCCCTTTCGCCAGGCCATCAAGCTTTTCCACACCCCATGAGATATCGAGGTTATGACAGCCGCCACAGCGGAAACTGCAGCCATAACTGCCAACTGACATCACCCTGGTTCCGGGACGATAATGTTTAACCGGTTTTTCTTCGATGTAGTCGATATCGATCGAAGACAGGATGCCATATGACAGGTTATACAGGGTACCGTTTCTGTTGACGTGAGCCTGGCAGAAGCCACGCTGACCATGTCCGATCTTGCAACGCCATAGACAGAGGTTACATCGCGTGGTGCCGTTTTCCAGTTTTTCCTGCAGACGGGTTTCGATGAGCTGGTACTTTTCCGACATGGGGTGAGTCCTGTGGGTTAGGCTGAGATACGACTAAATGTCTATTTTATCAGTGTAGCTAACAATTAACACACCTTCATTACAGGGGATATATAACCTGTCCCTCTCGATCTGTGTGGATTCCAACGCGAGATCAGTATCAAAATCCAGTGCTTTATCCAGCAAAAAACACTGACGACCAGACCGGTAACGATATGGCTGAGTAAATGCCTCGGTGCCACGCATGAAGTTAAATAGCTGGCGGGCTGAATAATTCGTATCGATCTCAAAATCATCTGCTGATGGATAAGGATAGTAGCTGACTCCAGCCTCATCTTGAGGCACCACCGTCAGTTTGCCTGAATCCAGTTCAGCCAGGAATTTATGCATCAGTTGTGCGCCGTTTTCAGCAAGTTGTGAACTGATATCGAAATAAGAAGCACCATCATCAAGCTTTACTCGCTGCTGTGCAACAATATCACCCGCATCAAAACCATGGCTCACCTTATGCCAGCTGACACCGACATCAGCGCCGTACTTCATCTGCCAGAAGACTGGCTCTGGACCGCGAAACGCCGGTAATAGTGATGGATGCATGTTGTAGCATCCACCAGCTGCAAGTCTGATTATCGCTTCCGGCAAGCGTTTACCGTAACAGGACATCAGGATGGCGTCGAATTTATAATCTGAACATTGGCTGACGATCTCATCGACCGGTTGCGACATATCGATAACCGGTATCGCTGACTGGTTTGCTGCCAGTGCCAGCGATTCATTTTCGAGAGCGATGATTTTATTCTCGAAAGCAACAGGACTTTGAGTCCCGACTGCCGAAATAGTGTAACTGGAAGACAGCAGGCTTTTGAATGGAGCCAAAGACAGCGCACCTGAAGAACCGATAAAGAAAATATTCATCAGCTACGCGTTAC
>Ga0316201_10004376_pt1 | contig 10643 bp, 9 predicted proteins | sample CS6wburrow_MG_FD_204516 | JGI IMG/M metagenome (GOLD analysis project Ga0316201, IMG submission 204516) | Coastal sediment microbial communities from Delaware Bay, Delaware, United States - CS-6 worm burrow | ecosystem: Environmental > Aquatic > Marine > Coastal > Sediment | place: USA: Delaware... | reverse complement strand
GACCAGTCCGACAGCCGGGCGGGATGCGCCTCCCTCGACGTAGGGGCTCCCCTCCCAGCGGCCGCCGGTCAATCTCACCGGCTGTGCTTCGATCCCCGTGTAGGTGGCATTTCTGAGTTTTTCGAGCCGGCTCGTTTCTGCCAACCCTGTCGCCGTAAATACCAGGTTGATCAGGGTGACGGTCGAAACTGCAGCTACGATTGCAACGAACCACTTCATTTAAACAGCCTCCGCTTCTGACGGCTTGAACCAAGTCTAGCCGACGAAGAAATCGAATACGTTACCCACTGTGGTCGCATCCCCCTTGTAGAATTCAGTGAAACCACATTTTTCGCAGGTGACGGAGCTGAATTTTCTGTTCTGTACATTGAACATGCGCGACCATGCGCCGCCTGCAGCACGTATTTCACCCACCTCGAACTCCTTTCCGGAGCAGCGGAGGCATGACCATTTTCTATGTCTCATTGCATTATCCTCTGTTACCGGTTCTCCCGGCCGGGTTGACTGCGGTTGCACTCAGCAACCTGCTACCCATCATAAGATTTTCAGTAACCGGGGTCATCTGTTGGAACTTAATTTCCAAATCTGTCAACGCGGACTGCTAAAATTGAACGTTATGCATGAGTCCCCGTCACAAAACATATTGCGTGTTGCCCTGGCGGTGCCCCTCAGGCAGCTTTTTGACTACCTTCCCCCCAAAGGTGAATTCAAGGCGCGGCCCGGTATGCGGGTGGTGGTGCCTTTCGGTCACCGGAAAATGGTTGGCGTGATCGTCGAGCTTGCGGATAAAAGCGGTGTGCCGCCGGAAAAACTGGCTGAAGTGCTTGAGTTTCCTGACGCTGAGCTGACGGTTTTGACGGATGAGACACTCAACTTGTTGCGCTGGTGCTGGCGCTATTACAAGCACGCCCCGGGTGAGGTCGTTTTCAACGCTTTACCGCCGGCATTAAGAAAGACAGGAGGTCGCATTCCGCCGCCGCCGCTGCGGTACCGGCTGACCGCGGCGGGTGAAGAACGGCTGCAGGAACCGCCCGGGCGCCTGCAAGCCCAGTTCCGCATGCTGCAACGGATGGGTGAGGCGCCGGCGTCACCAGGGCAATTAAGCGAGGTATCGCCTTCGTGGCGAAAATTGCTGAGTCGCCTCGTCGAACAAGAGTGGGTGATGGCCGAGCAGCAGCCAGCCGCACCATTGCGGCCCGCATCGGGGCCATCACTGATGGATGAGCAACAGCGGGCGGTAGACGCGATCGGTGACAGCCTGGGTGGTTTTCATTGCCACCTGCTGGACGGTATCACCGGCAGCGGGAAAACCGAGGTGTACCTGCAGGTGCTGGAGCAGGTTCTGCGCAAGGGCGGACAGGCGCTGTTACTGGTGCCGGAAATCGGCCTGACCCCGCAGTTGCTCCAGCGTTTTGAGAAACGCCTTGGTTTTGCCCCGTTAGTGACGCACTCCGGCCTCACTGAAAAGCAGCGATTGCAGGCCTGGGCAATGGCCAGGAGCGGCCTGGCACGGCTGGTGATCGGGACACGTTCGGCACTTTTTCTACCGTTAGACGAATTGCAGATCATCATCCTCGATGAGGAACATGACGCCTCTTTCAAACAACAGGAAGGGTTCCGCTACTCAAGCCGCGACGTGGCGGTAAAACGCGCTTCCGGCCTGTCGATACCGATCGTTCTGGGAACCGCGACGCCATCGCTGGAAACCTACAACAACGCCGTCACTGACCGTTACAGCTGGCACCGTCTCAGGCAGCGCGCAACCGGGGCCGCCGAACCGCGCTGGCGTGTGCTTGACCTGGTCCAGCAAAGCATGCAGGGCGGTATTTCATCCGCGGCCATGAAAGCCATCGGTGAGACCCTTGAAAAGCAGCAACAGGTGCTGGTATTTCTGAACCGGCGCGGTTACGCCCCGGTTATTCTGTGTCATGAATGCGGCTGGCACGGCGCGTGTCAGCGTTGCGACGCCAACCTGACGTGGCACAAGGCGACGCACAGGCTGCTGTGCCACCACTGCGACAGCGGCATGCAACTGCCGGTAATGTGCCCGGAATGCGGCGCCGATGCCCTGCAGGGAGCCGGCGAGGGTACCGAGCAACTTGAACAGGTGCTGGGCAAGGCGTTTCCGGATACGCCGCTGTTGCGATTTGATCGTGATAGCGTGCGAAGGAAAGGCGAGTTCGATCGTCTCTCGGTGCGGGTCAAGACGGGTGAATCCTGCCTGCTGGTCGGTACCCAGATGCTGGCCAAGGGCCACCACTTTCCAAAAGTGACACTGGTGGTGATAGTGAATCTCGACCAGGCGCTTTACAGCGCCGATTTTCGCGCCCTCGAGCGCATGGGCCAGTTGATGGTGCAGGTTGCCGGTCGTGCCGGCCGCGACCAGTTACCGGGCGAAGTGATCCTGCAGACACATTATCCCAGGCATGAGTCGCTGCTGACCCTGCTGAAATCCGGTTACGAGGCGTTTGCGGCGGACATTCGTGCCGACCGGCAGGCGGCCTGTCTGCCGCCGTTCAGCTACCAGGCCCTGCTGCGTTCAGACGCTCACCAGATAGCGGATGTGAAAGCGTTTTTAAACCAGGCGAAGCAGTGTTTTCCAGCCGGGCAGACAAGTATCTACGGCCCCTTTCCGGCCATGATGGAGCGCAGGAGCGGACGTACCCGCTGGTACCTGCTGTTACAGGCAACGCACAGACCGGCGCTGCACCGGCAGCTGGATGACTGGGTTTCCCAGCTGCACAAGTTGCCCTCGGCACGCAAGGTCCGCTGGTCGGTGGATGTTGATCCGCAGGATTACTGATTTCAGGGCTCTGGCCGCGGGCTGGTAAAGTGTACTGTGAGCGCTTTTTAAGCGAAAATGATGGGTGGAAGACTGGCCGCTCGTGACCAATGACACTGCTTGAAAGGGCGTATTTAGGCGATCATGGGCTGTTGAAAAATCAGCCTTTCGCACCAATAGTTCAAACAGCTCAGCCAGCGCAAAAACGACAACAGGTTCAAGCCATGCAACCCATTGAAGACAACCCGCAAAAAGACGTATCAACTCACCCGGAACGCGCTGCGTTCAAAAAGCTTGGCAAGGTAGCCAACGAGCTCATCATCGGCCAGGAAAGGTTGATGGAACGGCTGGTGATGGCCTTGCTCTGCAATGGGCACTTACTGGTCGAGGGTGCCCCCGGCCTCGCCAAGACGACGGCCATCAAGGTGCTCGCTGAGCGCATTGAAGGTGATTTTCACCGGATCCAGTTTACCCCGGACCTGTTACCCGCTGATTTAACCGGCACGGAAATATACCGGCCGCGGGAGGCCGTTTTTGAATTCCAGCAGGGGCCTATTTTTCACAACATGATCCTCGCCGACGAGGTCAACCGGGCGCCGGCCAAGGTCCAGTCGGCGATGCTGGAGGCCATGGGCGAGCACCAGGTGACAGTGGGCAGAATCACTTACAAGATGCCAAAGTTGTTTCTTGTCATGGCGACGCAGAACCCGATTGAGCAGGAAGGAACCTACCCGCTCCCCGAAGCGCAACTGGACCGTTTCCTGATGCATATTTCGATCGGTTATCCGGACGCGAAAGCGGAGCAGGATATTCTTGAACTGGCCCGCGGCCAGGCCCGGGACGAACTGGGTGAAAGGCCTGCACCGACCACGCTGGTAACCCAGGAGCAAGTGTTCGAGGCGCAACGGCAGGTGCTGGATCTGCACATGGCTCCCGCCCTGCAGGAATACATAGTGCAACTGGTGCTGGCGACACGGGAACCGGGCAAATGGGACGCCGAGCTTGGCCGCCTGGTCAGCTATGGCGCCAGCCCTAGGGCGACAATCGGGCTTGACCGTTGCGCACGGGCGCGAGCCTGGCTCGATAGCCGTGACTTTGTTTCGCCGGATGATATTCATGCCGTGATTCACGAGGTGATGCGCCACCGCGTGCTGCTGTCCTACGAAGCGGAGGCCGATGGCGTCACCGTAGACGAACTGGTCAACCGCTTACTGGACCTGGTTCCAGTTCCATGACACCCGCACCAGGGGACGGCATTCATTTGAGTGCCCCTGAGTTGATTGCATTGAAGCCGCGCTGCAATGCGCTGAGTTTCCCCATGAACCGCCCGGCAGCTTCGGCACTGGCGGGAGCATACCGCTCGCGTTTTCGCGGCCGCGGGGTGGATTTCGTCGAGTCCCGCAACTACCTGCCCGGTGATGATATTCGAAACCTGGACTGGCGGGTAACGGCCCGCACCGGTAAGCCGCATACCAAAATTTTTCAGGAGGAAAGGGAGCGTCCGGTGCTGGTGGTGGTGGATGCCAACCCCAGCCTGTACTTTGGCACTCGCAGACGACTGAAATCCGTTGCGGCGGGTCAATTGGCGGCTTCAATCGCCTGGGCCGCTGTACGCCGCGGTGACCGCATCGGCGCGTTCCTGTTTGCGCCTGACCATCACCGCGAGTTGCGCCCGACAGGCGGCCGTCGGGGCGCCATGCGTGTTATCCAGGGCCTGGTGGACTGGTTGAACCCTGATAAGATGCAGCACGGCCAGGCGCCCCTGTCGGCGTCGCTGGAACGGGTCCGTCACGCGGTGCGCCCCGGCAGCCTGATTCTGATCATCAGTGATTTCTTCAACCTCGACGAGGAGTGTCACCGTCACTTGTCGCGTTTACGCCAGCACAATGATGTCATTGGCTGCCAGATTATGGACCCGGCAGAAGCGTTTTTACCGGCCGGCCGTTTTCCGATTTCCGACGGTGAACACAGCGCCATGCTGGATACGCACCAACAGCAATCGCGCAGGCGGTTTGACCGGATGAGCGACGAGCATGGGGAGCGGCCCAAGCGCATGTTCCAACGCCACAAGTGTGGCTGGATGGTGCTGCAAACCACCGATGATCCGGTGGAGGTGCTGGGCCGCGAATTGCGTTTGCTGGTAGGGCGGGGCTCATGAACCCCGATCTCGCATCACAGCTGCGCGACATCCACGGCGCACCACCTGCACCCTGGTGGCCGCCGGCGCCGGGTTGGTGGCTGCTGGCATTCCTGCTGCTGGTGTTGCTGTTCTACGCTGGCCGCCGCCTGTTGCAGCGCTACCGGGTCCGGCAGCGGCGCAGGCAAATGCTCGGCTGGGTCGATCACCTGAACGCGAATGTCGATCCCCAACGTGACCCGCAGGCTTACCTGTCCACGCTGAACCGTATTTTCAAGCTGGTGGCTTTGCGGGCGTTTCCCGGCCAGCATTGCGCCGTCATGTCAGGCCGGGCCTGGGCGGATTTCGTGGTGGACAAAATGGCGGGTGAAGCATCATCGAAAGCTCTGGGCGTGCTGGCTGCGGGCCCCTATGATCCCAGCCCGCAGTTCGATCCCGCCATCATGAGTGAGTTAACCCGTGACTGGATAAGGCGCTATGGCTGACGAGGTACTCACAACCGGCTTCACCCTGGCATGGCCCTGGCTGTTGGCCCTGGCGCCGCTGCCGTGGTTGTTACGCCTGTTGATGCCCGCTTCACGCAGCTCTGACTTACAGGCCTTGCGGGTACCCTGGTTTGCGGCGGTAGCAGGCAGCAAAAGCGGTTGGATGCGCCGGCCCTGGTTGGCACTGGTCGCTACCCTGGTCTGGCTCTTGCTGGTATTTGCCGTATCCCGGCCGCAATGGATCGGTGAAATAGAGAGTCTGCCGGTCACGGGCAGGGACCTGCTGCTTGCCGTTGACATATCCGGCAGTATGGATACCCAGGACATGGTCCTGAATAAAACAGCTGTGAACCGTTTGCGGGTGGTGAAAAAGGTTGCGGGAGAGTTTATTCAGCGGCGCCGTGGAGACCGGGTCGGGCTGATTCTTTTTGGCAGCCGGGCTTACCTGCAGACACCGTTGACTTTTGACACCGAGACCACGGCTATCCTGCTGGAGGAGTCGGAAATCGGGCTGGCCGGAAGGGAGACTGCGATCGGCGACGCCATCGGTCTGGCGGTCAAACGTCTGCGTGACGATGCCGCTTCTGACCGGGTGCTGGTGTTGCTGACCGATGGCGCCAATACTTCCGGTGAAGTGCAGCCCCTGCAGGCGGCGGAGTTCGCCGCCCGCGATGGCCTGACGGTCTATACCGTCGGTGTGGGCGCGGATGAAATGATGGTGCAGGACTTTTTCGGCAGCCGGGTTGTGAACCCTTCGGCTGACCTGGACGAGGAGACGCTAAGAATCATTGCCGAGCGCACCGGAGGGCGGTATTTCAGGGCGCGCGATGCGAAGGGTCTGGAAAGGATTTACGAAATTCTGGATGAGCTTGAGCCGGTTGAAAGTGACGTTGAGATTATTCGCCCGGTGGATGAGTTGTTTTATTGGCCGATGGGGGTCGCCTATTTGCTGGCATTACTGGCGGCAGTGTTCTTGATTCGCCCCTTCAGTTTCCGGGCGGTGACACCATGATGGATTCACTGCCATTGCACTTTATCCGACCTTTGTGGCTGGCTTTGCTGCCGGCAGCGGTACTTGTGCCCCTGCTGTGGCGTCGCCTGCGCCGGCCTTCGGGCGACTGGGGGAGGATTTGTGATACCCATTTGCTGCGCTGGTTGAGCGTCGGCGATGCTGCGGCAAAACCATCCCGTTACGGCCCGTGGCTGGCCGGCCTGGGCTGGCTGGTTGCAGCCGTTGCGCTGGCCGGGCCGAGTTGGCAAAAGCTGCCGGACAGCTCTTTCGCTTCCCGCGACGCCCGTGTGCTGGTCCTTGACCTGTCATCATCGATGCTGGCTGAGGACCTGAAGCCCAATCGCCTGACCCAGGCTCACTTCCGCCTTTCCGACATGCTCGAGGACGAATCGTTGGAAGGTCAGACGGGGCTGGTGTCCTATGCTGGTGATGCCTTTGTTGTTTCACCGCTAACCAGTGACACCAATACCATCAAGAACATGTTGCCGGCGCTGCAGCCGGATGTAATTCCCGTGGCCGGCAGCCGGCCCGACCGGGCGCTGGAACTGGCAGCCGAGCTGTTGAAACGTTCCGGTGTGGCGCGGGGTGAAATACTGCTGATTGCCGACAGCGGCGACCGCGCAGCCGCCGCGGTTGCAGCAGACCTGGCGAAGCAGGGCATCTACACCTCGGTGCTGGCGGTCGGCACCCTGCAGGGTGCGCCGATTCCAAGCGGTGATGGTTTTGTCAGCGACGGCAAAGGCAATATTGTGGTTACGCGTCTGCAAAGGGACGTCCTGCAGTCCATTGCCAGCGCAGGCGGAGGAAGATATTCGGAGTTGACCGCCGGCAGCGCGGTCAACTCACCATGGTCGGCGGCTGACGGCAGCGAGTTTGTCCGCAAGGATGATGCCCTCGGTGAACGCTGGAAAGACGCCGGCCCCTGGCTGGCCCTGGCATTGCTGCCGCTGGTCGCATTCAGTTTTCGGCGCGGACTGCTGTTTGTGCTGCCGCTGATCGTTCTCCCGGGAGCGTTTTTCAGTCCCGTTGCGAGTGCGGGTATATGGGATGACCTGTGGGCCAGGCGGGATCAACAGGCCCAGCAAGCGCTTCAGCAGGAGCGCGCAGAGGAAGCCGCCGTACTGGCGAAGGACCCGGCCATTGCGGGCGAAGCCCTGTACCGCAAGGGTGACTATTCGGCCGCTGCACAATCCTTCTCAGAGCTCGATGGGGCGGACAGTCATTATAACCGGGGCAACTCCCTGGCGCAGGCAGGAGAACTGGATGCAGCCATTGCAGCTTATGATGCTGCGCTTGAACTGGACCCTGCAATGGAAGACGCCCTTTTCAATCGCAGCCTGGTGGAGCAAATGAAACAGCAGCAGGAGCAAGAGCAACAGCAGCAGAATCAGGATTCCGAAGGCGAATCGTCCGAAGACCAATCCGGTGAAGAGTCCCAGCAGGAAGGCCAACAGGGAGAGGAGGAGTCCTCTGACAGCGAGCAGGATGGCGAGCAGAGCGAAGACGAATCTGAACAGCAGCAGGACAGTGAAGAAGGCAGCGAGCCTTCGCAGGCAGACATGGAACAAAATTGGTCGGAAGAGGATGCCCAGGCCATGGAACAATGGTTGCGGCGAATTCCGGATGACCCCGGTGGCCTGTTAAGGCGTAAATTCCGAAATGAGCACCAGCGCAGGGGTGCGCCGGCTGACGAATCTGAGACATGGTAAGCGGGAATGGTAAAAATGGCTTTTAGTCGAACGCTCAAACAGGCTGGCTTGATCGCTCTCACCTTTATCCTGACGTCGGTTTGTAGCGTATTACATGCCGCAACGGTCACGGCAAAGCTCGACCGCACCAGCGCCGTGGTGGGTGAAACCGTCACCCTGGTATTGCAGACAACCGATACCGATCAGAGCCTGGAGGCCGACCTGTCTGCCCTGGAAGCCGATTTCGATGTGTTGAACCGGCGCTCAGAGACGCAGATGTCCTTCGTCAACGGCCGCCAGTCAGCCAGTGTGCGGCTGGTTGTGACACTCGAGCCGAAGCGGGCAGGTGAATTGGTGATACCGGCCCTGAAATTCCCCGGGGCCAGTTCGTCGCCGCTGGTATTGAATGTTTCGGCTGCGCCGGAACTGGCGCCTGGTGAAGCTGAACCGGTTTTTATCGAGGTGGAAATACAACCCGAGGGTGGGCCTCATTATGTGCTTTCGCAGATTGGCCTGACCGTCAGGATTTTCTACCAGGCCAACCTGACCGAAGCCGCGATCAATCCACCGGCGCCCGACCAGGCCACCGTGCGTCTGCTCGATGAGGTGCCGTACCAGTCCGACCGCAATGGTGAACGTTACCGGGTGCTGGAGCGGCGTTATGCCATCTTCCCTGAGCGATCCGGCACCTTGACGATCCCTGCCATGCAGTTGACCGGACGACTGATAGAAAGACCGTCTGATCGCTTGTGGCAACCGACAGTCCGTGGCCGGCGGGTTCGGGTGGAGAGTGCCCCGTTAACACTGGAAATCAGTCCACGACCCGCAGAATACACGGGTGACTATTGGTTGCCGGCCCGGCGAATCATGCTTTCACAGCAGATTTCAGACAATGAAGACCTGCGTGTGGGGGAGCCGGTGACCCGAACGGTGATCCTGGATGCTGTCGGGCTGGAGGAGAATATGCTCGAAGAGCCTGCCTGGCCGCAGATTCCCGCAACGCGAATCTACCCCGATCAACCACAGGGCATCAGCCGCGACGATGGTCAGTGGGTACTGGGTCACAAGGAGTTTCGCTATGCCGTGGTACCGGAGCAAGCAGGTGAGCTGGTATTGCCCGAACTGCGCCTGGACTGGTGGGACACCGTTGCCAACAAGCAGCGCACTGCCGTATTGCCGGAGCATCGGGTGACTGTACTACCGTCAGAACTGAACCAGGCGCCCGGCATGATGCCGTTACCTCCAGCCGTTATTGCGGACGCCAGCCAGGCTTCTCCGGATACGCGGTCTGCGGACAGCGCCAGGATTTGGCAAGTCGCGACCGGCGCGTTTGCCCTGTTGTGGCTGCTGACCCTGTTCTTCTATTTCCGGCGCGGATCGGGAGGGGCAGCTTTAGCGGTCCCCAACGGACAGGTCCCCCCGGACGAGCAGGCGTTGTTGAAGGGGATTCGACGGGCATGTCAAAAAGGTGATGCGTCATCGGCGCGCAAGGACCTGTCGCATTGGATCAGGAGCCATGCGCCCCGGAATCTGCGCGGAAGCATGCGTGATTTCGGCTCCGCCTGCGGCGAGCCGACACTGCAGGCCGCGATTGCCGAGCTGGATGTATACGGGTTCGGGCAAGACAGCCCGGCCGGCTGGAAGGGCGATGAACTGTGGTCCGCTTTCAAGCGCTGGCAAAAACAGCAGGGTGCACGCCGGCCTGCAAGGACCGCTGACCAGCCCGATTTGTATCCGGATTGAGCACGGTTGCCAGTGCCTTCCAAACGATGAAAAGTGTTGACACACATTGCCCCTGTGGCTCCGGCGAGGTGCTGGCTGACTGTTGTTATCCATACATCCGCGGCACACTAAAGGCTCCGACGGCCGAGGCGTTGATGCGTTCCCGCTACAGCGCCTATGCTTTGGGCGAAGAGCAATACCTGCTCGATAGCTGGCACGCTTCGACCCGGCCATCCAGCGTTGACTCAGACCCGGCTGTCAAGTGGATCAGGTTGAAAATTCTCCGGGCCGAAAGCGGCAGTGACCAGGTGGAATTTGTCGCGACTTTCCGGTTGCATGGTAAAGCGCACAGGCTGAGTGAGAACAGCCGCTTTATCCTCGAGGACGGAGAATGGTTTTACCTGGACGCTGAAAAGTGAAGCGATAAAGCAGCTGTCAGGGATTGGCCTTCATCACCAGTGTTTCAATATTGTTGTCTGACAGCATGCGCCGCATTTCGTCCGCCTTGCGGGCGCCTTCGAAAGGACCAATTCGAACACGGTGCCATGTTTGGCCGTTGACCGTTACTGTCTGCACGTTCGCGACAGAGCCGAGCAGTGCCAGGCGTGCCTTCATTTGCTCCGCATCCGGCTGGTTGCGGAAAGAGCCCACCTGCAGAATGTAACTGTCGAGGGCATCGCCCGCGATGGCATCCGTTGGAGGTTCGGGCTTGTCGGCCTTGCGGCTCAGTTCCTGTTCGGGAACCACGACCTCCATTTCAGGTAAGACGGTAAAGAAGTCGTAGCGGGGTTTCTTGGGTTTCTCAGCCCGTTTTGTG
>Ga0316201_10004374_pt1 | contig 10646 bp, 5 predicted proteins | sample CS6wburrow_MG_FD_204516 | JGI IMG/M metagenome (GOLD analysis project Ga0316201, IMG submission 204516) | Coastal sediment microbial communities from Delaware Bay, Delaware, United States - CS-6 worm burrow | ecosystem: Environmental > Aquatic > Marine > Coastal > Sediment | place: USA: Delaware... | reverse complement strand
GATGCTCGCGCTCCTGCTCTCAACGCGGGCGGCACAGTTTTGGTTCGACCTCGATGACGCACCAAACTTAAGACGACAGCTCGAAGAAGCCGGTATCGATGGGTCTGTTTACGAGAGGACGCCGTAGCTTATGACTCGACTTAGCCTGTTGCTGGTTGGATGCCTGGCCTTGTCAGGATGCGAAACCATGCAGGAGTTCTACGAGGAAGTAATCGTCGCGAGCGTCAACGAGACGATCGTCGATCCCATAGTGAATGCGGAGTTGAGCTATTGCGGCGGCTGCGATTATATCGTTCAGGAATTTCACGACGACGGCTGGGAAACGCGCAACTCGAAACCCTACGACACTGAAGACCAGTGCCGGGCGGCGAAACGCGAACAGCAAAATCGAGACCCCCACATCATGTTCCGCTGCATTCACGAAAGCGAACTACAATAGTAGAAGAGCACCTTCATGACCGAAGGCCGATCGACGTGATCCCAGCCGACTAAACAGCGTTGAGAAGATCCCACCGGCGGGCGGAGCGTGATAGCATCCTGCCGCTGATTCACCCCCACCCGGCCACACCCATGATCTCTGCAAATAACCTGTCGATTCAGTTCGGCGCCAAACCCCTGTTCGAGAACGTTTCCGCGACCTTCGGAAACGGCAATCGCTATGGCCTCATAGGCGCCAACGGTTGCGGCAAATCGACCATGATGAAAATACTGGCAGGAGAGCTGGAGCCCACTGTTGGCAACGTTTCTGTCGAGCCTAATGCCCGGGTCGGGCAGCTTTCGCAGGACCAGTTCGCGTACGAGGATTACCGCGTACTCGACGTCGTAATGATGGGTTACGAGAAATTCTGGACCGTGATGCAGGAGCGTGATCGCATCTATTCGCTGGCGGAGATGAGTGACGAAGAAGGCATTCTCGTCGCCCATCTTGAGGTCGAATTCGCGGAAATGGACGGATATTCTGCGGAATCGCGGGCTGGCGAGCTCCTCGAGGGCATCGGCATTCCGGTCAGTCAGCACCACGGACCCATGAGCGCCATAGCCCCGGGCTGGAAGCTCCGGGTGCTCCTCGCACAGGCGCTGTTCTCCGACCCGGACGTGTTGCTGCTCGATGAGCCCACCAACAACCTCGATATCAACACCATCCGCTGGCTGGAAGATTTCCTGGATACCAGTAAGTCGACGATGGTCATCATCTCGCATGATCGCCATTTTCTTAACCGTGTGTGCACGCACATGGCGGATCTGGACTACGGCAAGTTGCAGATCTTCCCGGGCAACTACGACGAGTACATGACAGCGGCAACACAAGCGCGCGAGCGGATGTACGCAGACAATGCGAAGAAGAAAGCCAAGATGGCCGAGCTGCAGGCGTTTGTCAGTCGCTTTTCGGCCAATGCGTCAAAAGCGAAACAAGCCACGTCGCGCGCCAGGCAGCTTGAGAAAATTCAGCTCGAAGACATCAAGCCGTCGAGCCGTGTCAGCCCGTACATTCGTTTTGAGCAGAAGAAGCCTTTGCGTCGTCTCGCTGTCGAAGCGACGGGCTTAACCAAGAGCTTTGATGAAGGCCCGCTCTTTGAAAATCTGGACCTCACTATCGAGGCGGGTTCGCGTGTTGCGATTCTTGGTCAGAACGGCATCGGCAAGACGACGCTTCTGCGTTGCCTGCTGCAGGAGCTCGAGGTTGATAGTGGCGAGGTCAAGTGGGCGGAAAATTCCCAGCGTGGCTATTTCGCTCAGGACAACGCGCACGAGTTTGAGCACGACATCAGCCTGTTTGACTGGATCACGCAGTGGCAACCGACTGGCTCACCCGAGCAATTGCTGCGCGCCACGCTCGGCCGCATGTTGTTTTCCCGAGACGACAGTGAGAAATCAGTGAAGGTCGTATCGGGTGGCGAGCAGCGTCGCCTGATGTTCGGCAAACTGACGTTGCAGGAACCGAATGTGATCGTGATGGACGAGCCGACGAATCACCTCGACATGGAATCGATCGAGGCCCTGAACCTTGCTCTCGAGAACTACCCTGGCACGCTGATTTTTGTCAGTCATGACAGGGATTTCGTATCGTCGCTTGCAACGCGCATTATCGAAATGACGCCCGAGAAGATCATCGACTATTCGGGCACCTACGATGAGTACCTGCGTTCGCAGGGCCTGGTTGAGCGCACTCGGGCCGCCTGAACAGAGCGCCAAGCTCCGTAGCACCACAACGCCACTACCCGCTGCCGAAGCTCGTCTGGTACTGTTTGCGCAGTATTGGCTGCGCCGTGATGATCGCGGCAGCCAGGAGGCTTTATGTCGTTTCATCATCTCACCGCCGCTGCGCTTTTCCTGATGCTTTTTTCGGTTGTCGCTGCGGCTCAGGCACCGGTGCAGGTCGAAACTGTCTCGGACCGCCCCATCGTCAGGCAGATCAACGTAACCGGCACAGTGACGTCTCCCCGCACGGCGGTGTTATCCACGGCAGTCGCCGGGATCGTCGCGGAGCTGACTATTGATGAGGGCCATCGCGTCGAGACCGGTGAAGCACTGCTGAGACTGGATGCCGAGTTGGCACAACTCGCGCTCGAGCGCGCCCTTGCCGAGGTGCGACAGCGTGAGTCTGCCGTTGCGGATGCCAGGCGACGTTTCGACGAGGCAGAAGAAGTCGGTACTCAGCGGGGCATCGCCCGCACACAAATTGAATCGCTTCGCGCTGAGGTATCGAGCGACGAGGCCGCACTTGTGGCGTCGAAGGCCGCGGCGCGCGAGCAACAGGCTATCGTCGAACGACATACGCTGAAGGCTCCGTTCGCGGGCGTGATCAGTGAACGCCACACCGAGCTGGGTGAGTGGGTCAATCCAGGCGACAGGCTGCTCGAGTTGGTAGCAACAGACAACCTGCGATTCGACTTTCGTGTCGGGCAGGACAGCTTTGTCGCTTTATCGCCCGACACCCCCGTAGAAATCACACTCGATGCCTTGCCGGACCAATCGGTATCAGGGCACATCGAAACGATCGTGCCGGTAAAGGATCCGAGCGCGCGAACGTTTCTGGTCAGGATTCTTGCTGACAACACTGAAGCCGATGGGCCGCTCGGGATTACGCCGGGCATGTCGGCCCGCGGCAAGCTCAATATCGACGTCGGTCGCAGCGGCGTTGCTGTGTCCCGGGACGCACTCTTGCGTTTCCCGGACGGTCGCGTGACGGCCTGGGTTGTCGATACCGGGGGTGGTCTACCTGTCGTTCGTGAGCGGGTGGTGTCCACAGGCTTTGAGTTCGACGGCGTCGTCGAAATCGTAAAGGGGCTCTCTGACGGCGATGTCGTCGTGGTCCGCGGTAACGAAACGCTGCAGGAAGGCCAGACGGTATCGATCCTGGACGGAAGCCGCTAGACGTGTTCGAGGCCATCGTAAGAAACGGTATTCTGATGACGGTGGTGGCACTGATCGTCACCGTGCTCGGTGTCCTGGCCGCGTTTCGCGTGCCCGTGCAAATGATTCCGGACCTTGAAGTCCGAACAGTCTCAATCCAGACGTCGTGGCCCGGCGCAACACCACAAGATGTTGAAAAGGAAATCCTCATCGAGCAGGAGGAGTACCTTCGCACTCTGCCCAACATGCAGCGGCTCGAATCGTCTGCATCCAGTGGCAGCGCGGTGATCGAACTCGACTTTCCGTTCGGTGTTGATATGACGCAAACGCTGATCGAAGTGAACAACGCACTGAATCAGGTTCCCTCCTATCCCGAGAACGTCGATGAACCGCGAGTATTTGCCAATTCGTTCTCGGCGAACTCATTTATGTACTTTGCAATCTCACCGCTGCCCGGCAACCCGCGCAACATCAACATAATTATGATGCGCGACTTTATCGTCGACAACGTACGTACGCGTCTATCCAGTGTGCCCGGGGTATCACAAGTCAATGTATCGGGTGGCGCAGAACGGCAAATCAGAATCCTGCTGGACCCGACCCGCCTTGCCGATCGCCAGTTGACCATTCTCGACGTTCGTAATGCAATCAGGGCTCGCAATCGTGATGTTTCCGGCGGTGAAATAGACGGCGGCAAACGACGCTATCTTCTCCGCACAGTTGGCCGCTTCGATTCAATTGAAGCGCTGCAAGACATGATCGTCGATCGACGCGGTGATTCGCTGATTCGCCTGGGTGATATTGCTGACATCGAGCTGGGCCATTCGAGGATACAAGGCTACTCCTACTTTAATGCCGAGCCGATTCTGTTTACGTCGATCAATCGCGAGGCCGGCTCGAACGTTATCGATATCAAGTATGCGATGCTCGATGCTGTTGAGCGCGTGAATCGAGACCTGCTGCAGCCTAACGGCATGCAAATGCAGCTAATGGCTGAGGATGCTGGTTACGTCGAGGCCTCTATTCGCAACGTCTGGCTGAATCTGGCGCTGGGCGCATTTTTTGCGACCGGCGTGATGTTCATGTTCTTGAGGTCGGTCAGTGCAACGGCCGTTGGCGTGATTGGCATTCCCATTTGCACGATCGCAGCGTTCATCGGACTGCTCGCGGCGGGGCGCACGATCAATGTTATCTCGTTGGCCGGCGTCGCGTTTGCGATCGGCATGACCCTCGATAACAGTATCGTCGTCATCGAGAGCATCGAGCTCAAACGGAGACAGGGACTTGATCGCTTCCGGGCGGCTGTCGAAGGTGTGCAAAGTGTCTGGACCGCCGTGCTGGCCTCCACACTGACAACGATTCTGGTTTTCCTGCCGGTGTTGTTCATACGCGAAGAAGCGGGTCAGCTTTATTCGGACGTCGCCATTGCGATCTCGGCATCGATACTGGCTTCGATGCTGGTAGCCATCACGCTAATACCAACAGCCAGCGCACGCTTGTCATTCGGTACCGAGCATCGCTCGCACACGGAAGGCGCGCTCCGGGAACGGCTGCTGTCATTTATCGACAGTCTCATCGCTACTCGCCAGCAGCGCACGACGACGATTGCAGTCACGGTTATAGCGAGCATCGCAATAATCCTGTTGCTTACGCCGCCGGCTGAGTATCTGCCAGAGGGCGAAGAACCAAAAACCTTCGCAGCGATGAGCGCGCCGCCTGGTTACAACATAGAGACAATGAAAGAGATCGGTCTCGAAGTGCAGGATTATTTCATGCAATTCGTTGACGATGATCCGGACCGCTTTGATCGTAGCGAAACCGAAGTCCCAGCGATCCGATATCTGAATACGAGAATATCGGCTGGCGGCTTTCGGATTATTTCGGAGCCCGTGAGACCCGCCGATATCGACGAGCTGATGGATGCGATAACAGCGAAGTACCGGGAATATCCGGGTATGCGCGCGTTCGCCGCGCGCGGCTCGATTATCTCCAGCAACGATGGCGGAACGCGCAGCATCAATCTTGACGTCTCCGGTCCAAACCTTGGTGTTATCTACGCGGCGGCGCTGGCAACGTATCGCCGCGCAGAGGATGTTTTCGGCAACCCCCGGATCCAGACCAGCCCGTCTTCGCTCTCGTTATCGCAACCCATGCTCGAAGTTCAACCCGACTGGGCGCGTGCGGCGGAGCTCGGTCTGACGGCGGGCGATGTTGGCTACACGGTCGCTGCATTGACGGACGGTGCATTTGTTGACGAGTACTTCGAGGCGGATGACAAGATCGATATGTATCTCTACGGCACCACCGGCGGCCAGACGGATGTCGACAACCTTGGCGGCCTACCCATCTATACGCCGCAAGGAAGCATCCTGCCACTGGATGCAATCGCCACAATTCACGAGACCGTCGACACTAACTCGATCCGCCGTATCAACGGCCAGAGAACCGTGACGCTGAATATCATTCCGCCGACATCCATTCCCCTTGAAGTGGGTGTGGAGATTGTTCGCAACGACGTTGTCGCTTACCTGAGAGATTCCGGTGCGTTGCCGGGGACGGTCAATGTCGATATTTCCGGTGCCAGCGATCAGCTTGATGCGACCAAAGCGGCGCTCGCGGCCAACCTGCCGGTCGCGCTGATCATCGTGTTCTTACTGCTGGTTGCGATTCTCAAGCATTGGGGCTACCCGTTGTTGATCATGACAACGATCCCGCTGGGCATCGCGGGCGGTATCGTCGGGCTCACACTTCTTAACCTGGTCGGCAGTGCGCTGGAGTGGCTGGGTCTGGGTAGCCTGCACCAACCGTTCGACATGATCTCGATGCTTGGCTTCCTGATCCTGATGGGTACGGTGGTCAACAACCCGATACTTATCGTCGACCGCGCGATGCGGCATATGAAGACAGGAAAAATGTCGCCCATCGACGCGGTCCGCGAGGCCGTCGCATCCCGCATGCGACCCATCGCGATGTCGACGTTGACCACAATCTGCGGACTTTCTCCGCTTGTGTTTATCCCCGGTGCCGGAACGGAACTCTACCGCGGCGTCGGCGCGATCGTACTGTTCGGCATACTCGGTGCAGCGATCGTCTCAGTCACGATGCTGCCGGCGCTGACGATCTCAGTGCTGGAATGGAACAAGAGCCGCGAGGCCAGGGTCAGCCTGAGCCGTTAGAGACTCAGGCATCCCCAAACATCAGTCACGTTTAACTGCGGACCCCGTTGCGACGATTCATCATCCGGCGAAGACCGAACGCTACAAGCATCAGCAGGAACGGGAAGTCGCCGGAGCCACCGCCGCCATCCCGCTCGGAGTCATCGTCGTCGCTGTCGCTGTCGGTGGCACCAGCGTTACCACCCAGGAACGCGGCAATCGAGTCGATATCCGAGTCAGGCAGACAAGCAAGGAAGCGCATCGATCCTTCTTCACGAATTGCTTCGTAGATCTCATGAGCGCTTTCGCCAACCACGCCTTCGCGCGTCCTGCCGCCCGTCCCATCGTCGCCATGGCAGCCTGCACATGCCGTTACGTAACGCTGTTCGCCAGTCGCGGTTTGGCTGTTCAGATACTCTGCGATCTGGTCCACATCGACACTGCCGTTGCTCACAAGGCCCTGCAGGAACTGCATGCCTGGCGCGCCGTCTTGAAAGACGTAGGTGCCAAAGATCGATGCCTCTATCGAGCATGCACGGGCACCGGTAACACGGTGCGCACCGGTCAATGCCGAGTCGACCGCTGGCGCTACCCACGGATCGCCGTGGCAGGACGCACAGTAGCTGTTGTACTGCGTTTCTCCGTCGGTGGCTGCTGGGGCACGTTCTGTGATCGCCACACTTGCCGAAGCGCGGCCGGTGTCGCCGGCATCATCAATCACGGTCAAATTCACCGTGTATTGTCCCGTCGCAGCATAGACGTGTGTCGGCGCCGGACCCGCATCAGCGGCAGTCGTACCGTCGCCAAAGTCCCAGTCGTATCGCACAATTGCTCCATCGGAATCGCGCGAAGCACTGCCATCAAAAACGATCGTGTCGCCAACAAAGCCAGAATACGGCCCGTTCGCGTCGGCCGTGGGTGGCGCGTTGACAACGATTGCCTCGATACTCGCCGTGGTCGCATCTGATGCCGAATCCCCTGCGTCATCCGTTACCGTAAGCGATACGTTGTAGGTTCCGGCCGCTACGTAAGCGTGCGCGGGGTTCGCGGTCGCGGACGTATTGCCGTCACCAAAGTTCCAGGCGTACGAGACAATCGATCCATCCGGGTCGAGCGACCCATTACTTGAAAATTGAACGGCGCTGCCTTCGGTGCCGCTGTACGGACCGTTGGCCTGGGCAACCGGTGGTGTGTTACCGCCCGCCGGATTTATCGCCGCTGTCGTCGAGTCAATGCCGGTCAGCCCGTCGTTGTCTGTTGCCGTCAGCGTGACCGTAAAGTTTCCGTCGACGGAGTAACTGTGGGTCGGCGATGGGCCGCTGGCCACTCCACCGTCACCAAAGTCCCAGACATACGAAACGATCGTGCCATCCGCGTCGCTGGACGCAGTACCGTCGAAGCTAATTCCTGATCCGACAACACCACTATAAGGCCCACCCGCGTTGGCGCTCGGTGGAATCGGGGCTGGTGTAATCGTGGCCGTAGTCGAAGCCGTATGCGTCGCACCACCATTGTCTGTGACGGTCAGCGCGACAGCGAATGTCCCGTCCGACTGGTACGTGTGCGTCGGTGACGAGCCCGTACCGGAGTTACCATCGCCGAAATTCCAGGCATAGGACACGATGCTACCGTCGGAATCTGTCGATCCACTGCCGTTGAAGACGATCTGTGAACCGCGGGTCGCATTGTACGGGCCACCCGCATTCGCGGTTGGCGCCACATTCGCAACACAGTCCGGATCGTTGCCGTCAGCCAGGCCATCCCCGTCGTTGTCGAGGCTGACGGTGAGCGACGCAAAGCGTTCCTCCGATCCGTCGCAGGAATCGAGACCAGCACCGCCAGCCGTGGCGTAGAAAGATGGCAAGATGTTCTCGCCAACAACAGGAGCAGCGCCAACAGCAGGACCGCTTGCATCGCTGTGGCAATTGTCGCAAGACGCAACACCCGTGGTGACATGATGCAGGCGCAGTCCTCGACCAAGGCCGGCCGACTCGCTGTCGCTGCCCGCATCCTGGTCGCGCCCGTGACACTGCACGCAATTGTCGAGCGGCGGATCGTTACGCGCTCCGGATCCATGGCAATCGGAGCAGTTGTTTGTCAGAGCGGCATGCGCGTCGTGGCCGGACCCCATGTTGGCAAGCGTTCCGTGACACGTCGCGCAGCCCGGCAAACCACCCCCGCCGCCATCGTCAAAGCCCTGAAACGCAGGAACAGGCGGCGCGAGGAAAAGCACAAAAAGCCCGAAAACAACGCTGGCGAAAAACAATCTTGTGTCGGTATGCATGGTCTTGCCGCTCCGTACTCTTGGTGTGTTGCCGTGGATGTCGGGGTCCCGACGCTGGCTGCGCGCCCTTGTCGTCGAGATATAATCCGGCTGCTTTCAACCTACACGCCTCGTACGCTGAAAAGGTTCCGGTTATAGGTATAAGACGCAGTCGGGCCGAGGCTGGTCAGTAAGTCCCCAAAAAAAAAGCGGCCCCCGAAGGGGCCGCCCTGTCTTCTTTGGAAACTCCCGGCTCGTTAGAGTCGGTAGTTGATCCTTCCGTACACGTAGCTACCCGAGATTGGGTGCAAGGTGCCGTCGAAGCTGTTCAGATCACAGCTAAAGCAGATTGGCGTCTTCGTGTTGAAGAGATTTTGCACGCCGCCCTGAATCGTCCAACGATCACTACTTGCCGACGGGCTCCAGGAAACCTGGACGTCGGTATATAGCTTGGCTTTGATCTTGTTGGTCGTTGGCGTGGTGCAAAGGTCTGAAAAGCCGAAGTCGGCAACCAGGCCGGTACACTGTTCCTCAATTTCACTCATGTAGCGATTAGTGAGAGCAACCGTCCAGTCGTTCTTCGTCCAATCGACGATGAGCGTCGACTTCCACTCAACAAAGCCACGTTCCGGCGAACCGAGTTCGGTGCCCGCACGATCGACACTTACCGGGCCATCCGGTCCGTCGGTGGTCTCTACGTAATCGAGAAGATGCGTATTCGACCAGCGAGCCCTGAATTCGCCAATGCTGGTAGGTTCGAAGTCCATCGTAACCGTCCAGTCAAAGCCGGTTGTCTCGATTGCACCAATGTTCAGCAAAACACCATCGACGCGCGTTACCGTTGAGCCGACTCGAGTGACGTTGTCACAGAAAGCCGAGTTAAGCGTTTGCACACACTGCAACAGCACGTCGCCTGCATCCGGCGCCTGAATCGCATTGTCGACGGTAATGTCATAGTAGTTAGCTTCGAACGTAACGCCCGCAATCGAATCCATACGATCGGAGATAGCCGTAGCATCCCAGGTCAATCCGAACGTCAGGGTTTCAGCTTCCTCCGGCGTGAGCGAGAGATTGCCGCCTGTCGTTACACTGATCTGTGGATTGAGCTGCTGGTAGCCGGGCGCCACACCCAGAGTGGTGCAATTGGCCGCCAGTTCAGGCGTCACGGCCAACGCATCGGCATCACAAGGATCTGTGATTGATGCATCGAAACGCGATCCGGTATTAAACAACTCGCCGATATTCGGAGCACGGAAGCCTTCCGAGAAGCTGGCTCGCAGGTGCAGGTCATCAGTCGGGCGCCAGTTCGCGCCTAACTTGAAGACATCGGCCGATCCGATACGGTCGTAGTCAGAGAAGCGTACGGCTGTCGAAATGTCGAACGATTCCATGATCGGGAAAATGGCTTCACCGTAGATCTCGAAGACGTCATACGAGCCTGCCGTCGGGCTTGATGGGACACCTGCGGTATCGCCACTGGAAACCACTGAATCGGGAACAAAGAAGCCCTCTTCATCACGATATTCCATACCAAAAGCGAGACCAACGGGGCCACCCGGCAGACTGCCAAGTTCGCCCGAGATATTGGCGGTGACGTTGAACATTTCCTGTTCACTTTCATCCTTCTGGATAAAGGTCACGTAGTCGAGCATCTCCTGGGTGATAGAACCCTCGCCATTTGGACCCTGACCACCGAAGAAGTTAAACGGTACACAGCCGGGGTTGGCGGCGCAGACGACCGGATCACCAACAGCGATCGATAGTTTTCGCGCATTGAATGCACCCGCCTTGCGCTGGTTCGCCTGGTTCTGCGACCAGCTGGCATGTGCATCCCAGTACCAGGTCGAGGAGCTCATCTCGAGCTGCCCTTCCAG
>Ga0316201_10004373_pt1 | contig 10648 bp, 5 predicted proteins | sample CS6wburrow_MG_FD_204516 | JGI IMG/M metagenome (GOLD analysis project Ga0316201, IMG submission 204516) | Coastal sediment microbial communities from Delaware Bay, Delaware, United States - CS-6 worm burrow | ecosystem: Environmental > Aquatic > Marine > Coastal > Sediment | place: USA: Delaware... | reverse complement strand
TAGTGGCCCAACCTGCTTCTGTAATCATGGTTGGTGTATCCGGGTATAAATTAGCGACACTGTAGTAATTCTCTTTTGTATACTCTAAAGCTTCATGAATATTTTTATACTCCCAAACTGGATATGTATGAATAGAAATAAAATCAATAACATCTACAAGTGGTTTTAATTTATGATACCATGGCACATAGTTTTCACAAAATGTTACTGGTTGGCTTGCGCCCTTTTTTATCATTTTCACATACGCGATGATGCTTTCTACCGATACATAATGGTCGGTCCAGTCTACAGTTGCTTCGTTACCTGCTGACAGTGAAAAAATGATGTCTGGATACCTATTCGCAAACTCAATTAATTTATTTATCTGGCTTAAATTTTTTGCTTTATTGTGCATTAAGGCATCTTCTGAATGGGTGCCTCCCCAAGGGCAACCGAAGTTGTTCTTTTCGGCTATTATATAAGCCCCTAACATGACCTTAAAATTCAGATTTTCCTTCTCAATAACGTCTAAAACAATTTCGGCATGTTCGTCGCAATCATACAGACGTAAATATTTCCAATTATTTTCAAGTATTAATAAATCTTCTTTTATCTCTTCATAGCTTGGAACGATTCCTCCTGGTTGTTGGCCTTCTCTAAATCCTGAGTAACAAATAGCGTTACCATGTTCTATGTTCAATCCTTTCTTTTCTTGCATGTATACTTTTATAATTTCTTATCAATTGTGCATTTTGCTTTATTTTACACAATTGAATGTCCGTTCGAATGATTTTCGATAGAAAATAGTATCGAAAATTATTTTGAAAGTCAAAATATTTGATTCTCGATACAAATTTTACTGATTTTCAATCGTAAAATTCACGCGAATTGACAAATTAAACTCAAATTGCACTGCTGGTTTTGCTATTTAAAACTTTAGGTTTTCATCTTTATCCCAAAGTCCCCAATAAGCACCTACATCGCCTTCTGCACCCACTTTCCACGATTCATCAAATGATGAGAAATAGAACATTTCTATATCATCGTCATCCGACCATACTTGTGCATTTATAAAATATTTTAAAGCACTTTCATGTCCTGGTATGGCACCTTGAAGCCCTTCTCCTTGTGATGGCCAACCTGTTTCAGAAATAATAACTTTCTTACCATTTGCAGCGCTCTTAGCCTGGTTATACATATCACGCATATACACCAAAGAATATTCCTGACTACAGCCTTCCCAATAAGGATAACAATTAGCTAAAATAACATCGCAAGCTTCTGTTATTCTAGGACGATGACTAAATTCATAATAGGCATCTACATAACCCATAGGTATATCTGGAATTGCCTCTTTAACTTCATGCATAAACGCTAAAAGTTCGTCTTCGGTTAAATCCTTTCGATACATCACTTCATTACCCACAGCCGCGATATCAACATAGCCTTCTTTAGCCAATTTTATTAGACCCGCTATTTCTCTTTTATTAATATCGTCATCATCACCTAACCAAGCCCCTACTAATGTTTTAATGCCATATTCTTTGGCTATTCTTGGTATAATTTCATTACCATCTGTACAAGAAAAAGAACGAATCCATTTAGTATATGGTTTTATAATTTTCATACGCCTTCTTATTTGCGCTTCAGTAATTTGTTCTCCAGGTTCCTGTCCTTCTTCATAAGGACTAAAACATATGCCGTGCATCCCGTTTTTTAATACGCGCTTAAAAAGATTATCTAATCCTTTTTTTGTCTTATTATTAAGATCTAAACCTCTTAATGACCCTATTCTTTCTTCTCTATAGGACCCTATTCTTTCTGCTCTATATGACATGATTCTTTATTTTTTATCAAATTTTAGTTTTTCGTTTTTACCCCAAATACCCCATGCAGCACCTACGGCGCCTTCTTGTCTTACTTTCCATGATTCATCAAAAGATGAAAAATAAAATAAGTCAATATCTTGTTCTTGAGCCCACTCTTGAGTATTTATAAAATATTTCATAGCATTCATTTTAGATGGTATTGCCGCTTCCACATTTTCTCCAGTAGAAGGCCATCCTGTTTCTGTAACTATTATTTTTTTACCGTTTGAAACCTGCTGAATTAATTCCATCATTCGATTTAAATAGGAGACAGTGTGTTGAATATCGGCGCCTTCCCAGAATGGATAAAAGTTTACTAAAATAACATCACAGGCATCTATTAATGCGGGTCTGTCAAGAAACTGATAATAGGCATCTACATAGCCCACAGGAATCGACTTTGGCAATGCTTCTCTAACCCTCTTAATATATTGCAACAACTCTTGTTCCGAAATTTCTTCTCTATGCAATACTTCATTCCCTATAGCTGCCATATCTACCAACCCATCTTTAGCGAGCTTTATAAGTGATTTTATTTCTTTCTCGTTTCTTTCTTTATCATTACTTATCCAAATACCTACCAAACTTTTCAATCCTTTTTCCTTAGAAATTTTTGGAATGAGTTCATTACCCTCGGTACAAGAAAATGACCGGATCCATTGGGTATGTGGTGTAATAATTTCTAGTCTTCTACGAATTTGTTTTGCCGTTAATATATCGCCGGTATCCTGTCCTTCCAGATAAGGGCTAAAACATAATCCGTGTAATCCATTATTTAAAATTTTTGTGAAATGTGTACTAAGTTCTGATTCACTTTTTGAACTTAAATCAGTCCCAGACACCGCATTTATTGAAGCTCCATTTTTTACTAATGATAATAATTTCCCGGAAAGATACGCAGAAGATTGTTTTTTAACCTGCCCTTTTCTTGCATCTAATAAGGTTCTAAATTCGCGCGCTTTTTCTTCGGTGACCTCATAATTTCTCATCACCCACATGGCGGTTAATGTTCCTAGAATGGGAAGCCCTGAGAAAGCGACTCTCAATCCAATAATGGCGCCTTCAGTTTGCGTTTCGGCACCGGAATCAAAACCTACCATACTCATAATCACACCACTCAATCCTCCGGCAATGGCGAAACCAAATTTCACCATCCACCAATAAATAGCACCAAAAATGCCTTCTCTACGTTTTCCTGTATTCAATTCATCTAAATCTATAACATCGGCCGTCATAGACATCATCAACACGAATAAACTCCCAATACCAAATGAAAAGAATGGCAAAGCGATTATGAACATATATGGCTTTCCTGGAATAAAAAGAAACCATAGCATGATATAGCCTATGATTGATATGGCTTGAGACACTAAAAAAGCTTTCTTTTTTCCTAGTATTTTTGACATTCGTGTTACAATCGGTATCACTAAAAAGGTTGTTCCCAAGGCTCCTATAGAACCGAAAAGCGTAGGCCAAATACCGGCCGCTCCTGCATCACCGCCATAAAGATGGTAAACTATTATAAAGAATGTAAACGCTGCGATAGTATTAAAGGCATTGAATACCAAAAATGTTGCTATACACAATTGTCTAAATGGTTTTATAGCAAAGGCTTCTTTAAAACCATTTAATATTTCTTTTAAACTATTTCCTATACTTTTAAAATTTAAAGGCGCATAATCTTCATTAACAGTAGACTTACTTTTAATAAATATTGCAGGAACCATAGCAAAGAGCATACAAACTATACCTACCCAAACAGCTAATGTTCTTGTGGCTACATCGGCCGACTCAAACATGGTTGGGTCGTACATGATTACCCAAAACCAAGGTGCTATTACCCATGCCCATTGCCCAATCCATTGTGCAACTGCCATAATACTGGTTCGTTCGTGAAAATCGTCACTCATTTCATAACCCATAGCAACATAAGGCACACTAAAAATGGTTAATCCTAAATAAAACGCAAAAGACCAGAGCATGAAATAGGTAAAATTATAATCAATACCATCACTTCGATACAATTGCCACATAATCACGAAAGCAATTCCCATAATAATAGCTCCCAAGAAAACGTATTGTCTTCTTCTTCCCCATTTAGACTTTGTATTATCGGATATATATCCCATGATAGGATCTGTAAAAGCATCAAATATTCTCGGAAAAAAGTATATAAATCCCCACATCCAACCAGGAAAACCTAAATCTTGTACTAAAACGACCATGAAAATTCCCAGTACTGCTGGAAACATTTGGTTGGCTAACATTCCTACTCCAAATGCTATTTTTTGGCCCATTGGCACTTTGCCTCTTGCTGTTGATATTTGTTCTGACATGTTGTTAATGGTTTAGTTGGTGTGTATTTAATATTTTTTTTCTTATTCTTTAAATGATGATTGTTTAATTGTTTTAATTTTTAAAAGACAAAATTAATGAGGCACATTGATTTCACTTTCCAATGGAGGTACTAATACATCTTTCATAAGTGCCTTTTTATTACCATTATAAGTCTTTGTAATTGGTTGCCCATCTCTCGTGAGGCCTTTAAACGCACCATTATCAACCATATCCCATAGCGCATATTTTGCCTGACCTTTTAAATTGATTAGACCAAAATGATTTTCAGATCCTTTTTTATTATGCTTGTCTTTCCATGGCTCATCGAAAGCCTCAAAATAAAAACAAGATATACCAGATGCATTTGTCCAATCTCTCATAAGATTATAAAACATTGCTTCTTTATATTCATCAGTCGCTCTAGAGCCTTTAGGACCATAATAACCATCTGAAATAGTTGCCCAACCCGTTTCTCCAATGTGTACAGGTTTATTAACCCCTAAACTTTTCATGTAATTAGAAACACTGTCATATTGCGTCTTTGCAAAGCTTCTAGCTCGTAGCATCGCCGCATCAATTTTTTCAATATCAGATAATTTATTTTCATTTTCAGGTACGCCCCAAAATTTAGGATTGTAATGTGAATTGTGATAAGGATACGTATGCATAGAAATATAATCTACTGCATTTATAAGTTTCTCTAAATCTGGCGTGTGATACATAGGATCACCACCTCCCCAGGAAGAAAAATCATCAGAGCTCGTAATCCATAAGTCCTTGTTCAGTTTGCCAGATTTCTTTAAATCTTGTAAATAGGTAACCCATTTTAAAATAACAGCAGGTTGCACATAATAACTTTCCGCCCATTTTACCATAGCTTCATTACCAACTGCAATAATTTTTACAATATCTGGATATTGATTTGCCAAAGACACGGCTTCTGCTATTTGTGGCGCATTCGCTTCGCTTTCTACATTGTGATCTGGAGCTTGATCTGTCCATGCATTTTTACAATCAATCCATGCACCTAACATCACGTACATTTCAAAATTAGGATCTTCCTTTTTTAATTCTGTAATGGCTTTTAACACATTAGATGCTTGTGGTAAGTGCACTTTATAATCACGTAAAATTTTAACTCCCATAGCAGATAATAGTTTCATATCTTCTTTGAGTTCGCCTAGTGTAGGTTCTATAGCGTGATTAACATGTCTATACCCTCCATAGGATATTGCTAAATATTCTGGATTACCTAAAATATCTTTGGCACTTAAATTTGAATGTTCTTTCACAGTGTTTATATTGCTTTCTATTTTAGTAGTTTTTTTACATGAAAACGCAAAAGTTACCACTAAGAATAAAGTGACTATTTTCGTACACCTTTTCATATAATAATATTTACCTATTTTTTTACAGATACAATAATTCGATTTACCTCACCTGTTCTACTAAAAATCTTTTTACTTGTCTCTTCATCTAAGCTTAACTTTTCAAATTCAACAGACAATCCATTATTATAAATTACCTCTAAATGATCTTTTTCTGCTTTTTTGTAAATTACTGGAATTTGACAATAGGTAAACGCAAGTGAATCTTTTTTCAACTCAATTTGTATTGCCTCTTTGTTTATGCCTGTATATTTAAAAATTACAGATTCCGTTAAGAACTCATTAACTCTCAATAAACGTGGATTAAATAACAACTTTCCGTTATTTACATAAACTCCCAATTCACCAAAACGGCTCAAAATATCTTCTTTTACCTGCCCTGTCATTCCTGGTTGTTGTGCTCCTTTTCCGAAAGGGGTATGCGAGTATGGATCTGTTGGAAAAGCACCATATAATTCCGGCGATTTATGAACACCAATACCTTCATTAATTTCATAATAATGCTCTAACAATTTACCAACGGTCACGTCACTTTCTTTGTGCTCTACAGCGAGCAAACACGTTTCTTGAACACTTAATAATAATTTTGAAACCATATGCCAGTAAATAGATCCTAAACCTTCATATCCATAGAATGTACCAGAACGACCCGTAAAGGCTTTATGATTAAAAATCCCTTCAAAAATGGCAAGTAATAAGTCCTTGTCTTTTTTAACAAGTGCTTGGTATTTCTCGGGTAATTCTGCTAAGGCTTTCTTTAAACTTCCAGCGTTATTAAAATTTCCATTGAAGTGATAATGACCCAGAATGTCTTTTTCTACAATTTTCGAGTTCCCAGCTTTTAAAAGTTCTTGTATCAACATGGAAGCTTCTACTTTTTTGGAAGGAATATTATTCTTTTTAAAGAATCTTGGAAGTTCTTTATTAGGATACAACAGATAACTGTATTGATCTGGTCTGAACAATGCACTACTTCTTAAAGCATCTAATAATTCTAAGGAAGCTTTACCAGAAATATATCCGGAACTTAAAACAGCCACTTGGCCTTCCAACATTTCTGGAAGATATGAAATGGACACTTCAGAATCACTTTCTATGGTAATTAAATTGTATGCATGAAATAAATTATCTTCACGTTTGTTAGCATCAATAGTATGATCAAGGAATTTTTTAGTAATCTTAAAAAATTGCAATAACTCTTTTTTAGTAATTACGGCTTTATTACTAGTGTAACCGTTTTCATAAATTGAATTTCTATAATCACTTCCTGCATTCCCAAGTCCGTCTAAAACTGTTTTTCTATCAGTATTAGAAACTTTACCAGAAAGAATATGACTATTGCTGTTCAAGGTTTTTACAATTTTATTGAAAAATGTTGCTAATTCCTCTGAAATTTCACTTTGTATCTCAGGTGTATTTTCTACTATATTTTCAAAGAAATCGATGAATCGTCTTAGGTAACTTAAGGTAACCATAGACAACCCATTTCCTACCAATGCATTGTTGGCATCATTCCATTCTGGTCTCTGTGTATTCATCCAGATACCTCCTTCAGGTACGAAGTTTGAAACTTTTGCCAGAACAGTTGCTAATAATTTTTCAATTAAATTAACCTTATAGATAAAGTAGTTGGAATCTCTTAATAAAGCCCCATCAACTCCCAATTCTAATCTTTTTTGAGCAATTTTCTCCTCAGCATCATGATCAAATTCTATCGTGTCTTTCGGGTCGATTAAAATGTCTTTATAGCTTTTTATTCTATAAGGCACATTTGCATAAACAAAAATATCCTGTTTAAAATAATTTGCTAATTTGTTTGGGTAATGGTGCTCACTAAATTCTAAGAACTTTAATAAGTATATAATTTGATGATCTCCCCAATAACCAATGTACGACCAAGGATTGTCTGGTTCAATGGTTTCCCAATCGAATCCATCTTTTGTTACACGATATGGATTGTATCCATCAAATGTTGTCGCATTCAAGAATTTATGAATCATGCTATCAATAAATTCTGGATATGAATGTGCTAATGCTTCCCAGTTTTGGAAAATATCGCGCCAGTTACCTTCGTAATCAAGTATTTTTGAACCATCAATTTCACTTGTGGTATTAATTGAGAATTTATTCCAAGGTCTACTTGGATCACCATGCCTTCTACTAAATTTTAAAGGCATGTATTCAAATGAAAGTCTTTTGAAATTTTTATCAGTATCCTTTTCAGCCACGTCTTTTAAATAACTAAGCGAAAAAACTTCCGGTAAATTTTCTAAAAGGTCTTCTTTCTTCTTATAAACTTTTTTATTAGCTCCTTCAATATATTTTATAAAATCTTCTTTTTCAATTTGATAATTATCATCAAAAATACCACCTCTCATGATGTTAAAAAGCGTATTCGAAAAATGTCTGGAATTACGCAATTTATCGGCAGTAAGTTGAATACCGTCTGAAGCACTATTTAGTTCTAACAGATTTTTAGAACCCAAGTTCACATCTTCCTGAACTAATCTTAAAAGTGATTTTTCATTTTTTATTTTATCAAATATTTCAACGATTCCACCCATAGATTTATTCAAATCTGCAATAACCAACCAACTGTTTTCAATTTTTGGTTTTATGGTCAAGTCCGTGCAAATAAAATAAGCTCCCTTTTCAGCTTTTATATCTACTTCTTGCTTAATTTTTTCACCTTTTCTAAACTTATCAAGTTGAATTGAAGACACCAAATACGTAGGCTTTTCAACACCAAGTGACCAGGCTATAGTTGCTTTTAATGCCTCGCTAGGTTCTGCTTTGTCAACAATAATGGCGCTAAGTGCAAAAATACCAATCCCAACTTCAGCTTCTAATTCGTTTTTCTTATAAGCATCTACTAAGTTACTACGTGTTGCTTGTAAATCTTCAAACACCCCATAAGGTAGGATGTTTTGAATCCCATCTAATACCGTTACTTTTAAATCAGTTTCTTTATTATTTACTACAGTAGATTTTTTTACAAACCCGAATTTATTACTCGTACACCATTGATATCTAAATGAGACACCTAAATCATTATTAATTTCTTCAAACACAACCTTATTACCAAGTACGTTTTTATATACATTTCTTGATGTGTTATAAAGCCCCATTTGCCTAATTGAAAAAGGTTCCCAAATAATGGTTTTATTATTTTCATGAATCTGAACAATGGTTTTACTCCCCGTAATATCAAATGATTCTGTTATTTTATCATCTGTATAATATGGGAATAAAGAAGAATCAGCGTTTTTCCTACCTGCTGATAAACCGCCATTACTAGAAATGAACATCCAGTGATTCGAATCACTTACAATGCTCATAAAAAATGGTCTCATTTGGTCGCTATTAGAGATTTTATAATAGTTTTCGTTTTCAAAAATTATTAATTCCCCTTTGATGTCTTTTAATTGTTTACTCATTGGTTTGGTTATTTTAATATTTTTATTTTACCATAAAAGGAATATTCCCTGTAGCTGCATGCCCATGACTATCGTCTGCATAGGCAAATAGGCGATACATTCCTTTTTTTGGCGATTTAAATTTTAGTTCTCCGTTTATGTTACTAATTATGTCTATTTCAACTTTTTCTGGACGAGACTCTTGGTCTCCTCCGTCTTTTAAATCGGTACTTTCATATAAAATTTCCCAATTATAGTTGATAGTATCGTCTTCAAAATCTTTAATATCAATAAGTGCTTTCAGTTCCTTGCCTTCTTCTGTAATAAAGCTTTCGTAAGCTGTTTTGTGGTTCAGAGTGAACGATTCTATTTGTGGCGTCCTGTTTTCAGGCCATGCATTATTCCAAATAAAATGCATAACATCAACAGATTCGGTTTCTTTTCCATCTTCTAAAAAGACACCATACCAAGTTGGGGTGCGCTCTTGTTTTTGCCCCCATAAAAACACATAAGAACCAAGACATTGATTTGTATCAGCCGCTATTGCGGTTTTATATCTATTTAAATAATTTGCTGCTTTTATAGTACTGTTTTCTTCAATAGGTACTCCCCATGAGGTTTTTGGAACTTCCCAATGCCCAGTTGCTCCCCATTCTGTAACTATATATGGACCAGTCCATCCAAATTCTTTTATTGCTTTGGGTAATTTTGTTATTGCCGCATATAATTGAATAGATAGAATATCCACATCTGAACAACGATTTTTAATTAAATCAATTTCTTCTTGTGAAATTCCTGCCAGCGTAGTTGTTGTAGGATGATTTGGGTCAATTTCATGAATCATTTTTGAAATATCATTAACAGCGTCCCAGACTTTTGGATTAATTGCTCTTAAATTTAACTCATTACCTATGGCCCAAATTAACAAAGCCGGATGGTCTTTAAGTTCTAATATTTCCTTTTTTATTCTTTCTTTCTGTTCTGCTACTGCAACTTTATCATTATAATCAAAACCATGACGTTCTCTGGCAACTTCAATACCCATTGTTACCATTAACCCATTCTTTTGAGCCGCATCTAAAACCTCTCTTCCGCTTTGTGTTCCATTATTTGTTCGCCAGGTTCTAAATGAATTTCCGTTGTGTTTGGCTAAAGCAGATATATTTCCAAACTCACAACCAGCCCCGTTTATATAAAATGGTTTATTATTTACTAATAACTGATATTTACCGCTTGTGTTTTTTAAAGTAACCTTTGCTGCTTTATTTTCAATCATATTAGATTCTACTTTATTAGTCTCTTTATTTGCAATAATGTCCTTGGAGCTTAAAAAAAGCACCAAAATAAAACATATTTTAATAAAAAACCTCATTTAATTTCAACTAATTAGTAACTAATTCCATTTCTATTTGCTCTAAGGACTTTCCTTTAGTTTCTGGTAATATTTTTAATAAAATAAAGAATCCTATGAAAGCAATGAGCCCAAAAATTAAAAAGCTAAGTGCATTTCCAAAATTTGATAATTCCCAAGGGAAAACCTGTTGAACCATCCAACTAATAAATGAGTTTACAAAACCAATAACACCTATGGCTAATCCTCTATACTTAATAGGATATAATTCTGAAAGTAACACCCACATGACTGGCCCCAGTGAAAAAG
>Ga0316201_10004372_pt1 | contig 10648 bp, 13 predicted proteins | sample CS6wburrow_MG_FD_204516 | JGI IMG/M metagenome (GOLD analysis project Ga0316201, IMG submission 204516) | Coastal sediment microbial communities from Delaware Bay, Delaware, United States - CS-6 worm burrow | ecosystem: Environmental > Aquatic > Marine > Coastal > Sediment | place: USA... | reverse complement strand
CCAGTAGCCGAGATTGCGTTTGCGCATCAACCGCGCGACCAGAATCGCTGTTGAGCAACAAAAACTGCATGCTGATCAGCGCGTTACCAACGGTATCCTCAACAGTGTGCATTGTTGCTTTCAGTGTGCACAGTTTCACTCTTTCAACTTCATTCCTGTTCATAATCGCCTGATCCCATTCGGGCCGGTCGCGCGTTCGACATGTTCCGAAAAAAGTACGGCAAAGTTCAATTCGCCGCCAAAAGCGCCGCACCGGCGGTGTATCCAAGCCTCTCGACCATCCCGCCTATGCCTGAATCTAGCCGCCATAGACCCTCGGGGCAATGTGACAAACTGTCGCACTGGAAAGAAAGCCTCACTAACCTGAAAACACACTAATTGCCCTTTTATCAATGTGTTACCGGCTTTTTTTGCAACTTTCTCTGCAAGGTTCTGCGATGCATGCCCATAGCCCTCGCAGCCGCAGATATGTTGCCATCATGCTCCAGCAAAACTTTCTGCATGTGCTCCCACTCGAGGCGTTTCACAGAAACAGGGTTGATTTCGACCGCGGCTTCCGCATCGCCTTCAGTCTTGTGCAAGGCTTTAACCACGTCGTCCGCTGAGACTGGTTTGGTCAGGTAGTGAACTGCTCCCAGCTTTATCGCTTCGACCGCAGTAGCAACACTTGCATAGCCGGTAAGCATCAGGATATTGACTTCAGAATTCGCTTCCAGAAGCTCCTCGATCAATGTCAGTCCTGACTCAGGGCCGATTTTGAGGTCTAAAACTACATAGTCAGGGGTAAAGGTATCGAGCTCCCGCCTTGCCGCTCGAATATCGAACGCTGTGCGGACCTGGAAACCGCGCTTCACCAGCGCCTTGGCCAACATCACTGAGAAAACCTGGTCGTCATCGATCAACAGCAGTCGATTTCGGACGCCTGGATCTGTCAAATCATCGGACATCAGTTTTTGACGCGCTTCCTGTTATGAAAGGCAGCCTGACTTGCGTACAGCTCACGCCGCTTTTCTCGTCATTGAAACACTTGATCTGCCCACCGATCCTGTGGATCGTTGCATGTGTCAGCAAGAGCCCAATTCCCAATCCATGCTCTTTGGACGAAATCAGTTCTTCGCCCAGCTTGTAACAAAAATCTTCGGGAAAACCACTTCCTTTATCCAGAACAGAGATCAAGACGCCCGAAGCATCCGCCTCGATTTTTACCTCGACATAGCCGGGCGAAGCATCTGCCGCGTTGTTTAGAATATTCGTAATCGCCTGGGTCACGGTCAAGTCTGCCAGTATTCTCGCCGTCAGACGTGCCGATTGAGACTCATAGATCAGCCCGGAGACCTTTCTTTGTTTCTGCCAATTGTTGATTACCTGGTCAAGATACGGCCCTGCCGCACACACCGTACCACCTTCCAAATGGGATTCACCGGCAGCGGTACTGATTAGCGAAAGAGCTTCTTTACATCGAAGGATCTGCTCGTTCAGTGTCTTGATGGCATCATTTAATTCCGGATACTCCTCTTTCGGATATTCTTCATCGAGATGCTCGGAAACCAGCATCATCGTACCTAGCGGCGTCCCAAGTTCGTGTGCGGCCCCCGTCGCCAACGTTGCCATGGCCACGAGTTGCTGGTCTTTCATGGCCTGTTGGCGAGCAAGCGCGAGATTCTCATCTCGCTCACGCAATGCCTGCGCGAGATCGACAACGAACCAGGCCACCAACAGTGCGCTAACGGCGAAACCGAACCACATACCGAAGATGTGCAGCGAAAAGGCGCTGTCGATTTCCACGCTCTTTGGCATTGCATGGTGTGCGTGCTCGTCCATACCGAAGCCAGGCAGGGGCACATAATATTTAAACAGCAAAAGATAGAACAAAATGCACGCCACTGCTATTGCGAGCGTATGTCTTTTTGGCAACAAAGTGGCAGATATCATGATCGGGACTAGATAATACCAGCCCAGCGGGTTCGTCGCGCCACCAGTAAAATAAAGAAACAATGTAAATGCAGAAATATCGAAAGAGATCTGCAACAAAGCTTCATTGTTATGTGATGCAACTTTCTTATGCGCTTTCAGATACGTTAGCGCATTCCAGGCAATCATGGTTGCCCAGAGCAAAACCAACGCAGTGATATTCGGCATCTCCCCTTGCCACAACACGAATATCATGGTGGCCGCAATTTCTCCGATGATCAGGAGATTTCGCATGGCCAGCATTCGATTCAGGCTCTTTTCCTCGAGGCTCTGCTGTTGCTGATAAGGAGATTTCTTCATTTGCAAGTCTGTTGGTAGCATTGACGAATCAAACCCTTTGCCGGCGCGGCCCAATCTTTTCTGCCAAAGGAGCAGTTTCGTTGAGGCGGCCTCGTTGTGCAAAGGGGTGCGCGTTTTTCTGATTGGGCAAGGAGGCCCCGAAGCGCGCGACGAACCTGACTACGCCATGGAGGCATCGGCCTCACAGGCTTCGTTTCCGAAACAGGGCACATAGACATGGACTCGCCCTATCCCCTCCGCGCTGTTCAACCCCAAGAAACGAGCGGGGCCACCACGCGACCCCGCACAATTCCTGCCGACTGACCTAGTCTGCCAAAGGTAGTCCGCTCGGAACACCGTCCATGACATCATGGTCGCTACGCAGGTCGATGGTGCTCGGATCCGTCAGGGCGTGCAGAAAGTCCATAATACGATCTACTTCCTCTTCCGTGTAGGCGAACGGCGCCAGCTCGTTATGGGACGCGATGAAATCTACGATAGCGGGATCGTCCATGGCTCTGTAGTTTTCCACATCCAGTGTTGGATGGGCTGGAAGGGTCGCCTGCCGATTGTCGTTGTATGCCTGGAGCGACGCCACTGAATCCAGATGATGTTCAACAACCGCTCGCAGTGTGTCATAGGCACCACTGTGGCCATAAGGCGCAGTGAGGGCAACATTACGTAGCGACGGAGTGCGAAACTTCAGGGTGTCGCTCACATCGAGGGTCACTTGCTCACGGCCATAGTCTTCGAAGCCATTTTCGCCGCTGCCGCGTCCGGACCCAATCTGCGGCATTGCGATGGCGTGGAAGCTCTGATCGGTCTGATAGAGGCCGCTGTGGCACTCTGCACAGGCATGGCCTCCACTGTCCCCATTGTAAAAAAGCCTCATTCCACGCTTGGCATTTCTGCTCATGGCAAATCGATCGCCACGCAGGAACTGGTCAAATGGGCTGTTGTCCGCGCGCCAAGCAACACCCTCGAAAGCCGAGATGGCGTTCGCGGCATGTGCAAAGGTTATATCGGAAGCCTGCTCGACGCGATTCTTGCCCTTCGGAAACGCGGACCTGAACATCTCCACGTACTCCGGGATAACCCTCAAGCGGTCAGCCAACAATTCCCACACACCACCCGGCCCGGCAAGGTTTCCAGCCGCTACAGCGTCGGCGATATCGTTCTCACCTGACTGGCCAGCCATTTCGGTAGCAGAAGTTACGGGGAACATGGCCTGGCAGGCCAGCACGTTTTCGAGCGTGTCAGGTAGGTCGGCGCCGACTGGAGTCTCGCAACCACTGGGGTAGCCGTCAGCATCGACCGTGGAAACACGGCCATCGTGAAACAACGTATGAAACGAATCATCACCCAGGTTCCAGACTGGCGGAGCATTCCGCGGCACACGCTCGTGGATCAGGTCATCACCAAACCCCACGTCACGGGTCACGCCAAGGCCGCGGCCACCTTCACCTACCGACAGCGAAAGGCCATCGCCCGTGTCTGCCAGCGAGTGATGACATGTGCCACAAGAAATATTCTTGTTGCCGCTGAGGATCTTGTCGAACATCAGAACCCGGCCAAGCTCCACCTTTTCGGCACTCGGCGTGCGGAACGCATAGCTGGGCGTCGGCAGGCCGTGTCCACCCGTCTTTCCGGGACGGCCTTTTGCAGATACGGTCGTAGTACCAGGCGCCAAGATGGCGGCAACCATTAAAAGCACCAACAATCTATTATTTTTCATTCTCGCGATCATCCCCAATATTAAATAAATCCATTTACTCTTTTCTTATATCGCTTCTTTACCACAAGAAGCGGCTCGATCCGCCATCTCTGCCGGAACGGACGCCAAGAACATATCAAGGATGGTCGTGAACATCGTGCGGCAAATTGTCGCAGAGAATCGAAGAGCCAAACGGGCACCGATCCGAGTCGTTTAGACATGTGAAGCTGCATCCCAAACAAATACAAATTTTGCTAAGAAATTCGATCATCGACAGGCATAAGAAAAGAAGTGGATCTACTGGAACCTCGCTCGAACGGCACGCGTGGTACAAACCCGTGACTCCATCTTCGTTGAAGCGCTTACATCGCTTTTGACGGTCTGCAATGAAACGTTGAAGGACTGGGCGGTTTCCGCAAGACTCGCAACGGCATCTAAGCGGAGAAGAATACGCCCCCTCAGAGCCAAACCCTTAACGACAGGGATGCTTATCAAGTAGGAAAACAGTTCTTCTCGGTCGCCCTCGGCGAGGAGAGCAAGGAGGGAACCTCTGAAGCGTGCCCCCCTCAAAGCAACCTCTATGAAGCAGCAATATCCCTCCGGACTATTATGGGTATTGCAGAATCGCTCTATACTCGATGTCTGATATCTCCTTTTCGTAGGATTTGAGGCGAATAGAGTTATTAGATAACTCAATCCAACCCCCTCCGCCAGTTTGAAGCAAGCGATTCGCTTTATCGACGATGAAGTGCTTTGGTTCGTCACCTTCGACATCGATCGCTTGAATCTCCCTGAAAACGCCGCCATCGCTATCGAATAAGTAAACAAACGTCTTACGTTCTGCATTCAAACCGGCATTTCTTTTTCGAAAACTGATGCCATCCTTGGAAGCCCAATGATGATCAGTGATCAGATCGGAAGGGTACCCAGTATCACCAAAAATCCCACTGAGTGTTCTATTCCCCGTAAGCTGCCACGCCAGTCGCGTAGACCAATGATGGTAACCACGGGTCAGTTTGTGGATAGGGTGATTTAGGATCAGAAACTGTGAATAATCAGGCAGGCTCGCCAATATCTGCAGATGTTGATTGGCAAAATCGAAATACGCCTGCTTTAGAGGTTTGAAGTTTTCATCGATGAAACCGACTCTTTGCACGCCGAGCAATGAAAGTAGAGCAACAATGGCGACCTTAAACAGTTTCCTGTCAAGTCTGGCGTATAGAACCACCACCAGCATCGACAACAGAAACACGGTGGGCGAAAAAAAGTATCTGGCAGGGCTGTGCTTGATTAGAAGAACGGTGATCACACTAAAGAAAAATAGAGCCGAAAAGAATGCATAAAACTCGCCGGTGACGCTGCTCTTTTTGCTGAATGACTCCTTCTCGATAAGTAAGAAAGTACCGACCATCGAGCCAACAAGGAGAAAGTCGGCAGCGACAAAGCTTGGTTCAATCTCAATAAGCGAGTGCGCGTATCTTGAGAGCCTTGAAATAACCTCGCTCGGACCATAGCTCACCCAACCAAGTTCGTTTATATGGTATTCAACCGAGAAGACGAATTTCCTGATCAGAAATGGGACGCTGGTGAGACTGAAGACAATCGCCAACAGATATGCATTTCTCTTGCTCCTGTATACAGGGACAAGAAGGAGGGCGCCAAATGCAAAAGGGATCAAGGCATTTTGCGCATTAATGAATGCCGCCGCCCAGTAAAGAACGAACACACCAAGTAAATATAGACTTCTGGTCTGATGCTTTTGCAGCATATGAAGAACAATGAAGCACATCCAGACCGTCGCAGCCCATGAGAAATGCTGCCCGAAAGCAGAGATAAAGTAGATGGGCTCAGCGCTGAAGTAAGACAAAGCACAGAGGCTCACGCAAACGTAAGAGACATCGTCTGATACATTGAGTCGCGTCAACACCCTTTTCAAACCAACAAGACCTAACAGCATGACAAGAATGGTGATGACTCTGATCACTACCGGTGAGGAAATACCTCTGAATATTTTGAATATAAGGTGGTAGAAAGGTACGGATGAAACGTATTTGGAATTAAAATATTCGAAAAACGGCATATCCTCATATCTGAACATATGAAGCAAGTCGTCAAAAAACAGCACGTCATACGCAGCAGCACCGAGAAAGCTTGCTGAGAAAACCAACACAAAGAAAGTGGACGGCGGCAAACTCAGTCTCGGCATGACTTCAATTGGACTCGCTCAGTCGAGTGGGGTATCAAGCGACCATGGATGAATTTCAGGTTGATATTGCGCGCAATTTGCGGAATCGACAATGTTCGCAGAGTTGCGCCACTCCGGCTCCAAGGGGCACGGTCATGGACACGTGTTTGGCGCTAGGCTCGGAGCCCCCGCACCAGGCTGCATTCTTTTGCCACGAGTGCGAATGGGTGACGAGGCCGAAGCCCAATTTCATTTAGGGTGCGCAGACAAAGATTCGGGTCTTCAATTCCTACTCGCGAACAGACCTGGCTTTCGCCATGCATCTGCGGGGGATTTTTTGCGCCGCCAGTTTTGCTGCCTACCTCGATGTGCATGACAACGTCAAAGGTGAACACTGGCAGGATCGTCTGCGAGCGCTGATCGAACGAGCCGATACCGTCTTCTTCCTGATGAATCCGGATTCCGTCGCCTCCAGTATCTGCGAATTGGAAGTCGTCGAAGCCGAGTCGTATCAGAAACGCCGTTTCCCGGAAGGCGACAAGGTCGCGCGCAATCGCGACACCAGACCGGACCAAGCGGGGTGCTTTAACGGAGCGACACATCTTTCCTACTCGTGTCAGAACGGGGACCGATATCGCGTCACCGTTACAATTCTGGCTGATCGCGAGGTCGGAGTCGCAGCACGTGACCTGCGATGCGCGAGCGCCTCGACTCGAATCCAGGTGCTGGCCATCGTCGACGCCACCCGGGAGGCGGCAGCAACTACGCGCCAGAAACCGTGTTTCGAAGCAAAGATTCAATGATGTTCGGCGAAGGCGCGCCTTCATGGCAGCGCGTGCCCGTCCGGCTGGGACTGCGTCAGGCGGATGCGATGATCCATGTGGTTGCGATTCCCACCCAAGCGACCGACAAAACCGAATACCGCACATCGCCATGCTGGCCGGCCACTTTCTAGATTCGCGGAGATCAGAACTCCGGATAGCCAGAAGACTCTGGGCATAGCCACGCATCTGGATGTATCCTCGAGATCCGAACAGCGCTGTGAATCGCAATGTGTGAGCGGTCGAGAAGTGCTTCCCACCAATTCGCCCATCAGCACTATCGCTTTTTTTCTGAGAGCGGCAAAATTTCGTCTGGATTCGCAAAATGAGCTGGCTGCATAAGTTCACACCTTGGAAACGGCAACATCAGCCCGACAAGTTCCGGTTTCTTCATATACAGAAGACTGCCGGCTCGTCGATCGTCGAAATGGGAGAGAACAATATGGCGATGACATGATCAGCCATGGTGACTTTCTGGCCAGCCAGCCGGAAGACCTGACTGACGTCCAGTTTGTTTCCGGACACTTCGGGTTCCAATATGCCTCACATCTGATCGACTGAAGGTATTCGTTTACTTTCCTGAGGGATCCTGTGGAGCGCATATTGTCCTATTACTACTACAATCGCGGCCGCGAAAGAGACGAATTTCCGATGATGCGTATAGCGCACGAACTGGACCTGGAACAGTTTCTCGAAGCAGGGCTTACTGATCCGCTGGTGAAATCCCGGATCTGGAACAACCAGACATGGCAATTGGCCCTGGGATATGAGTCCACCCAGGGAGAGATCGACGAGTTCGAGCCAGCTCAACTGCTGGATATGGCGATGCAGAATCTCTACAGGTTTTCATATATCGGTTTAACCGAAACATTCGACGATGACCTGGACGTCATCCTGCCCGAGCTGGGACTGGTACAAGACCAAGCCAGCCTGCATATCAACAAGACAGAAAACCGTGCGGCTGTTCGCGAGCTTTCGACACCTGCTTTGGATCTACTCCCGCAACTGACCGGCCTGGACTACCAACTCTATGAGCGTGCAAAGGAACTGAGAAGTAACCTCCGCGCCAAGATGGCTGATCGTGAATTGTCAGAGGTCCCCACCAGAGAGCGATAGCTCTTTGGACGAACTGCGGCCTCGGACCGAGTCGATATACACCGGGGCGAGAAAGACGGCCCGGCCTGTTACCGGCGACCCCTCATCCAGTGAGCCCACTGATTGGGATATTCAACGCCTTGGCCACCCCCTCAACGTAAGCCGGATCCGCTTTCATACAGTTGCCGATATGACGCTTCTGCGCCTCGACATCTGCGGCCCCCACAGAACGGGCAGCATTTTCAAACAACTGCTGCTGCTGTTCCGGAGTCATCAGAAGAAACAGCTCGCCGGGCTGAGTGTAGTAGTCCTCGTCATCCTGACGATAATCCCAGTGACCGGCGGCACCTGCGAGGTCCAGCGGTGGCTCTGTGCGCTCTGCCTGTTCCTGCCGTTCCCCGATACTGTTGGGCTCGTAGCCTCTGGTACTGCCGAAATTGCCGTCCACCCGCATGGCTCCATCACGATGAAAGCTGTGCACCGGGCAGCGTGGTGCATCAAGCTGGAATCTGCGCATGAATCACGCCAAGGCGTTAACGCTGCGTATCACCCTAGTGGGCTGCTTGGTAAGTTCGGTTACTCTCAGAGCCTCGCTACTTAGCCAAGACAAGGCGCACTTCGCAGGGAATGGCAGGCCCTTTTTAAGAAGTGCAACGCTGTATTGGCTAAGTAGCGGGGCTCCCTTCGGGCCGGGCCACAAGCGCCATCGCCTGTGTTTCGCTCGCTTGAATTAGCAACGGCTAGTCCGGCGCTCGCGAGCCTTGCCGATGACGCTTGCGGATCGGCTGAGTGTTACCAAACTTACCAAGCAGCCCACTAGAAGAACAGCCGCCCCCTCGACATCTTGTCGGGTGAGAAACCGATGCCCGGCACGACACTGGCCGGATTGAATGCCGACAACTCGACCTCGGCCTGGTAGTTGTCCGGATTGCGGTTGAGTTCGAGCACACCGACATCGATCAGCGGGCAGTCCTTATGCGACCAGACCTTGGTCAGGTCAAAGGAATGGAACCGGTATGTCCGCGCATCCTTTTCGGGCATGATCTGCACCTTGAAGTCCCAGCGCGGGGACTCACCATTCTCGATGCTCTCGTACAGATCCCTCTGATGGCTCTCGCGGTCTTTTCCAACCAATTGTTCGGCCTCCTCATCGGTCAGGTTCCCGATACCCTGACGGCTCTTGAAATGGAACTTGACCCAGAAGCGCTCGTTCTCGGCATTGATGAAGCTGAAAGTGTGACTGCCGAAGCCATGCATGTGGCGGTAGGTGCTGGAATTGCCGCGATCACTCATCAGGAAGCTGATCTGATGCAGCGTCGGCCCAATCAGCGAAGATAGGCCGTCGCGTGTGAAAACCTACGGTCAGAACGGTGCCGGACTGTGCAAGTTCAGTCGTCCGGGGCAACGTGGGTGCTCGAAGAAGAGTCGTTCGGCATGCAGCATCAAGCGCGCAGACATGCGTCGCGAATCTGCATCCGCATAAAGCTCATCACCGAGAATGGGATGCCCGATCTCGGCCAGGTGCACACGTAACTGGTGGCTACGCCCCGTGGTAGGGATCAACTCGACCCGCGAGAAATCACCATCATCGTTTTTTTCGACCATACGGTATCGCGTGTGTGCGGCCTTGCCCGCGGCAAAATCGACGCGCTGCCTGGGGCGCCGGGGCCAATCCGCAACCAGGGGCAGATCGATCTCCCCTTCAGCTGGATCAGGCACACCCCGAACACAGGCGATGTACTGCTTTGCCACGCGTCGGGCCTCGAACAGGAAGCCAAGCTCGCGCTGGGTGTCTGCGTCAAGCGCAAACAGCATGAGTCCCGATGTTCCCATGTCCAAACGATGAACCACGCGGGCCGACGGAAACTCTCGCTGGACTCTCGATAGCAGGCAATCCTGTTTATCTGCACCCCGCCCGGGCACCGCCAAGAGACCGCCCGGCTTTTCCACTGCGAGCAGAAATGCGTCTTGGTGATTGATCAACAGTGGTTCGGCGGGATAAGGAGGCACAGGTAACATAGACGCCCTTGTTGCCGGTCCGTTCGAGTATCCCCAGATCGCCGGGCGAGCGTCAACTCGTCCTTGGCAACCTGCTCACAGAGATTTTCAGAAACCGCACAGCCGGAAAGCTGAAAGCAGATGGACACTACCCAGGGCGAAGGCAGATCCCGGATTCCCGGAGTCAGATCGGCAACGGCGAGAAAGACCTTGCATTGAAGTCGGGTACTCGGCATAGTACGCGCGTAGCAATGCATTATTGTAGTTATTCGGCAGTTCCTCTCGCGCTTTTCGTGGCAGACCCTTCCGCAATTCCTCAGCATTTGTCTGCATAAACATACGTAAATCAAACAGAGGTAACCGTAATGGCTACAGGTACAGTTAAGTGGTTCAGTGACGAAAAAGGCTTCGGCTTCATCAGCCCTACCGATGGATCGAAGGACGTCTTCGTCCACCACAGCGCCATCCAGGCGGGTGGTTTTAAATCGCTGGCCGAGGGACAGACCGTCTCCTTCGACGTCGAGCAAGGCCCCAAAGGCCCCAGCGCGACCAACGTCGTAACCCAGTAACCCTGGGTACCGGGTG
>Ga0316201_10004371_pt1 | contig 10648 bp, 6 predicted proteins | sample CS6wburrow_MG_FD_204516 | JGI IMG/M metagenome (GOLD analysis project Ga0316201, IMG submission 204516) | Coastal sediment microbial communities from Delaware Bay, Delaware, United States - CS-6 worm burrow | ecosystem: Environmental > Aquatic > Marine > Coastal > Sediment | place: USA: Delaware... | reverse complement strand
CCCAGACGGAGGTTTACTATGTATGCAACTGCTGCACCTGCTCCTGTGGAATTCTTCGGGGGATGGTGGAATATGGCAGTGAAAATTCCATTGCACGCTCTGATTTTTATGCAGCTGTGGAAGTGGAGCTGTGTACGGGCTGTGAGGCCTGTATGGATCGCTGTGCTTTTAAGGCCATGCAAATGGTTGATGGCATATGTGAGGTGGAACGGAGCTCCTGTTACGGGTGTGGACTTTGCATCAATTCCTGTGACACAGAGGCGCTTTCACTGGTATTGAAAAGTCCTGAAGAGCTGGCCCCGCCTCCGGAGGATGAAAAGGCCTGGAGAAGGATTCGTGCTGCATCTCGAAAAAACTAAGCTATGTTTAGAAATTACCTCCTGGTCACAATCCGGAACCTGTATAAAAACAAAGTCTATGCCCTGATCAATATTCTGGGCCTGGGTCTGGCACTTGCCATCTGTATTGTAGCCTATTTCAACCATATGTTTGGCTATGATTTCGATCGCTCCCATGAAAACTTTGAAGAGATTTACCGGGTGACCTCCAATCGTCAAATGCAGGATCGGGAACAGGAGTTTGGAATCATCCCGGCCCCACTGGGTCCGGAGATCAAGAAGGATTTTCCCGCTGTTAGCAAAGCTGCCAGAGTAATGCGTTCCTATTCCCCTGTGAAAGTGGGGATCGATAATTTCAACAGGCAGGTATCCTATGTGGATCCGGATTTTCTGGACATATTTACCTTCCACCTGGTCTCCGGGAACAAGCAGGCCCTGCTGGACCCCAATAATGTCCTGATCTCGGAGGAAATGGCCACCGCACTTTATGGAAAGATGGAACCCATCGGTCAGGCTATCACGATCTATAATGATGACAACCAGGAGTTTACCTACACTATAGCCGCTGTTTTTAAGGACCTGCCCCAGAATTCCAGTTTTCGCATTGACATCCTGACACATATGGAGAATTTCCTGACCATGTGGAACATCCAGGATGTGAACTGGCAGCAATTTGCCCGTGTTTTGTTTCTGCAGATACCGGATCCTGCTGCTCTTCCGCACCTATTGGAGGGACTGGACAAATATGTGCCGGCACAGAACAAGGCCAACGAAAGTTTTACCATCACTGGATTTAATATCATTCCGCTGAAAGTGGTTAACAAGAGATCGAGAGATACCTGGAGCAACAGCCTCTATCCGGGATTGCATCCTGCCGCCATACTGGCACCCCTGTTAATGGCCCTGACCATGCTGTTGATCGCCAGTTTTAATTTCGCCAATACGGCCATTGCTTCCGCTGGAAAGCGTCTGATGGAGATTGGTATACGCAAAATGCTCGGGGGGGAGAGGAAACAGCTTCTTATACAGTTTCTGATCGAGAACTATATTGTTTGCTTCCTGGCCCTCCTGGTGGGGATTGCAGGTGCCACTATACTTGTTCCGGCCTACGGAAGTATGTGGGAGTACATGACACTAACACTCTCTTTTTCCCAGTACCCCGGATTCTGGCTTTTTCTGACCCTCCTGTTACTGTTAACCGGATTTGTGGCAGGTGCATACCCTGCCTTGTATATCAGCTCCTTCAGGCCCCTGAAAATCCTGCAATCAAGGACCAGGCTGGGCAGGGGCGGACCGCTTGCCAAGGGCTTGCTGGGATTCCAGTTTACCATTTCGGTGCTGTCCATTGTTTCCGGGGTGATCTTCTCCATGAATGCCATGTATCAGGAGACTGTAGACCTGGGGTATGCCCGCAAGGAGCTGATTGTGGTGGAGATCAAACCGGAACATTTTACCTCTTATTATGATGCTGTGGTCCAACATCCCAAAATCATCGAAGCTGCAGGAACACAGGAGCATATAGGATTTGGATGGTACAAGCGGAGCATAGAGGACGAGGACCAGGAACTGGAAGTGAATGTCATGGATGTGGGCCCGAAGTATTTGCATACCATGGGTCTGACTTTATTGGATGGCCGCTTATTTGAACCCGACAGGCTGGAGGCGGACCGGGGGGTATCCATCGTGGTAAATCAAATGATGGCAGAAGCTTTCGGATGGGAAAATCCGGTGGGCAGGCAAGTGCGAATGAACGATACAATCATGTACACGGTAAGCGGGGTGGTCAGAGACTTTTTCATGGGAGGGCTCTGGACTAAGATTGAACCCATGCTCTTGAAATTGCCCATGGAGGACCGCTACTATGGTCTGGCAGTCAGGGCAAAACAGGAGAACCTGCCTGAGGTCCTGGAATTTCTGCGTGAAACCTGGGTAAACTTGATTCCGAATTATCCATTTGAAGGGATGTACCAGGAGGATACCCTGGAAGAAGAAAAAGCCATAAATCGAAGCATTAAACAATTGTATATTTTTCTGGCCATTGTCGCTACCATTCTTTCCATGATTGGATTGTATACCCTGATCTCCCTGAATATTCTGAACCGGACCAAAGAGATTGGAATCCGGAAGGTAATGGGCTCGCCGGTCCCCCGGATCTGGCTGGTACTGAGCAAAGGGTTCCTGATAAACCTGGCCATTTCCAGTGTGCTTGGTTGTTTGGGCGGCTACTATCTATCCCTGATGATGCTGGACAGCATCTGGGATTACTGGCTGGATTTTAATGCATGGATCTACATATACTCTGTATTGATCATCCTGGTGGCAACCCTGTTAACCATTACCGGCAAGGTATATCAGGCTGCCCTGCAGAATCCGGTAAGTTGTCTGAGATATGAATAAAAAAACTGCATTTTCTGTCACAAAGACAATAATTTATACGTCCTATACTTGAACCACTTCTGATATCCCTGTTAGCTGATATTGATTGAGTTGTTTTATTTCAATACTGGCAAAAACCCATTGGCTATGATCAGAAGTTACATCCAGGTTGCCCTCCGAAATCTTATAAAGAACAGGGGCTATGTCTCCATTAATATTATTGGATTGGCTATAGGAATGGCCACCAGTATTTTTATTTGTCTTTATGTCATAAATGAGCTAAGCTATGATCGTTTCCACGAGAAATCCGACCGGATCTACAAGGCCTGGATCTCCGGGATGATGCCAACGGGCGAGATGCATGATGCACTTACCGCAGGGCCTATGGCGGGGGCCCTGATTGCAGATTATCCGGAAGTGGAGCAGGTGGTCAGGCTCAGACAGTATGGAAGCTTCCTGGTGCGAAGGGGCGACCTGGTTTTTAATGAAACAAGGGAGGATTTCATGTTTACCGATTCCACCTTTTTTGAGGTGTTCAGCTTCCGTTTGTTGAAAGGGGATCCCAAAACCTGTCTGAAAGAACCCAGAAGCATAGTGCTCACCGAGGAGTACGCAAATAAATACTTTGGCGATGAGGATCCCATAGGTCAAAGTCTTACAATTGAACAGGATACCAATGTTTCGGTAATTACAGGCGTGATGCAGGACTTTCCGGAAAACTCCCATTTTCATTGCAAAATGTTGGGAACCATCAATACCCTCGCTGAATCGGAGGACAATCTATCCTGGGTCAACCAGAATTTTCACACTTATTTGGTGCTGGCGGAAGGGACCGATCTGGATGCCTTTGAAGAGAGTCTTTACAACATGGTTATAAAATATGTGGGACCCATCGTTCAGCAGGCCATGGGGATCGACCTGGAACAGTTCGAGGCAGCTGGGAATTCCTATGGATACAGATTATTACCCCTTAAAGATATTCATCTGCATTCCGGACTTCGATTTAATATTGAGCCCCCGGGAAACGCACTATACGTTTATCTTTTCCTGGGCGCCGCGATCATGGTCCTGGTCATTGCCGGTATCAACTTCATGAACCTGGCCACAGCTCAGTCCTCCAGCCGGGCACGTGAAGTGGGCCTCAGGAAAGTGCTGGGTTCAGATAAGTCCCACTTGATCATTCAATTCCTTACGGAATCAGTGGTACTAAGCCTGCTTGCCCTGCTTGTTGCTGTTGGACTGGTATATTTGTTGATGCCTGCGTATAATAACCTGATTGATAATAGTTTGGTATTTATCATATTCGAAAGATCCTGGATGGTTCCGCTTTTGCTGTTATTTGCAGTAGCTATAGGGATCTTTTCAGGGGGGTACCCAGCTTTCGTACTGGCTTCCTTCAGGCCCTCCGCTGTACTTTCTTCCAGCAAAAGCTCCATTGGAGGTGGCAAGGCAATACTCCGGAAGCTCCTGATCGTTACACAGTTTACCACGACTATGTTGATTCTTCTGGGGACCGTAGTGGTCAACCGCCAGCTCACCTTTATGCAGAAAAAAGATCCGGGTTTCGGGCGGGAGAACGTATTGGTTGTTCACCGTGCGGAGGTTCTTGGAGGATCGATCGATGCCTTTAAAGAACAGGTCAATGCCCATGCTAATGTGCTGATTGCATCCAACTCCACACACATTCCCTCAGGAGGTTTCTGGGGAAATGCACACTGGATTGAAGGACGTGGCCGGGATAATATATTTACCCTTGCCACCTACCGCACCTCCTACGATTTTGAAAAAGCGCTGGACCTGGAGCTTTTGCAGGGCCGGTTTTTCAGCCGGGACATGCCGAGCGATTCTTTAGGAGTGGTTGTCAATGAAGCTGCAATCGGGGTTCTGGGTATAGATGATCCCCTGAATACCAGGTTTTTCCAGCCAAGTTATAAGGGCTTTCCAGATGAATTCATGCCCATTATAGGCGTGGTGAAGAATTTTCATTATGAATCCATGGAGAATGAGATCAAACCCATGGCCATTCATTTCATGCCAGATAATTTTACGGGAAAGCTCGTTATTAAACTTGGCTACGGAAACCGGCAGCAGACGGTTTCTTATATCCAGAAGCTCTGGGAAGAGTTAAGCGCCGAGCATCTCTTTGAATATTCCTGGCTGGATGAGGAGTTTGATAAACTGTTTGAGGATGAAAAAAATACCGGACAATTGCTGGCGATCTTTTCCATCCTGTCTATTGCGGTTACTTGCCTGGGACTGCTTGGCCTGATCTCCTATGCTTGCTCCCAGCGCAGGAAGGAAATAGGAGTAAGAAAGATCATGGGAGCTTCTATACAGAACATAATGAGTCTGTTATACAAAGAGGCCTTTTTTCTGTTAGGAATCGCCACGGGGCTGTCCATCCCGGCCTACTTCGGGGTCAGGGTTTGGCTCCAAAAATTCGCCTATCATCTTAATCTGCAATGGGGTCTTTACTTTCTGGTGTTGCTAGGGGTCTCCCTCGTGGTGCTCCTGCTGACACTCCTGACAGTAAGCTTCCATTCCTACCGAGCCGCTGCTGCCAATCCGGTGGAATCGCTGCGTTATGAGTAGTCGGTCAGCGTGCATGGCCCTGCCTAAGTAAACAGGGTAAGCCATATGGGGACAAATACGGCCACAATAATGACGATCAAGGCCTGCTGGTAATAATTGGTCACAAATAAACCGGTCAGAACAAACAGGTCATTGTCCTCTTTGCATTCAATAGTTCTCTTGGAAGAACCTCCTGAAAATTTCAACAGGGTGCCCCGGTCATCAAACAGGCTCCACCTGGTCTGCCATCCATTATCGTACTTCCAGTTAAGTACTCGATCAGCGAAGCGGATGGTGGCTTTGGTCATCCAGGAATTGTAGGAGATCTTCCCGATTTCCATACCCTTCTCCATATCAATAATGGTGGTCTCCTGCTTAAACAGGCCTTTTGTTCTGAACTGGTATTTCTTGTCACGGATGCTGCCTTCCGAAATTTGCTTAAAGGAAGAGTTCTTCAGGGAGCCGATGGACTCTTCACCTGAAAAGATATGGCATGTTGCTGAAAATGCACTTCGTTTCCACCTGAGATTTGAATTCATTTGGGATCTGGTTTCCCATAAAAGTAATTTATTTCTTCATTATCTCTATTTTTGACTTGTATGTTAAAACCCGAAATCATGAGACTTTACCTGCTTTTTAGCCTTGTTGGCGTTTTGTTCCTGGCATCCTGTTCCAAAAGTGAGGATCAGCAGCGGCCCAATGTGATTGTGATTCTAAGCGACGATCAGGGCTGGGGGGATCTGGGGGTACACGGGAACAGCAATATATCCACTCCGAATATTGATGAGCTTTCGGCTGCGGGTGCTTCCCTGGAGAACTTCTACGTATGTGCGGTTTGTTCACCCACCAGGGCAGAGTTTCTGACCGGTCGTTATCATTTCCGGGGTGGTGTTTACAGTACCGGAGGTGGTGGGGAACGGCTGGATATGGATGAAACCACCATCGCCGAGCTGTTTCAAGCGGCAGGATACAGGACGGCGGCCTATGGTAAGTGGCATAACGGGATGCAATATCCCTACCATCCCAACGGAAGGGGTTTTGAGGATTATTACGGTTTCTGTTCCGGGCACTGGGGGGACTATCATTCCCCCATGCTGGAGCATAACGGACAAATCGTCCGGGGGAATGGCTTTATCATTGATGATTTTACCGATCATGGTCTGGCCTTTATGGAGGAACACGCTGAGAGCCCTTTCTTTCTTTACCTTCCCTTTAATACCCCCCATACGCCCTTTCAGGCTCCAGAAGAGTACTGGGAACGCTACAGGGAGAAGCCCATTCAGATGTGGTCAGAATCTCAGGATGAAGATATCAATGACACGCGTGCAGCCCTGGCCATGTGTGAGAACATTGACTGGAATGTGGGGCGTATAGTAGAGAAGACCCGGGATCTGGGGATCGAGGACAATACCATCATTATCTACTTCTGTGACAACGGGCCCAACCGCTGGCGCTGGAACGGAGGTATGAAAGGGAGAAAGGGCTCGGTGGATGAAGGGGGAGTACGTTCCCCTATGTTTATTAAATGGCCCGAGAAAATAGACAGGGGTAAAAAGGTAGAACGCCTGGTCTCCGTGATCGACCTGCTGCCCACTCTGAGTGAGATGTGTGGCATTCCGTATGAAAGCAAGCATGCTCTGGATGGGATCAGTGTAAAAGAGAGCCTTTTGGAAAACCTTTCCGAGTGGGAGGATCGCTATCTTTTGAACTACTGGGGAGGCCGGCTGAGCATCCGGAGTCAGCGATACAGGCTTGGATACCAGGGAGGATTGTATGATATAGAGGCCGACAGGGGCCAGAAAAGGGATCTGAGTGAGGAGCTTCCTGAGCTAAAGGAGGAAATGGAGCAGCTTGCCGGAAGCTATCGTCTGCAAATTGAGGAAGAGCTGCCCAAAGAGGATCCCCGTCCCTTCTACCTGGGCCACCCTGCTCTAAAGTACACCCAGATCCCTGCCCGGGACGGCATGGAACATGGCCAGATCAAGCGATCCAACCGCTACCCCAACTGCTCCTTCTTTACCAACTGGGTCCGCCAGGAAGATAGCATCAGCTGGCAAGTGGAAGTACCGGAGGACGGAAGTTTTAAAGTTTCACTTTACTACACCTGTCCCGAAGGGGATGAAGGCTCTACCATTCAGCTTTCGGTGGGGGAGAGCCTGTTGCAATCCAGAATCACGGAAGCCTTTGACCCGCCCCTGAGAGGCATGGAAAAGGACCTTACACCCAGAATAGAATCTTATGTCAAGGACTGGAAGGAGATGGATATGGGAACTATCGTACTGGAAGAGGGGACCTTTACTATGACTCTGAAAGCACTGGACATGCCCGGCCAGAGTGTGATGGACTTCCGCCTTTTTCTTTTCGAGCGGATCTAGGCAGTCTCCATCTTGTTCTACATTACTTTGCCTGAATGGCACAGGTTCCTGGATACAAACTAATGGGTTAGCTCCAGGAGTTTCTGCCGGTTGACATTTCACTGCAGATGAAGTAACTTTCTTTTCCAGGATTCAGGTTTAAAATTATAAACAACACTTGCCATGAGAAAAACAGCTCTCCTTATAGCAGTTCTTCTGATAAATTCCATGGGGCTTTTTGCCCAGGAATTGTTTAAGGCGTCCCAACTGAGTTCCAACCCTGTCCGGGAAGGATTTCCCTCATTTTCCCCCGATGGAAAGTATCTTGTTGTCCAGCAAACAGATATGCAAGATAGCTCCGGGCAGAACGGTCTGTGGAAAATCCCCGTAAATAATGTTTCCGGCGCGAAGCAGATTTTCAGCGGGCTTGCCGAGCACCCCAGATGGTCCCCTGATGGCCAGCTTATTGTTTTTGATGCCGATACGGGAAAGAGCATTAGAATGATTCCTGCAGATGGAGGGGAGCCCATCGCATTCCTTCCCGGAACAGTTCAAATAAGGAATGGTGGTCTGCCCTGCTGGTCTCCTGATGCCACCCAGATCGCATTTGCCGAAGGATCAAGTAATTCGCTTTGTATTTTCAATAGCAGGACCGGCAAAGTCAACTGCATATACCGTAAAGAAAGCATGCTGCCGCTACCCGGAGGCTGGTCTGGAGACGGGGCCTATGTTCTGACAGCTTTGATGGAGAGGGAAAGCCGAAAGTCAAGCATCTGGATGATCTCAACGCAGGGAAATGAAAATATCCGGATTCGGGGGCATCACGAAAACTTCTACCGTTACCTGGCCCTATCGCCCGATGATTCGCTGCTGGTATATGCCGCCATGGAAAATGGCCTTCTGGGCCTGTATATTATGCTGGCCAGTGGGGGCAAGTCACTTCCTCTGGCTGTTTCCGATCAGGGCCATAAGGAAGGTCCCTGCTGGTCTCCCGATGGAAAGCGGATCGCCTACAGCGACGGGAAAGGGGATATATGGATAATAGACCTGAAGCCTGGGCGGCTTATCAGTGAGCTTCAGGTACTTAATGAGCAGTCCCAAAGGTGATGTACGAAAAAGATTACATACTTCGGATGGTAGAAATGTTTGCACAAATGATTGCAGGCCTTTTAGGCCTTATCAAAGGCGGCCATTTAGAACAGGCATCTCAAAAACTGGATCATGCGTACCTGGATTTTCTGAAAAAAGATGCGGCTCTGTTTAGAAAGATTCCGGCCCTTGAGCTTACGGAATCACTGCTGGGAGAGCACAATTACACCGAGGATCATCTAAAAATTCTTTCAGAACTTTTTTTTGCAGAAGGGGAGTTGCACTTCATCCGGGGAAACTATACTGACAGCTTGAATTTCTTTGAAAAGTCTTTGATCCTTTTTGAGTTTGTGGAGCTAAATTCCAGAACATATTCGATTGATTCGGGCTCAAAAAAATCGGAGCTCCGGGAAAAAATAGAGCACCTAAAAAGTCTTCTTCATTAGTTCACCCTGCCCTATTTTTACTTGTTTTTTTCGGCTGAGTTTCTCCTGGTTAAATAAGTTTTATATTTACCAATAATCTAAAACAAGCTGCTTTATCCAGGCGCTGGATAAGTTCGCTTGGAAATGAAGGTACTATGGATCGACGAAAATTTATAGCATTAAGCGGATATTCCGGTATGGCATTTTCGGGACTAATGCCATTGTGGTCCTGCTCAGTTGATAGAACCAGTAAGGAGGACAACTTAAAGCAGGAGGCCCTGCGTGCATTTAAGCGTTTCGAAGAGGTCTGGGATTTCCCTGATTTTTGGAAACGGGGTAATACCTTTGATGCCTGCCTGGTGTTTGCCCGGGCCATGCAACAAAAGTGGCCTGATGATCCGCAGGTCAAAGAAATGAATGTCAGAATCGTAGAGATGCTGGGGCAGAATCTGGATTTTTTCAATTCTGTGGACCATGGAGTTATGTGGGCCGATGATTTTGGCTGGTGGGGCCTGTTAGCCCTGAATGCCAGAAAATTCCTGCTGGATCAGGGAGAACAGGAGTTAGCCGATAAATACTGGATCGTGTCAGATGAGCTGTGCTGGAAACAAAAAAAGGATGCCGCCTACGATCATACTATGGATGCCTTACCGGTTCCACATGGGTGCCGTAACGGAGATGCAAATGGTCAGAGTCCGGGGGTGAAGAATACGGTTACCAATGTGCTATTGTTCCTGCTGTCTTCCCGTATTTACAGGCTTGCCAAATCTGAAAACCGGGAAGACAGGGAAAAATATCTGGAAATGGCCTACGCGCAGTGGCTCTGGTTTACCGAATGGTTCGAACTTGAAGAATACGAATACCTGAAACAACTTTCCACCGGAGGTGCACTGGTACAGGAACGTCCCATGGCCGAGTTTGAAGGATCCGGCTATACCGATAAAATTCACCCGCCCTGGGCTGAAGGATGGGTTTGGACCGGTGATCAGGGGATGCTGGTGGCCGCCATAACTGATATGATCGCTATAAAACAGGATCTTGCAACATTTATCGCAAAGCATGAGCTTGATCCGGCCTTTGATGCGGATCAATTTGAAAAAAAGGCAGGGGGAATAATCCGTTCAATCGGCAATGGGGTGGAGAATGGCTTAATCGCTGAGGTGGATGGGATCATTCGGGAAGCACCCTGTTTATCCAGCTTTGGACCTGTTCATGGACGTGATTATGTGGCCGGGCGTGGTATTATGACGCGCTACCTGGGGTCCGAAGAAGTAAAATCAAGACTTGGAGTAAACCTGGATCAAGCCGTGCTGAAAACGGCACAGGCCATCTGGGAAACCAGAAACACAGAGAACAATCAGTTTCACCCTGAGTATACTTCGGAGGAGAATGATAATGCTTATGTGGAGCAATTTCGCGAACTCTGGGGACAGGCGGATAAGGTGCATAAATGGGATTTAGAAACCATGCGCGAAAAGAATAAAAATGCAGTTTG
>Ga0316201_10004370_pt1 | contig 10648 bp, 5 predicted proteins | sample CS6wburrow_MG_FD_204516 | JGI IMG/M metagenome (GOLD analysis project Ga0316201, IMG submission 204516) | Coastal sediment microbial communities from Delaware Bay, Delaware, United States - CS-6 worm burrow | ecosystem: Environmental > Aquatic > Marine > Coastal > Sediment | place: USA: Delaware... | reverse complement strand
TGAAACCAATGCGCTCAACTTCATGAAAGAACTGGTCGACCAGGCACGTCTCCCGAGCATCGAAGTACTTGTCAAAGTCGGCGACTTCCGTGACAGTGTGCAAAATGCACCGAGTGCCGATCTCAATATCTTCGGCCTCGTCCAGGACCCGAGCTTTGACTTCATGCAGGAAATGGTAGATACGACACGGACGACGTGTTTATTTATCCTGGATTCCGGTCATGAGAATGTGCTAGCGTAAAGATTGGAGATATCAGATATCAGATTGGTGATTTCAGATTGGTGATAGTTTTAACCTTTTCCAGGTTGTATATATCCCATAAATAGAATGGATGCGCGCAATAGCAATGGACTCAGGGGTACACGTGCATACATAATTGGTCCAGAAAATTTTTGTTCTGAGCAATAGTTGATGTACTTCAAATATGAGATTGATGTAGTCTTGATGTAGTCTGTTTTTCTGCTTTAATCCTGTTTTGAACTACTTTGTATTGCTAAACCTTAATCCATACGAAAAACAAATTCCGATCCCTATTCATTTTCTCATGGACACGTGTTAAATAATGATTTATCTGGTAAATCAGATAAAAAAAGTTTTCTGCACTTAAATTAAAATTATGATGATAAAATTGAAACTCTTAATCATTGCTTCGATCATTCTCATTGCAAACCATGCTTTTTCGCAAACCAGGACCATTACCGGGAATGTAAAGGACAATTTTGAAACTTTAATTGGAGCGAACATCGTAATCAAAGGCACGATTAATGGAACAGCCACGGACATAGATGGTAATTATACGATTGAAAATGTTTCGGCAGATGATATTTTGGTTTTTAGCTACACGGGCTACGCTGAACAGGAAGTGCTTGTTGGAGATCAAACCGTCATTAATGTCACGATGCAGGCAGGTATAGAAATCGAAGAAGTAGTCATCGTAGGTTACGGAACAAAGAAGAAAAGTAATGTGGTAGGAGCTGTCACCAGCGTGAATCTTGAGGAAGCTACTGCTTTGCCTACGACCAATGTTTCAGAAATGCTGAGAGGAAGGGCAGCTGGAGTACAGGTAAACCTGGCTGATGCAAGGCCTGGGGGGACTTCAAATATTGTGATCAGGGGAAATGTATCTGTTGCTCCGAATGGGAATAACCCATTGATTATTGTAGATGGGTTGCCTTTCGACAATCTGAATGATGTTGCTCCTGATGATATCGCCAATATTGAGATACTTAAAGACGCATCTTCAACCGCAATTTATGGATCCAGAGCTTCAAACGGAGTCATACTCGTAACGACTAAATCGGGAAAAGAAGGCCGGATCAGCCTGAACTATCACGGGTTTATTACGACTCAATCTGTTACAAGAAACTTTAACCAATATGATGGATCACAGTTTATTGACCTGAGAAGAGAAGCCAATAGAAATCGTTTTACAGGAGAGTACCTCAATGATCAAAATGTGTTTACACCTTTTGAATTGGATGCGATTGCGAACCAGCAGTTTGTAGACTGGGAGGAATTAGTATTGGATGACGCCTTTCTGCAAAATCATTCCCTGAGTCTTTCCGCGGGAAATGCTTCAACTAAAGTTTTCACCAGTATCAATTATTTTGATCAAAAAGGGATTATTCCCAACTCCGGGTATAGCCGGGCTGCATACAAGCTGAATCTGGATCAAAAGATTACGGATAAACTCAGTCTAAAAGGAATATTCAATTACCAAAGTGCCACCCAGGATCGGGAAACAGGTGATCTGAATTTTACCAATATTACCCCTTTGGCAAAACCGTTTGACGAAAATGGTGAGCTGTTAAAATTTTACCTGGGACCTGCAAATACTGCGGTTAATCCACTGTGGGACCAAAGGGAGTCAATCGATGAAACCAAAAATAATTTAACTGACCTCAACATTACGTTGAGTTATCAAATCCTCCCCAATCTGACATACTCTTTAAGAACATTTCTGAGAAACAGGAATACCAATAGAGGACTCTATCGCACTTCTCTGCATTCTGCAGGAGATGAAGGGGTAAATGGATTTGGACTAATCGCCAATACTTTGTTCAGACAATCATTAATTGAAAATATTGTGACGTATGCCCCTGAAATTGGTCCCGATCACTCCATTGACTTTACTGCTGTTCAGGCATTTGACGAGCAAAAGAATGAGTTTACTCAAATCGAAAAATCTGGCTTTACAAATGATGCCTTAAGTTATAATGGAGATGCAACTAATTTGTTAAACAATCCCAGGGTTGTTTCAAAGCGAAGATTACTTTCCTATTTAGGTCGGGTACGTTATGACTTTTTGGATCGCTATCTCATAGAGGTTACGGCCAGGGCAGACGGAGCTTCCGTATTTTCTGAAGACAATAAATGGGGCTTTTTCCCTGCCGCATCTGCAGCCTGGAAAGTTCACTTAGAACCTTTTATGGCAGACGTATCTGCAGTCGATGAATTAAAGGTTCGGCTGAGTTATGGTGCGACTGGTAACCAGGGAATTAATTCATTGGAAACCCTTGGGAAAGCAGATGATATCCCTTATGTTTTTGGAGATCAAACGATCAGTGGTGCTACCGCTTCCTCAAGATTGCCTAATCCTAACCTGAAATGGGAAACAACCAGAACATTTAATGTCGGAGCGGATTTCAGGTTATTCAAAAATTTCTTTGAAGGAACTATTGAATATTACTATGCTAAAACAAGCGACCTGCTACTGGACAGAGCAATCGCCGGAACGACAGGTTTTAATGTTATCCGATTTAATGTAGGGGAGTTGGAAAATAAAGGAATAGAAGCGAGTCTGATAACTAACCTGATCAGAAGCAAAGGATTGAATTGGTCCGTGGGCATGATCTTTTCAAAAAACAAAAACACAATTCTCTCCCTTACAGGAGAGACGGACGATCAGGGGAATCCGATTGACATTACAGATTCATTTGGGCGACGATTATCCATTGGACAGTCCATTAATAATATATGGTTACCTAAATACGATGGGATTTACCAGGAAGGAGACAATATTGCCGATAGTGGGAATCCATTAGCTCAACCAGGAGATGTACGCGTGGTTGATCAGGATGGGAATGGACAGATTGATAATAGAGACAATGTATTTACGACTGCCGATCCGGATTGGTATGGCTCCATCAATTCATCTGTGAGTTATAAAGGATTTGAATTATTCGTAGATGTGTTTATCGTTCAGGGTGCAACAAAATTAAATGGGGTACTGGCAAATGGTGAATTGTGGAAAGGCGCAATTAATGGGATCAGGGCCAAGTATTATACTCCTGAATTTCCTTCAACAGCTTATCCACGTCCTAAACCAGATACGCACTTACATTTGTTTCCTTTTGCAGTAAGAGATGCCTCCTATGTTCGATTGAGAACAGTAACGCTAGGCTATACTTTCCCTGGTGATATGTTGAGTAATATGGGTATCAGCAATGTAAATGTATATTTCACTGGAACGAATTTATTGACCGCTACTGATTTTCGTTCTTACAGTCCTGAGCAAAGTCTTGTTGACGGTGGGTCCACGATTTTCCCGGAAACCCGGAATTTTACCTTTGGACTTAAAGTGGGATTTTAATCTAACACATTAAAAAAAAAGAGACATGAAATTATATACGCTATTCAATTTTAAGAAAAGCATTCCGATGCTGATTGTTGCTTTAATGTGCACATCATGTAGTGATGATTTTTTAGTGGATGAACTGCTTTCTGACACTTCAGTGGATTTTCTGTATTCCACGCCGCAAGGTTTGGAATCAGCGGTCGTTGGTCTCTATACCCTCAACCGGCAAATCTATGAAGACAATAGTCTGAATGGAGCATATCCACTCATTCTTCAGGCCAAAAGTGACCTTGGTGTTGGGATTACGGGAGAGGTTTCCCTGTATAGTCGCCTGCTTTGGGGAGCGAGTCTTGGTGATTTCGGAACAGAATCCGGCCTGAACAAATACTGGGTACATTTTTACAAAATTGTGGATCGTGCAAATGCCATTATTGAGGCAGCAGAAAAACTGGAAGGAATAGACGAGGATCGACGTAACCAAATACTTTCAGAAGCCAGGTGTATGCGGGCAAATTCAATCTTTACGCTCTATCGTTGTTTTAATAACATTTTTGTCAGTACGGTACCAACCACGCCGGAAAATGCTTTTGAAGTGCCTCGTGACAAGTCGTCCGTAGAGGATATATTTTCTTTGGTGAAAAGCGATTTAGGTTTTGCCATTGACCATCTGGACTATTCCACTCCTCAGTTTGGCAGATGGAACCAGGGGGCTGCCAGGCATTTAAGAGCTAAGGTAGCAATGTGGGAAGGAGACTGGACAGAAGCTGCTACGCAGACAGATGCAGTGATCACCAGTGGCAACTTTAGTTTGGTTCCAACTGCAAAAGAAGTATTTGCAGGAGAGTTGGATCATTCTGAAACATTATTTGCTGTGAACTTTAAAAATGAAACGATCGGTGGTGGTAGTTATCACATCATGAATTGGAATGTTGTTTCCAGTTCTGCTGAGGCGCCGGGAGTTATACAGTCTGTCGAAAATGGTGGAGCAGGAGTTGGATTTTTATCCTTGAATGATTATACCATTAATTTATTAAACGAAGACCCGAATGATGAACGGAAAAACGGAACCTACTATATTTTCGAATATCTGTACAATGATGAGGAAACACTACCTGCGGGGAAAACCATTGGGCAGCCTTTGGACCTTTATGAAAACTCCCCTACTGACCAGAATGAGTTTATGCTCTATTATCGAAGACAAAATCCGGGAGTACTCAAGTTTTTTGACAATGAAGTAGAACCAACAGACCGTAATCACTATAAAAATGTGATGATTTACCGACTGGCTGAAACTTATCTCATTGGAGCCGAAGCGCATATGATGTTAGGTGATGATGGAACAGCTTTACAATATCTGAATACGGTCAGAACCCGGGCAAATGTTGCGCCTAAAGCCGCTATAGATTTACAAACTATTTTGGACGAAAGAGCGCGTGAATTAGCTTTTGAAGGGCAGCGCTGGTTTACGCTCAAGAGAACAGGAAAATTATACGAGTTTCTTCTTGACCATATGAATAATGACAACATGAATGAATCGTATCCTGAAGGAAATCCAAAAGTGATCCTAAAGGAATATATGGAAAACTGGCCGATCCCTCCACAGCAAATAGACCTGTTAGGGCCCTCATATCCCCAAAATGATGGATACAACTAATTGATACTTTTGAATGTTACACAATAAAATTTTTTTATAAAAAATATACAATGAAAAAGGGCAATATATATTTTGGAAAGAGAAACAGTTTACCGGTTGTTCTGATGCTGGTGCTTTTCAGTATCACACTGATACTCATACCTTCCTGTAACAAAGAGGATGATATACCTCCACCTTCAGCTTTTATACCTCCAGTACCAGATACGACCGGAGCCTGCATTTTTTTGAATGTTATGCCTGAGTTGACTGGAGATGTGGCATTGGATTTTGAGTGCGAAGGTCCGGTGTATTCATTTTTTGGAGAGAAAGATGGAACGATTACAATCGAATATGTTGAGAATCCATCTGCTGCAGGTATCAACGTTTCTGAAAAGGTGGTCCAGGTAACTCAAACGGCAGGCGTTGAACCCTGGGCAGGATTTTTCTTTGACTTATCTGCAAAAGTAGATTTTTCAACTTATAAGGACATCTTTATCAAAGTGTATTCTCCGGGAGTAGGCCAGATGGTGAATTTAAAATTGGAAGATAGTGCCGATGGTTCTATCAGTACAGAAACATCAAAGCCTACTACGGTTGCAAATGAATGGGAAGAACTTTGTTTTTCATTCTCTTCAAATGATAATGATAAATTTGACCGGGTTGTATTGTTTTTTGATTTCCAGGGACCTAAAGATGCAGAAACCGTCCATTATTTTGACGATATCATACAGGGAGAAGGGTGTGTAACTATTGTGCCAACAGAGCCAACTGTTGGAGCACCAGATCCAACAAAACCGGAATCAGATGTACTCTCGATATTTAGTGATGCTTACACGAATGTTGAAGGAACAGATTTTAATCCTGACTGGGGACAAGCTACGGTAGTCACAGAAGTTGATATTGCGGGAAACAACACCCTAAAATATGAGAATCTAAATTACCAGGGAACCGCGTTTGCCTCTGCGCTGGATGTTTCCGAAATGTCTTTTCTACATGTTGATTACTGGACTGGAAATTCAACAGGATTTAATGGTTCCCTGATCAGCCCAGGGCCGTTAGAAGCGCCACATGCTTTTGAGGTAACGACTGAAGAATGGGTAGGGGTTGATATTCCTTTATCAGAATTTTCAAGTGTGGTGAATTTAATGGAAGTCATCCAAATGAAGTTTGATGGGAATGGAACCATTTTTCTTGATAATATTTACTTCTTTAAACCAGCTGCGGGACCAACTATTGCTGCACCAACGCCAACCATTCCGGAGGCGGATGTGATCTCTATATTTAGTGACGCTTATACCGATGTAGAAGGAACAGATTTTGATCCTGATTGGGGACAATCTACGGAGACAACACAAGTTGACATTGCAGGAAACAACACCTTGAAATATGAGAATCTAAATTACCAGGGAACCATGTTTGCATCTGCGCTGGATGTTTCCGAAACGGCCTTTCTACATGTTGATTACTGGACAGGAAATTCAACAGGATTCAATGGTTCCCTCATCAGCCCCGGTCCTTTAGAAACGCCATATGCTTTTGCGGTAACGACCGGAGAATGGGTAAGTGTTGATATTCCTTTAGATACGTTTTCAAGCATTGTAAACCTCATGGAAGTCATCCAAATGAAGTTTGATGGGAATGGCACCATTTATTTAGATAATATATTTTTCCATAAAGGACAAGTAACAGAGCCAACTACTGCTGCACCAACGCCGACTGTCCCAGAGGCAGATGTAATCTCTATGTTTAGTGATGCATATACCAATGTACCCGTAGATACCTGGAGGACTGTTTGGTCAGTAGCCGATTTTGAAGAAGTTGATATTATGGGCGACTTAGTCTTAAAATATAGTAATCTGAATTTTGTAGGTGCTGAAACAGTAATGAATCAAATCGATATTTCAAGCATGACACATTTTCATGTAGATATTTGGACACCTGATGCAGAATTATTCAGAATCAAACTTGTAGATTTTGGTCCCAATGGTGCTTTTGATGGAGGAGATGATAAAGAACATGAACTTATATTTGAAAACCCTGCACGAGGAGAGTGGATTAGTCTGGATATCCCTTTATCTGACTTCGAAGGTTTAACGACAAAAGAACATTTTGCTCAGTTAATATTTTCTGGATTACCCTCAGGGGGATTGACTCTGTTTGTTGACAATGTCTATTTCCACAACTAACTCTAAAGGCTTTAGTCTTAAATATATGAGTCGAATATCATTTATTATAACTGTACTAATATTTATTGCGATAGACACTACTACTGCTCAATGTCCTAAATTAGTATGGCAGGATGAATTTGAAAAAACCACTTTGGATTCCACCAAGTGGTCTTTTCAAATCGGTGATGGATGTGACATCAACCTTTGTGGTTGGGGAAATAACGAATTGCAATGGTATCAATCTGACAATGTAGAATTATCAAATGGAATATTGCATATTATCGCAAAGAAGGAGAATGTGAGAAACAAGCTTTACACTTCTGCCAGAATAAGGACATTGGGAAAAGGTGACTGGACTTATGGACGATTTGAAGCTTCCATAAAGTTACCTGGAGGGAAAGGGCTGTGGCCGGCTTTTTGGATGTTACCGACTGACAAAGTTTATGGAGGATGGCCTCAAAGTGGTGAAATTGATATTGTCGAATTAATCGGTGATGAACCAGACAAAGTGCATGGTACTATTCATTTTGGTAAACCATGGCCCAACAATAATTCTTTGCAAAAAAGTTATCATTTAAACAATGGCATGTTTAACGACCAGTATCACACGTTTGCGGTCGAATGGGAAGAAGATGAAATTCGATGGTTACTAGATGATTATGTTTATTCGACTATACGTCCTGAAGACCTTGCTCCAAATGCATGGCCATTTAATCAGAACTTTCATGTGTTATTGAATCTTGCAGTGGGAGGAAGATGGCCAGGAAATCCAGATGCTACAATTACTTTTCCTCAAACAATGGAAGTAGATTATGTGCGCGTATATGACGGTTTTTTCCCGAGCATAACCGGAAGTCATCAAGTAGAAAAAAATTCAAAGGCGTTAAAGTATACCATTCATAATGTTCCTGAGAATGCCTCATTTGTCTGGACTATTCCTGATGATGCAAAATTATTAGAAGGACAAGGAACACCTCAGATTACTGTTAAGTGGGGAGAAACGGGTGGAGATTTAAAAGTGAAAATCAATGATGAATGCAATACCAAAGAAATCACCTTAAATGTGTTGACTGTAGAACCTGTTGTAAAAAAACCAGTCACAAAAATAAACTCAATTAAAAATTTTGAATCTCCCAGTTTACAAATGAAGCATGAGTTTTCTTCTGGAAATTATATGGACGGGGTAAAAAATCCAGCACCAAACGATATAAATTCTTCACAATTATCCGGAAAATATATTAGAAATAAAGGCAGTAGGTATGATGTGATGGTATATCGTATCTCTGATCTAAATCCTGCAGAATTTGTAGAAGGGGAAAGTATATTTTTTATTGACATTTATACAAATGCTCCTCCTGGTACGGAGATTTTAGTGCAGTTAGAAAACAGTACAATCGCTACAGGATCAAATTATCCGCAGGGAAGACATAGCCGTTTTCAAACGTTTACGACCAAACAAAATAAATGGGAACGACTAGAGCTCACATTTCAAAACCAGCCAGACAGTTCAATTAAAAGCAAGGATGTAAACCAATTTATAATTCTATTTGCTCCCAATTCAAACAGCTCAGACATCTTCTACTTTGACAACTTTGATGTCTATTCCTCTAAAGCATCTCTCAATCCAAAAAAATAAACGCCCTTCTTTTGAATCTATTTTGAAGGGGATTATCTCTTAATAAATATTTCTATGAACAAACAGTTGAAATTTTTACTCAAAAAATATATTTCCTTTTCTTTTGGACTATTGGTTTTATCCTTTATTACAATTTCATGCGGTGAAGATGCTATTGCTGTCCCTTCTAACCTCAATTTATCTATCAGCATTCAAGGGGCAGACGCAAATAACCCTGATGGTGATGGTTCAGGAATTATCTCATGCGTTGCAACTGCGAATAATGCTGTACGCTATGCATACAGGTTTGACGGAGGTGATTTGCAGGAAAGTACAGATGGCGCGATAGATTATGCTTTTTTTAAAAATGGGACCAATACCTATTCAGTTTTGGTTTTTGCGTATTCCAGCTCAGGAGAATCTATCAATACAACAAAATCAGTTAAAGTATTTAAATCCGGGACAACAACGAGTACGCTTGTTTTTTCAGATGAGTTTGATACAGATGGTGCTGTGGATCCCAATAAATGGCTATTTGAAACGAATCCTCCAAACAATGGCAGTTGGTGGAACGGTGAAAAGCAACATTATACGGATAGATTGGATAATGCGTATGTTTCAGATGGCACATTAAAAATAGTCGCAAAAAAAGAGCAATATACATTTGCTGGTTCCACCAAAAGTTATACTTCAGCACGTTTGAATTCAACATTTAGTTTCACTAATGGCAGAATTGATGTAAGAGCCAAATTGCCAAAAGGTGAGGGTACCTGGCCTGCCATTTGGACATTAGGATCTAATACGACTACTGTTGGATGGCCGGCTTGTGGAGAAATTGATATCATGGAACATTGGGGGCATGATCCGGCAAAAGTTTCCAGTGCCATACATACGGTTGCTTGTTCAGGAGTAACCAATTGCCAGAACGCCAGGATAGGAGAGAAGATAGTCAGTGATTATTCGACAGCCTTCCATATATATTCAGCCGAGTGGACATCCGATGCGATAAAATTTTATATAGACGATCAACTTTTATATGCTTATAGTCCATCGTCTATCACAGCAGATAATTGGCCTTTTACAAAAAACCAGTTTATTTTATTAAACGTGGCGATGGGTGGAAGTTGGTTTGATATTGATCCGAATTTCACTCAAAGCGCAATGGAAATCGATTACGTAAGAGTATATCAATAACTGTAGCCCGTAGAAATGATTTTCCAATAAATGAGATTCAATGAAAAGGATACTTCCAGGTTTTGTGCTTGTCTCAATGATATCAATAGCCTTATTTTCTTGTATGAACAATGATAAGAGCACGCGAACCGATGAATCAAAAGAAGTGATGCACTCTACGACAAATCAAAATGAATACATTTTTGATCCTGGCCAGGATTGGAAGTTAGCATGGTCAGACGAGTTTGAGGGTGATTCCATTGATGAAAATAACTGGAGTTGCCAGGTTTTGGAAGCCGGACACTTCAACGATGAGTGGCAGCGGTACACCAATAGCCCTAAAAATGCTTTTATCGAAAATGGATGTCTTGTGATAAAAGCGATCCACGAAAGTGATGACCATAGAATGGATCAATATACATCGGCCCGATTGCATACAGCCAATAAGCAGGTATTTAAATATGGCAGGATAGTGGCTCGG
>Ga0316201_10004369_pt1 | contig 10650 bp, 7 predicted proteins | sample CS6wburrow_MG_FD_204516 | JGI IMG/M metagenome (GOLD analysis project Ga0316201, IMG submission 204516) | Coastal sediment microbial communities from Delaware Bay, Delaware, United States - CS-6 worm burrow | ecosystem: Environmental > Aquatic > Marine > Coastal > Sediment | place: USA: Delaware... | reverse complement strand
AAGTAATGACAGGATAGATTCATTAGATTGTAACATTGATACCTGATGGTTCCTCAATTTATTAATTCCCGAAAAGTAAGTTTTAGTTAATGATCATGCAGATAATGGTTGTAGCGTCTGCTTATGCAAAAATATCTAGAGAATTTATCCTACCCAATAAAGGTTCTGAAATGACCCCCAAAATCCTGGGAAGTTGATTTACTGAACTTTTTCTCTTACTTTTGAATTTCTTTCAAAGTATGACCAGAAAAAGAAAATATCGAGTTTTTTCATTGATGATGGCCTTTATGGTGGCTTTCACCTCTTTCGGTTATGCGGTGGATCTTCACTTTTGCCGGGGGCAATTAAAGGGTTTTAGCCTACTAGGTAAAGCAAAAAATTGCCACGATAAAATGGCAAAGTGTCCCAATCATTCCCCCTCACTTGAGGTCAGCGATGCAAATGATTGCTGTTCCAATAAAACGGTCCAGGTAGAGAATTTAGATGAAGATGGATTACCCCTATGGGATGTCGATAGACTTGTCAATCTGAAAACCATAGCCCCTATTATCGAAGATCCAGTATTGTTGAGCAACAACGCTCTAAAGCTTCAAAAACGGGTTCTCAGACCTCCTCCGCTACTCCAAAAGGATTTATATATCTTGCTGGAGACTTTTCTTTTATAATATCAATGTGTAAAGATTTTAGACCGCTTTCTTTCGAATAGGGGCAGGTCTTTTTTTTAGATTATATTAATCATTGATAATTAATTTTGCTTTGCGCTATTTCATACACTTTTTTCTAGAAAATAAACTAATAACCTGGCTGTTACTTGGTCTATTGGTGGCTTGGGGTTTGACTACAGCTCCATTCGATTATGGGTTGGATTGGTTGCCTCGAGATCCGGTTTCGGTAGATGCCATTCCGGATATTGGAGAAAACCAGCAAATTGTATTTACGGAGTGGAAAGGAAGATCTCCCCAGGATGTTGAAGATCAAATTACCTATCCATTGACGTCAACCTTACTGGGTATTCCCGGGGTAAAAAGTGTCCGTAGCAACAGCATGTTTGGCTTCTCCAGTATTTATCTCATTTTTGAAGAAGACGTTGAATTTTATTGGAGTAGGAGCAGGATTCTGGAAAAGATTAATTCCTTGCCGGATAACCTGTTGCCTGGTGGAGTGACCCCGACCTTAGGGCCAGATGCCACGGCATTGGGCCAAATTTATTGGTATACTCTGGAAGGAAGAGATGAAAGTGGGAACCCTACCAGTGGATGGAATCCGCAAGATCTCCGTTCTATCCAGGATTTTTATGTGAAATTCAGCCTGCTTTCAGCAGGAGGAGTGGCTGAAGTAGCATCTATTGGGGGTTATGTAAAAGAATATCGAGTCGACGTAGATCCCGCTTTATTAAAAAAATACAATCTTTCCCTGGTACAGGTGATGTCTGCCATTCGCCAGTCTAACCTAGATGTTGGGGCCCAAACAATTGAAATAAATCGAGCTGAATATTTTGTGAGAGGATTGGGGTATATCCAAAATCTACAAGATCTTGAAAATAGTGTTGTGGCTAGTTTTAATAGTACGCCGGTAACTTTGGCCGATATAGGAAAAATATACCTTGGACCGGCCACCAGGAGGGGAATCCTGGACAAAGGAGGAGCCGAGGCAGTCGGAGGGGTTGTGGTAGCGAGGTACGGAGCCAATCCTCTCGAGGTAATCAATAATGTCAAAAAGAAGATTGCAGAAATTAAGGAGGGGCTACCTTCTAAAAGAATGGAAGATGGATCTTTTTCCCAGGTAACCATCGTACCTTTTTATGATCGAACGGAATTAATCAATGAAACCATCGGCACGCTGGAAGAAGCACTTTCTCTCGAGATATTAATAACCATTATTGTTATTATCTTACTCTTACTGAATCTTCGATCTTCTTTACTGGTTGCAGGATCATTACCGGTGGCCGTTTTGATGTGTTTCATTGCCATGCGGTATTTTGGAGTGGATGCCAATATTGTTGCCCTTTCGGGTATTGCGATTGCCATAGGGACCATGGTGGATATGGGTATAGTGCTTACTGAAAATATTCTACAAAGATTAGATAGCCATGGGAAAGAAGAAACCTTGTTTGCTACAGTGTACGAAGCAACCATGGAAGTGGGATCAGCCGTTTTGACGGCAGTATCAACTACGGTGATTAGTTTTTTACCGGTTTTTGCCATGGAGGCTGCGGAAGGTAAGTTGTTTCGTCCTTTGGCCTATACAAAAACCTTTGCGCTGATTGCGGCTGTTTTTGTGGCCTTATGTTTTATCCCTCCATTGGCCCACACCCTTCTAAAACTAAAAAAAGGTAAAAATTGGGTGAAAGGGTCTATTTCCATGCTGGTATTGGTTTCATCAATAATTGCCTTTGTTTACTACCGGGAACCCATAATTTTGATTGTGACAATGTTGAGTGGATTACCTCTCTTAACTGGTGTAATTCAGCATTATTTTAATGTCAGGAGCAAACGAGTGCAAATTATCAGCCACCTTATTTATGCAGGGGTCATTACTTTTTTTCTTACCGTTCTATGGATGCCGGTTGGGGTGAATAAAAGCACTTTTATTAATTGGATTTTTGTGTTTGGATTAATTGGCATTATTCTGACTTTCTTTTGGTTAGTAATCCGCTATTATCCGGTGATTTTGAGCTTTTTGCTTAGAATTAAATGGATTTTTATGTTGGTGGTTTTTGCTTTGATGTATGGAGGATACAGCATTTTTTTGGGTACTGGAAAAGAGTTTATGCCCTCTTTAGACGAGGGCTCCTTCTTACTGATGCCGACCTCTATGCCGCATAGTGGGGTAGAAGAAAATCTAAAAAATCTTCGATTATTAGATATGGCAGTAACGGCTATACCGGAAGTGGAAATAGTGGTAGGAAAAGCGGGTAGAGTGAATAGTGCATTGGATCCGGCTCCATTATCCATGTATGAAAACGTGATCCAGTATAAATCTGAGTATAGAACCGATGATTCTGGTCGCAAGATTAGATTCAAGTTTGAAAATGGAGAATATCTCCGTGATGAAAACGGAATACTCATACCGGACCGGAAAGGACGCTACTTCCGTCAATGGCGTGAAGAAATCAAATCTCCGGATGATATCTGGTCTGAAATTGTCAGAGTTACCAAAATTCCAGGAGTAACTTCTGCTCCCCGCTTACAGCCTATCGAAACCAGACTGGTTATGCTGCAGACGGGTATGCGCGCTCCCATGGGTATAAAAGTAAAGGGACAAAACTTATCCAGTATTGAGGAGGCTGGTATTCAGCTGGAGCAAATCTTAACTGAGGTAGAAGGGGTAAAGAGTGCGGCCGTATTTGCTGAGCGTATAGTAGGTAAACCATATTTACTGATAGATATTCATCGGGACAAAATTGCCCGATATGGCCTGACCATCGAACAGGTCCAGCAACACATTCAGGCTGCGGTCGGTGGAATGACCATGACAAATACGGTGGAAGGTCGAGAAAGATATGCTGTAAGGATAAGATATCCTCTGGATTATCGAAGCGACCTGGAAAAGATTAAAGATATCTACATAACTACTGCCCGGTCCCAGCAGATTGTACTTGGAGAGTTAATTGATATCCGTTACGAAAAAGGTCCTCAGGCCATCAAGAGTGAAGATGGGTTTTTGGTAGGTTATGTTTTATTTGATAAAGAAGAAGGATATGCAGAAGTAGGAGTTGTTAACAATGCCAGAGAGGCAATTGAAGAAGCCATCAACAATGAGGAGTTGATCCTTCCTGAGGGTATTAATTATCAATTTGCTGGAAATTACGAACAACAGGTTAGAGCTGACAAACGTCTCAGTATTGTTATACCCATTGCCTTATTGTTGATATTCATCATTTTATTCCTGCATTTTCGCTCTATTGCCATTTCGGTTATGGTCTTTTTTGGTGTACTTGTTGCCTTTGCTGGAGGCTTCATGATGATAGGACTTTATTCAACTGAATGGTTTTTGGATTTTCAAATTTTTGGTCAGGATATGCGTGACCTTTTTCAAATTCACCCCATTAATTTGAGTGTCGCTGTATGGGTTGGGTTTTTAGCCCTTTTTGGTATAGCCACTGATGATGGTGTGCTGGTTGCTACTTTTTTAAAGGATAGCTTCAAAAAACGCAATCCTACGACGGTTAAAGAAATTCACGAGGCGGTCATTGCCGGAGGTGCCCGAAGGGTTCGGCCCGCCATGATGACGACGGCTACAACTATTCTGGCTCTCCTTCCCGTACTTACCAGTTCTGGAAAAGGATCAGATATTATGGTTCCGATGGCAATTCCTTCTTTTGGTGGAATGGCTTTACAGGTCATTACCATGTTTACCGTTCCTATCCTTTTTTCCATGTGGAAAGAATACAAGTTAATGTTTCATAAAAGATTTAAAAGATGATGGCTTCCAATTACAATCATGCTTTAGGTATCTGCTTGCTGGTCAGTTTTGTATATTTTCTGAACCCAAACCACGGTAATTCTCAATCTATTGAAGAATTGCTCAGAGCAGCGCGCACTGAAAATCCAGCTTTATTGGCCCTTGAAAAAGAATACGCCTCAGCTCAATTTTGGGCCGATCAAAACGATGATTATCCAGACCCGGTGGTTTCGTTGGGACTAGGGATTTTACCCATTGAAACCAGACTTGGTGCCCAAAGATTAAGGCTAGGGATTACCCAAATGATTCCCTGGAAAGGTCTCCTGGAGGCAAAAGCTTCATTGGCAACCGCCCAGGCGGCTACTTTGAAAAATCAAGCAGATTCAAAATTTATAAATATTGAATATAAAATTAGAAAGGCTTACGCAGAATTAATTTTAAACAGAGGGCAGGTGGATATTATTCATGAAAAAATCGCTGTTTTAGATGTATTGGAAGAACTGGCAAAATCTGCGGTGCGGAGTGGCGAAGGAAAGCTTAGCAATGTTTTAATGGTGCAGCGAAACCGGGAAAATCTACTTTTCGACCTTCAAATCCTGGAACATGAAAAATGGGGACCTACTATTGAAATAAATCGGTGGACCAGTCGACCGCTGGAAAAAGAAATAGTGATTGAAGTCGACACTTTTGATGAACCAGATGGGATGAAGGCAGAGAGAGACCATCCGTATATCAGAATTTTAGAAGCCCAGCAAAAAGCTTCAGAAGTAGCCATTGAACTGGTCCATTATAGCCAAAAACCTGCTATTGGAATCGGATTGGATTACGCTTTTATCGATGGTAGATCAGAGGTAGACCTTTCCGGAAACGGAAGAGATGTTCTAATGCCCATGGCGAGTATTTCCATTCCCCTTAATGGTTCAAAATATACCGCAAAAAAACAGGAAGAGCGACTCAAACAAGAGGCGATAGATCTAAAAATCAGGAATGCCTTGCTAGAATTCGAGGCAGAAAAAGAAACGGCAAAATCTAAGATAATCCTGGCAGATACAAAGATTGCCAAATACAAAGAATTAAAAAATATAACTCAAGAGACGATTGAATTAATGAGAACAGAATATGCTTCAGAAGGAACTCGATTTGAAGAATTAATTCGCTTAGAGTTAGAATTGGTTGAATATAACAAGGCCCTGTTGATGGCTGGTCATGTTAAAAATTTAGCGTATGCTTTATTAGAAAAATACCGCTAGATCAGAAATTGAATAAGCAGTTTAAAAATAACATTCACAATGAATAAAATTAAAATATATCTATTCGGTTTAATCCTTTTATTAGGTGGGATGGCTATAGGTTATTGGCTAAAACCAACCGAGTCAGTAGTCCATCATCATGAAAATGATTCTATAGAGGAATCCTCCGTATGGACTTGTTCCATGCATCCTCAGATCAGACAGGAGGAACCAGGGATTTGTCCCATCTGTGAGATGGATCTCATCCCACTGGACGGCGTCCCCTCAAATGATGACCCTACGGTATTGCAAATGTCGGAGGAAGCCGTGAAACTGGCGCAGGTAGAAACAACCATTGTCGGAGCTAAAGGAAGAGAAAACACGGGCAAAACCACTTCATCTACAATTACTGTGGATGGCACCATAGAGATGGACGAAAGAAGCATCAAGACCCAAAATGCCCATTTTAATGGTCGTATAGAATCCATGGCTATTACTTTCGAAGGACAATATGTAAGAAAGGGGCAAAAAATTGCGACTATATACTCCACAGAATTAATGGCCGCTTCAGAAGAATTAATTACTGCTGTAAAATACAAGGATCGGATTTCTGGTCTGCAAGAAGCAGCCATTCAAAAGTTAAAAAACTGGAAGTTGACAGAAGAACAGATACAAACCATTTTGGAAAATCAGCAGCCGATTACAACCCTCCCTATTTTTGCGGAATACGGGGGTTATGTACTGCAAAAAATGGCCACACAAGGAGAATATATAAAACAGGGAGAGCCTCTGTATTCCCTGGGAAGTACTAACAACCTTTGGTTGGTGTTCCAGGTATTTGAGTCAGATTTGTCCAGGATAGGGACTGGTCAAAATATTTCTTTTACCACCTCCTCTCTTCCCACTAAAAAGTTTGAGTCGGAAATTACTTACATTAACCCATTACTGGATGATAATTCTAGAACAGCCACGGTGCGTGCAGAAATAAGAAATGCAGCCAATGTACTGAAACCCGGAATGCTAATCAGGGGAGAAATTTCTCCCCGAAAAGAGAAAGGGGAAGCAACTCCGCTGGTTATTCCCAATACTGCTATCCTTTGGACGGGAAAACGTTCGGTGGTCTATGTAAAAATACCTGATGAGACTGTACCTACTTTTCAGTTTAAAGAGGTAGTGGTTAGAGAGAGAGGTGATTATTATTCCACCATTTCTGAAGGATTAAATGCTGGAGAGGAGATTGTGACTCACGGAGCTTTTTCGATCGATGCGGCCGCTCAACTCAATAATAATTTTAGTATGATGAATCGGGAAGTGACCATAAAAAAGCCATTTGAGGGAAAAATTATCCCAGATTTCTCAGTAAATGTTCCGGCTGGTTTTATGGAGAGTTTGGATCAGTTGGTAGTCGAATATCTATCCCTTAAGGATGCCTTAGTGAACACCGATCCATCTTCAACAGCCACCTTCGCAGACAAGTTAATCAATGAGATGGATGCAGTAAATAGTTCAGGGTTAGAGGATGAAGCTCTCAACTTCTGGCTAGAACAAAAAAGGGCTATGAAAGACCATGCTGTAAAAATAAAAGATCATCCTGCAAATGTTGATACCCAGCGAGATGAATTTGAATACCTTTCGGAGGCCTTGATTTCTTTTGTAAAAGCATTTGGTACCAATAACCAGGAATATTACGTTCAATTTTGTCCGATGGCCAAAAATGATAAAGGAGCCAATTGGCTATCAAAAGAAGAAGCGATCAGAAATCCTTACTTTGGGGATAAGATGCTTAAGTGTGGAGTAGTAAAAATGGTTTTGAATTGAAAATTATAAATAATCTTAAGTAGTATTAAAATTGAAATAGCAAATGAAAAATGTAAAAATGTTCTTATTGATGACAACCCTTTGTTTATTTGGATTCGGAATGACCTCCTGTGGAAACAGTGGAAAAAAAGCAGATTCCGCAAAGCAGGGAAAAGAATATACTTCTGCCTACATCTGTCCCATGCATTGTGAAGGATCGGGAAGTGAAAATTCTGGAAAGTGTCCCGTGTGTGGAATGGATTATGTTGTAAATGAAGATTATGAACCCGGTGATCATAAAGGAGAAGATCACGATGGCCATGACCATGATGGTCACAGCCATTAGGGATTTCTGATTCTAGAATTACGGTTGAGGATTATTGATCAATTAAGATTAATCAAAAAATCGCTAATCAAAAATCTTCAATCGTAAATAATACATTATGGATAGTATAACGCAAGCAGCGCTCGGAGCCGCTGTAGGAGAAGGAATTTTAGGGCGGAAAATAGGTTATCGTGGCGCTATTTTGGGTGCCATAATTGGTACCCTCCCGGATCTTGATGTAATGATGCTTCCTTTTTTAAACGAATTACAAAAGGTGAGTTTGCATCGTGGTTACAGTCATTCTATTTTATTCTGTTTTATTGGAGGATTTTTCATTACCTGGGGCATTTCAAAGATTTCATGGTTGCAGGTAATTCGTTTTAGAAGGTTATTCCTGTTTTCTTTTCTTACTCTGATCACCCATGTACTATTGGATTCATTTACAACCTATGGTACTCAGTTATTTTTACCATTTACGGATAACCGGGTTAGCTTCGACAGTATCGGTATCATAGATCCAGTTTATACGATTCCTCTTTTATTAGGATTGGGTCTGAGTCTGTTCCGATATGAAAGACAACATCCCGATCGCTCTGTGCCCAATCATTTTGGCCTGGTTATTAGTTCATTGTATCTTATGTTCACGCTTGCCAATAAGCAACATATCCAGAAGGTATTTTATCAGAATCTGGAAAAACAAGAAATTACTTATTACCGAATGCTTACGGTACCGGTTGCCGCAGCCAATAGTATATGGTATGGAGTGGTTGCGGACAAAACCCACCTTTATCTGGGGAAATATTCGATGTGGAAAGACAATGAGGTCGAATTCGAATCTTTTCCGATCAATGATTACCTGTTGAACTCGCTGGATTCTGATTTGGTAGATCGATTGAAGTGGTTTGCTCAGGATTTTTATACGGTAGCGGAGTTCGAAGGAAAAATTCGTATGTACAATATGCAATGTGATATGCAAGGGGTGCGGTATTTTGGAGAATATAAAGCACCCACTGCTTTTTACTATGAAATTGACCCCAACCCTGATGGGCAATATTCCCTAACCAGTGGGATGCATATGGCAAATAAGAAGTGAACCACATACAGTCTAAGGGATTAGATAGCTTTTTAAAGGTCAGTCAATGGGAGAAAAACAATCCTCTTACTTAGGGGCGTTCTCCACTTTAAGTTTTTCCTCCCTTATTCCAGCAGTTCTTGCTTTTTGTTCTACAAAATAGGGTTGGAATTTGTAGTTCGATGATGGATCCCAGGGGGCATTGACTGTAGGAAGAAATTCTTGCAATTTTTCTTTAAGGGCTTTGTGCTCAGGGTGGTTGGCTAGATTGGTCCATTCATTAGGATCTTTATTATGGTCATACAGCTCTTCTCCTCCATCTTCATATTGGATATAGCGAGATTCTTTTGTTTTTATCCCGTGATTGTTCATCCCAAAAGTAGTAATGGCCACGGATTTAGGATCCATTTTTCCATTTTTCAGAACATTAAGTAGACTTTTTCCTTCATTTCTTTCGTATGCCGGCAATCCAGATAAAGCCAATAATGTGGGATAAATAGAAAGCAATTCTACCGGTTCATCGATAATTCTTCCCTGGGGAATCGAAGGACCTGCAAACATCAATGGAGCTTTGGTCGCCGGCTCCCACAAAGCATGTTTGGCAAAGGTACCTTTTTCTCCTAGCCGGTATCCGTGATCAGACCACAAAACGATTATGGTGTTTTCGGCATGCTTGCTTTTTTCCAGTGCCTCCATTACCCGTCCGATTTCGTAATCTACAAAACTCACACAGGCCAGGTAGGCTTGGATAATGTTTTTCCATTCTCCATTTTCAATCGCCCATTCGGTCGAAGGCATCATTGGCAGATCATTAATTTTCAAGCCAACAGGAGGAATGTCTTGCAAGTCATCAGGCTGATAGGGAGCAACTTCAATTCCTTCTATAGGGTGCAGGTCAAACCATTTCTGGGGGACATAAAAAGGAACGTGTGGTCTTAGAAATCCCAGACCGATAAAAAAAGGCTGATCGTAATCTTTCTGCAACCTTTCGATGACCCAATTCACCGATTGGTGGTCAGGCATTAAGGTATCTGACTCCGGAAAAGCACCCCAATCCGTATTGGTACGGCCGTAATTTTTACGGTCCGATGTTCCAAATCCATCCCAAACAAATCTTTCTTCCGGATAGGGGCCAAATGCTTTTACTCTTCCTCCAGATTCGTCAAAGAGTCCTGCAGGGGCATGATTGTGAAATAATTTACCAATGCCCATGGTATGATAGCCGTGATTGCCAAAATATTCCGGAAGAAAAACGATGTCCCTGGTCGCTGGGTTATCCGACCGGATCTTATCATCCGGGGTCATACCATAGATACCAGTTGTAGAGGGGCGTAATCCGGTCATTATCGAAGCCCTGGATGGTCCACACAGAGGAGCCTGACAGTGGGCATTGGAAAATAAAACCCCTTGCGCAGCCAATCGGTCCATATTGGGGGTTTTGGTATTGGAGTAGTCATTAAGGCACCCCAACCAATTATTGAGATCATCTACGGCAATGAAAAGGACATTGGGGGGATTTTGACCTTTATTTTCCTCCTGGGTTTTTGGATTGCATCCAGAACTTACAACCAAACATACCAGTGCAATAGATAGAAAATGAGTCTGCATATTTTAATCTTTTGTATTTATGGAAACAGCCATCAATTCATGACAAGTTATGGAATTTTATTTCTAGATACGGATGGCAGGACACTCAAGAATAATGATAAATTCAATACAGGTTTAAAAATCAACCACTATAATAGTATTTCAATAGCTAAAGATTGTATTAATCAATACTGAAGGAATTATCACCAGTGTTTCTTCCCCTCATATTTTATTTG
>Ga0316201_10004368_pt1 | contig 10652 bp, 4 predicted proteins | sample CS6wburrow_MG_FD_204516 | JGI IMG/M metagenome (GOLD analysis project Ga0316201, IMG submission 204516) | Coastal sediment microbial communities from Delaware Bay, Delaware, United States - CS-6 worm burrow | ecosystem: Environmental > Aquatic > Marine > Coastal > Sediment | place: USA: Delaware... | reverse complement strand
TCGGATAGCAATGATGTGTTCTCAAAGACTGCCGATGACAATTACCCCGGAAGCCCAAACCTTGCCGGCCACCAGGCAGGCAGGCGTCTGCCTGCATATCGCTTCCCTGCCCGGTACTTACGGCATCGGGGAGGTTGGCGCGCCGGCCCGCGCGTTCATTGACACGATGCACGACATGCAGCTGGGTGTCTGGCAATTTTTGCCTACGGGACCAACCGCTTACGGCGATTCGCCCTACCAGCCTTTGTCAACGTTCGCCGGCAACGAGATGCTTATCAGCATCGGCGATCTGGTCGAAACGGGTTTGCTTGCCGAGCATGAGGTCGAAGAACTGACGGCGCTGCCGGCCCGTTTCGTGGACTACGGTGCGCTTATCCCGGTGAAAAACCGGCTGCTCGACATCGCGGCGCAGAGGTTCCGATTCAAAGCCAGCGATGAAATCCAGGCGCAGTATGACGCGTTCATTGCGGCAAACAACGCTGCCTGGCTGCACGACTACGCTGTTTTTCGCATTCTCAAATCCCGCCACGGTGAGCGACCCTGGCCCGAATGGAAGCCGGAATACGTACACCGCGACGAAAAAGCGCTGCACAAACTTGAGGCCGATGAAGCTCTGCAAATCGAGGCGATCAAGGTCATCCAGTTTCTTTTTCATTACCAGTGGCAGCAGTTCCACGACTACGCACACGCCAATGGCGTCACATTGTTCGGTGACATGCCAATCTACATCGCGCTGGACAGCTCCGATGCCTGGGCCAACCGTGAAATCCTGCGTCTCGATAAAGACGGCCATCCGGACAATGTCGCCGGAGTCCCCCCCGATTACTTCAGCGAAGACGGGCAGCTTTGGGGCAACCCGCTTTACGACTGGGAACAGCACGCGGCCGACGGCTATCGATGGTGGATCGACCGCCTGCGATCCGCGGCAGAATTGGCTGATATAGTCCGAATTGACCATTTCCGGGGATTTGAGGCCTACTGGTCGGTCCCGGCGGACTCGGCTACGGCGCGCGTGGGTGCCTGGGAACCGGGTCCCGGGGATGCAATTTTCGATGCCATGCAAGCGGCGCTCGGCCCACTGCCGATCGTCGCCGAGGATCTGGGCGTCATTACGCCGGAAGTGGACGGCTTGCGCGAGCGGCACAACTTTCCGGGTATGCGTGTGTTGCAGTTCGACGTGTGTGATCCGGATTTCGAGCTGTCAGACGTCGGCCAGAACAGCGTCTGTTACACGGGCACGCATGACAATGACACAACCATAGGCTGGTTTCGTGGCAGCCCAAACGACATTCGCAGCAGCGAGGAAATCGAACTCGCACGAAAAGCCGTACTCGAAATCACGGGCGGTACACCGGAAACAATACACAGCGACCTGATCAAGGCGGCTTTCTCGACGGACGCACAGCTCGCTATCGCGCCGATGCAGGATTACCTCGGCCTGGGATCGGAAGCTCGCCTGAACGTACCGGGAACGTCTGGCGGCAATTGGCGTTGGCGTGTACACGACACACAATTGTCCCCGGAAGTTTGCGACAATGTGTCCGAGATGGTGCGGGCATCGGGTCGCGGATTCACCCATTGAGGCAACTCGTTGGCTGAAAACATAGCCGGAGCCCGCCGCGATACACACAGCCTGCAAGGACGAGTTGCAAGATGACTGACGTAAAACTCAAGGAAGACGCAAGATTTGTAAGTCGACTGACTCGGGAGACGCTGGCCCTGATTCTCGCTGGCGGGCAGGGATCGCGGTTGCATGAGCTGACGACCTGGCGCGCCAAGCCCGGCCTCCATTTCGGCGGCAAGTTCCGCATCATCGATTTCCCACTGTCGAACTGCATCAACTCGGGCATCCGGCGCATTGGCGTGTTGACCCAGTACAAGGCGCATTCACTGATCCGACACCTGCTGAACGGCTGGTCCTGGTTCCAGTCAGGCGGAGGAGCACGAGAATTCGTCGAGATTCTGCCGGCGTCGCAGCGAGTGGGCGGTGAGTGGTACCGCGGCACCGCAGACGCCGTCTACCAAAACCTCGACATCATTCGGCAGCATGATCCACGCCTCGTGCTGATCCTGGCCGGCGATCACATTTACAAGATGGACTACGGCCCGTTTCTCGCCTTTCACGTAGAGAAACTCGCGGACATGTCCATCTGCTGCTTTGAAATGCCACTTGCCGAGGCCGCCGGCGAATTCGGTGTCATGACAGTCAACGAAGAAGGCCGCATCATTGCCTTCCACGAAAAGCCCGAGAATCCGAACCCGATTCCCGGCAAACCGGACCTTTGCCTGGCGTCAATGGGCAACTATGTTTTCAACACGCAGTTCCTCTACGAACAAATCATCAAGGATGCCGACACGCCGGGCACGCAGCACGACTTCGGGCGCAACCTCATTCCGGCAATCATTGACGATTACAAAGTTTATGCCTACCCGTTGCACGACCCGGAATCCGGCAAGCAAGCCTACTGGCGTGACGTCGGTACGCTCGATGCATTCTGGGAAGCCAACATGGAACTCGTTTCGGTAACACCGCAGCTCAACCTTTATGACAAAGTCTGGCCGATCTGGACGCACCAGGAGCAGGTGCCACCTGCCAAATTCGTATTCGATGAGCCGGACAGGCGTGGTGAAGCCATCCAGTCGATGGTCTCGGGCGGCTGCGTTGTTTCCGGCTCGACCGTACGACGTTCGTTGCTTTTTACGAATGGCTATGTGCACCCCTACAGTACGGTAACGGATAGCGTTGTCTTGCCCGAAGTGGTAATCGGCGAGCGATGCACGATCAATCGATCGATCGTTGATAGAGGCACAGTGATCCCGGCGGACACGCAAATCGGGGTGGACCACGACGCCGACAGGGAGCGCGGTTTCCGCGTTACCGACAGCGGCCTGACCCTGGTCACACCTGACATGCTCGGGCAGCAGCTGCACTTCACACGCTAGGCAGGCACGTATCAATACGAAGTCAGTTATCTTCCTGGCGTCCGAGAATGGCGCCCTGCGCGGCGGCAAAGTGGGTGGCGTGGGCGACGTCGTTCGTGATCTGCCGCTCGCACTGGCCGCGGCAGGCTGGCAGGTATTGGTTGCCACGCCCTCATATGGCTCGCTGCACAAGCTGCCCGGCGCGGCTCGCCTTGCGACTATTGATGTCGACTTTCGCGGCAGTGCGCACCCTGTCGATATCTGGGATATCCCGGACGATGACAGCGATGTACAGAACATCGTTTTCGATCACGCCTTATTCGCACAATACGGCAGCGGGCGTATCTACCATCAAGATGATGCGGCTCGTCCTTTTGCAAGCGATGCGAACACATTCGCTTTTTTCTGCGCGGCCGCGGCAAAGTGGATAAGCGAAAGAGAAAAACGGCCCGACGTTGTGCATCTGCACGACTGGCACGCAGCTTTCTATCTTTTGCTGGTGAATTATGCCGAGCAATTCGCTGGCCTTCGCGACATTCGAACCGTGTTTACGATTCACAACCTCTCTTACCAGGGTACGCGTCCGTTTCGTGGCGATGAATCGTCGCTCGAGGCCTGGTATCCGAACCTGCGCCCTGATTTCGAGAAGATCGTCGACCCTCGCTATGGCGATTGCGTAAACCCCATGGCGAGCGCCATCCGCCTCGCGGACCGAGTGAGTACGGTATCGCCGACCTACGCGGGCGAGATCTGCAGACCGAGCAATCCTGCGACCGGCTTCATCGGCGGAGAAGGACTGGAGGATGACCTGACCCGGGCGCGCGATGACGGTCGCCTGTTCGGCATACTTAACGGCTGCTATTACGACCAGCCGATCGGTCGCCGCCCGGGCTGGCAGCGTCTGCTCAGCATGATCGAGAGGCAGCTGCATGCCTGGCAAAAGGAACAGCCGTCGAACGCAGCGCATGAGCTCGCACTTGAACGCCTGATTTCACTGCCGAAACGACGGCCGAGTCACCTGCTGACGAGCGTCGGCAGGCTCGTCGAACAGAAAGCGACCTTGTTGCTGCACGAATTCGACGACGGCAGCACGCCGCTGGGACGCATTGCAGAAGCCGCCGGCCCGAAAAGCGTGATCATAGTACTTGGAAGCGGCGATCGTCATCTCGAAACACTCTTGCTGCAAGTAGCGAGGCGGATGCCAAATCTCATTTTTCTGCAAGGATATTCCGAGGACCTGGCTGCACCGCTTTACCACGCCGGCGATCTTTTCCTGATGCCGTCGAGCTTCGAACCCTGCGGCATCAGCCAGATGCTCGCGATGCGCAGCGCGCAGCCCTGCGTCGTTCATGGCGTCGGTGGTCTCAAAGACACGGTAGAAGATACGGTAACCGGGTTCGTTTTCAATGGCCACAGCCCGGACGAACAGGCCAGAGACTTCGTCGACACGACAGCGCGTGCGCTGGACATCCGTTCCAAGGACCCAATTGCATGGCAGAATGTCTGCCAGGCTGCGGTGGCCCGCCGATTCGACTGGACGACCGCTGCCGAAACTACGATCGAGACGCTATATGGCGAGGGCAATGACCGCTAAATCAGACAGGAAAAGTGAATACGAGGCGCTCGTCGCCGGCCGTCACAACAATCCCTTCGCCGTGCTCGGACCGCAGACGGAAGCCGAGGGACGGGTTGTGCGCACGCTGCAGCCGCATGCGGCGAAGGTAGAGCTGGTCGACGCCGCAGGCGCACCGATTGCCGACATGAAAAAGATTCATGCCGGCGGCCTGTTCGAAGCGCCCTTGCCGCCTCGCAAACGGCATTACGCGCTGCGCATAAAGGATGGCTCGGGTCTGTCCTATGTCATTGAAGACCCCTATCGTTTTCCGTCCGCTCTGGGTGAAATAGATTTGTACCTGCTGGGCGAAGGATCGGACCGCTACATTTACAAAAAGCTCGGCGCGCATCTGCGCCAGCTGCAGGGCGTAGCCGGCACGCGTTTCGCTGTCTGGGCGCCGAACGCATCGCGGGTCAGCGTCATTGGCGATTTCAACGGCTGGGACGGACGGCAGCACGTCATGCGCCTGCACCCGGGCAACGGCATCTGGGAAATCTTCATACCGGCTATCGGCAACGGCACTTTGTACAAATACGAAATTCAGGACAGGAACGGCGAGCTGCTGCCGCTCAAGGGCGATCCGTACGCGAGCTACCATGAGCCGCCACCCGGAAACGCGTCGATCGTTTTCGACAGCGATTATGACTGGCAGGACGGCGACTGGATGCAACGCCTTACCGTTGAGCCGGATCTCGGCAAGCCCATTAGCATTTATGAAGTACATCTCGGTTCGTGGCGCCGCAAGGACGACGGCAGTTACCTGTCGTACCGAAATTTCGCCGACGAACTCGTGGACTACGTTGTAGACATGGGATTCACGCACATCGAGCTGATGCCCGTATCCGAACACCCGTTCGACGGTTCCTGGGGCTATCAGCCGATCGGTTTGTTCGCGCCGACGCAGCGTTTCGGCACGCCGGATGATTTTCGCTATTTCGTCGATCGCTGCCACGCCAACAACATCGGCGTCATCATGGACTGGGTGCCGGCACATTTCCCGAATGACGATCATGGCCTGCGCCGCTTTGACGGCTCCGCGCTCTATGAACATGAAGACCCACGTAAAGGCGCGCACGCAGACTGGGGTACGTTAATCTTCAACTATGGCCGACGTGAGGTCATGAACTACCTGATCGGCAGCGCGCTTTACTGGATCAGTGAGTTTCACATCGACGGCCTGCGCGTCGACGCCGTCGCTTCGATGTTGTATCTCGACTACTCGCGTGAGGAAGGCGAGTGGCTGCCAAACGAGCAAGGTGGCAATGAAAACCTCGAGGCCGTCGCGTTCCTGCGCCGGCTCAATACGGAGGTTCACGCGCATTGCGCCACGTCATTCGCCGAGGAGTCCACCGCGTGGCCAGGTGTGTCCAAGCCCGTTCATGCGGGCGGCCTGGGCTTTACCTACAAGTGGAATATGGGTTGGATGAATGACACTTTGTCGTACATGTCCGAAGACCCGGTCCATCGCAAACACCATCACGACAAAATGACCTTCGGACTCGTCTACGCGTTCAACGAGAACTTCGTGCTACCGCTTTCTCATGACGAAGTCGTGCACGGCAAACACTCGATACTGGGGCGCATGCCCGGAGACGACTGGCAGCAGTTCGCGAACTTACGAGCCTACTACGCGACGATGTTCGCCCACCCGGGCAAGAAGCTGCTGTTCATGGGCAACGAGATCGCTCAGCGCCACGAATGGAACCACGATCGGTCACTGGACTGGCACCTGCTCGAGCATGCACCGCACCAGGGCGTGCAAGAGCTGGTGCGCGACCTGAATCGCCTGTACCAGGACACTCCGGCGCTGTACGAGGTCGATTTCAGTGGCGATGGATTTGAGTGGATCCAGTGGGATGACCGTGACAGCAGCGTCTTGAGCTGGCTGCGGCGCGACAAATCCGGAGGCATTGTCGTCTGCGTTGTAAATTTGACGCCAATCGTGAGAAACGACTACCAGATCGGTGTACCTTTTGCGGGCAAATACCGCGTTTTGCTAAATAGCGATGACGAGAAGTATGGCGGCGGCGGCGTTGGCACGGCGAACTACGAAGCGACCTCGCCCGGCCATCATGGCCGGCCGTACTCGCTGAGATTACACCTGCCGCCGCTTGCGGCAGTGATTTTGAAACCGGCGCCCGCGGACGGCGGCGCCTGACGGAGACTGATGCATGGCCGCAACACCTGACGACACGACTGGCATCGGCGATATCGAGCTGCTACAGGCGCCTGATCTGCCGATGACCGCAGATGCGATCCTGCACGACTTCACCCACTATTTCAGTCGCCTGCTGGGACGGCGCACGATCCGCCTCAATTCCCCCTTCCTTTACCAGGCGCTCGTATTCGCAGCGCGCGACCGGCTGATGGAGCGCTGGGCGGAAACGCGCAAGGCGACCGAAAGCGCCGGCAAATGCCGTGTCGCCTACATGTCGCTTGAGTTCCTGATGGGCCGCCTGTTATCGAACGCGTTACTCAATCTTGGTATCGAAGATGAAACGTCCGAGGCGCTCTCCCGCCTGGGCATCGAACTCGAGGACGTGTACGAACGCGAACATGACGCCGGCCTGGGCAACGGCGGTCTTGGTCGCCTGGCAGCGTGTTTTCTCGATAGTTGCGCAACGCTCGCTCTGCCGGTCATCGGCTACGGCATACGATATCACTACGGCATGTTTCATCAACGCATCGAGAACGGTTACCAGGTTGAGGAAGCGGACACCTGGCTACGCGAGGGTTTCCCGTGGGAAATCGAGAGAATCGAGTACGCGCAGACCGTGCGCTTCGGTGGTCGCAGCGTCGTTTACACGGATTCGTCCGGGGTCACGCGCCACGAGTGGATCGATACGGAGGACGTGCTGGCAATACCGTTTGATGTTCCCATTCCGGGTTACCAGAACGGCATCGTCAACACATTGCGGCTGTGGTCGGCGTCCGCCACGGACGAGTTTGACCTCACGGAGTTCAACGCCGGCAGCTACGCGGATGCGGTCGCCTCAAAAAACGAGGCCGAGAACATCACGATGGTGCTGTATCCAAACGCAACGACGGAAAACGGCCAGGAACTGCGGCTGCGGCAGCAGTATTTTCTCGCCTCGGCGAGCCTGCAGGATCAGCTGCGCAACCGAATCAAGAATTACGGTCCGGACCTCAGCGAATTTGCGGAAAAACACTGCATTCAATTGAACGACACGCACCCGGCCATTGCTGTCGCCGAACTCATGCGTTTGCTCATGGATGAGCACCGGATGGAATGGGACCAGGCCTGGGAAATCACACGAAATACCATGGCCTATACAAACCACACTTTGCTGCCGGAAGCGCTCGAGATGTGGCCTGTCTCGATGTTCCGCCGGCTGCTGCCGAGAATTCTCGACATCATTTACGAAATCAATGCCCGCTTTATCGTCGAGATCAGTCAGCGCTGGCCAGGAGACAACGACCGCATCGCTCGCATGTCGCTGATCCAGGAAGGCCGGGAACCGATGGTTCGGATGGCGTACCTGGCGATTGTCGGGAGTTTCTCGGTAAACGGCGTTGCGGCGTTGCATTCGAAGTTGCTGCGGGAAGGCCTGTTTCGCGACTTCGCTGAATTGTGGCCGGAAAAATTCAACAACAAGACAAATGGCGTCACGCAACGACGTTGGCTGGCGGCCTGTAACAAAGGGCTCGCCAAACTGGTTACCGGCAAAATTGGTGACACCTGGGTCACGAATTTGTCGGAACTCGAGAAGCTTCGGGAATTCGTTGACGACGCAAAATTTCGCAAAGCCTGGCGTTCGGTCAAGCTGGCCAACAAGGTAAAGCTCGCGCATGCGGTGCAAAAAAAGACCGGACTGGTTATTGATCCCGGCACAATGTTCGACGTGCAGGTCAAGCGCATCCATGAGTACAAGCGCCAGTTCCTGAATGTGTTACATGCGGTGTATCTCTACGACCGCATTCGCCGCGGCATCGATGTTGTGCCACGCACAATCATCATCGGCGGCAAGGCCGCGCCTGGCTACGTCATGGCGAAGAACGTCATCAAGTGCATTAACAACGTCGCTCGCGTGATCAATACCGATCCGGCGATGGACGGCAAGCTGCAGCTTATTTTCTACCCGGACTACAATGTCTCCGCAATGGAAGTCATCTGTCCGGCCGCTGATCTGTCGGCGCAAATTTCAACGGCGGGCAAGGAAGCGTCGGGTACCGGGAATATGAAGTTCATGATGAACGGTGCCGTGACCATCGGCACGCTTGACGGCGCGAACGTGGAAATTCGCGAGGCCGTCGGCAGTGAGAACTTCTTCCTGTTCGGTCTGAGCGTTGACGAAATCGCCGAGCTGCGCGGGCAATATGATCCACGCACGATCATTGACTCGGATAAGGACTTCAGCCGCGTCATGCAGCTGCTGGAAAGCGGCCACTTCAGTCGTTTCGAAGTCAACGCATTCGATCCGGTAATCCAGTCCATTCGAGAACCGACTGACCCCTGGATGACCGCCGCCGATTTCCGCAGCTTCGTCGATGCGCAAACGGCCGCGGCCGAGGCGTATTGCGATGTCGAGCACTGGACACGCATGAGCATTCTCAACACGGCGGCATCGGGCCGCTTCTCGACCGATCGCACGATGCGCGACTACAACGAGGACATCTGGCGGCTGGAGCCGATCTCCTTGCCCAAACGTTGATGCGGCCCGGCAACCCGGAAATCCTTGGCGCGACTCCGGACGGATCCGGCACAAATTTTGCGATGTACTCGGCCGTTGCCGAGCGAGTCGAGCTCTGCCTGTTCAACCAGGACGGCAGTCTGATTGAGCAGCGCGACCTGCCGGAGTGCAGTAGCGCCGTGTGGCACGGCTACCTGCCCGGCTGCGGTCCCGGCCAGCGCTACGGCTACCGGGTTCACGGACCGTTCGATCCGGCCAATGGTCTGCGCTGTAATTCGGCGAAACTGCTTCTGGATCCCTACGCCCGCGAAATCGTTGGCGACTTCGAATGGGATCCCGCAGTTTTCGACTACAAGATCGAGCACGGCGAACTTCACGCCAACACCGACGACAGTGCCCCGTTCGTGCCGCGAAGCGTCGTGCGAGGCGCTTTCGACGATAAGATTCCCAACGGCCCCGCCGTACCCTGGGGCGAGACCATTTTTTACGAATGCAACGTTCGCGGTTTCACAATGCGTCATCCCGCTCTCGAAGAGTCCGCACGAGGCACATTCGATGGACTTCGTCACAAGGATGTTCTGGCTCACCTGAAATCGCTCGGTGTCAGCGCCATCGAGCTGATGCCTGTGCAGACATTTATCGATGAGTGGCATCTGGCCGAAAAGAACCTGAGAAATTTCTGGGGCTACAACACGATCGGTTTTTTCGCGCCGATGCAACGCTACGCTCGCGGCAATCCCGTCACCGAGTTTCGCGACATGGTGCGCACACTGCATGACGCAGGTTTGGAAGTCGTCATGGACGTTGCCTACAACCATACGGGTGAAGCAGATCACCAGGGACCCACGCTTTGTTTTCGTGGCCTCGACAATCTGACCTACTACAGCACTGAGCCGGATGATCATGGCGCCTACGTCAATGACACGGGCTGCGGTAATACGGTCGATCTCGACCATATCCAGGTCCGACAGCTGGTTCTGGACAGTCTCGACTACTGGGCGAGCGACATGGGCGTCGACGGCTTTCGCTTCGACCTGGCAACCATCCTCGGCCGACGCCGCGACGGCTTTTCATCGACACACCCGTTCCTGGTCGACATCAGCAACCACCCCAAGCTCCGGCACGTGAAACTCATCGCCGAACCGTGGGACCCCGGTCCCGGCGGCTATCAGCTCGGCAAGTTTCCGCCGCGCTGGGCCGAATGGAACGATCGTTACCGCGATACGGTTCGGGCCTTCTGGCGCGGCGACCCGGAAACCAGCGGCGAGTTCGCCAGCCGGCTGCATGGCTCGGCCGACTTTTTCGAGGCCAGTCAACGACCGCCGTTTGCAAGCGTTAATTTTGTGTCCTGTCATGATGGCTTCACGCTCATGGACGTCGTCAGCTACGAACGGCGCCACAACGAAGCAAACGGCGAAGACAATCGAGACGGTCACTCGCATAACCTGAGCGCCAACTACGGC
>Ga0316201_10004367_pt1 | contig 10652 bp, 11 predicted proteins | sample CS6wburrow_MG_FD_204516 | JGI IMG/M metagenome (GOLD analysis project Ga0316201, IMG submission 204516) | Coastal sediment microbial communities from Delaware Bay, Delaware, United States - CS-6 worm burrow | ecosystem: Environmental > Aquatic > Marine > Coastal > Sediment | place: USA... | reverse complement strand
TCAATCTGGAATGGCAAGGCGAGGCAAACCCCGTTATGATGACGGGCGAAACTGCAATGTATAATCAGGGCGAAATCGAATATGAGTGAAGTATCAGCGGAACCGCAGCAACCCGAGCAAATGGACGAAACCAGGATTATCCAGTATCTGCAGGATCATCCTCACGTGTTAATGAAGTACCCCGATATTTTTTCGGCGCTCGAGATTCCCCACAAGACCGAAGGCGCGACCTCGCTGGTGGAACGGCAGCTCAAGCTGTTACGCGAGGAGAACCTCGCGCTCAGGTCCAAGATCGACGAACTGGTCGGAATCGCGCGCGAAAACGAGGAGCTGAACCAGCGTTTTCACCGGCTGGCGCTGGAGTTGATGGACGCGGACCAGCTGCACGACGTGCTCGCCATGGTGCAGGACCAGGTGCAGACCTTCTTCTACACCGATTTTGTGTGTTTCCGCTTTCTCCCCGGAATCAGCGTCGACAGCAACATCCTCGACGGGCTTTCCCTCGATGCCGAGAGCGGTATCGTCACCAGCGTCAAGCCCTGGATCGAGGCACGTAAACCGGTGTGTGGCCGTCAGGACGAAAAGATCAACCGTGAACTGTTCGGTCCCGACCTGCGCATCGGTTCCAGCGCCATGATCCCGCTGTATCATACCAGGGACCTGGGCCTGTTATGCCTGGGCAGCACCAGTGCCGACCGTTTCGGCCTGTCAATGGGCACGATCTTCCTGCAGCAGCTGGGGCAACTGGTCAGCAATCGATTGAAAAACCTGCTCCAGGTGGCGTAACCGCAATGGCTGAATATCTGGACCAGTTCATCCAGATGCTACGCAGCGAAAAGTACTACTCCCCGCACACCTGCAGCAACTATCGGCGCGACCTGGAACAGTTTCGAAAATACCTGGCGCAACAGGATGTCGAGACCTGGACACAGGTTGACTATAACCTGGTCAGCGGATTCGCGGCGCAACGTCACCGCCAGGGACGCAAAGGCCGCACGATTGCGCGTGAACTATCCTCGATTCGCAGCCTGTTCCAGTTCCTGATCAAGAACGGCGTGGTCGCGCAGAACCCGGCGCTCGAGGTACGCGCACCCAGGTCGGGCAAGGCCTTGCCCAGGACCTGTGACGCCGAATCCATCGACCGGCTGCTGCAGGTCGAGGACGATAACGACGGGTTGCAGGTGCGCGACGTCGCGATTTTCGAACTGATTTACTCCTCCGGCCTGCGGCTCGCCGAGCTGGTTAACATCGATCTCGACGATATCAATCTGGCTCAAAAGCACCTGGTCGTTACCGGCAAGGGCAACAAGACCCGCCATTTGCCGATCGGCGGTAAAGCCGTCAAGGCGGTACAGCGATGGTTAAAATTACGCCAGGACTATTGTCGCGAGCCGAATCAAAAGGCACTGTTCCTGAGCAAGCAAGGCAACCGTATCTCGCCACGTAACGTACAAAGCCGCCTCAAGGCGTTGATTCAACGCCGCGCGCTGGAGCAGAACCTGTCACCGCACATGTTGCGCCACTCCTTCGCCACCCATATGCTCGAGTCGAGCTCGGACTTGCGGGCCGTGCAGGAACTGCTCGGTCACGTCAATATTGCGACCACCCAGGTCTACACCCACCTCGACTTTCAACACCTGGCACAGGTATACGACGCCGCGCACCCGCGTGCCAGGCGCAAGCGTTGATTTGTCTCCGGGTGCCTTTGGGGGGTCCGGCGACGGATTTCGGCAGGCTTTGTAAGCCGGGCGCGAATTGTGCCGCAACCGGGCTCTTCCCCTGTCGAAGCAACCCGGTAATGCTCTAATCGCAGACGACTTCTTTACCACGCCTCGGCTCGACCGCGCTATCCCGTTTCAGAATTCTATCGAGATAACGCGGGTCCCGCGGTTTAGCCTCGGAATGACAGATACCAGGTCTATGAGCGTAATCTTGTATTTATTTCCGATCGCCCATATATCACAATGTCTGCAGCGAGTTTTCGGGACGGGATTTTGGAGCAATTCGACGGCACAACAATACTTTCGGTGCGGCGCGATAATAGCGTCGTTATCGGTGGCGATGGCCAGGTCAGCCTGGGCAACACTATTATGAAGGGCAATGCACGCAAGGTACGGCGTCTCTACAAGGACAAGGTCATCGCCGGTTTCGCCGGCGGTACCGCCGATGCCTTCTTGCTGTTCGAGCTGTTTGAAGCCAAGCTCGAAAAACACAACGGGCAAATGATTCGCGCGGCGGTCGAATTGGCCAAGGAATGGCGCTCGGACCGGGCGCTACGCCGCCTCGAGGCGCTGCTATGCGTCGCCAATGAGGAAGCATCCCTGATTATCAGCGGCAACGGCGACGTTATTGAGCCGGAAGACAGCCTGATGGCGATTGGTTCTGGCGGCGCCTTCGCCCAGGCCGCGGCACGCGCGATGCTCGACACCACCGAAATGAGCGCCCGTGAAATCGTCGAAAAAGGATTACAGATCGCAGGCGATATCTGCGTGTATACCAACCACAGCCACAGCTTCGAACAAATCGATTACAGCTAACCTGCATGGACAGTAAAAACATCACATCGCCGATGACACCGCGCGAAATATCACAGGAACTCGATAATCATATTATCGGCCAGGACAACGCCAAGCGCGCGGTTGCCATTGCGTTGCGCAACCGATGGCGTCGACAGCAGGTTGCCGAGGAACTGCGTAACGAGATTACACCCAAGAATATCCTGATGATGGGGCCGACCGGGGTTGGCAAAACCGAGATCGCGCGTCGCCTGGCGCGTTTGGCGAATGCGCCCTTCATCAAGGTCGAGGCCACCAAGTTCACCGAGGTCGGTTATGTCGGACGCGATGTCGAGTCGATTATCCGCGACCTGGTCGACGTGTCCGTCAAGCAAATGCGTGAGGCCGAGGTCGGACGCGTGCGCCACCGCGCCGAGGATGCGGCCGAGGAAAAGGTGCTCGATGCCCTGCTACCGCGACCCAATGACTTTTCCGAAGATGCGACCAGCGCAGGCGATAATACTCGTCAGAAATTTCGCAAGATGTTGCGCGAGGGCAAGCTCAACGACAAGGAGATCGAGATCGATCTGCAGCTACCGAATCTTGGGGTCGAGATAATGGCGCCCCCGGGCATGGAAGACATGACCAACCAGTTGCAGGGATTGTTCCAGAATCTCGGCAATCCAAAAACCAGGACGCGCAAGCTGCGCGTCGACGATGCGCTGAAAATGCTGACCGACGAAGAGGCGGCAAAGCTGATCAACGAAGATGAGCTCAAGCTGAGCGCGCTGGAAAACGCCGAGCAGAACGGTATCGTGTTTATCGACGAAATCGACAAGGTCGCCCGGCGCCAGGAAACCAGCGGCGCCGACGTTTCGCGCGAAGGCGTACAGCGCGATCTGCTGCCGCTGGTCGAGGGTTGCACGGTTTCCACCAAGGCCGGCATGATTAAAACCGATCACATCCTGTTCATCGCCTCTGGTGCATTCCACGTGTCCAAGCCCAGCGACCTGATTCCGGAACTACAGGGGCGGCTGCCGATACGCGTCGAACTGTCGGCACTGACCGTCGGCGATTTCGTGCGCATCCTGCGCGAACCCAACGCCAGCCTGACCGAGCAATACACCGCGCTGCTGGAAACCGAGGGGGTCGGCCTGACGTTTACCGATGACGGTCTTGCGCGCATTGCCGAGGTAGCTTTCCAGGTCAACGAAAAACAGGAAAACATCGGCGCCCGTCGCCTGCATACCGTGATGGAACGACTGCTGGAATCCGTTAGTTTCGATGCCTCGGACATGGTGGCGCAAACCATCACCATAGACGCGGATTACGTTAATGAACACCTCGGCGAGCTGTCCCTCGACGAGGATCTTTCACAGTACATACTTTAATGAAACCAACCGAAATCAACCTGCACCAGGTATCGCGCATACTCGAACTCAGCTTCGACGACGGCTCGAATTTCAAGCTGCCGGCCGAGTATCTGCGGGTTTACTCGCCGTCAGCCGAGGTCACGGGCCATGGTCCCGGGCAGGAAGTGCTGCAGATTGGCAAGCAGGACGTCAATATCAGCGCCATCGAACCGATTGGTCATTACGCGATCAAGCTCGCCTTCGACGACAACCACGATACCGGCATTTACAGCTGGGATTATCTTTACGAGCTCGGAACAACCTACGAGGAACGCTGGCAGCACTACCTGGAACGTCTCGAGGAGGCCGGGCACAAGCGCAATCCGGAATCGTAATAGTCCCACGCGTTGATGTCGCCAGGGTCGCTTCGACGAGGTCGGACCCGGCTTTTGCGAACAGCTTCCTGCTGGCTTTTACCAGTTCCGAAACCAGGCTCTGGCCCCGTCGAAAGTGCCTGGGCCAGCGAACTTTGAAGTAACCAACAAGGTTTGCTGGACTGCCCTCATCTGCTATGGTTCGAACCATGCAACAAGACAGCCCCACAGATTTCGGCTACCAGGAAATTCCCGCTTCCGAGAAGCAGGGTCGCGTGGGCGAAATATTCTCTTCGGTCGCACAAAAATACGACTTGATGAACGACGTCATGTCGCTGGGCATCCATCGATTGTGGAAGCGTTTCACGATAGAAATGTGCGGCCTGCGTCCCGGGCACCGGGTGCTCGACCTGGCCGGTGGCACCGGCGATCTCGCGCTCAAGCATGCCCGTGTCGTGGGTGATACGGGCCAGGTCATTCTCGCCGATATCAACGCCGATATGCTGCAACGCGGACGCGACCGCGTAATCGACGGCGGGCTCGTCGGCAAGGTCGAAACCATCCAGTGTAACGCCGAACTATTGCCCTTCGCGGACAATCATTTCGATTGCATCACGATCGCCTTTGGCCTGCGCAATGTCACCGACAAGGGCAAGGCGCTGGCGTCGATGCAGCGCGTACTGAAACCTGGCGGTCGTTTGTGCGTGCTCGAATTTTCCCGGCCGCTATACGAACCGCTGGAACAGCTTTATGATTTTTATTCTTTCAGTCTGCTGCCGCGCATGGGGCAGGTCATTGCCAACGACCGGGCCAGCTACCAGTACCTGGCTGAATCGATTCGCAGGCACCCCGACCAGGAATCCCTCAAACAGATCATCCTGGAACAGGGCGGTTTCGACGAGGTCGAGATCTACAACCTGAGCGGCGGCATCGTCGCGCTGCACCGGGCCTTCAAGTACTAGGCGTTTCGGTACCGTGCAAGCCTCCGACCGACTCAACACCACCCTGATCGATTCGATTCAGAACTCCCTGCTGGCCGCGGTGGAAATCGGGGGTAACCGGCTACTCACCTTCGATCCGGTTGCGCTCCAGGGCTGCACCGAGATGCGGGGACGCTGTATCGCCATCGAGGTCACCGATCTCGGTTTCCAGCTCTACTGTCATCCGGGTGACTGGGGGCTACGCCTGAGTCGCAGCGCGCCGGCGCGCGAGGTCGACGCCACCATTTCCGGCCGGTTAATGGCGCTCGTCAACCTGGCCTCCCAGGATGACAAGATATCGACCTCGATCCAGGAGCGAGTCAGTTTCAACGGCGACGTATCGCTGGCGCAGAAACTGCAGCGTATTCTTGCCGGCCTCGATATCGACTGGGAGGAAGCGCTGGCGCAACACACCGGCGACGTGGTCGCATTTCAGCTTCGTCAACGTTTGCGAAACCTCGGTGACTGGCTGGGGCAAAGCGCCGACTCGGTCATGCAAACCAGTAGTGAGTACCTGCGCGAAGAAGCCCGGCTCAGTCCCACGCAGGTCGAGTTTGAATCCTTCCAGTCGGGCGTGACCGGTCTCAAACACGATGTTGCACGCGCCGAGGCCAGGCTGCAGCAGCTACTCGAGAAAGCTCGTACGCGATAATGCGCAACCTGTTTCGCCTGATAAGCATTAACTTCACGCTGGCGCGTTTCGGCCTCGACGAGATCATATTGTCGATGCATTTTTTCCGCCCGCTCTACCTGCTGGGCGCAATCAATCCGTTCAACTGGTTCCGCAGCAACGACCACAGCGAAGCGGAGCGCCTGCGCCTGTGCATCGAATCGCTGGGACCGATTTTTATAAAGTTCGGGCAAATGCTGGCCACTCGGCGCGACCTGTTCGGCGACGAAATTGCCGACGAACTCGAAAAACTGCTCGACCAGGTGCCGCCGTTCCCCTGGCACGAGGCGCGAGACATCATAGAACAACAGCTCGGCATGCCGCTGGAACAGGCTTTCAAACTATTCGACGAAAACGAGATCGCCTCAGCCTCTATCGCCCAGGTTTATGCCGCCAGGCTGCCAGACGGACAGGACGTCGTGGTCAAGATAGTCCGCCCGGGGATCGAGAAGAAGATTCGCCGCGACATCGAAGTGCTGATGCTGCTGGCCAGGATGGCGGATCGTTACTGGGTCGAGGCCAGACGCGTCAAACCGATACAGATCGTGAAAGAATTCGAAACCACCATTATCAACGAACTTGACCTGGTGCGCGAAGCCGCCAACGCCAGCGCATTGCGCCGCAACTTCGACGGCTCTCCCGATCTTTACATACCGTTCGTGCACTGGGACTATTGCCGCCCCCGCGTCATGGTAATGGAACGCATCAACGGCATCCCGGTTACCGATATCGATCAATTACGGGCACTGGACATTAATTTCGAGATCCTGTCGCGCAAGGGCGTCGAAATCTTTTTTACCCAGGTGTTTCGCCACAATTACTTCCACGCCGACATGCATCCGGGCAATATTTTCGTCGCCCCCGATAACCCGGATAACCCAAAATATATCGCGGTCGACTTTGGCATCATGGGTTCCTTATCGACCGGAGACCAACGCTATCTCGCGGAGAACTTCGTCGCCTTTTTCAACCAGGATTATCGCCGCGTCGCCGAACTGCATGTCGAGTCGGGATGGGTTGATCGCGATACCCGTGTCGATGAATTCGAAGCCTCGATTCGCAGCGTCTGCGAGCCGATGTTTCAACGCCCGCTGTCCGAGATTTCCTTCGGGCAGCTACTGCTGCGCCTGTTTCAAACCGCGCGCGCCTTCAACATGGAAATCCAGCCGCAACTACTGCTGCTGGAAAAGACGTTTCTGCATATCGAGGGGATCGGGCGCCAGCTTTATCCGCAACTCGACCTGTGGGACACCGCCAAACCCTTCCTGGAGCGCTGGCTGTCGGAGCAACTCGGAGTACGCGCCCTGGTCAAGGGCATGCAGAAAAATCTCCCCTATATCGCCGAGCATTTGCCGGACCTGCCGCAACTGGCATTCAGCGCGCTCGATCGCATTGCCAATGATGAACTGCGGGTCGAGCTCAGGTCGCACCAGATCGAGGAGCTGAAACGCGAGATCCGACGTTCCAACCGGCGTAACATACGCGCCGTCATCGGCGGCAGTTTCGTCATCAGCGCGAGTATCATTATGGGACTGGACGGCCTGGCACCAATCATGGTTGGTAAGGGCCAGTTGATCATACCGCTGGTTAGCGCGGCCCTGTTTTTACCGGGTTTTTACCTGCTGGTCAGCAGTTATTTCGACGACTAGTCGCCGCGAATCACGATCCGATATCATCACGGTTGAGAAGCGACCTGGCACTTGTCCTTCGTCAGGTTCTTGTTCATACGCTTGCCGTGCTTGTATCCCTTCCAGTAAGCGGCCTTGACTTCCTCGCGGTATTCCTCCGGTATCGATTCCAGGTATTCGTTGTAGTCCCGGTTGAAAACCGCTTCGTCCTGGCAGAATTTGCGCTTGTAGGCTAGCTGGCCACTGAGTTCGGCGACTCGCAAATGTCGGAACTTCGGGTCCTCGGGCGGCAGTTCTTCGACCACTTCCTCGACCGCTTCCTTGACCGGTTCCGACTTGCCCTTTTCTTCGGCGACATTGACCTCGGCATCGGCCTCGCGACGGTTACGCGAACGCGTCAGGCGTTCACATTCATCCTGCGACAGTAACGGGGTTTCCGCCTTACTCTTGTCGAAACCTTCCTGGAAAGCATCCCGCATGGGATCACGGCTATCGTCCGGCATTTGCTGAACGCGCTGGGTAAACTCTGCGAGCACGCCGGCTTCACCACACTGCAACCTGGAATAGCTCAGAGTGCCCAGGGTTCGGGACAGGTTTACCACGGTGCTGGTCGCATTTTCGAGTACCGCCGGGTCGATCTCGCCACCATCGTCCGGCGCCTGTTGATCGAGCTCGGCGATGGCCTTGTCGATAATCTCCATGATCGAGTTCAATCCCTGGTCCAGCAATTCGGCACGGCCCGCGAAAGACAACGCAGACAGCAGGAATAGCATGGGTAATAATTTGAAAGATTTCATAACGTTACCGTATTCTGCTGATGGACAGGATTAGATCACGGATCAGGCACATCATCCAGTATAGTTATAGTTGTATTTTTGCGCTGCATCACAATTTCAACGATAATGCGCCGTCTTTTCCGGGGCAACAGGAATCACAGGACCCCTGATCAGCGAATTTCCATTACCGGACCCGTTAATCTAATGACTCAAAATAACCCCCGGGTGGGATTTGTCAGCCTCGGCTGCCCCAAGGCGACCGTCGATTCGGAGCAGGTTATTACGCAACTGCGGGCCGAAGGCTACGAAATCGTGCCCGATTACGACAGCGCCGACATGGTCATTATCAACACCTGCGGTTTCATCGACGCGGCGGTCGAGGAGTCCCTCGAAACCATCGACGACGCGCTGCATCAAAACGGTCGCGTCATCGTCACCGGTTGCCTCGGGACGCGCGCGGAAATGATCAATTCGAAGTTCCCGTCGTTACTGGCGGTGACGGGTCCACACGCCCGCGACGAGGTGATGCAGGCCGTGCACCGGCATTTGCCGGCACCGCACGATCCTTTCCTCGATCTGGTGCCGAAACAGGGCGTACGCCTGACGCCGAGGCATTACGCCTACCTCAAGATTTCGGAGGGCTGCAACCATCGGTGCAGCTTTTGCATCATCCCGTCACTTCGCGGTGACCTCGTGAGCCGCCCGATCGACGAGGTAATGGACGAGGCGCAGGTGCTGGCCGATGCCGGGATACGCGAAATTCTGGTCATTTCACAGGACACCAGCGCTTACGGGGTCGACTGCAGGTATGCAACCCGCTTCTGGCGCGGGCAACCGCTACAAACCCGGTTTGTCGACCTGGCGCGCGCTCTCGGCCAGTTTGGCCTGTGGATCAGACTGCATTACGTCTATCCTTACCCGCACGTCGACGACGTGATTCCGCTGATGGCCGACGGCGCCATTTTGCCCTATCTCGACATGCCGATGCAGCACGCGAGCCTTGCCGTACTCAAGGCAATGAAAAGACCGGGAAATCGGGAGAAAATGCTCGAACGCATCCAGAAATGGCGCGAAATCTGCCCCGAGCTGGTTATCCGCAGCACGTTTATCGTAGGGTTTCCAGGCGAAACCGATGCCGATTTCGAGGAATTGCTCGATTTTCTAGAATTCGCGCAACTCGATCGTGTCGGTTGTTTTACCTATTCGGCCGTCGCCGGGGCCGCCGCCAACGCGTTGCCCAACCCGGTGCCCGAATCGGTCAAGCAGGAGCGTTATCACCGCTTCATGCTGAAACAGCAGGCGATCAGCGCGCAAAAACTTCAGCAACGACCCGGACAGAGTTTGACCGTGCTGGTCGAATCGGCCACCGACCAGGGCTACCTGGCGCGCAGTTACGCCGACGCGCCGGAAATCGACGGCGTGGTGCATATCGACACCGAACAGAGCCTCCCCATCGGCGAGTTCCAGCAGGTCGAGATCGTCGACGCCGACGAGTACGATCTTTACGCCAGGCTCAGCAAGTAAACGGCGTCGCCCTTGACGCGGATCGGCAGGGCTTCGAGGCTTTGTCCCGGGCAGGGGCCGGCGATACATTCGCCGGTATCGATCAGGAAACGCGCATCGTGCACCGCGCACTGGATCAAGGCGCCTTCAATATCGAGGAACTGGTGGTCGATCCAGTCCAGCGGTGAACCGGTGTGCGGGCAACTGTTACGATAGGCGAAGTACTCGCCATCGCGCCGTACCACGAATCCCTCGATGCGTTCACTACCGACCGTCAGTGAGAATCCGTAAGAACCAGGGTCAGAGAGCCGATCCAGCGCACAAATTAAGGTCAATTTATCCAATATTTTCGCTTATGAATCGATGCAGCTTGCCGATAACATCCTAGCCGAAGTCTCTACGGCATGGATTCGAACCAACCTGGACCTGGCAAGGTAGAGGACGAGAGATTTTACGTTGATGCTGCACAAGGTGGAAGAAAATACCGACTGGAGGTCGAAATATCAAGACACGCTCAGGGATCTTGAAGCGCGCGAGCTCGAGTGGGAGAAAATCGAGGCGTTGCTGCGCAAGACGATTGGCCGCCTGAGCATCGCCGGTCGGGGCCTGGACGAACAGCTCGACAAGCATCTGCGCCTGATCCAGGAACTGTCGCGCGAAAAGCGCGATGAGAAACTCGCCGATGCGCTAACCCGGCTGTCCGATATCGTCGCGGCGCTCGACGACCCCAGGCCCAACCCCGCAGCGCGGCGTTCAGACCCGATCATGCTGATGCTCGAGCTGTTACAGAACATCCACTTCGACGCCGTGCAGCGCAACCAGTTGAAAGAAATCTGCTCGGAATTGCTGATTTCGGTGGCCAATGGCCACGATC
>Ga0316201_10004366_pt1 | contig 10653 bp, 9 predicted proteins | sample CS6wburrow_MG_FD_204516 | JGI IMG/M metagenome (GOLD analysis project Ga0316201, IMG submission 204516) | Coastal sediment microbial communities from Delaware Bay, Delaware, United States - CS-6 worm burrow | ecosystem: Environmental > Aquatic > Marine > Coastal > Sediment | place: USA: Delaware... | reverse complement strand
CTTCCGTTGAAAGATATTGGTCAGCAGCGCCACGATCCCCGCCGTGGCAAGGGCGACAAGGGTGACCATTCCGACACAGGGTAGCAGGCCGATCTTCTTCTCGCTCAGCTTAGTCATGTCGCATCCTCTCATTCGCTTCACCACGATCAGCCCCGCCAATGCTTGTCGGCAAAGCCCCATGTCCCACCGAGGCGTGACAATGGATGCAATGGACTGCATCCGGTTGGGTGACATTTCCTCTGAACATCTCATGCACCATTTCTTCGTGGCATTTGACACAGTTGAGTTGAAGGATTCGCTGGTTCTTAGACTTGATCATGATGGGTTCGTGGAAGTTCTGCAGCGTGAAGGCCTTGGAATGGTGAAAACCGTTCTCGGCCTTGGCGATGTACTTCCCGACCATGTCATGGGGTAGATGACAGTCAACGCAGGTGGCGACCGCATGGTGGCTGGACTTCTGCCACGAATCGTATTGTGGGGTCATGATGTGGCAGTTGGCACACGTCTTGGGTTCCGTGCCGAAGTAGGAAAACCCCTCAGCATATCGGAAGGTGAATGCGCCCGTCCCGATGAGTATCCCCAACAGCACTGCCAATGCAGCTGCCTTCGTGTTCAGCCGCATGCTTCCACCTCCTCCATTGATGAGCAGTTCGCTAAGGCAACCGGGCCTGAGCGGTACATCAAGGGCACCAAAGGTGCGAGTTCTGGGCCCTCCAAACTATGGGCTTGCGTCTGTGTCGGCTACCCTTTCTTGAGCATGGCACCCAGATCTTCTTCCGCATTGCCGATCGGTCGCAGGCCGAACTTCTCGACGATCACGTTGACGACGTTGGGACTTAAGAACGCGGGCAACGTGGGGCCGATGCGAATGTTCTTGATGCCCAGGTGCAGCAAGGTCAGCAGGATGGCGCAGGCCTTCTGCTCGTACCAGCTCAAGACCAGCGAGAGCGGCAGATCATTGACGCCGCAGTTGAACGCCTTGCTCAGCGCCACGGCGATCTGGATCGCACTGTAGGCGTCGTTGCACTGGCCCACATCCAGCAACCGCGGGATGCCCCCGATCGTTCCGAAGTCGAGTTTGTTGAAGCGGTACTTCCCGCACGCGAGCGTCAGGATCACGCAGTCCTGAGGGACCTTCTGTGCCAGCTCGGTGTAGTAGTTGCGGCCCATGCGCGCGCCATCGCAGCCGCCGATCAGGAAGAAGTGCTTGATCGCTCCGCCCTTGACGGCCTCGATCACCTTGTCGGCCACGCTCATCACGGTGTTTCGTCCAAAGCCCACGACGACCTTGTGATCCGGACCATCTTCCGCGAAGCCTTCTTCGGCCAGTGCGGCCTCGATTACCGGCTGGAAATTGCCGTCACTGATGTGTTTCACGCCGGGCCAGGCCACCAGGCCGGATGTGAAAATGCGCTGTTTGTACGCATCCAGCGGCTGCTGAATACAGTTCGTCGTCATCAGGATCGCACCGGGGAACTCGCGGAACTCGCGGGCCTGGTCCTGCCATGCCCCGCCGTAGTTGCCGGCCAGGTGCTTGTGCTTCTTCAGCTCGGGGTAGGCGTTTGCAGGCAGCATCTCACCGTGGGTGTAAATGTTGATGCCTTTGCCTTCGGTCTGTTCGAGCAGTTTCTTCAGATCCGGCAGATCGTGGCCCGAGACCAGGATGCACTTGCCGCGGACCGGTTCGACACGGACTTCGGTCGGCTCGGGATGCCCGAAGGTCTCCACGTGACCGTGGTCCAGCAGTTCCATGACCTTCAGGTTGAGCGCGCCGCAGTCGAGGCAACGCTTCAGTAACTCGTCGAGGGTCTGGTTGGGATCGCCCAAGTAGGAGAGATGGTCGATGAAGGCCCCGTAGGCGTCGTCGGCGTCCTTGCCCAGCGTGTGGGCGTGTTCCATGTAGGCCGCCGCGCCTTTGAGGCCGTACGTGAGGAGTTCCTGGAGACTGGCGATGTCCGGATCGAGGGCTTCGCGGCGTTTCGGGATGCCGACCGCTTCGCCTTGTTTGGCCGCGGCCGTGACATCGTTCCCCAGTTCCCATGTGGCGGGTCCGGAGAGCGCTTCGGGTTGCTTACCGGCTTTGGCGCAGGCCTCGGTGTAGAGCTTCTTCGCCTTGGTCTGGATGTCCTTGGCCTTGAAGAGCCACTGCCACATGCGGGCCGGGTCGAAGTTCACGTTGGTGACGGTGGTGAAGAGCGCTCTCACGACGAAGAGATCGATCTCCGGGTCGCGGGCGTCGAGTTGCCGGGCCCGGTGTGCGTACTGCGAAATGCCTTTCGCGGCGTGAAGCAGGAGATCCTGCAGGGCGGCGGTGGTGTCATCTTTCCCGCAGACACCGATGGCGGTACATCCGGATCCCTTGGCGGTCTGTTCGCACTGGAAGCAGAACATGCGGTGATTCCTCCTTTAAGCAGGCTGATTCTTTTGATCAGCGAATCACATGCTAAAATCGTATTAATGCCGAAAAACGTAAAAGCCTCAATGGACCGGTCTGCACGTCGGCTGGAGGCGTTCAACCCGACGTCCGGCGCCCTTTCTTCTTCCCTGGTCGCTGTTTCCGCCCGAAGTCGCGCCGCCCCTCAATAACCTTGGCCAGCGTGGTCTTCTGAAGGAAGCCCAGGTAGGTCTCCAGGACCTTGGCCCAGTCACCGTGTACCGCGCAGGCGGTACCGTCTGAGCAGATCAACTGTCCCAGGAAACAGCCCTGTCGCCGGCTGATCTGGTCGATGGGTTCTACCACGTCGTAAAGGGTGATCTTTGCGGGAGGCTTGGCAAGGCGAAAGCCGCCACCATGGCCTTTCTGTGAGTCAACCAGGCCTTCCCTGGCGAGCTGCTGAAGGAGTTTACCCAGGTAATTCTGCGGGGCACCGATCTCTTGGGCGATCGCGCCCGCGCCCGCAAAGGTGTCCGGGGCCTGCTCGGCCAGGATAACCATGGCACGCATTGCATGTGTTGCAGTCTTCGAGATCATGTCCGGCTTTTCCCTTGGCCTCCCGAATCCATATCGCATGTCATTATACGATTAGTCCCGAAAGTCAAGAATAATTCAGCCGAAGTTCCTTAAGGCGCTGCGCGTAAGGCAACCCTGATTAAATGGAGGCGCGCATCAGCTTTCGTCCTCGTCCTCAGCGAAGCGGTGCTCGTCATCGTAATCGGGCCATAACTGGCAGGCCAGGCCTGGAACTCTTCGAGGACGAGAACGAGCAGGAGAACGAGGACGAGAACGAGCAGGAGCACGACATGCACCGTGTGTTGTCTTTATTGGCAGAATCTGAATGAAACACCTTCGCCGCCCGCCCAAGCCTCGCTCGTTCAGGCTCACCATGTCGCAGGTGGAAGGTTTGATTTCATCTCGGGCGTGTCGTAAGAAGAAGCCTCTTGGCCCGAGCAGCGATCGATCGCAAACTGAGCGGGAGGCGTGAAACGTGGTGCGGAAAGGCGGCTGTTCGACCCTGTCTCCTTATGGCCTGATGCGTCTGGTGCTGTTTGTCTGCCTGCTGCTGCGTGCGGGCACCGCACAGGCCGGGGAGTCGCTGGACTGGGATGATATCGAGAAGGCCGTGGCGATGACGGTCCAAACGGAACAGACCGATGTGGCCACACTGGCCAAGAAGGAACTCGCCGGGAAACCGCTGACTGCTAAACAAGCATTACTGAAAGTATGCCTGCTGATGCAGGCCGGGATGAACCGCGGAATTGTGGCGGCGCTCAAGGAACTCAAAACGGTCTGTCGGATGCCCAATCAACGGCTCATTCGTCAGATGTACCTCAGCGCCACGGAGAAAGGAACATGGGCTGTGGCGCAAGCCGTGGCCGAGACGTTTCAGGAGGATATCTGCGGTACGTCCGTGGACGGGCTTCTGCGGCACTTTCAGAAATCAGGTTGGAGCTTCGAGCGCGTTGACCAGTGGCTGGCCGCACGTTCTCCCGGACGTCGGAACTTCTGGATCAAACGGCGGTTGGCCTTCCAGCAGCGGCATGGGCGCGAAGAGGCCTTGGCCGAATTACTCGGCGACCGGGCCAAAGCGAACCCGCAGGACAGCGCCGCCATCATCGAGTTCCTCGATATCCTGCGCGGTGCTGAATACGTTCCTCCGAAGGAGTGGCTGTCATGGTTGCCCGTGCTGGCCAAGCCGAAACGCGCGAGCGAGGCCTGTGCAATCGGCATCGGTCTGGCCGACCTCGACCACCATGAAGAGGCGGTCCTGTACCTTCGCCTGGCCCTGCGTCTCCCGTTGACGGAAGAGGAGGCGGAGCGTTTGCGTGCAACGTGTTCAGAAAAATGGTCGGCCGAACAGGCGCGCGCAGCGTTCGCGGTCCAGATCAACGAGGCGCTGGTCAAGAGTCTGGTCAAGTTGGGACGCGAAGAAGAAGCAGAAGCGGTGACGAAAGCCGCCGCCAGGCTCCGAAAAGAACATGGCCTCGGATCAGCGGCAACAGAGCCGCTTCAGCGTTAGAGGAGAGTAGGGGGAACCTTTCAGTTTGCCGCGGTACGCTTGCAGGCCGGTCGGGCTTCTAATGGTACGGCCGTTCAAACGGAAGGCGTCGCGAGTTGATATCCAGCAGTCTCAGGATGTCCAACGCGTCGCAGAGGCACGCATTCGTCTCCATCACCCATTTTAAAATATCGAGGTTCTCGCCGCCGCTTCGGATGCGCTGTACGATGGCCTCCACCAACGACGTGTTGGGGTGGAAGGTGCGTTTCAGCAGGCCAAAGTCGGCCTTGTCCAATTCGATCCAATAGCGTTCGCCTGCCAAGTGCTCGATCCAGCGGTCACGACACCAGCGCCGGAAGTGTTTGTGCGACCAGTCGTAAATCGCGGCCTCGCCCAGGTCGCGCCCGGCCTTCTCCGATTCAATCCACTTGTGGCGCTCGGCCTCGATCCAGGCGAGTTCCATCAGCCGTTCGTGAATGACATCATGGGGTTCACTGGATTCAAGCTTGAGCTGCGCAGACATGGTCTCCAAACCTCCAACTACCCCCTCTGTCACAGCCAGCCACAACCTGCCTTATTCTTATATTCGTTTAATTTACGGTCTGCATGCACTGAAAATCGCTCCTAAAATGCCCAATCCCGTCGTAACCGTATTCCAGCTCCTGCCTCATATCCAGACGCCGGGTTCAGGCGCCTATTCATTTCCATTCTCTATGGTGACCTCACGGCGTCTTGGGTGTCGAAACCTGTTGTTCGGGCTTCACGGTATCCGGGCCGACCTGGACTGCCGTCTCCAGCCGGCGGAATCGAGCATCGAGACGTGCTTCCAGCATCTGCAGGTCCAGTTGCCAGCGCACGCCAACCAGTCCCAGGCATAGCACGGCCCACGCGGGAGCCACGCATGACCAGAGCGCCGTGACGTGTGCGCTACTGCTCGAATAGTCCAGGTAGAAAAGAAAGGTTACGCCGGCGGAAAGCAAGCATGCATAGGCCAGATAAAAACCCATGGGCCACTTCTTGGGCGGGACGAGTGGCGGTCGTGCCATGGCCAGCGACACGACGCCCAGCGTCAGCACAAAGGCCCAGGTACTCAAGGTAAAGGGTGGTGCGGTCCACGTTCCGATCCAGGTTCCGAAGAATGATGCTGCGATGTTCAAGGTAATCAGGGTGAGTAAAGGGCCAAGGATCAGTCCCACGACCGAAAGGGCAATGGCGGACATGGTGTCACCGCTTGGCTGTGATGCCTGGGTTGGCCGGGGGGATGGTGTTGAGGCCGGCGCTTTGGGTTCGATAAATGGAATCCCCTGCATTGCTTCTCGAACGAATTCAGCCGGCAGGCGGTGCGCGGCGAAAGTGGCAGGGGAGAGCGAAAGAACGGTTCGTACGGCCTCTATCTCTCGGCGTAGGTCCGGGTCGGTTTGCGCCATGCTTGAAAGCCGGTGAGCGCCGTCGTCGTCGAGGCTGGATTCGGCTTGACGGACGCACGAAATGACGGCCTCGTGGCGGTCTGCGGGGAGTTCTTCCAGAGGGGGCGTCTGTTCTGACGGACCGGCCAATCCGGCGCGATAGGCCAGATCCAGGCAGATGGCGGCCTGCGCTTCGAGGGCCACGGTTGGTTCGACGCCATAGAGTTCGGCGATCTCGTCCGTGCTGAGTCCTTCGACGAACCGCAAGAAGAAGGCATTGGCTTCAGGCCGAGGGCAGTCGCCTAACGCTTTGCGCAATGCGCGTCGCGCTTGCACCTTTCCTGTCTTTAGGATGCTGTGCGAGCTTTCCAGGGACGCCTTGTCCGGTTGAGCAGGTGTGTTCTTGGTGACCGACCGAACGGCTTCCGCGAGCAGCTCCAGAAACCGTTCCGGTTCGGCCAGATGAGGCAGTTTCTCTGCGACCCGTGGCCATGCGCGCATGGCCACGCGCTGTGCACGTGGAAAGCTCTTGGTTTCGCTGTAGGCCAGGGCGTAGGCGGCACCACCATAGCGTTCGACCAGCGTGCGCAACGCCGTCCGATCGCCACGGATCGACTTGTACACGTTCTGCATCAGCGTCTCGTTCACGACGACCCCTCCGCAAGCCAAGTACCGCGCGGTACCAAGGTATCCTGCAAGAAGCTGACAGAATGCGGCCTTTTCCTTCAAACGCAAGGGCGTAATGTGGGGCAGACGTCTCGTCTGCCGAGCAAGGGAGCAATGTGGTGTAGACGTCTCGCCGGTGCGTGACAGAACCGGTGTGCCTGATCCTCTTTGTGGAAAACCTATTGATGTGTGCCACGGGCAGCCTGCTGTTCGCTGTTGGCAGCCCGTGTAGGCGAGTACGAGTTGCACGGGCAGCCCCTTCGACAAGCTCAGGGACAAACGGCAGGCTGCCCGTGGCACGCAATGGTGTTCGGCATCGGGATGGCGAGTACCGTCGCAAGGACAGTACGTATTGGGGGACTACTCGAAGATCTTGCCGGCCTTGAGCGTTTCGGCCAGGTCGGCCTTCTCGGCACTACCGGGGGCCTTGACCTCGAGGTCCAGCGCGCGGCCCGTGTTGATCGCGATCCCTTCCACCGTAAGCGAGATACGGGTTTTGGCGGATGACCAGACTTCCACGGTTCGTGGGATCAGCCAACCACCGACCACGTAGTAGTCGCGGTACTCGACCGCGCCGATCGGTTTGCCCTTCTCGTACAGGATGGTCTTCTCGACGACGCAGCGGTTCTTGTACGTACCTAACTGGACACGCCGTGAGGGCACCAGTACGCCATCGCAGCGTTCGATCACGTTCAGGAAGCAGTGACCGTCCTTCTCTTCAAACCTGCGCGCGACGGCGTGGCTGGACCAGGCGTCGGGGAAGAAGAGTTCGCTGACGCAGCCGACCCGTTCCAGCAGGCGCAGGTCGTTCTCGGTTTCGCGGACCGTTTGACGTTGGCCCTTGCAGTGCTTGCCTTTGCGCGGGAGCCAAAGGTCGATCTTTTCGCCTTTGCAGGCGACGTCGATAATGCTGATGATGCCCCAGTTCATCGCCAGGCGGAAGTCGCCATTGGCCGTTCCCGCGTACTGGCCCTTGAGCGCGTAGTTTCGCCCCTTGCGTTTAAGGTTAATAGCAAACCGTGCACGGAAATCCTTTAATGGATTACGCCGTGCGTCCAGCTCCTTGACGCCTTCGACCAATTCGGGCGTAGCGGTCGGGCGTGCGGTGACGGCTGCGGGTACCGCTTGGGGAGGGTTGCTGGGCGCGGCGAAACGGGCCAGATTGGCACGCGCCAAGATTGGCGCGTCGGCGCCAAGCGCGTGGTCTGAGGCCACTAGCGCCGCCGTGCATAGAATGAGAACCCGGATGTCACTCATGTTGCTCGTCTGCGCCTCTTAAGGATTCAACATCACTGCTTGGCCGGTTCCTCCTTGGGAGGAAACTCCGTGCCAAAGCTGTTCAGTTTCACCTCATCGGGATGCTGGATCTTGGAGCGTACAACCTGCGCCAGCGTTCCGAGTTTTCCATCCAGCATCGTGAGCCGGTCATTGAACTCCTTGCGCAGTCGACCCAGGTCGGCGCGCGTGGAATCTGAGTTCTCGTTTACGGCCTTCTGGATCGTGTCCAGTTCGGCCTGGTTGCGGTCGCGAAGTTGCTGGAGCAGCTGCTGAACGGATGCGATCTGCGTATCCACGTCGTTCAGCTCACCCGTAAAGGCTTTGGTCAAATCCTGCATGTTCGTGGAGCTATTGGACATGGATCCGACCATCTTGCGCAGCGATTCCTGCTGCTCAAGCGCGCGGCGGTCCAGCCGTTCGGTGATGACTTGAGCCAGCGCCGCAACGGCTTCCTCATCCAGCTGTGCCTGGACGGCCGAGGGCTTGGGCGTCTCCTGAACGACAGACGGAATCGCAGCGGGCGCGGGGGTGGGTGCAATGTACTGCGCCGGTGCTGGCTGGGCCGGCTGCTTGTCCCTGAACTTCTCCATCGAAGTGACACTGAAATTGTGGCCGCACCAGAACGCGACCCACATCGCAACGAAGACCAGGAAGGCAAAGGCCATGGCCCAGTGGAAGGGCATGCCTGGACCGCGGTCCTGTGAAAGACGATCCAGTACGCCGGGCTTCCGTTCGTGCTCCGTACGACCGTTATCTGGCGTTCCGGCTTCCTGCGACCGAACCACTGCCGTATCGGGCCCCAGGATCTGGGAATGTCGGTTGACTTGTTCCATCTCTACGACTCCTTTTCTCAAGGCAGCCTTACCAGGCCCCCTACCGCGCACCTGCCAAGGTGTGTCCCGCAGCACCCGGCCTGCCCTGCCGCCAAGTGCCCGTCACTAAGCTGTGTTGTTGGCGCTCGAGAGCGCTGTTCCTCAGCATCGATTCCAACTGCTGTTCCCGCCCCAAATATCGATACGGAGGTCTCTAAAAAATATCCTTTCGAATCAGCAAGTCCAGAAGAATCCCTTGCACCTTGGGGAAACAGAACGGCGAATCACCAAAGGTCGATCTCTTGTGAACACTTAACTTGAATATATGAAGTCTTTTGTAGGAGTTCCGTTGAAAGATCTGGACAGCGCCTTATGCGTGTATCATTTTGCAACAGAGACGCCATTTGAAAACTTGCACTACGTGCGCGTGAATTGGCGGTCAGTAAAATGCGTGGCACGAAAAACTACTCAAGTGCTACACTCAAAGCCTCATGGATGGTCCGGGCCCTCAGAATTTGCATGCCCGATTCTGAGCGTTGGGATGGTTTTCGACCACGTGAGGGCAATAGAAATCGCGTGAAACCAAGCCGTCGGGCCTCTGCCAAACGGGCTTCGATCCTGGGAATCGGACGTAGCTCGCCCGCCAGACCGACCTCGCCTGCAGACACCAGACCTTCTCGGATCTGACGTCCCGTCGCCACCGAACTAAGGGCCAGTGCCACCGGAAGGTCTGCTGCGGGTTCATCCACATCGAAGCCGCCTGCCGCACTGACGAATACATCCAACCCGCCAAAGGGCACGCCAGCCTTGGTCTCGAGGACCGCCAGTAGCATCGCCAATCGGTTGGAGTCCAAACCCGTGGCACGACGCCTTGGATTCCCACCGGAAGGTACCGGAACCGTAAGCCCCTGGATCTCGACCAGCAGCACGCGAGATCCTTCACATAGCGCACCAACGGTTGAGCCCGCCCCTTTGTCTTCGTGACCATCCCGATCCAGCAAGGCGCTGGATGGGTCGGGTACTTCGATCAGTCCAGTGCCGGACATCTCGAAGAGCCCCACTTCGTGTGTAGAGCCGAAGCGGTTTTTCAGTGCGCGGAGCACGCGCAAGCCCAGGCGGGTATCGCCTTCGAAGCTGAGCACGGTGTCGACTACGTGCTCCAGGACGCGAGGCCCAGCCAGCGTGCCGTCCTTCGTTACGTGGCCGATCAGGAAGAGTGCGATCTCAAAGCGCCGTGCTGCATCCACCAGTGCCAACGCGCATTCGCGAACCTGGCTGGCATTGCCGGGTGCCGACGCGACCGATGGATCTCGCAAGGTCTGAATGGAATCGACGACGGCCACGCGGGGACGTTCCTCTTCCAGCATCTCAATCAGCGACTCGAGATCGGTTTCGCCTGCCAGTTTGAGTGCGTCGCTTTCGAAGTCGTAACGTGGTCCACCGTTCTTGCCCGATGGTTCCGTGAGGCGTAAGCCGCGCGCGGCGATCTGGCTGGGTGCCTCTTCACCCGAGACGTAGAGCAACGGCCGCTCGTCGTTCGCCTCGCCTTGCGAGATCTTCGTTCCTGCCAGCGCCCCCAAAACCTGGAGCAGCAACGTCGACTTGCCAATTCCCGGCTCCCCGCCTACCAGCACGCTGCCGCCCGGAACGGCACCTCCGCCGAGGACACGGTGGAACTCGGAAAGCGGAATAGTCAGACGCGAAAGTCGTTCGGCCGCGTAATCCTTCAAGGGCTTTGGGCGGGCGCCCAATGAGGGCAGTCCCGCCGCACGTGAACCGGAACCCTTGCCGCCCTTGCGCGGGCGTCCCCCGGTCTTTTCGGCAGGCGCTTCGATCAGGGCATCCCATTCGCCGCAAGCGGGACACTTGCCTTCCCACCGCCCGTATTCATTCCCGCAGTGCTTGCAGTAGAAGCGTGCTCGTTCACTCTTTGGCATGGCGCGCATCTTAAGGAGAACGTGACGATGCGAAAGCGGAAAGGCGGGGCCCAGTGTACCTCAGCCTTTCCAGGCTGAGATCGTCTTACCCGATCAGGCTGGAAAGCCTGATGCACTT
>Ga0316201_10004365_pt1 | contig 10656 bp, 11 predicted proteins | sample CS6wburrow_MG_FD_204516 | JGI IMG/M metagenome (GOLD analysis project Ga0316201, IMG submission 204516) | Coastal sediment microbial communities from Delaware Bay, Delaware, United States - CS-6 worm burrow | ecosystem: Environmental > Aquatic > Marine > Coastal > Sediment | place: USA... | reverse complement strand
GGATGCGGACATGATTCGGGAGTTGACCGGGGCTTTAGAGGCAGCGGGTCAGGACGACGCAGTAAGAATGGTCGTGATCACCGCAAAGGGAGCCTGCTTCTCTGCCGGTGCAGATCTTAACTGGATGCGCAGCCTGGTGAAGGCCAGCCAGGATGAGAATAAGCGCGATGCACTGCGTCTTGCAGAGCTGATGCGTAAGCTGAACTACCTGTCAAAGCCGACCATCGCCAGGATCAATGGAGCAGCATTCGGCGGTGGGGTTGGCTTGATCGCAGCCTGTGATATCAGCATTGCCGTGGATAACGCGCTTTTTGGCTTGACCGAAGCACGTCTCGGCCTGGTGCCAGCCGTTATTTCGCCTTATGTGATTCGCTGTATAGGTGAGACCCATGCACGGCGTTATTTTCTCAGTGCAGAGAGATTCGATAGCCAACGTGCTTACGACATCGGCCTGGTACAGCAAACAACGGGCGCCGAACAGCTGGACGAAGCGGTAGAAGACACGATCGGACACGTCCTCAAAGGCGGTCCGGCGGCTGTGTCGCATGGCAAACACCTGGTTTTTGAAATTGCCGGCCACAACGAAGACAGCCAAAAAATCACCGATGAACATACTGCCAGCCTGATTGCCCGCTTGCGGGTTTCCCGCGAGGGCCAGGAAGGCCTGACTGCCTTCCTTGAGAAGCGTAAACCCGACTGGATCAACGACTAGTGTACTGTCACGAGAGAAGCCATGAATGATTTCGTAACAATGGTTGAAGTCGGTCCACGCGACGGCTTGCAAAACGAAGCACTTAAACTCTCTGCATCAGTAAAAATCGAGCTGATTGAACGTCTCGCAAATTGCGGGATACCCGTTGTTGAAGCCGGCAGTTTTGTAAGCCCCAAATGGGTACCGCAAATGGCCGACTCCGAAGCCGTCATGAAGGGCTTGAAGCCGTTGGCCGGTACGCGCTATCCGGTGCTGGTGCCAAACATGCAGGGATACCAGCGCGCCGTCGATGCCGGTGCAACGGAAATTGCCATATTTACGGCTGCATCCGAGAGCTTCAGCCAGCGCAACACCAATTGCAGTATTGCCGAGTCCATCACACGACTCGAACCGGTTATACAGTCAGCTAAAAATTCCGGAATAAAAATTCGCTCTTATGTATCCTGTGTGCTGGGTTGCCCTTATGAAGGCGCCATTGAAACTAAAGCTGTTTCAATGCTTTGCACGCAACTGATGAAACTGGGCTGCGACGAAATCTCGTTGGGAGACACCATTGGGGTTGGCACACCCGCAGCGGCAAATACACTGATTAATGCGGTCAGCTCGGAGGTGCCTGTCGGGCAACTGGCGGTACATTTCCATGACACTTATGGCCAGGCGCTGGCCAATATCCTTGCCTGCCTTGATGCCGGAATTCGCGCCATCGACTCGTCCGTTGCCGGGCTGGGTGGTTGCCCCTATGCAAACGGCGCCACCGGCAATGTCGCCTCCGAGGACGTGATTTACATGCTGCATGGGCTTGGTCTGACCACGGGTATTGACCTGTATGAACTGGCCAAGACCGGCGACTGGATTTCAAAACAACTGCAACGCCCGAATAACAGCAAGGCGGGTCTTGCACTCAATTTGTCAACATGACACGAACAGGAGTTTTACATCATGCAACTGAATGAAGTCAAAGCACTGATAACCGGCGGAGTTTCCGGTTTGGGATTGGCGGTCGCACGCAAAGTGGTGGCCAGTGGTGGACAGGCGGTATTGCTGGATATCAACGATGAGGCAGGGGCTGCGGCAGAGGACGAAATGGGTGGTGCGGTCAGCTACGTTCGAACCGATGTAACCAGCGAGCAGGCTGTTACCGATGCCGTCAAGCTGGCGGCTGATCACATGGGTCTGATCAATGTTGCGGTGAACTGTGCGGGAATTATTGGTGCAGGCCGCGTACTGGGCCGGGAAGCACCGATGGCACTGGATTTTTTCTCAAAGGTCATCCAGGTTAACCTGGTCGGCAGTTTTAATATCATCAAGGCTGCCGGGGCTGCAATGGAATCCAACCCGCCTGATGACGACGGTGCACGTGGTGTGATCATCAGTACCGCATCGGTTGCGGCCTTCGATGGTCAGATCGGTCAGGCGGCCTACTCGGCATCCAAGGCCGGTATTGCGGGTATGACACTGCCAATTGCCAGGGAGTACGCCCGTTTTGGTGTACGTGTAAACACCATTGCACCGGGTATATTCTGGACACCGATGGTCGATGGCATGCCCGATCATATTCAGGAATCGCTGAGTGCATCGATCCCGTTTCCGAGCCGATTGGGTAAACCGGAAGAATATGCTGAATTAGTTGCGCATATCGTGGAAAATGGATACCTCAACGGTGAGACCATTCGTTTGGATGGTGCCGTCAGGCTAGCGCCCAAATAAGGAATAATGGATGGAAACTTTTGCAGAAGTAAGAAAACACGTTATGGATAATCACCAGTTGTTTATGGATGAACCATTCCAGCTCGGGTTTGAGCTCTCGATAGATGACAGCGACAGGAAGCAGAGTGTTTTCCTTGCTGAATTGAAATCGGCAGATAACCGGCGCTACCTGCGTGTCGAAACGCTGATTTGCCCGCTTGAGGATTTTGACGCGGAAAAATGCCTGCGCATTAATCTTGTACTCAGGGTGGGTTACCTGGCCGTCGGTGATCTCGATAGTATTGCTTATGTGAAAATGTGTGCCAACCTGGCCTACTCTTCACTGGACGCTGATGAGCTGGAATACGTCATCAGTCACATGGCCCCGATGGCGGACCGCATGGAACAGGCACTCGAATCACATGGCGATATTGCCTGATTTGTCATTTTAAAATTTGAATTATGCAAAAGAGGTTGAATAAATGGACGCAATAAATGAATTCTTGACCAACTCCAACATCATGGAATTACTGACCGCAGGCGCCATCAACCTGGTGATCGCACTCGTGATATTCGTGGTCGGCAAATGGCTCGCCAAACGGGTTGAGAATACACTTGAAAAATTACTCAGAAAGCGGGAGGTGGATGATGTGCTGGTCGATTTTCTCGGTACGATCGCCTATACCCTGATCCTCATCATCGCGGTCATAGCGGCTGTCGATCAAATGGGTATCCCCGCGACGTCCTTCCTGGCCGTCATCGGCGCCGCAGGTCTCGCCATCGGCCTTGCATTAAAAGATTCCCTGTCCAACTTCGCCTCGGGTGTCATGCTGGTGCTTTTCCGGCCATTTACAAAGGGCGACTTTGTTGATGCAGGTGGTATCGTGGGTACGGTGGATGAAATACACCTTGTCAGCACCATCCTGACAACACCCGACAATAAGCAGATTATCGTTCCCAATGCCCTGATGTATAGCAGTGCCATCACCAATTACTCGGCTAAAGATACCCGCCGTGTCGATATGGCCATCGGTGTTGGCTATGACGACGATCTGAAAGTAGCCGCCGACGTACTGAAGAAAGTCTGCCAGGATCACCCCAAGGTTTTGTCTGAACCGGCAACAAAAATTTTCATCAACAACCTCGGCGACAGCAGTGTGGATTTTGTAGTCAGGCCATGGGTCAAGAGCGAAGACTACTGGGATGTTCTTGCAGCTGTGCTCGAAACCGCCAAGGTCGAACTGGAAGCAGCCGGTTGTAATATTCCCTATCCGCAAACAGATGTACACCTGCACCAGGTATCTACCTGAATCTTTGAAACCCATTAAAGGAGAGTGTCATGTCAAATGAGGGCTATCACGAACCCATCGAAGAACTCAGTGATGAAACACGCGATATGCATCGCGCCATCATCTCGTTGATGGAGGAACTCGAGGCGGTTGACTGGTATAACCAACGCGTTGATGCCTGCAAGGATGACGAGTTACGCGCCATCCTCGCACACAACCGGGATGAGGAAAAAGAGCACGCCGCGATGGTACTGGAATGGATACGCAGACGTGACCCGGCCATGGATCACGAACTGAAGGACTACCTGTTTACCGACAAGCCCATTGCGCATACCTAGCCCGCATTTTTCACCAGTCGGTAGCGAGCCTCTCTGCATATAGATGATTTACCTAAATTTAAAGGCATTATTTCAGATAATTCCTATGGTACACATTGTACCCGGCTCGATACCTATCCCGGCTCTGGCTTGTTCAGATGCCACTGGCCTTGGTCTTCCCTCAGGCCATAGCTACGGCTATGGCCTTCAGTCCAGCCCGGCGCCCAGTGGCATCTGTCCGGCGCCATATTCCGGGATACTGGTGAAATATGCGGGCTAACCGCCTGTTTGCATTGCTGCTGTCGCAAACAGCGGCAGTTTCGCAGGCTGCGACCTTAACCGCTTTTGCGGTGTTGCCCGCAGATACCTTTACGCCCGGACCCACGTCCGGGCAGTTGATCGAAGCGAAAAACGACCGTCATCCGCCATTCATCGATCAACAACCTGTGCAGGGCTTTTCTGCTTTGATCAAAGGTGAAGCTGGTTCCTATATCGTACTGAGCGACAACGGTTTTGGTGCCCGCCATAACTCTTCCGACTACCTGTTGAGTATTTATCACATTGCCCCCGACTTTCGAACTGCATCGGGTGGTATGGGCACCATCCGGCTTAGCCGCATCATTAACCTGAGCGATCCGGAGCACTACCTGCCCTATCCGGCGACGCGTAAAACGGACCGCCTGTTGACGGGTGCGGATCTTGATCCGGAATCATTCCGCAGGGTTGCAGACGGCAGCTACTGGATCGGTGAGGAATTCAACCCCGCACTGGTGCACTTCAGTGCCGATGGCCTGATGCTGGCGCCGCCTTTCAGACTGGCGGGTCTGAACTCAAGGGGCAACCCATCAGGCGAGCAGGCTAACCTGCCGCGTTCGCGCGGTTTTGAAGGAATGGCGCTATCGACCGATGGCAAATGGCTTTACCCGATGCTGGAAGGGGCGCTGGAAGGGAGTGGTGCCGGGCTCAATATTTATACCTTCGATATTAAAGAAAAAAAGTTCGTGAATAAAAGTGCGCTAGAACCGAGTTTTCGTTACCGGCTGGAGAAAGGCGCCAGTGCGATTGGCGACTTCACGATGTTTTCGGAAACCGGTGGCCTGGTTATCGAAAGGGATTCAAAAGAGGGTAAAAATGCTCTATTAAAGAAGGTGTTCCGGGTTAATTTTAATAAGTTGGATAAGGATGGATTTTTACATAAAACCCTGGTCGCCGACCTGATGGACATAAAAGACCCGCATGACCTGAACCAGGATGGCAACGAGCGCTTTACCTTTCCATTCTGGACCATTGAAGGCCTGGTCGTACTGAATGCAACGACCCTGGGCCTGGTAAACGACAATAATTATCCCCTGGGACAGGCGCGTGACAATACCGGAACACAACCGGATGACAATGAGTTTATCCTGATTGAAGTGGATTCTTTATGGGATTAAATCACAGGCTATAATTACCCGTCACAGGATGGACAGGCCGGACACGACCGGTCCGGAATATTCCCGAATTTGGAGATTTAGAATATGAAATCACGCGCTGCTGTGGCCATTCAAGCCGGCCAACCACTCGAAATTACTGAAATTGATGTTGAGGGCCCTAAACAAGGCGAAGTCCTGGTACGCATGGTGGCCACCGGTGTTTGCCACACCGATGCGTTCACACTTTCCGGAGAAGACCCCGAAGGAATTTTCCCGGCAGTTCTTGGCCACGAGGGCGGTGGTATCGTGGAGGAGGTCGGCGCCGGTGTAACCAGCGTCAAAGCGGGTGACCACGTCATTCCGCTGTATACACCGGAGTGTGGTCAATGCAGTTTTTGTACATCTGGCAAAACCAATCTATGCCAGGCCATCAGGCTGACCCAGGGCCAGGGCCTGATGCCCGATGGCAGTTCACGTTTTTCACTCAATGGTGAAATGCTCTACCACTACATGGGCACCTCAACATTTTCGGAATACAGTGTTATGCCGGAAATCTCGGTTGCGAAAATCAATCAACAGGCGCCACTGGACAAGGTTTGCCTGCTGGGCTGTGGTATCACAACCGGGATCGGTGCAGTGCTCAATACCGCCAAGGTAGAAGCCGGTGCAACTGTTGCGGTCTTCGGTTTGGGTGGTATCGGCCTCAGCGTGGTCCAGGGCGCGGTGATGGCGGGTGCTTCCCGCATCCTCGCGGTTGACCTTAACGAAGACAAATTTGAAATGGCACGCATGCTCGGCGCCACCGATTTCGTTAACCCGTCAAAGTTTGACCAGCCAATTCAGGAAGTTATCGTTGATCTGACCGATGGCGGTGTCGATTACTCATTCGAGTGTATCGGCAACACCCAGGTCATGCGCGCAGCACTCGAGTGCTGTCACAAGGGCTGGGGCGAATCTGTCATCATCGGCGTGGCCGGTGCCGGGCAGGAAATCAGCACAAGACCGTTCCAGCTGGTTACTGGGCGGGTCTGGCGCGGCACCGCTTTTGGCGGGGTGCGTGGCCGCAGCGAACTGCCCGGTTACGTGGATAACTACATGAGCGGTAAAATCAATATCGATGATATGGTCACCCACACGATGGGACTTGAAGATATCAACAGGGCTTTTGACCTGATGCATGATGGTGAAAGCATTCGTTCGGTCGTTATTTTCTAGGGACCTTACATGACGGCAATTAAAGAAATATCACGAAACCGGGTGCACGGTGGTCAGCAAATACGTTTTCAGCACCATTCCGCGGTGCTCAATTGTGAAATGATTTTTGGCGTGTTTCTGCCACCGCAGGCGAAAACTGAGCCGGTACCTGTGTTGTATTGGCTTTCAGGTTTGACCTGTACCGATGAAAACTTTGTCCAGAAAGCCGGTGCGCAACGGCTGGCGTCTGAACTCGGCCTGGCGATAGTCTGCCCGGACACCAGCCCACGTGGCACCGATCTGCCCGGGGAGCACGATGATTGGGACTTTGGCTCAGGTGCCGGCTTTTATATCAATGCGACGCAGGCACCCTGGTCGGATCATTACAATATGTACGACTACGTCAGCAAGGAACTACCTGAACTGATCGAAACCGCCCTTCCGGTGACCGGCAAACGCAGTGTCAGCGGTCATTCCATGGGTGGCCACGGCGCCCTGATGTGCGCACTCAAAAACCCCGAGCGTTACCAGTCGGTTTCAGCTTTCGCACCAATATGCCATCCATCGGAATCGCCCTGGGGAGTCAAGGCCTTTAGTCATTACCTTGGCGAAGACCGCAACAAGTGGCTGGAGTGGGATGCCACGCAACTGGTTTGCGAGGTCGATAAGCAACTACCCATCCTGATAGACCAGGGTAGTGATGATGAATTCCTTGGTGAAGAACTGAAACCGGGAAGTCTTGAGCAAGCCTGTATATGCACCCACCACCCGCTGCAAGTGCGTATGCAGCAGGGCTATGACCACAGCTACTTTTTCATCGCGAGTTTTATTGATGATCACCTTCGCTACCATGCGAAAGCGCTGGGGCTGTTGGACTGATTGCTATTTGGCTGGAAAACCAGCTTCACGCTACACCAAGTAAACATATCTGAAACCATTGGCCGATGTTTTCGCACATAGCAGAGGGTGTGCGGTACCTTGCTTCAGGACCGTACGAGACAGGCAAGGTGAGAGCGGGAACCGCTCGAGAGGGTGGCCTGGGCCAATGTCGAGTATCGAGATTCTATGACCCTATGCAATAGATTTTTTCCTATTTCATAAAGATTTCCTCGTTTCTCATCAGGGTAAAAGCGATACGTGCCAGCTTGCGTGCCAGTATGACTCGTGCGGCGATCTTGCTCAGACCCTTGTCCAGTTGCCTTTGGTAATACTCAGCAAAGCAGCGGTAGTGACGCGCCGGGTATGATGCACAGAACAACAGTCTTCGTAGTTCAGGTTCACCCCGCTTTGTCAGTTTACGTCTGCCCTTGAAGGTACCGGACTCGCGGATGCGCACATCCAGCCCCAGGTAGGATATGAATGCGTCACTGCCAGAGAAGGCGCCGCGATGATAGGCAGCGACCAGTGCACTGGCGTTACTCTTTCCGATCCCGGGGATGGAGAGACAGTACTGGTAGTCCGACCACCAGCCCAGCTCCCGTATCAGGGTAAGGATTTGTCGATCAATGCGCGCTAGCAGATTCTTAAACTGGCCTAGTACTCCCCGGATCGACACCCCAACCTCAGCGAAGCTTTGCTGCAGCTGTTGACGGCTCTTGACCACTGTTGCGCGACGCAGGACAAGCCGCCACAACCGTTGTGCCCTGGGATCCCGGGGCTGGAATGGACGTAACTGATCCACCTCGTGTTCCAGGTAGCGAGCCAGTAACCAGGCATCTATCGGATCGGTTTTGTTGCGCACATTGACCGCCTCACGGTAGTGCGCCAACTGGCGGGGATTGATCAGGTAAATCTCATAACCCAATGCGAGGGCCTCATCCACCAATGCCAGGTGATAGTCCGAGGTGGACTCGATGGCAATGCGTACAGGGCCATGGAAGGTCTTCAGCCAGGTTTTGATATCGCCGATTTCATTCGGTAGTCCGGTTGTCTGGCTGGTTTGCCAGTTATAAATAACGTGTTGATCCTTGGCAGCGTCGATTCCCAAGGTGATTTTTGCTACATGATTTGCCACAATAGTCTCCGCGGTAGTTAGTCCGTAACGCCGGGAAATCACCGACGCAAGCTTGAGAACATTTGGCTGTTAGTGCAGCTAGATTCCTAATAGGCGTTTATGGTGATGGGATGGGGACGAACTCTCGGTAAGTCTGTACCAATAGGTCAGAAGCGCCACATAGTCCCTCCCATCCCGGCGTCTTTAATCATCCCGAAAAAAGACTGGATTTACCATACAAGCGCCACAGGACGTGCTTGAGCGTGTCCTGAAGCAAGGTACCGCGTGGCCTCTGCTACCCTGTCGAAGCAATAAAACACATAACTTAAAACAAGACCGGAAACCGCTCCAGATGATGACCGGGGACATGAATCGTCTTTACTGAAAAGAAATAAAAACAGTTTCCTATAAGGCCTGTAGTCCACATTTCAGAGCGATACCCAGAGAGAAACGATAAATCACTTTAGTGCTCTCACACTATTCAGTCGTCATTCAACCATGCTCTGACTTGCAGTCCAATCTTGGTTGAATAACCAACCGATCGACTGGCAATTCTCCCCTCCCCGTCAATCACGAAGTAAGTTGGAAATCCACGTATCTGCCAGTCTTTCGAAGTTTGCGGACCCCCGAGTAATACCGGGAGATCAATTCCTGTTTCCTTAATGAATTCACGCACGTCATCAAGGTTTTCATATTCGAGCGCAACCACCCTGGCCCAGGCCAGTTGGCCGCCTGATACCAGTTCGTCGAGGTTGTCGATGCTTTTTCGGCAGTAAAAACACCACGGGGCAAAGAAGTAGACCACACCGGTTTCGCCGGTGACCATCACGGATTCGGCACGCATATCATCCAGCCAGAATGGTTCCAGGGCGGGTGTGAACTCATCGTCCGGCAGGTTGCGGGTCTGCCACATACTGATCAGCACAAAGGCTGCAATTATCAACGTGACATCGACGGCGAGCGACCCCCAGAAGTTGCCTCGCAGGGCCTTCCATGCGGATTTAAGCCGGCTGATCACAGCTCTTCATCTCCCCACAACAAACGGTCCACGGCACCACGATAGCCAAATTGTTCGAGGTCTATTTTGCCTTTCAAAAAAATCACACCCTCTTCTTCAAGCAGGTCTTTTTGCCGTACCCAGCCACTGGAGTCTTCGGGGAATGAAATTTTGCCCTGCGAATTGATCACCCTGTGCCAGGGCACATTCATACCACGCGGTGCCCGCCTCAGGGCCTGGCTGACACGTCTTGCGGCCCTCGGCATACCTGACAAACGGGCGACTTCCCCGTAGGTCAACACATGGCCTGACGGTATTTCTGACACCACTTTCCAGACACTCTTGTACCAATTGAGATCGCTGGTTTTTTTTACTTCCGTACCTGAATTCATTCTGGATTCCCAAACTGAAAATACCCGGTTGTTAATCAATCATAACAATTTCATTGAACCGGCCGACAAGGTAGCATGTTGCTCATCGCACTTACATATTATAGAGACACCAATGACACAAGAGCCTGACACAAAATTCAAACGGGAGGCAAAACGTGGCAGCCATGATTTCAAATTGGCCTGTGAAATGCTCGATGCCGGTAAAATCTGCCATGTGGGCTTCACACTGGACGAACAGCCATACGTCGTACCGATGGCCTATGCCCGTATGGGGAAGCAATTACTGATTCACGGGTCGGTCGCGAGCCGTCTGATAACCAACCTGGCATCCGGTTTGCGCTGTTGTGTAACCGTCACACATTTCGACGGGCTGGTTTATGCGCGGTCTACATTTAATTCATCAATGAATTATCGCTCTGTGATGGTGTTTGGAACCGCGCAACCGATAATCGATGTGGATGAAAAACGAAGAAGCATCCAGGTCCTGGTTGATCACCTGATGCCCGGGCGCAGGGCGGATTTGAGAAAATCCACCGCTAAGGAACTCAATGCAACCAGTTTGCTGGCTCTTCCAATCGAAACCTTCAGTACCAAGTGCCGTACCGGTCCGCCCTCGGACAGCAAGTCTGATATGGATACACCGGTCTGGGCCGGCGTTGTACCA
>Ga0316201_10004364_pt1 | contig 10656 bp, 6 predicted proteins | sample CS6wburrow_MG_FD_204516 | JGI IMG/M metagenome (GOLD analysis project Ga0316201, IMG submission 204516) | Coastal sediment microbial communities from Delaware Bay, Delaware, United States - CS-6 worm burrow | ecosystem: Environmental > Aquatic > Marine > Coastal > Sediment | place: USA: Delaware... | reverse complement strand
AATTACGAGATCACCCTTCTTTTGAAATTTGGAACGCTCGTTGTTGGCCATAATGAAAAAAGAACTTACACTCTACCCTGTCATCCTTTCTGTTCCCGCAGACGCGCGCCAACTTCCACCCCGCGACCTTGTCGTTTATCTGAGTCGCCATGCCCGCAAGGCACTGAAACTCTCCGCCGAAAAGAGCAACCTCGACATGGGTGAACCGCTCAAGGATAAGGGCGGGAGACCGTTGCCGACTAAAGGTGTCTATTGGTCGTTGACGCACAAGTCGGACTATGTCGCTGCCGTGGTCGCCCGATACCCCATCGGTATCGACGTCGAAAAAATCACCGAGCGCAAAACCAGGGGCCTATTTAAAAAAGTGGCCGTGCCGGACGAATGGGCGCTTGTCGGTGGGAGGTCTTGGGAAGGATTTCACCGCTATTGGACGGCAAAGGAAGCGGTATTGAAGGCCGAAGGCACGGGCTTGATAGCCCTATCACGCTGCCGCGTGATTGGAATCCTTGACGGGTTTAATCTGATCATTCAAGTCGGCAAGCGCAGAATGAGCGTTGAACACCATTATTTCGACAACCATATTGCATCGATCGCCAAAACTGACGATAATGTCCGCTGGACAGTTGTGCATACACCACAAGATTCGGGTTTGACCGGATCGTTCGGGCCTCCGGACCGCCGGTCACCGTAACAGGGTGTTGAAAAACGCCATGCGTGCCGGCAAGACAAGGCCAAATATAGTTGCAAAACGATGTTTATAGGCCCATTTATAGGCGCATTTTCGCTGAAGCGGTGGCAGGCCGCACACACGGCCTGGCCAAGCGCAATCGTTTTTCAACAGCCGGAATAGGGTTATCAGCCGCAGAGTCTTTTTTACGACAGACCAGAGGCGGTCAATACCATCTTGCCCTCAACTCGCCGCAAACGCAATCCGAACATTACAATGGTCTTTTCCAAAGGACGGCCGAAAAGAAAGTCGAGCATTTCCGGTTCGACCCGGCATGTCTCGATGACCAGCCGCCTGAGGTGGTTGTCGTAATTGATGATCTCTCCAAGATCATCGGCCAGATGTTTTTTATGATCTTTTTTCAAACGTGATATGAGGTCGCCCAACCGACCGTAACCGCAGCGCTGGTCGTGGTCCGCAACCAGCTCCCGCAAGCCGGCAACGTCCGCCAGCAGATTCTCGCGTGTCAGCCGGTCCTGCTCATACATCCCTTCAATAGCCGTTGTATCCCAGCATTTGAGCAAACGGCACTCCAAGGGGCGATCGGCGTATATCCGGCACTTCGCTTTCCGGTCGTCATAAAATGTGCAGATACGCGAAACTGCGTTGCTTTTAATTTTAATAACCTCCGAATTAACGGAGAGCACGGCGTCGCGAATGGGGTCGTGCACCAGCTCGCCCTTGCGTAGCGTGTATAGATACCGGAGCTGAATAATTCCCTTTTCGATCAACAACCGGTCTTCATCGTGAAAGGCCGGCCCGCCTTTTTTACAGCAGGTGCCGCAGCATCGGCAGGAGGAGATACCGTTTGCAGATCTATTTAAAGATTCTGAATCCATTTTCAAAGTTTAAATAATTGATGAGGCCGGGTGTGTTCTCTATAAAAACCAGTCCCTAAAGGCCAGGATAATCAACTATAGAACATGTAAGGTGTCTGATCCTTGGAAATGAATTCTTCAGCCGCGTAAAGTGGTTGTCCAAAAAAATCATTCCGTTATTCGAGCGTTTATTCCTACAACGACTTATACCGCCCTTCCGTCGTTCGGAATTTATTTTTGAGAAGTAGTATGCGTCCCGTTCAAAGTCGAGAGGGCCGTTTGCGTATCTCAAACGGCCCTCTTGTGTCTGGTGGTAAAGGATATCTTAATGTTCCGCTCTGTTAGGCGGTGGTTTCCTCTACCTTGCACACTGAAGTGGGATCGGCCAGTAGTTTGAGGGCCTGGTAGCGCTCCTTGACTTCCTCTCCAAGACGGGCATTGAGTTTTTGGGCTTCTTCCGGAAACATCAGCTTCAGAGATGCATACCGGATTTCACCGGATATAAACTCGTCGATCTTACCGTCGGGCTCTTTGGAGTCAAGGACAAACGGGTTTTTTCCTTCAGCCTTGAGCTGCGGATTATACCGGTACAGCGGCCAATAGCCACACTGAACGGCAAGCTTTGACTCGTCTTGGCTGTGTCCCATGCCACGCTTGATGCCGTGGTTGATGCACGGCGAATAGGCCATGATGATCGAAGGCCCATTGTATGCTTCGGCCTCGGCGAACGCTTTGGCCATCTGCTGCTTGTTGGCGCCCATGGCCACGGACGCGACATAAACGTAGCCGTAGCTCATCATCATACCCCCCATGTCCTTCTTGGTCGTCTTCTTGCCGGAAGCGGCGAATTTGGCCACCGATCCGGTGGGCGTCGCCTTGGAGGACTGACCGCCGGTGTTGGAGTAAACTTCCGTATCGAAGACCAGAATGTTGATGTCCTCCCCCGAGGCCATAACATGATCAATGCCGCCGAAGGCGATGTCATAGGCAGCGCCGTCGCCGGCAAACACCCAGAAAGATTTCTTAGTGAACAGCTTGGACATGCCGTTGATCTCTTTCAGCAGAGCGACGTCTGCGTATTTCGGCAACAAGGCCTTGAGTTGGTCACCGAACTTACGGGACCCTTCCGGATCGCCCATCTGATCCAGCCATCCCTTGAGAGATGTTTTCACCTCTGAGGGAACATCCGCCTCAAGGGCTTGACGGGCCAAATCGGCCAGCTTGCGGCGTTGCTGCAGGACACCCAGAAACATGCCATAGGTGAATTCGGCCGGATCCTCGAAGAGTGAGTTGCCCCAAGTGGGGCCGAAACCGTCCTTGTTCACACAGTAAGGGATGGCCGGTGCCGAGCCGCCCCATATGGAGCTGCAGCCGGTTGCATTCCCGATGACCATCCGCTCGCCGAACATCTGGGTCAACAACTTGGCATAGGGTGTTTCACCGCATCCGGCACAGGCGCCCGAGAACTCCATCAGCGGTTGGCAGAACTGGCTGCCCTTTATACTCTTGCGACTCATCATGCCTTCGCGCACCGGCAACTCCACCGCATGCTCCCAGAGAGGAACCTGTAGCGGTGTCTGGGTGTCGAGAGGCTTCATAACCAGGGCCACTTTCTTGGCGGGACAGATATCGGCACAGTTCCCGCAACCGTAGCAGTCGAGCGTATCGACCTGAATCCTGAAATAGTAGTCTTTCAGCTCCTTGCCCAACGCTTTTTTAGCCTCGAAACCCTCAGGTGCATCGGCCAATTCGTCTTCGGTCATCAGAAAAGGACGGATGGAGGCGTGGGGGCAGACCATGGCGCACTGGTTGCACTGAATGCAGTTGTCCATGATCCACTCCGGCACGTTAATGGCGACACCACGTTTTTCGTACTTCGAGGTATCCACCGGGAAAATGCCGTCCGGCATGAAAGCACTGACCGGCAGCCTGTCGCCCTGTTGAGCGATGATGGGCCGCATGACATTTTTGACAAAATCAGGATCGTGTTTTCCCGCTGTCCGCTGGTCGACGGCATCGGCCCAGGCCGCCGGATATTTTATTTCCACTAGGTTATCGAGGGTTTTGTCGACCGCTTCGTGGTTCATGCGAATGATCTTGTCACCCTTGCGTCCGAAGACTTTTTCGATTTCTTTCTTGAGCAGTTTAATGGCTTCGTCGACCGGAAGCACTTTGGCCAACTTGAAAAAAGCCGTCTGCATGATCATGTTGATTCGACCGCCCAGACCGACTTCCTGTGCGATTTTTACGGCGTCGATATTGTAAAACTTCAATTTCTTTCGGGCGATGGTCTGGCGCACGCCGGACGGCAGCTTCTCTTCCATGTCCGCCAGGGACCAGTTCGAGTTGAGCACAAAGGTGCCACCTTCCTTGACGCCTTCAAGCACATCGTAGATCTCGACGTAATTGTCCTTGTGACAGGCGATGTAGTCGGCGGCATCGATCAGGTACGTCGACTGAATCTGGGTCTTGCCGAAACGCAGGTGGGATATGGTGATTCCGCCTGACTTTTTGGAATCGTAGGCGAAATACGCCTGGGCGTACATGTCCGTGTTGTCGCCGATGATTTTGATGGCGCTTTTGTTGGCCCCGACCGTACCGTCGGCACCCAATCCCCAGAACTTGCACTGAACCGTCCCCGTTGGCGCCACCTCGAAACCCGGTTTGACTTCCAGGGAGGTGTGGGTGACATCGTCGACGATTCCGACCGTATAATGGTTTTTGGGTTTGTCGGCTTTCATGTTGTCGAAAACCGCCTTGACCATACTCGGGTTGAACTCCTTCGAACCGAGCCCATAACGTCCCCCGAGGACCATCGGTGTAAGACCGCGTTCCATGAATGCCGTACACATATCGGTGTAGAGCGGGTCACCTAAGGCGCCCGGCTCTTTGGTGCGGTCGAGCACGGTGATCCGCTTGGTGGTGGCGGGCATGACCGCAAACAGGTGCTCGGGCGAAAACGGCCGGTAAAGCCGCACTTTGATCAGTCCAACCTTCTCCCCCTGCTGGGTGAGATGATTGACAACCTCCTCGATGGTCTCACACGAAGATCCCATCGACACGACCACCTGTTCCGCCTGGGGATCTCCCACATAGTCAAAAAGCTTGTAGGCCCGCCCGGTCAATTTGGAAACTTTTTGCATGTACACTTCCACGATCCCGGGAACTTTTAAATAATATGCATTCGCAGCTTCACGGCCTTGAAAATAGATGTCCGGATTCTGGGCTGTCCCTCTCAATTCCGGTCTTTCCGGGTTTGTGCCCCGGGCTCGAAACCTGGCCAGTGCTTCTCTGTTGACCAGTCGGGCCATGTCCTCGTAATCGATCAGCTCGATCTTCTGAATTTCATGCGAGGTGCGGAATCCGTCGAAAAAGTGCAGAAACGGGACGCTCGACTCGATTGATGCCAGATGGGCAACAAGCCCCAGATCCATGACTTCCTGTACGGAGGCCGATGCGAGCAGGGCGAAACCGGTCTGGCGCACTGCCATCACATCTTGGTGGTCGCCAAAAATGGAGAGGGCATGGGCCGCAATCGCACGGGCGGTCACGTGCATAACGCCCGGCAGCAGTTCGCCGGACATCTTGTACATATTGGGGATCATCAACAGCAACCCTTGGGAAGCCGTATAGGTCGTGGTCAGCGCCCCGGCAGCCAGACTCCCGTGAACGGCGGCGGCAGCGCCGGCTTCGGACTGCATTTGTCTGACCGTCATGGCCTGACCGAAAATGTTTTTACGGCCGACGGCAGCCCATTCATCCGCAATTTCACCGATTGGTGAGGAAGGGGTAATAGGATAGATCGCTGCCACGTCGCTCATGGCGTAGGCCACATGCGCGGCAGCGGTATTTCCGTCGATCGTCATCATCTGCTTTGCCATTGAAAAACTCCTTTATCTTGGTGTGAATGGATGCAAACGATGAAACTCGGTAATGGCATCCAAGCGTCTTTGCCAAACTCACTGAATATCGATTAAAAAAACATTTTTATTGCACGATTTTCGGTTTGTAAAGCGATAATTTTTTAATGTTTATTTATATTGTGAATATAATTCACTATTCTAAAGCCTTTTGGGACCAGTGACCGAAACGGTGGTCTGAGGCCACTTTTCAGGAGTTGATTCCGCAATACGGAAGGGTGGCATAGGTGATTGTAGATAAAAACGTTCGAATAACGGATTTTTTCTGACAACCACCATAAATCAAAGCAGGTTTTCAAAAAAATCGTTGCCTTTGTCATCCACTATTATAAACGCCGGAAAATCTTTGACGGTGATCTGATAAATGGCCTCCATCCCCAGTTCCGGGTAGGCAATGATGTCGACGGCCGTAATGCACTCCTTACCCAGACGGGCAGCCGGACCACCGATGGAACCGAGATAAAAGCCGCCGTATTTTTTGCACGACTCGGTGACGATTTTCGAACGGTTCCCCTTGGCCAGCATCACCAGGGATGCACCCTGTGCCTGGAATTCCGGCACGTAAGGGTCCATTCGTCCAGCGGTTGTCGGCCCAAATGAACCCGATGGATATCCTGCAGGCGTTTTGGCCGGTCCGGCATAATAAATGATGTGATCCTTTACATGCTGCGGCAGTCCCTCTCCCCGTTGGCGTCTTTCATTGAGCCGGGCGTGGGCGATGTCCCGTGCAACCACGATCTTGCCGGTCAAGAGCAAGCGGGTTGCCACCGGAAACTTGGACAGTTCGGCCCGGATGTCATCCATGGGCCGGTTCAGGTCGATGCGCACGGCATCGGCGTCCTCGCCGGAAGGCTCGGGCAGGTACTGCGCCGGATCCCTTTCCAACCGTTCGAGGAAAACCCCCTCTCGGGTAATTTTAGCTTTAACATTGCGGTCGGCACTGCAGCTGACCCCCATTCCGATGGGGCAGGACGCGCCGTGCCGCGGCAAACGAATGACACGGACATCGTGGCAAAAGTACTTCCCGCCGAACTGGGCCCCGATGCCCGACGTTTGCGCCAAGCCCTGCAGTTGGTTTTCGAGTTTCCTGTCCCGGAAGGCGTGCCCGGATTCACTACCGACTTCCGGCAGTGAATCCAGGTAGCCGGCAGTGGCGAGTTTGACGGTTTTAAGATTGGATTCGGCTGAAGTCCCGCCAACCACGAAGGCTAGATGGTAAGGAGGGCATGCGGCGGTGCCCAGGGTCTTCATCTTGCTTGCCAGGAAAGCGACCAAGTTGTTCGGGGTCAGGATCGCTTTCGTTTCCTGGTAAAGATAGGTTTTATTCGCCGAACCGCCACCCTTGGCAATAAACAGAAACGAGTATGCGCTGCCCTGGCTGGCGTACAAATCGATTTGGGCCGGCAGGTTGCATCCGGTGTTTTTCTCCTCGTACATGTTGAGGGGTGCGTTCTGGGAATAGCGCAGGTTTTTGGTGGTGTAAGCATTATACACGCCTCGCGACAGGGCCTCTTCGTCGCAAATCCCCGTAATGATCTGTTGACCCTTTTTGCCGATAATAATCGCGGTACCGGTGTCCTGGCACATGGGGAAAATGCCTTCGGCGGAAATGACGGCATTCTTGAGCATCTCTTGTGCCACGTAGCGGTCGTTTCCGGATGCTTCCGGATCCTTCAATATTTTGGCCAGAAATGCCAAATGGGAAGGCCGCAGCAGGTGGGCGACATCGGTGAAAGCCTGTTCGGTCAGCAGGGTCAACGCTTCCGGTTCGACCTGCAGGAATTCTTTTCCGTCAAGCGTCAGCACAGATACGCTTTCCCGCGTGAGTTGACGGTATTCGGTCACGTCCTCGGAAAGCGGAAACATTTCCTGGTATGTAAATTCCGGCATGTCAAATCTCCTTTGCATCCTACTCACAGTATTGATGACAACCCACTTCAATAAAGTCGAACACATCCCGGTGCGAAGCACGGGCCGACGAGAAAGCGCAACACCTGCGGAAGCAGGGCGTGCATGAAATTCCGCCGCAGCGGGGCCGTTGGCCGCCGGATGTGTTTTTGAGATCGGTTGTAGAAACAAGCCTCGCCGAAGTCAAGGATAATCCATCGCATACGTGTTCTACAAATGTCTTCAAAGACACACGCACTCGCAAAAAAATCGGTTCATCGAACACCAGGCAAATATATGCGAAACAAAGCGGTTTGACAAAAAAGTGATTGTCCTTTTTCACATGAGCAGCTAATCTTAGCGTTGAGTCGCCCGAAATCAAGGACCCCGGACCCAAGACCGCCAAAACCGATCCATGCGTTAACTGGGGCGCTCAGCCGTGCCGGATGACCTGAACGGCGGCGGCGTACCATCAAACGTTCTGGGCACCGATCGGGCATCCAATCTTCAGATACCAGGAGATAGAGGTGATCGTCGCCGGGTTGACAGGAGGAATCGGTACAGGGAAATCCACGGTTGCCGCCATTTTCGAGGAAGCCGGGGCCATCGTCATCGATGCGGATAAGATTGCCAAAGAAGTCGTGGAGACGGGCCGACCGGCGTGGCAGAAAATCGTCACGCAATTCGGTCGGAATGTTTTGCTGCCAAACGGTGGCATCGATCGCAAACGCATGGCTGACATCATCTTCAACGCTCCACTGCAGAAAGACCGCCTCAATCGAATCGTGCACCCGTTTGTCATTGCAGAAACCGAACGCAGGCTGAAGGAGATAGAAAGGGATCATCCCGAATCGGTCGTCATCCTGGACATTCCCCTGCTCATCGAGGCCGGCATGGACCGGGATCTGGCCGAAATCATCGTGGTCTATGTCCCGGAGGCTATTCAGCAGAAGCGTCTTATGCGCAGAGACCGACTCAACGCAACAGAGGCTCTGGCGCGTATCCGGGCTCAAATGCCGATCGACGAAAAAAAAACGAAAGCCACCATCCTGATTGACAACAGCGCCTCACCGGCCGTTACGCGCAAGATCGCGTTGAGGGTGTTCGAGGACCTGCAGCAGCGATCCCGCCGCCAGCGCCGACCATAGCCCTATCGTCAGCTGGAAGGGGGGACGCAGTCCCCTGGACCATGGGCAACGGGCGGGGCGGTATGTAAAACCGCACCGGCATTCCCATTTGATTGCCAGGCGGAGTTTATGGTCCTATTTTTTTGTTTCAGACCCAGGGCTTGGATCTGAATCTGTTTTGTATCGCTCGGCATCAACAGCTTAAAAGAGAGGCGGTTATGGAAAATTCGACGGCAAAACAAGCAATTGACAACCTGAAAAAAATTACGCTTTCCGTCACGGCGGGCACCTCCCCCCAGACATCGGATATCATCGCTCAACCACAATCCTTTAGTTTTATCTTCGGGCTGGGGATCGATGGACTGACACCTTTCGAGTATGCACTGACAGGCAAGACAAGCGGAGACGAGGTCAGCGTGCAGCTGAAGCGTGAGGACCTGAACCGAATTTTTCGGCACATCAACCCCCCTTTCACGCGAGATCTTGTCGGCCATGCGGAAATTTTTCTGACAGCCCATATTACTTTGGTTGAACCGGCCGAAAGTCGGGAAGTCATCCGAACGATGGCTGCCATGGCCGAATGCGAAAGCGGATGTGACGGCGGATGCGGATGTGGATGTGAGGAAAACGTCCCCCAAGGATCCAATTGATTTAAGAAACAATTTTTTCACCTGGGTGCATTTTCGCCATCCAGGGGGGTTCGTCATGCATACACTCTCACCCGGCAGCCGCCTGGCCAACACCGGGGCGCAGGCAATTTGTGAAAGCTTTGACCATTTTCACACCCAATTCAAGACCATCACGCTCCGAGCCGGGAACCGCTTCCTCAAGCGGGACTGGACGGGTCTTCAGAAGGACGCCGCCCAGCGTTTGGGACTTTACCGAACAATGGTCAGGGAGATCGAGGTTGACGTGCGCCGACTGCTTGGGGATTCTCTTATGAACCGTCCCATCTGGAACGCGATGAAATCGGCGTATTCGGGATTGATCGGAAAACGAAACGATTGGGAAATTGCGGAAACCTATTTTAATTCCATCACTCGCCGCATCTTTGTCACGGTCGGAGTCGATCCTCAAATTGAGTTTGTCAATTCTGACTTCGATTCACCGCCCTCTTCAACCATTAATATTGAATATCGAAGTTATGTGCCGGAAAATGATTTAACTCCTGCTTCAGAACTTCTGCGCAGCATTTTCCGGGATTGCGGTTTCGGAGAAAAAATTCAAAATCGCGACCGTTCAGCGGATGTTGCAGCAGCGCAAATTCGACAGCATATCAAGATGGGCGATGAATTCACGCCGGTTGAACGGATTGATGTGGCCTGCAGTATTTTCTATCGCAGTAAAGGGGCGTACCTCCTTGGCCGAGTCATCACCGCACAAGGACTATTTCCTTTCGCCGTCGCCCTGCACCATCCGAAGGAGGGCATCGTGATCGATGCGGTTTTGTTTGATGAGGAGAGCCTCAGCATCTTGTTCTCCTTCACGCGTTCGTATTTCTTCGCTTGCACCGATCGACCATACGATCTGGTTCGCTTCTTAAAAACTATGATGCCGCACAAGCGCATCGCCGAACTCTACACGTCCATCGGATATAACAAGCACGGCAAAACAGAGCTTTACCGAGACATTGTCAAATTCACCAGTGAATGCGGCAGCGAGCAGTTTACCCTTTCGCCCGGCAAACGCGGTATGGTCATGATTGTATTTAACATGGCCCACGATGATCTGGTTATCAAGCTGATCCGTGACCGGTTCAGCAGCCCGAAAAAGATTACGCGAAACGAAGTTATCGACAAGTATGAATTGGTATTCCGGCACGACCGGGCCGGTCGGCTGGTTGAGGCGCATACCTTCGAATACCTGCAGTTCGACCGCTGCTGGTTTTCTGATGAACTTCTCGATGAACTCCGGATGGAGGCTGCCCAAACGGTACGTATCCGGGAAAACGACATCGTTATCCGGCACGCCTATGTGGAACGGCGGGTCACACCACTGGACATTTACCTGCGCGTCGCCGATCGTCATTCTGCATCCGCGGCATTGCAGGATTTCGGCAATGCCATCAAGGACCTGGCCGTCAGCGATATCTTTCCGGGTGATATGCTGCTAAAAAATTTCGGGGTAACCCGACACGGACGTGTTGTTTTCTATGACTACGACGAACTGTGCCTCCT
>Ga0316201_10004363_pt1 | contig 10658 bp, 8 predicted proteins | sample CS6wburrow_MG_FD_204516 | JGI IMG/M metagenome (GOLD analysis project Ga0316201, IMG submission 204516) | Coastal sediment microbial communities from Delaware Bay, Delaware, United States - CS-6 worm burrow | ecosystem: Environmental > Aquatic > Marine > Coastal > Sediment | place: USA: Delaware... | reverse complement strand
GTGCGTCAGTTAACGGCCTTTGTCTCCGCCAGGATCTTGCGATGTGTTTCCTTGCCGGCAATCCAGTACTTCATGAGGGTTTCGCCAGTGGCGAACTCACCGCGCAGGCTGTTGGAGTTCATGTAGTCCTGCCACTCCTTGGATTCGTAAACGCCCTGGAACACCTCCTGGTAAAACGCAATCATGTCCGGAGAAAGTCCGGGCGGTCCGACGATGGAACGTTGCATGAAGTAGGTCATGTTCTGGCCCAGTTCAGCGAAAGTGGGTACGTCGGGATACTGGTCCAGCCGTTCTGGTGTAAAGGCCGCAATCGGCAGCGATTTGCCCTGCCTGTAGTAGTTATCCTGCTCGGACGGATTGTTGACCGTGGAGTTGGCCTTGGCCTCGATCAGTTCCTTGGCAACGGCACCACCGCCCTTGAACGGCTTGTAGGCCATTTTCAGATTGTAGGTCTGGTTCAGCAGGTTGGTCAGCAGATTGTCCTCGCCACCCTTGCCGGTGCCGGCCATGAGCCATTGGGGACCCTTGGCAGAAGCCTGCTTGATGAACTGGTCGAGATTTGAAATGCCGCTGTCCTTGTTGACCCAAAGCAAGAATGTGTCTTCTGCCATGCGTGCAATCGGTGCGAATGTCGTAATGTCTATATCGAGATTTGGCTGGCGCAGCGGTGTGGTGAAGAAGCTGTTGAGGGTCACCATGATCACGTGCGGATTGCCGGTGTTTTCCTTCATGAACTGCAGTGCATCGCCACCGGAGTTTCCTGGCATGTTTACAGGCTCGAAGGGAACAGGTGACATCTCCTCATCGTTCATGATCTTGATAAACCGTCGCGCCATTTTGTCGGCACCGCCGCCTTTACCCGCCATAATGACCAGTTTGACCGGTTGTTCCGGATACCATTCAGCAGCAGCCTGGCCGATAGAGGCGAAAACAAAGCCCAGCATTGCTGCTGCAATCAGGCTGACACGACGAAAGAGACGGAATGAATACATGACTGGGTTCACACTGATCTGGTTGGTTTGGCGATGCGCCGGGCAAAAGGCTGGCGTTGTTACTGGTTGGCAGTGCTGGTGTTGACCCAATCCTTGAAGCCCTTGAAAATCTGCTCGGCGTCGGTTTTCGAGATTTCCCCGGCCACGCGAATGTTTGCCTCAGCGAGATACTGGGTGAAAGCGGCCCTCAGATCGGCAGCACTGCAACTGCCGAGATTTGATGCAACAGCAGGTTGAGCCGCGGCGTCTGTTGCAGCCTTGACCCGTATCCAGTTGTCGAGGCGCGCCGACATGTTGAATTCCTGCCACTTTGGGTGATTGGGTCGTTTTTTGAGTTCTGCAGCGTTCGGAAAGAACTGGTTGATGAACTTGGACACCTTGCGATAGCGCTTGGTATCCTGTTTCCAGTTGAAGGCCAGCAACACGTTTTGCACCGAAACCGTAGAGATTGTCTCGCCCTCTGGGATCAACCTCGGATAGTCGTTTGCGCTGATACTTGCCGGTATGTAGTCCGGCATGTTTTCCGGGTCGAGGGGAACGGGCAACAATCGCAGCCCGGTCTTGGGCAGGTTCTCGTACATGCGTACCGGTTTCCCCGATACACTGATCACGGCATCCAGCTCACCTTTCTGAAGTTTCAGCAAGGCCAGGGCATAATCATCGTAGGCGGGTGTGTACTGGACGTTGGCTGCGCCAAAAATCGTGCGTGCCGAATAATCACCACTGCCTTCCTTCGGTCCCACGCCGATCCTTCCGCCGGCAAGGTCCTGAATCTTGGTGGCCTTCTCGGGTGCCAGCAGGTGCACCTCCTCGTTGAACAGCTTGGTGATATAGGCCACACGGCGTTCAAGTTTGGGAAAGGTGTTCTCAGCCTTGATTTTTTCCAGTGTGTCGAGCGATACAATGGCCAGATCTATATCGCGCAGGAACAGAAGGTCGGAAATATTCTCAGCGCCGCCACGGCCCGAAATCGTCATCAGTCTGAGGCCGTCTTCGCGCGCCAGCAGACTGGCGATTTCGGATGCCGCGCGAAACGATGTACTGTTTACATCCTCGGCTACTATGCGGATCACATTGTCGGCGGCCTGCTTGCGCAGCTTCCATTCTGCTCCGGTCGTGGCCTGCTGAGAATAGGCGCCAGGAGCAAGCATGGTTAGAAAGAAGGTGAGGAAAATGAGTATGGTAGCAATTGACAGCGGGTATCTTTTCGCCATGACGAACCTTTCATCCAAATACCAGCAGTGCAAGGCCCCCGGCACTATTTTAACCGCCCCTGTCCGCTCGTTAGATCAATTATGCCGCGAATGGGACATTCGACTCTGCAAGTGACCTTAGTTTGTGGTTTTCGCGTCTTAAATTAGGCGAAAACACGTTCAAGAAATGGCGGCGTGTATTTCGTGCTTCTGGGAGGACTGAAATTGTTTACTGGTTGGCCGGCTTTTGGTCCGGCCAATACACAACATCGACGAGGAAAGCATAATGGCGAACACAACATCTGCGAAACGCAGCCTGATCGAGGGCCGTGCCGCACTGATTGTCATTGATATTCCGGCGAGTACCTTCATAGACAGCAGCGATATGAGAGCAATTGCCAACATGCCTGGCTATAAGGAGCGGATGGAACGGGCCCGTGTAGCGGTCGATGCCGCGCGAGAAAGCTCCATACCGGTGATTTTCATCCAGGAAGTGCACCGGCCCGATCTGGTCGACTTCGGTCGCGAACTGGACGGAGATGAGGATGTTCACTGTCTTGAGGATGATCCCGGCACTGACATTGCCAAGAAGGAGATGGGATTCCTCCCGACTGATTATCTCATCCGGAAGCGGCGTTACTCTGCGTTCTTCGGTACGGATTTTGAAATCCTGCTGCGTGGCCTGAAGGTCGATACTCTGTTGCTGTGTGGCGGCCTGACGGACGTTTGTGTCCATTACACTTTCGTGGACGCTCATCAGTCGGATTATTTTTGCCGGGTCATCGAGGATTGCGTCGCAGGATCAAGTCTTGAGGCGCATGAAGCCTCGCTTCGTGCCATGGAGTATCTGCAGTCGGGAGCCCGCCGACCACTGAGCGACGTTGTTACGGCAATGGGTGGCGATACAAATCTGCGGGTGCAGGCGCATTGATCTGCTCTGACATCTTCACTTCACAACAAGAAGTATTATGATGATCGGCCTATTCACACGCTGACGCTTGTGACCAACCCCGGGGGATAACCAAACCTGTGACGGAAGGTCCACAATGAAAACAAGATTGATGAGTGCAGCACAGACGGTGCTCCTGGCCGGAGGTATGAGCGTGGTTGGAGGCGTGTCCGCGCCTCACACGGCATACGCAGCCAAGTCCTGCGGATTCGGTTGGGCGAAGCCGGGCAAGTACAAAGTGTCCGGCAATTTCCGGGGCAGGGTTGAAGCTACTTCTGCTCGTTTGACATCTGATTGCCGCGTGTCCCTGCAAATTCCCGGCGTGTTCACCGGCGGTCGTGTGAGGAAGTCCGGTAAGTGCCTGCGGTTCGCGCTCAAGGTTGAAGGCCAGCGCAAAGTGTTGTTTGCCAAATGGTGCAATACCTATGGTGTGGTTCCCTGGAAAGGGCGGGATATCCGCGCCGAGATCAAGCAAATATCAATTGAAACTCCCAGCGTGCGAGCGAAGACGAATTTCAATAATTGAATTGAGTTCTTCCCCGTCTTTTCAAACAGGGTCCGGCCTGTCCGGATCCGGTTTGTTGGTGTTTCGGGTCACTAGCTACTTCCTTTGGTATTGCCTGGCCTCATGGTGCATTCGTTATTGTAACTGCAAAATTTACAAATTTACAAAAGTCAAACTTGTAAACAACAAGGGTTACATCTTGACCCGGTTTGGCTCGGGTTTTGTTTTCGCATGACTTAAACAGGGGGCATATGGAAAGCCAAAGCCGTGATGAATGCTTTCCCGGCGCGCTCACCTTGGAGGAAACATCATGAAGCTCGGTCAATCGCACCTGTTCATTCCCGGACCCACTAATATTCCAGAACGTGTCCGGCGGGCCATGAATGTGCCGATGGAGGACATGCGGGCACCGGATTTCGGAGACCTGACAAAACCGTTGTTCAGCGGGTTGAAACGGGTGTTCCAGATGAACTCAGGTCGCGTCTTCATGTATCCGGGTTCTGGGACAGGAGCCTGGGAAAGTGCCATCACCAATACCCTCAACACGGGTGACAAGGTGTTGATGTCGCGGTTCGGCCAATTCAGTCATCTCTGGGTGGATATGGCAGAGCGCCTCGGCCTTGAAGTACAGTGCATTGATGTGGAGTGGGGCAAAGGTGTCCCGGTGGTCGAGTATGCTGAAATACTGGACGCCGACAAAAGCCGTTCCATCAGGGCGGTTTTCGTCACCCAGAACGAAACAGCTACGGGAGTGACGTCCGATGTCGCCGGTGTTCGCGCCGCGCTTGATGCAACCGGTCATCCGGCATTACTATTTGTTGACGGTGTCAGTTCCATTGCATCTATTGATTTCCGCTTTGAGGAATGGGGCGTCGACCTGGCGGTCGCGGGATCACAGAAAGGCTTCATGCTGCCTGCAGGTCTGTCGATGCTCGGCGTCAGTGAGAAAGCTGTCGAAGCCTCCAAGAGTGCCCGGATGCCGCGCTGCTATTTCTCGTTTGCGGATATGCTGAAACTCAATGATGACGGCTATTTCCCATATACGCCACCGACGCAGCTGTTTCATGGACTTCGTGAATCTCTTGCACTTATTGAGGAAGAAGGGCTGCACAACATATTTGCCCGCCATGGCCGCCTGGCGGAAGGCGTCCGCAGAGGCGTAATGGCGTGGGATGGCTGCAACCTTTGTGCGCAGTCGGCCGAGTGGCATTCCGACACTGTGTCGGCAATTGTTGTGCCGGAATCCATTGATGCGCGTGACGTAATCAAATTCGGCTACGAGCGCTATCGCACCAGCTTTGGAACCGGCCTCAGTAAAGTCATGGGTAAAGTGTTCCGTATTGGCCATTTGGGTGATCTGAACGAAGTCATGTGTCTGTCGGCACTCGCATCTGCTGAAATGTCGTTGCGCGATGCAGGGGCCAAAGTCGAGTTTGGTTCCGGCGTTGCTGCCGCACAGGAATGGTACAGTTCGGTTCAACCCGCCGAGATCGCTGTCGCAGCCGAATAGCAATCGCCGCAGCGCAGCCATTCCTACGAAGTGTTACACTTGACGGGCCGACTTCCCTGCGAAGTCGGCCCGGTTCTTTTTGCTTGGCAACAGCTCAGGTTTCAGCAAAGTATTCCCAACCGGTAGGGCTTGTGGGAAGGGTGTGGGCCGTTGCAGGAAAATCAGCTGCTGTTCGACTATGTCATAGTTGGTGCGGGCTCTGCCGGGTGCGTGCTCGCTGGCAACCTGTCGGCTTCCGGCAAGCATTCAGTGTTGTTGCTGGAAGCCGGACCCGACCTAAACGGTTTCTGGATAAAGACACCAATTGGATACGGCCATTCCATCTTCAATAACGCGGTCAACTGGATGTATGCGAGCGAGCCTGAGGCTGCGCTTGGTGGACGGACCATGCCGGTTCCACGCGGCAAGATTGTCGGTGGCTCCAGTTCCATCAACGCCATGGTCTACATGCGCGGTACGAAATCCGACTATGACGAGTGGGAGCAGGGCGGCCTTCCGGACTGGGCATGGGACAAGGTTCTTTCCAGCTACAAGAAAATTGAAGACCATTGTGTGCGCGATGACTGGCATGGAACAGGAGGACCGTTGCAAGTCAACAGCAGGGCCAGTGTGGCACATCCGATTTGCGATGCTTTTCTGGAAGCGGGTCAACAAATGCAAATCCCGCGAAATAACGACTTCAACGGTGAATGCGTCGGCGGGCTGGGGTATTACCATCATACGATTTGCACGTCCGGAAAGCGCGTGTCGGCAGCGCGAGGCTGGCTGCAAGCGGCTCGCAGACGATCCAACTTTCGTCTTGAACCGAACGCCCAGGTTGTGCGGCTTGAAATCAGCGACCACGAAGTGTCAGGTGTGGTTTACCGTCAAAATGACCGCCTCATAACGGTTAAGGCGCGACGGGAGGTTGTGTTGGCATGCGGTGCCATCAATACGCCGCAACTGCTCATGGTCTCCGGCATTGGGCCTGGTGCTTGTCTTCACGATACAGGCGTTGAGGTGCGTCATGAGCTTCCTGCGGTTGGTCAGCACATGCAGGATCACTTCGCCTATGACATGCATTTCCGGTCCCGCGTGCCGACCATGAATCAGCAAATAGCATCCTGGCACGGTAAGTTGCGTGCAGGCTTGCAATATTATCTGTTCGGGTCGGGACCATTGTCGTCCGGGACAACCCATGCCGGCGGTTTTGTGAAATCGACACCGTCGCGGGACAAGCCGAACCTGCAATTGTATTTCTCTCCGCTGACCCGCGACCTGCAACCCGGTGCTCCCGGGAGGATGGCACAGGCTGATCCGTACGCCGCTTTTTCAATTGGCGCCTGCAATACAAGACCAAAATCACGCGGGAACATATCCTTGCGCAGTCACGACATCCGCGATGCGCCGCTGATCCGGTTCAACTTTCTGGATGACCCGGAAGATCTGGCTGAAATGATTGAAGGTGCACGCACAATTAGGACACTGGCTGATGCTCCTGCGCTGCGGCGGATTATCGAACGCGAGTATCTGCCGGGACCAGATGTCAACTTGGAAGAGGAACTTGATCAGGATATCCGTGCCAGAGGATATTCGATCTATCATCCCTGCAGCACTTGCCGAATGGGTGGAGAGAAAACTCAGTCGGTGGTCAATTCCCGCCTCAAAGTGCACGGCATGAAAGGGTTAAGGATCGCCGATGCATCTGTTATGCCGTTCGTATTGACCGGTAATCTGAACGGTCCGAGCATGATGATTGGTCAACGTGCCAGCGAAATCATCCTTGAGGAGTCAAGCGCTTGAGCCGACGCGGCATGGCTAGATTGGAATTATTCCAATTTTAATTCTGCTATTTCAATTAGTTACAGCCAGTCAAAATGTCGCAAGTTGGCAATTTCCACTTGCAAATTTTATTCCCGACTGATTTAGTCGGGTTATAAATTCACCACTGAAGAGATTTTCATATGTCAGTTGTCAACTCGGTTCTCAATCGTCGTCACTTTGTTCTTGCCGCAACCGGATCGGCTGTCGGCATGCTCGCCGCCCCTTCAATTCTGCGCGCAGCAGGCGAGATCAACCTGTATTCATCGCGCCACTATGATACTGACGAAGCGCTTTATGCCAACTTCACCAAAGAAACCGGTATTGCTATCAACAGGATTGAGGCAAAGGCCGATCAGCTCATTGAGCGGATGAAGGCTGAAGGAGCCAACTCACCTGCCGATGTGTTTATTTCGGTGGATGCCGGGCGGATCGAGCGGGCAAATACCGAAAACCTGCTGCAGCCGATCCAATCTGACGTTCTGTCCTCGCGCATCCCCGCCTATCTGCGCCACTCAGACGGCAGCTGGTTCGGTTTCTCCAAGCGGGCCCGTATTCTGGTGATTGCCAAGGACCGCATGGACCCGAAAGATGCACCAAGCTATGAGGCGCTGGCCGGCGAAGCCATGAAAGGCAAGGTGCTGATCCGGTCTTCCAGCAACATCTACAATCAGTCGCTCATGGGTTCGATCATTGCCGCACATGGTGCGGACGAGGCGGCCAGATGGGCAACCGGATTGGTGGCCAATTTCGCTCGCTCACCAAAGGGTGGTGACCGCGACCAGATCAAGGCGGTTGCTGCGGGTGAAGGCGATGTCGGCGTGGTCAACAGTTACTATCTCGGCAAGATGATGAAGTCCGGCAAGGAAGATCAGCGCCAGGCAGCAGATAAGGTAACACTGGTATTTCCAAATCAGGCCGACCGGGGGACGCACGTGAATATCTCCGGTGGCGGTGTGGCTCGCCATGCCAAAAACAAGGATGGTGCCATCAAGTTCCTGGAATACCTGGCATCCGATCAGGCGCAGGAATACTTTGCCGCAGGTAATGTAGAATACCCTGTTGTAAAGGGTGTGCCGCTCGCAAGTCCGCTGGACACATTTGGCGAGTTCAAGGAAGACACGCTGGATGCGCAGAAGTTTGCATCGCTCAATGCGCAGGGTGTGCAGATCATGGACAAGGCTGGCTGGAAGTAGACTTGACTGCCGGTTGTGCTGTAACAGCCGGCTGAAGAGTTGATTTGGCCGGATTGCAGATGGCGACAGCACAGGATTTCAGAGGCAATCCCAAGGGATTACCAGCGACAAAGGGGCGGTCCTTCAAGGTCCGCCCCAATGCTGTTTTTGTAGCCACGGGCGTTCTGGCGCTCCTGGTGTTACTGCCGATTGCAGCGGTGCTGTCCAGCCTGTTTGACACCAGCGGCGGATCATTGGGCCATCTTGCAGCAACCATCCTGCCTGAACTGGTGCTCAACACCCTGGGCCTGGTCCTCATGGTTGGTCTGGGAACCGCGATTGTCGGAACCGGTACGGCGTGGCTCGTCAGTGCCTGCCGGTTTCCGGGGTCGCGCTTTCTGCAGTGGATGCTGTTGCTGCCACTGGCCATGCCGGCCTATATAATCGGATATGCCTATACAGATTTCCTGGTGTTTGCCGGGCCCCTGCAAACCGGGTTGCGGGATATCTTCGGCTGGACGCGAAATGACTACTGGTTTCCCGATATACATTCGTTGTGGGGCGTCAGCCTGATGCTGGTCCTGGTACTTTATCCATACGTCTTCTTTCTGGCCCGTACAGCTTTTCAGGAACAGTCGCGCGGTTTGCTTGACGTGGCGCGTACATTGGGGCGCAGCCCCTGGAACGTCTTTGGTACGGTGGCCTTGCCAATGGCCCGGCCTGCCATTGCGGCCGGAGTGGCGCTGGCCCTAATGGAGGCAATCGCCGATTTTGGCACGGTTCAGTATTTTGGGGTTCAGACCTTCACGACTGCAATTTACCGAACATGGTTCGGTATGGGTGATAGGGTCGGGGCCGCCCAACTGTCATCGGCGTTGCTGGCTTTCGTCTTCCTGCTCGTCGCCATGGAGCATTGGTCGAGATCCCGTCAGGCCTATTACGATACTTCCGCGCGTGCGCTGAAACCGCAACCGGTATCGCTGCGTGGCTGGAAGGCCGTGTTTGCATTTACCGCCTGTGCCATTCCGATCTTGCTGGGCTTTGTGCTGCCGGTCCTCATCTTGCTCGAGCTTCATTTTGACGGAGGTGACGGTTTCCTGGGGACCCGGCTGATGGTTTATGCCGGCAACAGTTTCCTGCTGGCGGGTGGAGCCGCGGTCGTTGTTACCGGTTGTGCAATTCTGACGGGATATTGCCTGCGCCGTTCCAGTGGCGGACTGAGTGCCGGTCTCGTCAGATTTTCCACGATGGGCTATGCCATCCCCGGCACCATTATCGCGGTAGGGGTATTGATACCGCTGGGCGCATTCGACAACTGGCTTGATGGTTTGATGCGCAACTGGTTTGGCATTTCCACCGGGCTTGTATTGTCGGGCAGTGTCGTGGCGTTGCTATATGCCTACACGGTGAGGTTCCTGGCCGTTGCCAACAGCGCCATTGAAACCGGCTTCAAACGCATCCCGGTCCACATTGATGATGTGGCGCGCACTTTGGGGCGCACCCGGCGCGGCGTAATTGCCATGGTGCATCTGCCATTGTTGCGGCGTTCAGTGCTGATGTCGGCTGCAATTGTGTTTGTTGACGTGCTCAAGGAATTGCCCGCAACCCTGATAGTCCGGCCGTTCAACTTCGACACTTTAGCCGTCAGGGTTTATCAACTGGCCTCGGATGAGCGGCTGTCGGAGGCTGCAACCGGATCGTTGGTCATAGTGGCAATTGGCCTGGTACCGATTTTCCTGCTGACCAGATTTGCAGATCGCCAAAGCGAGCAAATCTCTGCTTCACCCGTTATCAAAATTCCGCAATAACTACCCGTGAAGTTTGAGGTTCGCTCAGGTATGGTCGAACAGTTCCGAATCGCACGAAACAGATTGTTTACGGGAATAGGGCAACGGATCCATGACAGATATTGCATGTATCGTACTGGCTGCGGGTATGGGCACGCGGATGTGTTCCGAATTGCCGAAGGTTCTGCACAAGGCTGCCGGACGATCCCTTGTCGGCCACGTTGTAACCGCTGCCAATGACCTTGGTGCTGCCCGCATTGTCGTGGTGGTTGGCGACGGCGCAGAGGCGATTGAGGCTGAAGTCAAGGGTTACGCACCTGGTGCCGACATCGTCATTCAGTCGCCTGCGCGTGGCACCGGTGATGCAGCGTCCACGGCCATGCCGGCGCTTGACGGGTTTGACGGGACCGTTCTGGTGTTGTTTGGAGCAGATCCCCTGATGACCCAGGAAACGCTGGGCCACATGACAGCGACCATAGCCAACGGATGCAGGTTGGCGGTGCTCGGGTTTGATGCTGTAAATCCATCCGGTTACGGCCGCTTGCTCACAAACGGATCAGACCATGTGTCCGGTATTCGTGAACACGCAGATGCATCTGAGGAAGAACGTACCATCACGCTATGCAATTCCGGCGTCATGGCATTCGATGCTGAGTTGTTGCGCGAGCTTCTGCCGAAGATCGGCAATGACAACGTCAAGGGCGAGTTTTATCTGACCGACATCGTCGGGCTGGCAAATGATCAGGG
>Ga0316201_10004362_pt1 | contig 10658 bp, 7 predicted proteins | sample CS6wburrow_MG_FD_204516 | JGI IMG/M metagenome (GOLD analysis project Ga0316201, IMG submission 204516) | Coastal sediment microbial communities from Delaware Bay, Delaware, United States - CS-6 worm burrow | ecosystem: Environmental > Aquatic > Marine > Coastal > Sediment | place: USA: Delaware... | reverse complement strand
GGCCGCGGCGGTCGCGGCAGCCATGAGCATCACAATGTCGTGGGCAGAATCGACCTGTTGACCGGCACGCTGGGCAAGGCCCTGGGCGGGGCGGCCGGCGGCTATGTCAGCGGTCACAAGACGCTGATCGAATGGCTGCGCCAGCGCTCGCGGCCGTACCTGTTTTCCAACACACTCGCGCCGGTGATCGCCGCCACCTCGATCAAGGTGCTGGAGATGATCCGCGACGGCGCGCAGTTGCGACAGCGCCTGGCGGACAACACGCGCTATTTTCGCGATGCGATGACGGCGGCCGGCTTCACCCTGCTGCCCGGCGAGCATCCGATCATCCCGGTCATGCTCGGCGACGAGTCGCTGGCCAGCGACATGGCCGACCGCCTGCTCGAGCAAGGCCTCTACGTCATTGGCTTTTCGTTCCCGGTCGTGCCGCGCGGCCAGGCACGCATTCGTACGCAGATGTCCGCAGCCCATACACGAGCGCAGCTCGAAGACGCCGTCGCCGCGTTTGTGAAAGTCGGGCGCGAGCTTGGCGTCATCGACGGTGCGTCAACGTGAAGGCGCTGGTCAAGGCACGCTCAGAACAAGGTCTGTGGCTGCAGGACGCGCCCGTGCCAGAAGTGGGCCACAACGATGTGCTGATCGAGATTCACAAAACCGCGGTGTGCGGTACCGATCTGCACATTTACGGCTGGGACGAATGGGCGCAAAAAACGATCCCGGTACCCATGACCGTCGGTCACGAGTTTGTCGGCACGATCGTTGACATGGGCTGCGAGGTACGCGGCTTTGCGCAGGGTGATCGTGTCTCGGGCGAAGGACACATCAACTGCGGTTTTTGCCGCAACTGCAAGGCCGGTCGCCGCCACCTGTGCCGCGCGAGTCAGGGCGTCGGTGTGAACCGGCCCGGCTGCTTCGCGCAATTTCTGAGTATTCCGGCCGCCAACGCGTTTAAATTGCCCGCCGACATCAGCGATGACATCGCATCGATGCTCGACCCACTGGGCAACGCAACCCACACGGCGCTCTCGTTCAACCTGGTAGGTGAGGACGTCTTGATCACCGGGGCCGGGCCGATCGGTGCAATGGCGGCCGCCATCTCGCGCTTTGTCGGCGCGCGTCACGTCGTGATCACCGACGTCAACGATTATCGCCTCGACCTGGCGCGCAAGATGGGCGCCACGCGCACGGTCAATGTCGCCAACGAGTCCATCGCCGACGCGATGGCCGAGCTTGGCATGCGCGAGGGATTCGACGTGGGTCTGGAGATGTCCGGCGTCGCAAGTGCGCTGCACGCCCAGCTCGACCATGCCGTTCACGGCGCGCGCATTGCCCTGCTGGGCATTCCCGCAAAGGACATCGCGATCGACTGGAACCAGGTTATCTTCAAGGGAATTGTGATCAAAGGTATCTACGGCCGGGAGATGTTCGAAACCTGGTATAAAATGATCAGCATGCTGCAGAGCGGCCTTGAGGTGACACCCATCATCACCCACCGATTTGCCTACACCGATTTCGAGGAGGGTTTTGCTCTTCTGCGCTCGGGCAACAGCGGCAAAGTCATACTCGACTGGACCGCGTGAACGGCCCACCTTGTACAAATTGAGGACGCACGACAATGCGCTACTGGTTACTCTCACTCACGGCGCTGGCCGTCACACTCAGCGGCTGCGGCACCAATCCGGTCACCGGCAAAACCGAGCTGCAGTTCGTCAGCGAAGCGTCGGAAATCAACATGGGCCGGCAGAACTACCTGCCCGCGCGCCAGATGCAAGGCGGCGACTATGTGATCGACCCGGAGCTGACACGCTACGTGCAGGGTATCGGCCAGCGTCTGGCGCAAGTCAGCGATCGACCGGACCTGCCCTACGAGTTCGTCGTGCTGAACAACTCGGTGCCCAACGCGTGGGCGATGCCGGGCGGCAAAATTGCCTTTAATCGCGGGCTGCTCACCGAAATGCAGTCCGAGGCCGAACTGGCCGCCGTCATGGGCCACGAAATCGTGCATGCGGCCGCACGCCACGGCGCCAAGAACATCGAGCGCGGCACCCTGCTGCAGGTCGGCCTGCTGGCCGTACAGGTGTCCCAGATCGACAACGAATACGGCGGCTACGTGGTCAATGCCGGCGCGCTCGCCGCGCAGTTGATCTCGCAGAAATACGGTCGCGATGCGGAGCTGGAGTCGGACCTCTACGGCATGCGCTACATGAAAAAAGCCGGCTACGACCCGGCCGCCGCCGTCGACCTGCAAAAGACTTTCGTGCGCCTGTCCGAAGGCCGTCGCAGCGACTGGCTGACCGGGCTGTTTTCGTCGCATCCACCTTCAGACGTGCGTGTCGAGCGCAACGAAGCCACACTGGTCGAACTCGGCGCCGGGGGTGACTACGGCCGCGAGCGCTATGCCGCAATGGTGGCGCCGCTTATGCGCAACAAGCCCGCCTACGAGGCCTTTGACGCGGGCGTCAAGGCGCTGGGTGAAGGCGACAGCGGGCAGGCGGCGCGCCTCGCCCAGCGCGCTATCGACATTGAACCGCGCGAGGGCAAGTTCTACGGGCTATTGGGCGATACGCGGCTCAAGCAAAAGGACTATAACGGCGCGATCGGCTACTACCAGACCGCCATCGAGCGCAACGCGAACTACTTTCAGCCCTATCTCACCCGCGGTATTGCTTACCGCGCGACCGGTAACCTGGGGCTTGCCGAACGCGATTTCCAGAAGAGCCTGTCGTTGCTACCGACGGCCACGGCTTACCACGGCCTGGGCATGATCGCACTGACCAATGGTAACACCCGGCAGGCGGTCGAGTTCCTGGAGCAGGCGGCGCAGTCGGAGACGGCCGTGGGTAACGAAGCGCGCTCGGCACTGGCCCAGATCCAGCCCGAGCGATTTGTCGCCACGCGGCTGGGCACCGATGCCGAGGGCAACGTCGTCGTGCAGGTGCAGAACCAGGCGCCCATGGCACTTGGCAACGTCCAGCTTGAAGTCCGGGTGCTGGATCCGACCGGCCGCCAGGTCCAGGGCAGCCGCTCACTCAGCGTACCGAACTGGCTCGCCTCGGGTCAGGCAACCGTTGTGGCGACCGGGCTGGGCCCGATCGAGAACCGGGCCCAGCTCGATCGTGTGCAGGTGGTGGTACGCGCGGCCACGCCCGCGCAAAACTAGGGGTCCGCGCGCTTGCGCGGCCTGACCATGCCGCGTTGACTAGTCGACGCGGCAGAAGCAATACGCGTAAACACCGTGTGGATCGTTGAACCGCGACAGCGCGGTCAACTCGTCCTGCAGCCGTGACAGGCCAAAGGTCTCGCGAATCTGGTACCAGGTCGAGCGCGCAGTCGCCGACCGGATCTCGTCGCCAAACCAGGTGTCCGCGCGGGCCGCGAACATCAGCGCCACCTGCTCCTTGACGGTCAAAGGCTTGACGACGTAACGCACGCCGTAGTCGTCGCCCAGGTTGGCCATTGCCGCCGCTGAGGCAACCGCCTCTTTAAGCGTACCAAGCCGATCCACCAGACCAACGCGTTTTGCATCCTGTCCGCTCCATACGCGGCCGCGCGCAATGCGATCCACTTCGTCCACCGGCAGGTTTCGACCGGCCGCCACCGACGTGATGAACTGCTCGTAACCATGCTCGGTGATGCTTTGAATAATCGCTTGTGCTTCCTCACTCAACGGACGATCGGGCCGGAACTGGCCACTGAAGCGCGACGTGCCCACGCCATCGACGTGTACGCCGAGCCGATCGAGCGTGCGCTGGAAAGTCGGGAAGAACCCACCGATGCCAATCGAACCGGTGATGGTGCTGGGGCTGGCCCAAATCTCGTCGGCATCCATGGCGATCCAGTAGCCGCCCGACGCGGCCACGCTGCTCATGACCGCCACCAGCGGCCGATCGCTGCGCTTCCAGGCCAGAAGCTCGCGTTGAATCACCTCCGAGGCGAACTTGGAGCCGCCGCCACTGTCGATCTGCAGGACCAGCGCTTTGAGCTTGGGGTCATGACTGGCATCGCGGATCATCTTGGCCAGGCTGTCGCCGCCAATGGTGCCTGAGGGTTGCGAGCCATCGAGAATCTGGCCGGACGCGACAATGATGCCCACGGCGCTATCGCCAGGCGTCACGACGGGACCCGCGAGCCGATTCAGCGTGACGTAGTCGCGCAACGACACGTGGGAAAATCCGTGAGTTGCCTTGTCCTTGCCCGCGATGCCCTCGATGTAGGTGCGAAACTGGTCGCGATTCAACAGCTTCTCGACCAGGCCGCCGTCCACCGCCAGTTGCGCGATATCACCGCCGTTGGCCTCGAGCCGGCTCGCGATGGTTTCTGTGTAGGCATCCACGGCGCCGGGCGCCAGTTCGCGCGCAGCGGCCACATCGCTCTCGTACGCAGACCACAGCTGTCCAAGCCACACCTTGCTGGACGAGCGGTCCTCCGGCGACATGCCGTTGCGCAGGTAGGGCTCGACGAAAGACTTGTACTCGCCGACCTTGAATACGTTCCAGTCGATCATCAGTTTGTCGATGGCGTCGCGGTAGTAGGTTCGATAGCGACCATAGCCGTCCAGGAATATGCCGCCGGACGGGTGCAGATAGACTTCATCCGCATGCGCCGCCAGGAAATACTGGGCCTGCGAGAAGTAGTCGCCGTGGGCATACACTTTTTTGCCGCTTTGACGAAAACGCAGCAGCGCGTCCGCCACGGTTTGCAGCTTGGTCAGCCCGCCGCCCGCAAGCTCCTCCAGGCTCAGAACGATGGAGTTGATCCGCTCATCGGTGGCCGCTCGATCGATCGCGGCGACCAGGTCGCGGACGCGGACCCCCGACGCCGGCTCACCGCGCAGCTGGGCAAAGGCGCGATCCACAGGATCACCGCTGAGTTGGTCAACCAGTGGCCCTTCCGGGTTGATCAATAACGCACCGCGGGTCGGCAATTTTGGCACCGTGTCACCGGAAAACACCGCCAGCAGCAGTGAGAAAATGACGATCAGCACAATAAAGTGCAGTACCTTGCGCACGACGTCGAACACCGAACCGATGCCACCGACGATTTTACGAATAGCGCTCATGTTTTACCCCGAGTGTTGTGCGTCAATTGACCAGGAACAGTGACAGTCCAGGCCAGAATGTAATTATCAGAACCGCCACGAACAAAATCAAAAGAAACGGCAGCGTGGCAGCATACACAGTCATGATTGGCTGACCAAAACGATAACTGGCGATGAACAGGTTCAGTCCGATCGGCGGCGTCAGGTAACCCAACTGCATCGCGGCCAGAAACACGATGCCCAGATGCACCGGGTCGATGCCGAAATTAGCCGCCAGCGGCAGGATCAGCGGCACGACCAGCACGATCGCCGAAAAGATGTCGAGGATAGCACCGAGGATCAGCAGGAAGATCAGCAGCATGAACAGGAACGAAAGCGGTGACGTAATCCGCGCCTCGGTAAAGGCGAACAACTTCTCCGGCACGCCGGCGTCGATCATGTAGTTGGTTGAGGCAAACGACACGCCGAGAATAATCAGGATGCCGCCCACCAGCATCATCGATTCGCGCACAATGCGCGGTAGCTCGCGCAGGCGAATCTCGCGGCGCACGACAACTTCGATGACAAAAACATACAGCGCAGTGACGGCCGCCGCCTCCGACACCGCGAGAATACCGCTGTAGATGCCGCCGAGAACAACGATGGGCAGCGGCATCTCCAACGCGGCGTCGGCCGTCGCCGCGCGCACTTCGCGCCACGAGAAATCCGCCAGCGATGTGCGCGTGCCGCGGTTGCGCCAGATCGAATAGCCCGCCAGCAGGATCATCATCAGCAGGCCCGGTGCGACACCGGCGATGAACAGCGTATCGATCGGGACTTTGGCCACGACGCCGTACAGGATGATCGGCAACGACGGCGCGAACAAAAGACCGAGGCTGCCGGCCGAGGTCACCAGTCCAAGGTTGAAACGATCGTCGTAGCCTGCTTGCTTGAGAGCAGGATAGAGAATTGCACCCAGTGCAATGATCGTGACGCCGGACGCGCCGGTGAACGCGGTGAAAAACGCGCAGGCCGCGAGCGAGACCATCGCCAGGCCGCCGGGCATCCAGCCGAACACCGCTTCAGTGAAGCGCACCAGGCGCCGTGGCGCCTGCGACTCGCTAAGTACGTAGCCGGCGAAAGTAAACAGCGGGATGGCGAGCAGAATCGGCGTCTCGGCGATCGCGAAGATCTCAATGGGCAGCACGCTCAGGTCGACACCTTCACGATAAAATCCCCACAGGGCGCTCGCGGCGATAATTACGAACAGCGGCGCGCCAAATAAGGCCAGCACGATAAACAGGACGTTGATCAGCACCGCCCGGTCACTCGCTTTGTGGACCGTGCCACGCCATCAGGCCGTGGCGAATGGCCCACAGCGCATAGCGATAGCTGATCAGTCCAAAGCCAGCCGGCAAGATGGCCTGGAACCACCACAGCGGCAGTTTGCCGAAGGCCAGGTCTTCGTACTCCCGCGTGCTTTGCACAAAACTAAGGCCGTACCAGGCGACCGCAGCGCACACGGCGCAGGTAAACAAATCGATGATCACGCGCGTGGCCAGTCGCGTGCGATGTGGCATGAAACGCGACAGCACATCGATGCGGATATGGTGATCGTCGCGGCTTGCCGCGACCGCGCCAATCATGGCAACCCAAAGAACCAGCAGACGCAACAACTCATCGCTGAACGCCAGACCGCCAACGCCGGCGTTGCGGCCCACGATCTGCGCCACGGCCAGCAGGATCATGCCGCCCAGGCTGAGCATTAGAAGCAGATTCTCGGCTCCGGCCCCGAGCCGGTCGAGACGCTGCCACCAGCGCGGGCGGGTCACGGCGTGGCGGTTTTGGCAGCGCGGTAGCTGGCCAGAAGAGACTCGATCCTGGCAAGCCGTTGCGCGCTGTACGCGCCCTGCGCGGCCAGGCGCGTACGCACTTTGGCCGACTCTTCGCGCCACACCGGTACGAGGCTCTGGTCGGGCTGCACCAATTCAATGTCGCCATTGAGCATGGCCTGCAACGCCTTGTCGTCATCGGCCAGGTTATCCACCTCGAACTGGTTATAGACCCGCGTCATGACCTCACGCACAATCTGCTGGTCCGCCGGCGCGATCTTGTCGAACACTTTTTTCTCGACCACCAGCGTGCCATACAGATACGCGACCGGAAGCTCGGAGACGTAACGCACCTTCGTGTGCCACTGCAAAACCAGCGCACCGACCGGCGACGAGCCGATGATATCGATCAGGCCGGTTTGCATGCCGGTAAGCACGTCGGTGATGGGCAGCGTGACCGGCGACAGGCCGAGCGCTTCCATCGTGGCATAGCTGATCAGGTCGCCTTCCGGCACCCACACTTTCTGCCCCTTGAGATCGGCCGCGCCTCGCACCGGTTTCTGCGACATGATATTGGCGAAGCCACCGCCCGCAATACCCAGACACACGAGCCCTTCGTCCTGCATGCCATCCTTGATTTCCTTGTCCAACTGCGCACGCACGTGATCGACTTCGTCCTGGGTGCGGAACAACAGGGGCAGCCCGTAAAGCTGGATATCGGGATAACGTTCGGCCAGTCCACTGGCGGTAAACGCGCCGCCTTGAAGCTGCCCAATGCGCATCAATCGCAGGACTTTCTTGTCGTTGCCCCTGACGCCGCCGCCATAGAATTTGAACTGTACGCGCCCGTCGGTGCGAGTCTGGATTTCTTTCGCACCGGCACGCATCTGGTTCATCCAGGACGAGCCTTCCGGCGCCACCGTGGCAATCTTGAGCACCTGCGCGGACGCGAACGTCGCGCCGGCAAGACTACCGATCGCCACCATCAATGCCAGCACTGTGGTTCGTAGCATCATTCTGATCGTTTCCTTCGGTTAAAAATAATCGTCGGCGCTGTCGAGCAAGTCGCGGGCCTGAGCCTGCGCCATCACGTTGAACAAGGTCAGTCCTTCCGCCTCCGGCGAGGCCGCCAGCACTTCGTTGAGCAGCTGGTCGTGCAGTTCGCGATCGTAAAGCAGCCGCGCGTAGCCGCGTGCGAATTCCACCTTGGCGCTCAGATCGCGGCCGTCGCTCAGCGCGATGGCGCGCTCGAAGTAGGCACGGCCCTTCTCGGGCTGACCACCGAGCGCCGGCGGCCGCAACGTATTCAGCACGCCCAGATAGAGGTTGACGTTGCCGCGCTCGTAGTCTGCATCGATCTCATTCAACGCGTTGAGCACTGCCTCCACTTTCGGCAGGTCCGCGAGAACCGCCCAGTCGTCGGAGTGCGCCCGCATGTACGCGAGCCAGCTCACGGCGTAGGCGTAAAACACCGGCACATCGTCCTCGCCCAGCGTCGCGACCTGTTGGTTGAACTCGTCGAAGCCGGCGTCGCTCAATCCGCAGAAGCGGTCTTCGTAGGCACACACGGCGCGTTGACCATAATCGCGGGCGCGGCGGGTCAGGCGCTGCGCGCGTTCCTTTTCGTCAACAAACGCCACGCCGTAGGCGGCGTAGAGTGTGGACGCCGCCGACAGCGAGCCCGGACTGTCCGGGTTATTGCGCACCATGGCGTCGAGCAGCACCAGATAAGCCGGCGCCGCGTCGCGCACGGTCGCAGGATCGTTTTGGTTCAGGATTGCCTGGGACAGGGAATCGGCCGCCCGGTCGGTGACCCTGGTCACGATAAACCCACAGCCACTGAGCATCGCACCCAGCGCAAGTAAGATTGTGCAGCGCACTGCCCCCTGGCGCGCGCGGCGTCCGTATGTATCGATGATCATGCTGTTGGCTCTGGCCGCGGCGGCTCAAATCAATGATTTGGAGCCGAACCGGGGCCATTTAGTTCCCTGTGAGCCGGCCCCTCAGGAGGCCGTGGCAGTGCCCAGAATCGCGTCGTTGACCCGCTTGAGAAACCCGGTCGGGTCCTCGAGCTTGCCGCCGGCCGCCAGGATGGCTTCCTCGTAAATGAGGAACGACCATTCCTTGAACGTGGCCTTGTCATCCAGATTCGCAAGCCGAATCAACATTGGATGCGTCGGGTTGATCTCGAGCACCTTCTGGTCGGGCGGCAGATCGTGACCGGCCTCCTGCAGCATGCGCCGCACGTGCTCGCCCATTTCGCCTTCCGGCGCGACCAGGCACGATGCCGAATCGATGAGTCTGCGCGACACACGCACATCCGACACCTGCTCCTTGAGCAACGAGGCCATGCGCGCCGACACGTCGCGGTACTGCTCTTCCAGAGGGTCGTCCTCGTCCGGCTTGGCGGCATCGACTTCGCCATGAGCGGCACTGCGCAGCGGCTTGTCACCAAACTGCGTAAGGTGAGCGACCAGCCATTCGTCGATCGCGTCGGTCAAAATAAGGACCTCGTGCCCGTCGGCCAGCAAGCCTTCGATGTGCGGGCTCTTGCGACCGGCACTCACGGAATCGGCCCGCAGGTAGTAGACCGGGCTGTCGGCGTGCTTCTGGCGCTCTATGTACTGCTCCAGGCTCAGCGTTTGCGCGGTCCCCTCGGTGGCGGTCGAGGCGAAACGCAACAATTTGGCGATGTCCTGCGCATTGGCGTGATCCTCCATAACGCCTTCTTTGAGCACCAGGCCGAACGCGTCCCAAAACGTCTGGTATTTTTGTGCGTCGTCTTTGGCCAGCTTTTCCAGCATACCGAGCACTTTGCGCGTCGAGCCGGCACGAATCGTTTCGACCGTGCGATTGCTTTGCAGGATTTCGCGCGAGACGTTCAGCGGCAAGTCGTCTGCATCGATGACACCGCGAATGAAACGCAGATAGTTGGGCAGCATCGCCTGGGCGTCGTCCATGATGAACACGCGCTTGACGAACAGCTTGACGCCGCGCGCCTTCTCGCGATCCCACAGATCAAACGTGCTGCGCGAGGGAACGTACAGCAGCGACGTGTATTCGGTCTTGCCTTCCACCCGGTTATGGCTGTGCGCCAGAGGTGCCTCGCTGTCGCGGGACACGTAGGTGTAGAACTCGTTGTACTGCTCGTCGGAAATCTCGCTTTTGGGGCGACGCCAAAGCGCGGAGGACTGGTTGACCGTGTCGACCGTGACCTCGCCGTTCTCTCCTTCACCCACCAGCTTCACCGGCACCGCAATATGATCGGAGTATTTTTGCACCGTGTAACGAATGCGATCGGCGTGACTGAAGCCCTTGTCGTCTTCGCGCAGGTGCAGACGGATGGTTGTGCCGCGCTGCGTGCGCGCGCCCACGTCCAGCGTATACTCGCCCTCGCCGCTGGAGCGCCACAGCACGGCCTCGTCGGCGCCCGCGCGCCGCGTGTCCACCTCGACCGAGTCGGACACGATGAAGGCACTGTAGAAACCGACACCAAACTGGCCGATCAGCGCCGCGTCGCGCTTCTCGTCGCCACTCATCTTGTCGAGAAATTCGCGCGTGCCCGAACGCGCAATCGTGCCCAGGTTGCTGACGACTTCATCGCGGCTCATGCCAATGCCGTTGTCTTCGATAGTGATCACGCCCTCTTTCTCATCGAGCGTAATGGTGATAGCCAAATCCGGGTCGTCGGCCAGCAACGCCGGCTCGCTGATCGCCTCGAAGCGCAGCTTGTCGCAGGCATCGGCGGCGTTGGAGATCAACTCGCGCAAGAATATTTCCTTGTTCGAGTAAAGCGAGTGGATCATCAG
>Ga0316201_10004361_pt1 | contig 10660 bp, 9 predicted proteins | sample CS6wburrow_MG_FD_204516 | JGI IMG/M metagenome (GOLD analysis project Ga0316201, IMG submission 204516) | Coastal sediment microbial communities from Delaware Bay, Delaware, United States - CS-6 worm burrow | ecosystem: Environmental > Aquatic > Marine > Coastal > Sediment | place: USA: Delaware... | reverse complement strand
GGGCCTTCCGGACCTCGCTCCGGACGCCGGTCTCGAGATCCGTCACCCTCACCTGGACCTCGTATGGTCCGGGTTCGGCGTCCCGCGTATCCAGGCGCATGACGGCCCTCACCGGGACCGTCGGATCGGCCGGTACACTCCCGCGATACTGCATCTGAAACGGCTGATACGGCCCCGTGAATCGCTCACCCCGCCCCCGCGACACCCAGGTGGACGACAGCCTGATCTCTCCGCGGTAACTGCTGCCTGGAGTCAGCCCATACACCTCGAAATAGATGAAGGGACGCGCGGCCTTCTCGACAATCGCCGCGGCGTTGAGCTGCAGGTCGACCCCAACAGCCGGCTCGAACGTGCCACTCGAGTCCGAGGCGACCGCGATCGAACTGACAACGGGCCCCGAGACATCAAACGCGGGAACCGTGAGGCTCCCCTGAACCAGGTTCACCGACCGGTTGCTTGGCCAGTTTTCGTCCTTGACCACCAGGCGGTAGTCGTACTCGCCTGGCGGCACGCTAACCATCGCCTGCAGGGGGAATCCGTCCCGCGTCGTGTCGGCCACCTGCCGACTGAATACGAAGTTGGTGCGGCGGGTCTTCGAGACCACGAGCGAGTCGTCCTGGAAGAGCTCAAGGCCGAGCGACAGCGAGTACTTCCAGCCCCCGTCGAACACGCCTCGGATGCGGCCAGCTTCGACGCTGGCCGCGGCCCACAGGGCTACGAACTCAGGAGAACCGTCGTGAAAGGCCAGGAACTGATAGTCGAACGGGAAAGCGCCGGTGGCCTTGAGACCGCCTGCCTCCGCCAGCGCATTCAGCGCGGCCGCTTCGGCGTGCGTCGGGGCCTGAGTAACCTCCTGTGGAACGGAGGCCAGGCTGCCGGGAGCGGTTGCCCCAAGCATCATCAGAACGACACCCAGTTTGCAGACGGGCGTTGCTTCCCGCATCCGTTGCCTCCTGTCCAACTCCGCGGCCCCCTGCCCCACATCACAATGCTTGTACGGAATACTCGTACAAAAGTGCCGCCAGGCGGAAGGCGGCCCCGGTCACGCCCGATCGGACGGTGGCGAGGGCTACTCGAAGTCGCCTGGAACGGCGGCCTGCATACGCGACTGGAACACTTCGGGAGACTGCATCCGGGACAGGTCGAGCTCGAAATCCGGACGCTCGACGGGGCGCAGCTTGTCGACCAACTCGATGGCTTCGCGCCTGGAGAGACCGGTGCCCTTCAGGGCCTCGATATCGAGAGACACCCCATCGCGGGCTCGCACCCCGTTGTCCCCAGCTTCGATCAGGGTTCTGAGGGCTTCGAGCTCTCCGTGGCTCATGTGCTCGCCGGCGAACTCGTAGTCCAGCCAGGCCTCGTAGCTGAGCGGCGCGACCCGCTTCATCATCCCCGCCATGACCTTGGCGAACTCCTGGATTTCCCACTGGGCGTGGGAATCAGCCCGCAAGCTGAGGAAGTGGAACAGGTTATGGAGATCGATCTTCCAATACCACTGGGTATACGTAGAGAGGGGCAGGTCGATTCGCGCCAGTTCACGGGCCACGTCCTCCTCGACCAGCCAGCCGTAGGTGTCGCTGGAGAGACTTCGCACCTCTTCCCATCGGCGCACTGCTTCCTCGTAGATCTCGCGCGGCGCGGAGTCCCCTTCCCGGCCCTGGCGGTTGGAGGCGCTCTGGATGGCGAAGTCTTCGTAGTCCGGTTTGTAGAACAGCAGCGGCATCAGGCTGTAGCGAGCGCTGTATTCGTTTACCGATACCGTCCGATGTCGGATCCACTGGCGGGCCACGAACATGGGCATCGCGCAATGGAATTTGAGCTCGACCATCTCGGATGGCGTCGTGTGTCGATGCCGTCGCAGGTAGCGCACGAGGCCGCGGGTCTGGCTGGTCTTGCGGGTGCCGAAGCCGTAGCTGACCCGCGCCGCCTGCTCGATACTCTCGTCGGTGCCCATGTAGTCGATCAGCGATACGAAACCGTGATCGAGCACGGGGAAGTACCCTCCGAGGATCTCCTCCGCCGCCGGGACGACCGTGCGCTTGGTTTCCATGCCGGGCCTCGCTGCTAGACGTCCAGATAGTCCTTCGCTAACGCTCGGAATCTTATACGTCCAAGTTCCTGACGAACTTCGCGTTCTCCTCGATGAACCTGCGCCGAGGCTCCACGTCATCGCCCATCAGTCGCTCGAACAGGAGCGACGCTTCGGTCGCCTCGTCGATCGTGACCTGGAGCAGCGTGCGATGCTCGGGATTCATCGTGGTCTCCCACAGCTGCTCCGGGTTCATTTCACCGAGTCCCTTGTAGCGCTGAATGTTGACCGTGCCCTTTCCCTTACCGTTCGAGAACTCCTTGACGGCGCGGGCTCGCTCGTCCTCGGTGTAGCAGTACAGCTCCTTCTTGCCGCGATACACGCGGTACAGAGGCGGCTGGGCGATGTACACGTAGCCGGCTTCGATCAGCTCCTGCATCTGCCGGAAGAAGAAGGTCAGCAGGAGCGTCCGGATGTGAGCGCCATCCACATCGGCGTCCGTCATGATGACGATCTTGTGATACCGGGCCGAATCGAGCGTGAACTCCTCTCCGATCCCCGACCCTATCGCGGTGATGATGGCCCGGATCTCGTCGTTGGACAGGATCTTGTCGATCCGGGCCCGCTCGACGTTCAGGATCTTGCCCTTGAGAGGAAGAATGGCCTGAAACTCTCGATCCCTCCCCTGCTTGGCAGAACCGCCGGCGCTGTCACCCTCGACCAGGTAGATCTCGGACAGCGAAGCGTTGCGGCTCGAACAATCCGCCAGCTTGCCCGGAAGCACCCCCGTTTCGAGGGCCGACTTCTTCCGCGTCAGGTCGCGTGCCTTGCGGGCCGCTTCCCGCGCCCGGGCCGCCTGCACGGCCTTCTCGATGATCCGGCGCGCAGAGGACGGGTTCTCGTCGAGCCACGTGCCCAGCTTGTCGTTCACCAGGCTTTCGACGATTCCCCGGACCTCGCTGTTGCCGAGCTTCGTCTTCGTCTGGCCCTCGAACTGCGGCTCGAGGACTTTCACCGACAGAACGGCAACCAGGCCCTCTCGCACGTCATCGCCGGAGAGACTCGGTGCGTCTTTCTTGGCGTTCTTGCTCCCGTACGCGTTGATCGTGCGGGTCATCGCCGCCTTGAAGCCGGAGAGGTGCGTGCCGCCCTCGTGCGTGTTGATGTTGTTCACGAACGTGAACGTGTCCTCGTTGTACCCATCCGTGTACTGCATGGCGAGCTCGATCTCCGTGCCCTCCTGCGCCCCTTTCAGATAGACGATCTCGTCGTGAAGGGGGGTCTTGCTGCCACGCAGATACTCGACGTACTGGGAGATGCCACCCTCGTAGAAGAACCGCTCGTCGCGCAGCTCGCCCTCGGCGGCCCGGCGTTCGTCGCGCAGCGTGATGCTGACGCCGGCGTTCAGGTACGCGAGTTCGCGCAGCCGGTTGGCGAGCGTGTCCCAGCTGTACTGCAGTTCGGTGAAGATCTCATGATCCGGCGTGAAATGAACCGTCGTACCGGTCTTCTTCGTCTTCTCACCCTTCACCAGGTCGGCGTCCTTCGCGCCACGCTGGAAGCTCTGCCTCCACACGTATCCGTCACGCTTCACTTCCACGCTGAGACGCTCGGAGAGGGCATTGACCACCGAGACGCCCACTCCGTGCAGACCGCCACTGACCTTGTAGGACTCCTTGTCGAACTTGCCTCCGGCATGAAGCCGGGTCAGCGCCAGTTCGACTCCGGGGACCTTCTCGGTGGGGTGGATGTCGACGGGAATGCCACGGCCGTCGTCCGACACGGTGATCGAGTCGTCAGCGTGGATCACCACATCGATGCCGGAGCAGTAGCCGGCCATCGCCTCGTCGATCGAGTTGTCCACCACCTCGTACACCAGGTGGTGCAGCCCGCGAGCCGACGTAGACCCGATGTACATGCCGGGCCTCTTCCGCACCGCCTCCAGGCCCTTGAGGACCTGAATCTGGCGGGACGTATAGTCGCCCTTCTCCTGCCCAGCGTTTCCCTTAGCCTTGGCCATCCCGTTCCTCCGAAACCCTTCCGTCCGCCTGCACGAACACGATTCTCTCTATTCGTCCCTGTCGCTTGCCCGCGTTCAGCTTCCGCATCAACTGCGGTCGCATCATCGACAGCTCCATGCGCCAGGACGCGCTTTCAACCGCCACAAATAGCGTATCTCCCTGCACCCGCACCGGGCGGGCAACTCGCGCGATGTGGGCCCCGACCAGGTCCTCCCACTCGGCGACGACCGAGGCCCGTTCCACCTTCTCGGCAATTCCGAGGCGGGCGAACATGGTCCCGATCAGGCCGCCCACTCTCTCGGGCGGTGCCTTTCGGTTCTTCGGGTCTCCCGGCGCCCTTCTCCATCGAGACCGGAACGACTTTCCAGACGGCGACTCAACCATCGGTAAACACCACGCCCTCCCGGATCCTCCACCGGGCCAGGCCGCCGCCCCTCAGTTCCACGTCCGCCGGCTTGGGGGCCGTGAGAAGTACCTGCCCCGAGCGGCCCTCGTCCAGCAAGCGGACGACCCGTTCGGCCCGATCCCGGTCGAGCTCGGCGAACACGTCGTCCAGCAGATAGATCGGATCCCGCCCCAGCTTCTCGCGCAGCGTATCGGCCTCCACGAGCCTGAGGGCGATCGCCGCCGTGCGCTGCTGACCGCCCGACCCATACGTCCTCAGGTCCCGCTCTTCACCACTGTCTTCCACTACGGCGCGGATCACGAGGTCATCCCGTTGCGGACCCGCCTGGGTCGAGCCACGCCGTCGATCCCGCTCGGCGTTGTCCCGCATCGCTCGCCGAAGTCGCTCGGCCCAGTCACCCACGCGAGCGTCCGTCGCGTAGGCTGCCGTGGGCTCCGCCACCGCGCCCACCGACGCTTCCTGCCCGTGCTGTTCGGACCGTCCGCCGAGGGCCGGCTCGTACGACAGTCCTCCCGACCAGCCCCCCGCGATGTCCGCGTGGTACGTGGCGAACGCCGTTCGGGAGGAGCCGATCCATGCCTCGCGATCGGCCATCACCCGGGCACCCGGGTCGATCATCCCTTCGGTCCACACCTCCACCATGTCGGCGGCCCCCTGCCGAAGCGCCTCGTTCCGCTGGGCCAGGACCGCCCTGTAGCGCTGCAACGACGCCAGGTAGCCCGGTGCCACGAGCGACAGTAGGATGTCCAGGAATCGGCGCCGGCGGCCGGGTGAGCCGCAGACCAGGTCCGCATCCTCGAGACTGAGCACGACCGCTCCGAGCGCCCCGAGGGCATCGGAGATACGCTCTCTCTCGCCTCCGTCTACCTCTACCTTCTTCCGCCGTCCCGTCTTCTGGTAAGCGGCGGCCAGCTCCTCGCTGGACTCGCCGTCGCGGACGGAGCCCTCGATCCGGAACACATCCTCGCCGAACCGCACGAGCTCGGAGTCGCGCGCGCCCCGGAAAGACCGGAAGATCTCGAGGTAGTAAATCGCCTCGAGCAGGTTCGTCTTGCCCGACCCGTTCGGCCCGATGATCATCGCACCGGCCTCGGGAAGCTCGATCTCGAGCTTTTCGAAGTTCCGGTAGTTTCGGGCTACCAGGCGCTCGAGGGAGGCCGAAGGGGCCCGCCCCGTCGCCTCAATCGGGGCGCTGGCAGAGCTTGACATATATCACCTGAAAATACCCCGAAACACCCCTGCACCGCAACGGCCGGGAACGCCTGAAAACGCTGATCTTATGGGGATGAACGTCGGATCGAGTTGGTTCAGGCCGAATCGTCGGCGTCCCAGCCTTCCAGGGCACGGATGGCCGCCGCGACGTGGATCGGGATCGGGCACTTCCGGCGGGCTTCGTAGTCGTACGAAACGACGACGCCTGCACCCTCGGCCGCCACTTCGCCCGAGGCTTCCGATATCACCCGGTACTCCATGGTGAACCGGTCGTCTTCCATCTCGACCGCCCGTCCGCCGACGATGGCCGTGTCCGGATGGTAAAGCGGTATCCGGAACCGGCATCCGGTGGAATGCAAGATTGCTCCGACCTTGTCTACTTCCCAAGCATGCAAGAAGCCGCATTTCGCCAGGTATTCGACCCGGGCCGATTCGAAGTAGCGGAAGAGGACCGTGTTGTTGACGTGCCCATAGGCGTCCATCTCGCCCCACTGGACTGGTATGCGAAGGACGACGGGCCAGTCGGCGAGGCCCTCGGGGATGGAATCGGTCATGGCGTCCGTCCAGCTCCGCTTCGAGTTCGCGGATCCGCTGGCGGGCCTCCTCGACCTGCGGTCGCGAACCACCCACCAGCTTCCACGAAGCGACCCTTGGCAAGCAGGATGTTGTTCAAGGCCATTCCTGGCCGTGGCACGTGAAGCAGGAGGGCTCGCCGTTGTTGCCGCCCCTCAGGTCCGCCCCGTGGCACGCCACGCAGTTGGCTGCAGGATCGTTCAATCCCGGCAGGTGCCGCACCCCGTCCTGGGAGATCGTGTGGCTCGCCGGCGCGTTCGACGGACCGGTGAACTCGTCGTCGTCATCGTCGCACCCGAGCGGCGCGACCGCGACCAGCGCGACGAGTCCGAACGCCCCGATATTCCGACTGAGACCGCGTACCAGATTCCACCTCCAGATTGGGTCCACCATCCGCCCTCGGACCCGGCATTCCCGTAGCGCGTCTCCGCAGCGCAGCGAGGACTAGCGCGAAGGGAATGCCGGGTCCGAGCTATCGTTTCACGAACTCCGACACCACCGGCTCGTCACCCGAGTAGTCGTAGAACCCCTTCCCCACTTTCCGTCCGTGGTACCCCGCGAGGTACATCCGCTTCAGCAAGGGAGGCGGAGCGAAGCGCTTCTCCCGGTACTCGTCGAACATGATCTCGGCGATGTAGTACAGCGTGTCCAGCCCCACGAAATCGCCCAGGATGAACGGCCCCATCGGGTAGCCACAGCCCAGCTTCATGCCCGTGTCGATGTCCTCGATGGATCCGATCCCTTCCTCGTAGCCCCGGATCGCATCGAGCATGTAGGGCACCAGCAGCCGGTTCACCACGAAACCGGAGTTGTCGGTGCAGGCGATCGGCACCTTCCCGAGCGATCGAGCGAACGCGAAAGCGATGTCGAACGTCGAGTCCGACGTGGCGCCGGTGCGCACGACCTCGACCAGCTTCATGATCGGCACGGGGTTGAAGAAGTGCAGGCCCACGAACCGATCCGGTCGGGCCGTGGAGGCTCCCATCTCCGTGACCGTGAGGCTGGAGGTGTTGGAGGCAAAGATGGTCGAGTCGGGGCATTGCCGGTCCAGCGCCCCGAACAGGTCCTTCTTGACCTCGATGTCCTCGACGATGGCCTCGATGATGATGTCGCAGTCGGCCAGGTCTTCGAGGGCCACGGTGCCGCTGAGCCGGCCCAGCGTGGCTTCGCAGTCAGCGGCCTCAAGCTTCCCTTTCTCAACGGCCCGGTTCAGCTGCTTCCCGATGGCTCCCAGGCCCGCCTGCAGCAGGTCGTCGTTCACCTCCCGCACCACCGTTTCATAGCCCGACGCGGCACTCACCTGGGCGATACCACGCCCCATCAATCCACAACCGATTACGCCGACCTTCTTTATGTCGCTCACGTCCGGCTCCTCCGTTTCGTAGTTAGTCCAGCAAGCCCGTGATCTTCTCGACCAGCGTGAGCCTGTCCGTCGAGAAGCCCGAGTCCCTCTCGAGTCGATCCAGGAGACCCTGCACCGCCAGTGTCACCCGCTCCCGACGCCGGGCCAGGGTCTTCGCCGTGCCCAGCGTGCCGACAGCGGCCACCCCTGTGGTTACGGCCGGGAACACGATCAGAGCCTCTGCGCCGCCGCCGAGAACGGCACCGAGGGCTGAGCCCAGCGCGAAGACGCCTATGCCACCGTACCAGCCGAGAGCGTGGCCGGCTCGCGTGTTCGAGATGTCGGCGATCACGCTCACCAGGGTCCGGCCCTCTTCCAGGGGCTGTGTGAGGACCGTCAGCGTCTTGGCCCGGGCCAGCTCGTAGCCGCGTCCGCTGAAGTCCAGTCCGCGCTGAATCTGACTCATGAGGTCGGAGGCGGGCTCCCAGACCTGCTGGCCCGGTCGGTCACGGACGCAGCGCAGGCTCTCGCGATCGTTCAGGTACGCTCGGAGCTTCTCCAGCACCTCCTCCGAGCTGCCGGGCACCACGCGACTCTCGACGATTGCCGCTTCGCCCCACAGGCGCGTCGCAAACGTCCGGTCCTCCGGCCGGGAAGGAACGAGTTCGTCCGCCCTGACCTCCGCCAGAGCCTGCCGGACGTACTTTCCCTCGAGACCGACTTCCTCGGCGATACGCTGTACTTCCTCGACGTCGAGGATGTCGTACGTCTCACCCCGGCCGAACTGCAGCTCCGCAGCCCGGTGGATGACCTTCGCGAGCTGCTCCTGCGATACCTCGGCCGGCACCGGAAACCGACTGCGTCCACTCTCGTCGGTCACTCGGCCCGGTCGCCTTCAGGTGTAGAGTTCAGAAAGGGTTCGACCGTCATTCGTCGCCGTCTCTGTCGATGGGCAAGGCCTCGGCCTGGTCGGTCTCCAGGGCCGCATCCAGCGGGCCTTCGGCCAGCAGCCCTGACTGGGCGCTTGGCTCAGATATGCGCGAAGGCATGCTGAGGCCCGTGGCCTCATCCGCGGCCTTCCGGGCGCGAGCCTCCAGCGCCTTGATCTCTTCCTTTTCATCCTCCGTCAATGCCTTCCGCTCCTCGAACATCTTCCTGATCGGCCCGAACAGGTCCATGGGAAGCGGGAACAGCGTGGTCGAGTTGTTCTCGGCCGCGATTTCCGATGCCGTCTGCAGGAACCGTAACTGCAGGGAGGCCGGTTCCAGGCTCAGCAGCCTGGCCGCGTCCTTCAGTCGAGAGGCTGCCTGGAGTTCGCCCTCGGCGTTGATGACCTTGGCCCGGCGCTCGCGCTCGGCCTCGGCCTGTCGGGCCATGGCCCGCTTCATCTCCTGTGGCAGATCCACGTCCTTCACCTCGACGGCCGTGACGTCGATCCCCCAGAGGTCGGTGCCTTCGTCGATGATCCGCTGCAGGATGTGGTTGAACTTCTCACGCTCGGCCAGCAGTTCGTCGAGTTCCGCCTGTCCGATCACCGACCGGAGGGTGGTCTGCGCCAGCTGCGAGGTGGCAAACAGGTAGTCCTCGATCTCCAGAACGGCCCGGGACGGGTCGCGCACCTTGAAGTAGAGAACCGCGTTCACCTTCACCGAGACGTTGTCGCGGGTGATCACGTCCTGCGGCGGGATGTCCATGGCGATGATCCGCAGGCCCACCCGGACCATGCGCTCGATGCCGAAGGGCACGAGAAAGATCAGCCCCGGACCGCGAATCGGCCGCACGCGGCCCAGTCGAAACACGACAGCGCGCTCGTACTCGCGCATGATTCTGAGACTTGTCGAGAGCGCCGCGGCACCGCCGATGGCGATCAGAGCGAGAATGACATCCATGGGAGCCTCCATGGTCCCGAGGATCCGATACTTCTGGGAGCGAAAACACGTGGCGGGCAGGACCCGCCCCGTAGTTGGTTAACATACACCGCGCGCGGCGGATGTGCCCCCCGGAAGCCTGTCGTAGGCTTCTCTAGCCGTCGACCTTCACGATGACCGCGATCCCCTGCCCGCCACCGATGCACGCGGAGCCCAGACCGAGCCCGCCGCCCCGCCGCTTCAGCTCGTGCAGCAGGTGCGTCGTGATCCTTGCCCCGGTGGCGCCGAGCGGGTGGGTAAGCGCGATCGCCCCGCCGTTTACGTTCACCCGGTCGCGATCGAGGCCCAGCTCCCGCTCGACCGCCACGTACTGCGGGGCGAAAGCCTCGTTGACCTCGATCAGGTCGATGTCCTCGAGGGCCAGTCCGGCGTTCGCGAGCGCCTTGCGCGCCGCCGGCGCCGGCCCGATGCCCATGATCCGAGGCGGGACTCCCGCGACGCCCCACGAGACGAGGCTGCCCATCGGCTTGATCCCGTGGGCCGAGGCAAACTCGGAGTCGGAGATCACCAGCGCGGCCGCGCCGTCCCCGATTCCACTCGCGTTTCCGGCCGTGACCAGTCCGTCCTTCTTGAAGTAGGGCCGCAGGGCGCCCAGGGCCTCCGCCGTGGTGTCCGGCCGCATGTGCTCGTCTCGCTTGAATTCCGTTTCCTTGCCACGCTTGAGAAGGGTCACGGGGACGACTTCCTCGTCGAACTTTCCGTCGTCCCACGCCGCACCAGCCCGCGTCTGGCTCCGCACCGCGTAGCCGTCCACTTCGTCTCGGCTGATGTCGTATTCGTCGGCCAGGTTTTCGGCCGTCTGCGCCATCGAGAATCCGCAGTATGTGTCCGTCAGTGCTTCCCACAGAGAGTCCTCGAACGGCACCGCTGGTCCGAGCCGCAAGCCCCAGCGTGCCCCGCGAACCACGTGGGGAGCCTGGCTCATGGACTCCGTCCCCCCCGTGAGGCAGACGCGCGAGCCACCGTACAGGATGTCCTCGGCGCCGTCGATCACGGCCTGGAAACCGGATCCGCACAGGCGGTTCAGCGTCATGGCCGGCACCTCGATCGGCAGTCCGGCGTTGAGACCCACGTGACGAGCCAGGTACACGGCGTCAGCCGATGTCTGAATCACGTTGCCGAAGAACACCTGCCCGTATTCCGACGGAT